>Ga0335084_10003069_pt1 | contig 16241 bp, 16 predicted proteins | sample Lox_Sample_44_FD_206721 | JGI IMG/M metagenome (GOLD analysis project Ga0335084, IMG submission 206721) | Soil microbial communities from Loxahatchee National Wildlife Refuge, Florida, United States - Lox_Sample_4.4 | ecosystem: Environmental > Terrestrial > Soil > Wetlands | place: USA... | reverse complement strand
TACGTCCGTGCCGGCCTGCTGCCGGCCGCCGACGCGGCGAAAGTGCGAACACTGCTTGCGGACTACATCGATCAGCGCGTCGCGTATTACACGATCGCCGACGAGGAGCAGCTGCGGCAGATCAACACGAAGACCGCGAAACTGCAGACCGACCTCTGGACAGCCGTGCAGGCGCCTGCCGTTGCGCAGCCGACGCCCTGGTGGTGGCGGGCATGAACGACGTGCTCAATTCACAGGGATATACGCAGGCAGCATGGTTGAATCGAATTCCGCCCGCCGCGTGGACCCTCATGGCCGCCATCGCGGTCTTCTCGAACGTGATGGTCGGCATCGGCGGGACGAGAAACAAGGCGCACGCGAGTCTGCTGTGGGTTCTGCCTCTCGTGGTTGCGGTCGCGTTCTTTCTCATTTCGGATCTCGACAGCCCGCGCCACGGAATGATCAAGGTCGTGCTGCAGAACCTCCTGAGCCTCGCTGAATCCTTGCGGCCGCGCTGATCCAGGCGATCCGGTCTGCCGCCTCGCGCAATGGCACGCTTCGGTCACTTCCACGACGAGCAGGGTCGCTCGGCGTTTCGCGTGTTTGCACCCGGCAAGCAAGACGTCGTGGTTCGATTGACTGAAGGCGGCAGCGCGCTTGCGCTCGTACCTGATGCGCTCGGCTACTGGCATGGCACGTTCGATCGCCTGGACGATGGCACGCGCTATCTGATCGAGCTCGAGGGCCGGCGTGTCCCCGACATCGCATCGCGTCGCCAACCCGATGGCGTTCACGGCGCGTCGATGGTGGCCACGCCGCAAAAGGCATCGAGTCCGGGTTGGCGCGCCGTGCGCATCGAGGACGCGATCATCTACGAGCTGCACCTGGGCACGTTCACACCGGAGGGCACGCTCGCCGCGGCGCGTGGCAAGCTCGGTCACCTGGCGGACCTCGGCATCACCGCGATCGAACTGATGCCGGTCGCTGCGTTTCCTGGACGGCGCAACTGGGGATACGACGGCACATATCTGTTCGCGCTGCACGCAGATTACGGTGACTACGCGGACCTGAAGGCGTTCATCGAGCGAGCGCACGCGCTTGGCATGGCCGTGCTGCTCGACGTGGTCTATAACCATTTCGGACCGGAAGGAAACTACGCCGGCGCCTATGGTCCGTACACCAAGGCGGCGGCGACGCCTTGGGGCGCGGCGATCAACTTCGACGGCGCGCACAACCACGGCGTGCGCGAGTTCTTCCTCGAGAACGCGCGCTACTGGTTGCAGGACGTCGGCTTCGACGGCTTTCGGATGGACGCAGTGTCCATGGTGTTGGACGTGATGCCCGCGCACATCCTGCGGCAGATCACCGATCTCGCGCGCGCGATCGGCGCGGCGGACGGCCGCGAAGTGCTGGTGATCGCCGAGCATCTGCGCAACAACAAGCACGTCACGGCAGAGCGCGGTTTCAACTATCACTCGCAATGGAGCGACGACGTGAACCACGCAGTATTCACACGCTCACGGTGCTCAACTTTGCGGGCCAGCCGCGCCAGGCACCGGCGCCATCAGGCTGGACGTTGGCTCTCGAATCGAACGGCGTCGGTGACGCGGGCGAGATGCCGCCCTATGCCGCGGCCATCTATCGCCGCGTACGATCGAGTCCTTGAAGCGCGCACGGAGCCGCCATGGCAGTGACCGAACTGAATCACTACTTCGTACGCGCGAACGATCTCGAGCGATCGCGGCGTTTCTACTGCGACGTGCTCGGCTTCGAGGAGATGCCGCGCCCGGACTTCCCGTTTCCCGGTTACTGGCTCGGCGTCGGCGGCAAGATCCAGGTGCACATGGGCCCGCATGGCATTCCGAACTCCGAGCTCTACTACCTCGGCACGACCCCGAGGTCGGCGACCGACAATACGGGCGTCGTCGACCACATCGCGTTCCTCGCCACGGAGCCCGAGAGCTTCTCCAAGCGATTTGTTGCGATCGGGCTTGCGGCGCGCAAGCGCTATTTCCCTGAGTTCCATCTCTTCCAGATGTTCATCAAGGATCCCGACGGACTGACCATCGAACTGAACTTCCACGGCATCGAGGAGGAGCCTTCCTGGGCAGCCGACGGCGAGAACTACGCGCAGATGCCGCGCCTGCCGGAGGTCACCCGCTAGGGTGCGCGCATCGCATGTCACGTACCGTTCGCACATTCCGGAAGTACTTCAAGCACGTCAATGCGCAGACGGTCCACGACCGTATCGCGGAGACGATCGTCGTGAGAGAGGCGAAGAGGCAGAAGGGCCGCGCCTGAAGACTGTCGAGCATGCAGATGTCCGCGACGCCTGGCGCTCCCGGAGCGCTGTTTCCCGAGCACACTTCGATCGAAACCGACCGGTTGACGATCCGGCTCGTGCGCGCTTCCGACGTGCCTGCGTTGTATGCCATCAACGGCGACGATGCGGTCACGCGTTATCTTCCCTATGAAACATGGAGAGACAACGCGGCCGGAGAGGCCTGGTTCCAGCGTGCCTGCTCGATGTATGCGGCGGGGGAGGCCGGTCAGTTCGTGATCGAGCTGCGCGAGGTGGGCGCCATCGTCGGCACGTGCTTGCTGTTCCGCATCGAGCGCGCGAGCACGCGCGCGGAGATCGGCTATGTCCTCGCGCGCAAGTACTGGGGTGCGGGTTACATGCTCGAAGCGATGCGGGCGTTCGTCGCGTTCGCGTTCAATCGCCTCGGGTTGCGCCGTCTCGAAGCGACCGTCGATCCGCGCAACGTTGCCTCGGCTCGAGTGGTCGAGAGGCTCGGTTTCGTCAAGGAAGGACTGCTGCGCGAGCGCTCGGTGATGAAGGGTGAGATCACCGACTCGAGTTTGTATGGGCTGCTGCGCGGCGAGTGGTCGGCGTCGCTCGCCAAACGCAACTGACTGCCCAAGGCCCCCGCCCCAACCCTCCCGCCGCTTCGCAGGGGAGGGAGCCAGTCAGTGCGAATCCCCCGGCACGCCGGCGCCACTGCCGCGGACCAGGAAATCGAGGTCCGCTCCGTTCCTCGCGCGCGGCCACTGCTATCTCATCAGCATCGACTCGATCGCGGTGTCCGACCCTGTACCGAATGGTCGCAAGCGCGCCTTCCGGTCGAACCGCTCGGCGAAGTGTCGCCCGGTGTGGTGGTCGCCGCGATCGTGCTCGCGGTCGCGGCCTGGCTTGCGCATGGCATCGCATTCGGGCGCGCGGCGTGTGCGCTCGGCGCCGATGAACGCTCGGCGCTGCTGATGGGCCTGCCGGTCGCACGCACCCGCATCGCGGTCCACGCAGTGAGCGGCTTCTGCGCTTCGCTCGGCGGAGTCGTGTTCGGCATCTGCACTCAGGCACGCGGAGTGCCTCTCAGTTCGCAGAACGTGGGCGCGCGTCGGGTTTCTCATGCCTCGCTCGATCGGCGGTCGTGACGCCAGCATGTTCCGGTGCATCATGATCTGCTTCTTCTTGTTCGGCACATTGGCGTTGGCCGCTGTCCCGCTCCGCGGCAGCGCTTGCGACGGCCAGCGCGAGGCGCGCGCAGCGACGCTCGATTCGATCAAGGCGTTCATCAGCGCGAGGAAGATGCGCGTGTTGACGTTCGCCGGTTACTCCGGAGCCGAATACGAGGATCCGCAGGCGATGCTGGAGCGCGCCTCCGCGATCCTCGACCAACAGGATCCTGCGAAAACGCTGGTCAACATCGGCGCGACGGCATCAGGCATCGGCGCGGTCTATGAAGTTGCGAAGCAAAAGGGCTTTGCCACGATGGGCATCGTCTCGTCGCTGGCGCGCGACGAAAACGTCGGGCTCTCGCCCTGTGTGGACTACGTTTTCTACGTCCGCGATACCACCTGGGGCGGCACGCTGCCTGGCACGACCCGCCTCGCGCCCACTTCGGCTGCGATCGTTGCGACAGGAAGCCTGTTCGTCGCGATCGGCGGAGGCGACGTGGCCCGGGACGAAATGCTCGCGGCACGCCGCGCGGGCAAGCGCGTTAAGTTCATTCCCGCCGACATGAATCACGCCATCGCGCGCGAGAAAGCGCAGAAGAAGGGCGAGCCGGAACCCACCGACTTCCGGGGTTCCGCGCATCCTGCGCTCGCAGCGCATAGCTAGGCGAAGCGCGCAAGATCACCCGCGCCGCGAGCGCGCCACCCTTTGCAGCAACTCCAGCAGCATGGCGCGTTCGGCGTCGCTCAGATGCTGCAGCGTCTCCTGCTCCATGCCGAGCGAGATCTCGTGGGCTTTTTTCGCCAGCGCGCGGCCGGCGCGCGTGAGGCGGATGTGCTGCGCACGCCGGTCGTGCGGGCTGCGCTCGCGCGCGACCAGGCCGCGCTCGGCGAGACGATCGAGCAGCTGGGTGAGGTTGGGCGCCGACATCGCGAGGGTGCGCGAGATCTGCGACGGCGTCACGTCCTCGTTGGTGAGCAGCAGCATGAGCACCGTGAACTCGACGGTGCGCAGGTTGAGCGGCTCGCCGATGTGGCGGCCGAAGACACCGCGCATCACGATCGAGGCCTGCGCCAGCCGGTAGCCCAGGATATGCAGCACCGCGCTTTCATCGAGACGGTCCGCAGTGCGCGCCGCCTTCGCGTCGGGCGCCGTCCGCTGCGCGTCGCCATGGCCGTTGGTGCGCAGTGACACGTCAGCTCCGCTTCTGTGCGCCAAGATAGGTCTCGACCACGCGCGCGTCGCCCGCAAGCTGCTGCGCCGTTCCCTCGAGCGCGATCTCGCCGGTTTCGAGCACGTATCCGTAGTCCGCGACCTCGAGCGCGGCACGCGCGTTCTGTTCGACCAGCAGCAGCGTGACGCCGGTGGCGCGCAACCGGCCGATGACGTTGAAGATGTCGCGCACCACCAGCGGCGCAAGCCCGAGGCTCGGTTCGTCGAGCAGGAGCAGGCGCGGTGCGCTCATCAGCGCACGCCCGATCGCGAGCATCTGCCGTTCGCCTCCGGACAGCGTGCCTGCGAGTTGCGTGCGGCGCTCCTTCAGGCGCGGAAAGAGCGCGTAGATCTTCTCGAGTTCGTCGCGCCAGCCGGGCTGGCGCAGGCGGAAGCGGCGAAACGCGCCCAGCACCAGGTTGTCTTCCACGGGCATCGAGCCGAACAGCTCGCGCCGCTCGGGCACGAGCGCGATACCGCGCATCACCCGCTGCTCGAGCGAATCGCGGCCGAGATCCGCGCCAGCGAAGCGCAGCGTGCCGCGTGCGGGCAGGACGCCCATGAGCGCGTTGAGCATCGTCGACTTGCCGGCGCCGTTCGGGCCGATCACGGTCACGACGCTGCCCGCGGAGGCGTTCAGCGAGAGTCCTGCAAGCACCTCGGCCTTGCCATAGCCGGCGTGCAGGTCGCGGACCGTGAGCAGATCGGCGGCGGCAGCGTTCATGTCAGTGCTCGGTGCCCAGGTAGGCCGCGCGCACGGCGGGGCTGCCCTGGACTTCGGTCGGCGTGCCCTCGATGAGGCGCACGCCGAACTCCATCACGACGATGCGATCGGTGAGTCCCATGACGAAGTCCATGTCGTGCTCGACGAGCAGGATCGACAGGCCTTCTTCCTTGAGCTGGCGCAACACGGCGCCCAACGCCTGTTTCTCGCGGAACCGCAGGCCGGCGGCGGGTTCGTCGAGCAGCAGCAGCGAGGGATCGGTGGCGAGCGCGCGCGCGATCTCGACCAGCCGCTGCGGCCCGAGCGCGAGGTTGCCGGCCAGATCGTTGGCGTGCTCGCGCATGCCGATGCGTTCCAGCTGGCGCTCCGCCTCGCGCAGCAAACGCTTTTCCTCGGCCCGATCCAGTCGCACCATCGCGCGCAGCGTTCCCGTCCCGCTGCGCAGGTGACCGCCGAGCGCCACGTTCTCGAGCACGGTCATGTCGGCAATCAGCTTGACGTGCTGGAACGTGCGCGACATGCCGAGCCGCGCGATCTGGCGCGCAGAGGCGTGATCGACGGCCACGCCGCGAAATCGCACTTCACCGCGGGTAAGCGGCAGCACACCGGAGACGAGATTGAACGTCGTCGACTTGCCGGCGCCGTTCGGGCCGATCAACCCGATGATCTCGCCGGCACGGACCTGGAAGCTGACGTCGTTCACCGCGATGAGGCCGCCGAATTGCTTGCGCGCTCCGACCACGTCGAGCAGCAGCTCGCCGCGTGCCGGCTTGTCGCGGGTCGCGAGCGGGGCAACACCGGCCCAGTCGCGTTTGCGCACGCGCGCTGGCAGGCGCTCCGCGAGGAAGGGCCACAGGCCCTGCGGTGCGTACTTCAGCACCAGCACGAGCGCGATGCCGAACACGATGATTTCGTAGTTGCCGCTCGCGCCGACGAGACGCGGCAGCCAGACCTGCAGCTGATCCTCGATCACCTTGACCACTGCGGCGCCCGCGAACGCACCCCACACGGTGCCGACGCCGCCGACCACGGCCATGAAGAGATATTCGATGCCCATTTTCAAACCGAATGGCGATGGGTTGACAGTGCGCTGGTAGTGCGCAAACAGCCAGCCCGAGATCGAAGCGAGCGCCGCCGCGAGGACGAACACGATCACCTTGTAGCGAAACGTCGAGACGCCCATCGATTCGGCCATCGTCACGCCGCCGCGCAACGCGCGGATCGCACGGCCCGGTCGCGAGTCGAGAAGGTTCAGCAGGGCGAACGCCGCGGCAATCGCGATGCCCCAGATCAGATAGAAGAGCGAGCGTCCCTGGTTGAGCGGGATGCCGAGAAAATCCAGCGCAGGCACGCCCAGAATGCCGTCGAACTTCCCGAGGAAGTCCATGTTCGCCATCAGATAGTTGAGCGCGAGGCCCCAGCAGATGGTGGCGAGCGGCAGGTAGTGGCCGGACATGCGCAGAGTGAGCCAGCCGATCAGCAGCGCGCCGGTACACGTGAGCGCGATCCCGACGAACACCGTGAGCCACGGCGAGGCGACCTGGTTGACGGTGAGGACCGCGGTCGTGTATGCACCGATGCCGACGAATGCAGCCTGACCGAACGAAGTCAGTCCGGCGACGCCAGTGAGCAGAACCAGGCCGAGCGCGACGATCGCGTACAGGCCGATGTAGTTGAGCTGCGTGATCCAGAACTCGGGCACGGGCAGTTGCGGCAGCACCAGCAACAGGGCGAAGAAGACGAGCTTGCCGATCGTGCGCGGCGCCATGTCATTCCTCGTCGGCGTGATGATCACGCAGCGAGCGCCACAGCAATACCGGCAGGATCGCCGTGAAGACGATCACTTCCTTGAACGCGCTGGCCCAGAACGAAGCGAACGACTCCAGGATGCCGACGCCGAGTGCGCCGATCGCAGCGGCCGGATAACTCGCGAGCCCGGCGAACACCGCGGCGACGAAGCCTTTCAAGCCGATCAGGAAGCCGCTGTCATAGAACACCGTCGTGGTCGGACCGATCAGCAGGCCCGACAGCGCGCCGATGAATGCAGCCATCGTGAACGAGAGCGCCCCCGCTGCAGTGGTCGAGATGCCCATCAGGCGCGCGCCGAGCCGGTTCACTGCCGTCGCGCGCAGAGCCTTGCCATACAACGTGCGCTCGAAGAAGAGCCACAGCAGCACGATCAAGGCCGCCGAGGCGAAGAACGTGATCAGCGTCTGTCCCGAGAACATGAGCGGCCCGACCGCGAAGCGCGCATCCCAGAATGGCGGTGTGCGGAATCCTTCGGCGCCGAAGAAAAGCAGCCCGAGCCCGGTCAGGGCGAAATGCACGCCGACCGAGACGATCAGCAGCACCAGCACGCTCGCATCGGCGAGCGAGCGATAGGCGAGGCGATAGACAAGAGGCCCCATCGGCGTGACCAGCAGCATCGTGAGGAGCGCCGAAACCAGGAGCGGGGGCTTCGACGGCGCGATCCACCATGACACGGCGCAGACGATGAGGGGCAGCGCCAGGATGCGCAGCAGATGGCGCACGATGGGCGCCGCGCCGAGGCCTGCACGAAGCTGTTCGAACGTGTCGAGCACCGCTACGACGACCGCCATCGCGAGCAGCAGCCAGATCGTCCCCGGCAGCTGACCCGCCTGGAACATGCCGACCGTCAGTGCGCCGAATGCGACGAACTCGCCTTGCGGAATGAAGATGACCCGCGTGACCGCGAACAGCAACACGATGGCCATCGCAAGCAGCGCGTAGACCGCGCCGTTGGTGACGCCGTCGAGCAGCAGGATGCTGGCGATGGAGAAGTCCATGATGTCGCGCTGTCATCCCGAGCGCAGCGAGGGATCCCGGCGTGCGAACGACGAGATCCTTCGCCTGCGGCTCAGGATGACAAGGCCGCCTTCGGCCCTGTCACCTCTCCAGCACCCAGTCACCGTTCACCACCTTCAGCATCACGCCGGTATCGAGCGTGAAGCCCCAGTGATCGGTGGGCGTGTAGTTGATCACGCCGTGCGAGACCGGCGTCGGCCCGATCTTCTCGAGCGCGTCGCGCAGCGCGGCGCGGAATTCTTTCGTACCTGGCTTTGCCGTCTTGAGCGCAAGCGGCACTGCCTTTCCGAGCAGGATCGCCGCGTCATAGGTGTGGGCCGCAAACTGGTTGCGTGAGCCTGCGCCATACGCCTTTTCGTATTGCTGTGCGAAGTCCATCGCTGCCTTCTTCGACGGATTGGAATCGCTGAGCAATTCGCCGATCAGTGCAGGACCCGAGACCACATACGTGCCTTCGACATCCTTGCCGCCGATGCGCATCAGATCGCGCGTCGCGGCGGCATGCGTCTGGTACATCTTTCCCTTGTAGCCGCGCTCGACGAGCCCCTTCTCGGGCATCGCGGCGCCGCTGCCGGTGGCAACGATCAACACCGCGTCCGGGTTGGCAGCGACGATCTTCAGTGCCTGGGCCGTGACGCTCGTGTCAGCGCGCGCAAAACGCTCGACCGCCACGACCTTCATTCCGGCCGCCGGCGCCCGCGTCTGCAACTCGTTCAACCACACCTCGCCATAGGCATCGTTGTAGCCGATGAAACCGACCGTCTTGATGTTGGCCTTCTTCATGTGCTCCAACACGGCGTGCGCCATCACCTCGGCCGACTGCGGCAGGCGGAACGTCCAGCGGTCCTTGCCGGGCGGCAGCGCCGCGGGCGAGAGGGAAAGCTGCACGGTTTCACCTTCAGCAGCGACCGCTGCCATCGCGATCGCGACCGGCGTGATCGCGGAGCCGAGAATGACGTCGACCTTGTCGTCGGTGAGGAACCGGCGCGCATTCTTCACGCCGTTGGCCGGATCGGTCGCATCGTCGAGAATGATCATGCTGATCTTCTCGCCGGCAATGCTCTGCGGCCACAGCGCGAGCTGGTTCTTGATGGGTATGCCAAGCCCCGAGCCCGGCCCGCTCAGCGGCAGGCTGATGCCGAGCGTGAGGTCGGCGCGCGCGGTCGTCGTCGTGAATGCGAGCACCATCGTTGCGGCGAGCACGGCAGCACGCCGGATTCTTTTCAGCATCGTCTCCTCCTGGGTAAGCGTCATTGCGCTCATTCGCACTGCGCACGGATGTCGGCGGGAATCTGGATCGAGCGCAGGCGCCCGTCGTCGCGCTTCACGAAAGCGCGCGTTTCGCGACCCTCGCACAACAAGTCTTCGCCGCGCAGCACCGCGTGGTGTTGCACGAATACCTTTGCACGCCACTCCTCGACCCGCGTGTGGATCTCGATTCGCTCCGGATAGGTCGCGGCGCGCATGAACTTCACGCTCACCTCGAGCAAAGGCGTTCCGACGATGCCGCGCGATTGCTCCAACTCACGCCAGGGCGGCACGCCGCACTCGGCGAAGAAGTGCAGCGAGGCCGCGTCCATCCAGCGGAGGAAATTCGGATAGAACACGATTCCCGCGGGATCGCAGTCGCCGAACTGGATGGTGACGGGGAAGACGACGATCTTGCTCATGGCGCTCGATTTCGCGGGTTTCAGGTCATGGCGCTCGCTTCGCGCGTGCGCTGCGGCAGAAGGAGCCATGGATCGGCTTGCAGACCAAGGTACAGCGCCTCGACCAGTGCTTCGCGCCGCCTGAGGACTGCACGCTGGTTGATCGATCCCTTGTCGGTCATCTCGCCGTGGTCGATCGATGGCGGTTCCGCGAGGACGTGCGCGCGCGCGACGCGATTTGCACTGCCGGTGCCGGCACTCCATTGGCGGTCGACGAGAGCCTGAAAGAAGGCGCGCACCGGCGCGGAGTGCACGATGTCGGTTGCGGCAGCACCGGCGTCCAGGCCAGCAAGGCGGCGGCATTCGTCGAGGCGCGGAAAGATCAGGATGCCGACATCGTCGCGGTTCAAGCCGGTGACGACCACGTCCTGCACGTAGGGCGCGCCGTCGAGGATGACGCGCGCGCGCAGCGGCCCGACGCTGACGAACGTGCCGGTGGAAAGCTTGAAGTCCTCGGCGATGCGACCATCGAAGGTCAGTCCGGCGTTCGGATCGTCGGGATCGATCATCCGCACCGCATCGCCGGTGCAGTAGTAGCCCTCGGCATCGAAGACTTCGGTGGTCTGCGCGGGTGCGCGCCAGTATCCGGGCATCACGTTCGGCCCGCGGAAGCGCACTTCGAGCTTGTCGGCCACCGCGACCAGCTTCACGTCGACACCGGGGCAAGGCAGTCCCACGTAGCCGGAACGGACGGTCTCGCCGACCGCGAACATGCAGGATGGCGCGGTTTCCGTCATCCCAAGGCCGGTAAAGATGCGGATTCGTTCGCCCACTGTGCGCTCGGCGAGCCGGTCGAGTTGATCCCAAACCGCCTGGGACAGCCCCGCGCCCGAGAAGAAGAACGCCTTGACGCGGCTGAAGAGATTCGCGCGCAGGCGATCGTCGCTTTCCATCGCGGTGGCGATTTCCTCGAATCCCTTGGGCACGTTGAAGTAGACCGTGGGTGCGATCTCGCGCAGGTTGCGCAACGTCTCGGCGATGCCCTGCGCCGTGGGACGACCCTCGTCGATGTAGAGCGTGCCGCCGTTGACCAGCGCAATGCCGACGTTGTGGCTGCCGCCGAACGTGTGGTTCCAGGGCAGCCAGTCGACGAGCACCGGCGGCTCCTCGGTGAGGAATGCCAGCGCCTGGCGGATCATCTGCTGGTTCGCGCACAACATGCGATGCGTGGTGATCACGCCCTTCGGTTGCCTGGTGGAGCCGGACGTGAACAGGAACTTGACGATCGTGTCGGGCGTGATGCGTGCGTGCGCGGATTCGAATGCAGCGTCCGGTTGCGTTGCGAGCAGCGTCGCGAACGGCGTGGTCGCGCGGCCGTCGATTTCTCCGCGCGCAACAACGATCTCCGTTGCCGCGTCGACGGCCGCCGCGATCGCGCGTGCATACGCCGTGCCGTTTGCGGCGAAGACAAGCCCTGGCGTGATCGTCGCGAGGATGTGACGCAACTTGCCGAAATCCTGCGAGATGAGCGAATAGGCGGGCGAGATCGGCGTCGTCGGCACGCCCGCGTACATCGCGCCAAACGCCAGCGTCAGGTGCTCGAGGTCGTTTTCGGAGAGGATCGCCACCGGACGGTCTGCGCTCAGGCCGCGCGCGACCAGCGCACTGCCCACCGCACGCGCATTGCGCCGCATCTCTGCGTAAGTCACGCGCTGCCAAGCGCCGCCATCGATTCGCTTGGCGGCGAAGGTGCGCTCCGGCGCCTGCGTTGCCCAGCCCTCGAGAAATTCGATGAGCGTGTTCGCAAACGGCGCGAGCGCAATCTGCGAACGCAGCACGATGCTCCCGTCGTCGCGGCGCTCCAACGATGCGGAGCGGCACGCGCCGATCGATGCGTCGCGGTAGCGCGGCCGCGTCATGCGCCCTTGCGCACCTTGGCGGCGCGGCCTTCGAGGAACGCACGCATGCGTTGCTTTGCCGCCTCGTCGCCCTGTGCGATGGCGGCCATCAGCGATTCGACGAAGAGACCGTCGGACTGCGCCATGTCGGCGATGCGCGGCAGCGCTTGCATCACCGCGAAGTTGGACAAGGGCGCGTTGGCAGCGATGCGGCGCGCGAGCTCGATGGCGCGCGGCGTGCTCTGGCCCGGCTCGACCAGGTAGTGCGAGATGCCGGCGGCTTGACCCTCCGCGGCGTCGAGCACGCGGCCGGTGAGCATCATGTCGGTCATGCGTGCGACGCCGATCAGCCGCGGCACTCTGGCGGAGCCGCCGCCGCCGACGAAAAGCCCGCGCTGTCCCTCGGGCAGGCCGTAGAACGCGCTTTGTTCCGCGACACGGATGTGCGCGGCGCTGGCGATCTCCAGGCCGCCGCCGACCACGGCGCCGTGCAAGGCGACGACCACGGGCACCCGCCCGAACTGGATCTGGTCGAACGCCGCATGCCATGCACGCGAATGCAGGATCCCCTCGGCGACGGACCGATCCGTCAGTTCCGAGAGATCGAGACCGGCACAGAAATGTTCGCCTGCGCCGCTCAGTACGACGGCGCCGGCTTCGGCGGGAAGATTGACGAATGCGGTGTGCAGCTCCGCAATCAGGGCGTCGTTGATCGCGTTGCGCTTCTGCGGCCGATTCAGGCGCAGGTGGACGATGGCGCCGTCGATGCTCACTTCCAGCAGGCGCAGCGCTGCCAAGGCAGGGGCGGTCGAAGCCAGATCGTTCGCCATGCGGGCACCGGAGTTCGCCGAGGTCGGCCGGATCTTGCCGGAATATTTCAAAAATGTAAATAAATATGCCGGGGAGCGGGAAGGATCACGAAAACGGCGCCCGACGAGCGCCGCCGCCGGGTAGTTACAAAGGCGAAGTAAAGTGCACCGGCAGCGCGGGCCGCGCTTGAATTCAGGCGGGCGGCACCCATAATCCCGCCCGCCAGACTTGATGCGGGAGAAGCAAATGGGCGCAACCGATACCGGGGTCAAGGAAACCCTCGGCTTCCAGGCCGAGGTGAAGCAGCTGCTTCACCTGATGATCCACTCGCTCTACAGCAACAAGGAGATCTTCCTGCGCGAACTGATCAGCAACGCGTCGGATGCGTGCGACAAGCTGCGGTTCGAAGCGATCGCCAATCCGGAACTGCTGCAGGCCGACCCGGATCTCGCGATCGAGGTTGCTTACGACAAGGCAGCGCGGACCATCACGATTTCCGACAACGGTGTCGGCATGAGCCGTGCCGAGGTGATCGAGCATCTCGGAACGATCGCCAAGAGCGGCACGCGGGAGTTCTTCGCGCAACTGACAGGCGACCAGCAGAAGGACGCGCAATTGATAGGGCAGTTCGGCGTGGGCTTCTATTCGAGCTTCATCGTCGCCGATCGTGTCACGGTGATCTCACGCCGCGCCGGACTGGGCGAAGAGCAGGCAGTGCGCTGGGAAAGCGACGGCGGCGGCGAATTCAGCGTGGAAGCCGCGCGCCGTGCGCAGCGCGGCACCGACGTCACGCTGCACCTGAAGCCGGACGAGGACGAACTGCTGTCGCACTGGAAGCTCAAGTCGATCCTCACCAAGTACTCGGATCACATCGCGACGCCGATCCGGATGCGCAAGGAGCAGTGGGACAAGGACAAGAACGAGTACAACCTCCTCGACGAGCGCGAGACCGTCAACCAGGCAAGCGCGCTGTGGGCGCGGGCCCGCAGCGACATCACCGACGACCAGTACAAGGAGTTCTACAAGCACGTCGGCCACGATTTCGGCGATCCGCTCGCGTGGACGCACAACCGCGTGGAGGGTCGCACCGAATACATCCAGCTTCTCTATATCCCGGCGCGCGCGCCGTTCGACCTGTGGGATCGCCACCAGCGCCATGGACTGAAGCTCTATGTGCGGCGCGTCTTCATCATGGACGACGCCGAGCAGCTGCTGCCGGTGTACCTGCGCTTCGTGCGCGGTGTGATCGATTCGAACGACCTGCCCCTGAACGTCTCGCGCGAGATCCTGCAGGAGTCGCGCGACGTCAAGGCAATCCGCGAAGGATCGACCAAACGCATCATCGGCCTGCTCGAAGACCTCGCGGAAAACCGCAAGGAGGACTTCGCGAAGTTCTGGAGCGAGTTCGGCCAGGTGTTGAAGGAAGGCGTCGGCGAAGATGCGGCGAACAAGGACCGGCTGGTCAAGCTGCTGCGGTTCGTCTCGACCGCGAGCGATGGCGCCGCGACCGTGTCCCTCGCAGACTACGTGGGCCGCTGCAAGCCGGAGCAGAAGGAGATCTACTACGTGACCGGCGAGACGGTCGAGGCCGCGCGCAACAGCCCGCACCTCGAGATCTTCCGCAAGAAGGGTGTCGAGGTCCTGTTGCTCACCGATCGTGTCGACGAGTGGATGCTTTCGTTCCTGCAGGAGTTCGAAGGCAAGCCGCTCGCATCGGTTGCCAAGGGCGATCTCGACCTGGGCGCGCTCGCCGATGCGCAGGAAAAGGAAGAGAAGCAGAAGGTCACGGACGAATTCAAGGATCTCGTCGACAAGGTGAAGCAGGCGCTTGGGGACAAGGTGAGGGAAGTGCGCATCACGTTGCGCCTGACCGACTCCCCTTCATGCCTGGTCGTCGATCGCGATGCGATGAGCGCGCATCTACAGCGGTTGTTGAAGTCCGCGGGGCAGAAGATGCCGTCCGAAGCGCCCATCCTGGAACTGAATCCGCATCATCCGCTGGTGCAGCGACTCAAATACGAGGATGCGCGCCTGGCCGATTGGGCGCAGTTGCTGCTCGAGCAGGCGCAACTCGCCGAGGGTGGCCAGCTCGACGACCCTGCCGGGTTCGTGCGCCGGCTGAACCAGATGCTTCTCGATACCGCAGCGAAGTGAGTGGCGGGGCGCCCGCGACGATCGACGGCGCATTTCCTAGGGTGTCGGCCGACGACCGGCACGCGCACGGCCGGCTCGCATGCGGGGCCGAAGCGATAATTGGTATCGAAAGGTCAAATACGGTGATCGCCTGAGGTCGCGGGGTCGTGCACAATGAGGGCGGCCCCTATTCTCCTCGCATGTGATGAGTTCGGATCTGCGTTCATTGTTAGGCGCGGCGATCCAACCCGGTTCGACCAATGTGTCGCGCCGGCCGGGTGCGCGGCGCCTGCTCGAAGATTGCTGGACGCCGATGCGCAATGCGCTCGAACCGCGCTTTGCCGACATCCTGCTCGAGGCGCTCGGGCCGCTCGCCAAGTCCGACGACGAGGAGGAAGCCAAGCCCGCCAAGATCATTCTCGCGCGCGACAAGGCGTTCCTGCAGTCGTTCTCCGAAGCACTGCAGGGCGAGTTCAAGCACTTCGTCGCCGATTTCTGCTCCAACCGCGGCGACGAGCGCAACGACCCGAAGAAGTCGCTCAGCCTCGTTGAATATGGCGACATGGAGTTCTCGACGCTGATGGAGCGTGCGTCGGCGCGCCTGCGCAATGCAGTCGACGACGAATACACCAGCGTCAAGCTGCGCCTTGCCAATCTCGTGCGCGAATCCGAAATCCGCGACACCGAGAATCCGTTCCGGCCGGTCATCTTCTTCCGCGCGATCTACCTCGGTCTCGAGCGCATCGGCACTGCCAAGGCCGATCTGCTGCGGATGACCAAGCGCTTCGACACGGCCCTCGTAGCGCCTGTCGCAGCGGCATACGCCGCCGTCGATCGCTACCTTGCAAGCCAGGGGATCAGTGCCGACATGGTGCGGCAGCAGCAACCAGGCCGCACCGGAGAGACCATCGTCGGCGCCGGGCGCAATACTGTTGCCAGCCCGTTCGGGTCCACCGTCGTGCCCGGCATGTTGACGGGAAGCCCGATAACCGGCGGCAACGTGCGCCTCGTCACCGGTTTCTCCGCAGAGCAGATGCTCAATGCGCTGTACCAGCGGATGCAACTGGTCGCCGCGCCAGGTTCGATGGGAATGCCCGCCACAGGTGCGGTTCCCATCGGCCGTTATGCGCCCGCGCCCACCCTTGGCGGCGGCGGCATGCCGGGCGTCGCGGCCGGGCACCCAGCGATGGGTGTTCCAATGGGAGGCGTGCCGGTCGGCGGCATGCCGATGGCAGGCGTACCGGTTGGCGGTGTCGCCGTCGGCGGCGTCCCGGTCGCTGGCGTGCCAATGGGAGGCGTCGCTGGTGCAGTGGGCGGTTCGCCGGGCATCGTCATCGACCCCGCGCTGCTGGCGGCACTGAACGATGCACAACGCCTGGGCGCGATCGCGGTCGCCGCGGTCCAGCAAGGGCAGCCGCCACCCGATCTCGCCGTCGACCCGGTGCAACTGCGTGCCAAGGTCGCCGACAAGGCGACGAAGCAGATCGACAAGCTGACGATCGAAATCGTTGGCCTGCTGTTCGACCGGATCAATCAGGACAAGCATGTCCCGC
>Ga0335084_10003068_pt1 | contig 16243 bp, 14 predicted proteins | sample Lox_Sample_44_FD_206721 | JGI IMG/M metagenome (GOLD analysis project Ga0335084, IMG submission 206721) | Soil microbial communities from Loxahatchee National Wildlife Refuge, Florida, United States - Lox_Sample_4.4 | ecosystem: Environmental > Terrestrial > Soil > Wetlands | place: USA... | reverse complement strand
TCCGACCAGTACTCCGGGTCGGGCGACCCGGAGTACGTCGCGCGCAATCGCGAGGCCTGGGATGCCCTGGCCCCGGAGTACGCCTTGGCGGCCGAACGGCAGTGGGCGAAGGTCGAGCCCACCTGGGGCATCTGGGGCGTGCCCGAAGCGCAACTGCACGTATTGCCCGCTGATCTGGCCGGCCTCCACACGATCGAGCTCGGCTGTGGTACGGCCTACATCTCCGCCTGGCTGGCGCGGCGAGGCGCGCGCCCGGTCGGCATCGACAACTCGCCCGCCCAGCTCGCCACCGCGCGGCACATGCAGGTGGAACACCGGCTCGACTTCCCGCTGCACCTGGGCAACGCGGAGGCGACGCCGTTCCGCGAGGCGAGCTTCGACCTCGCCATCAGCGAGTACGGGGCGGCCATCTGGTGTGACCCCTATCGCTGGATCCCCGAGGCGGCGCGGATCCTGCGGCCAGGCGGCGAGCTGATCTTCCTCGGCAACTCGACGCTCATGATCCTGACCGCACCGGACGACGAGCAGGAGCCGGCCACGGAGCGCCTGCTGCGGCCTCAGCAGGGCATGCACCGCTTCGAGTGGCCGGGCGAGACGGGCGTCGAATTCCACGTCAGTCCCGGCGCGTGGGTGCGCCTCTTGCGCGCGAGCGGCTTCGAGGTCGAGGACCTGATCGAGGTCTATCCGCCCGATGGATCGACGACGCGCTTCCCGTACATGAGCCTCGCCTGGGCGCAGGCATGGCCCTGCGAGGAGATCTGGAAGGCCCGCAAGCGCGCCTGAGCGCAGCGCCGCAGCGCAGCGCCGCGCCACCCGGCGGGGGCCCGCTTTGCTAGACTCGCGGCCATGCTGAAGCTGGTGAAGAACCTGGTGCTCCTCGGGTTCGTCATCACCATGATCTTCTGCTTCCTGGGTGCGTTCCTGCCCCAGACGAGCCAGGCGGGCGTGATCATCGTGGTCACGGCGGCCATCGGGGCCATCATCCTGGCCAGCGTGGTGATCCTCGTCGTGTTCGCTGCCGAGCTCGTGCCGAGCCGCCGCTACACGAGCTGGGTCCGGTCCATCACCGGCCCCAACGGCCGCTACCTCTTCCTCGTCCTGCTGCTGGCCTGGACCGGCGGGATGCTCTTCATGCCCGTCTTCGCGCAGGCCTGGATCCCGGGCCTCAACGGCGCTCCCTCGCCCGCGCTGGGCGGGCTGGCCCTTGCTGGCCTGCTGTTGGGGGTCTTCCTGTTCCTCGGCTTCATCTGGTCGGTCATCGGCGAGTAGCCCGCCGCGCGCGGCGCGCGCGGCCATGGCCCATCATGGGCGCATGAGGAACGTCACCGTCGCCTGGCAGCCCGCGGCGGAGCGCTTCGAGGCCCTGGGCGGCCACGCACTGCACCCGATCCACATCAACGCACCGCACGAGGGGGCGGCAACCGGCTTCTCGCCGGCGGACCTGCTGCTCGCGGCTGCCGGCTCGTGCGCCGCGTGGGACGTCGTCGAGATCCTGCGCAAGCAGCGCCAGCAGCTGTCCGCGCTGTCGGTCTCGGTCCATGGCCGCCAGGGTGAGGGTCCGCCCCACGAGTTCGAGGACGTCGAGCTGGTCTTCGAAGCGGCTGGCCGCGGCCTCGATCCGCGCAAGGTCGAGCGGGCCGTGGCCCTCAGCGAGACGCGCTACTGCTCGGTGCTGGCCACGATCCGCGGCGTGGCTCGCGTGAGCTGCCGCGTGGAGGTGCGCGAGGCGGCGGTCTGATCGTGGACGGCCCCGCGACCGCGCCGTCGCGCTTCCAACGCCTCGGCGCTGCGGTGGCCCGGCGGCGCTGGTGGGTCATCGGCGCGTGGGCGGCGCTGCTCCTGATCGCCCTGCCCCTGGCGCCCCAGGCCGGCTCGGCGCTCCAGGCCGGCGGCTTCACGCTGCCCGACCTCCCCGCCTCGCAGGCCCGGGCGACGCTGGCCGAGCTGGGGCTCCCGCCGTCGGCGCTGGTGATCGTGGCCGAGAGCGAGACGGACGCCCGGGCGGGCCAACCGGCCTTCGAGCAGGCCGTCGGTGCCGCGCTGGCCGACGTGGCCGCGGTCCCGCATGTCGTCTCGGTCCAGGACCACCAGCTCCATCCCCGGCAGGTGAGCCAGGACGGCCGGGTCGTCTACGAGGTCGTCTTCCTCGACCTCTCCCCGGACGATTCGCCGGAGGCGGTGGCGCCGATCCAGGCGGCGCTCCATCCACAGCCGGGGCTGCGCCTGCTGCTGGGCGGTGGGCCGGCCTTCTACGGCGACATCCAGACCGTTTCCGAGACCGACCTGCGGCGCGCCGAGCTGGTGAGCCTGCCGCTGGCCGCGGTGGCCCTGCTGCTGGTCTTTGGCACCGTGATCGCGGCGGGGGTGCCGCTCGTCGTGGGCGGCAGCGCGGTGATCGTGGCGCTGGCGGCCATCTTCCTGCTCGCCAGCCTCATCCCGATGAGCATCTTCGTGCTGAACCTGGCCACGCTCCTCGGCCTCGGCCTCGGTGTGGATTACTCGCTGCTGCTGACCAGCCGCTTCCGAGAGGAGCTCGATCGGCGCGGCGGCGGGCGAGGAGCCGACGGCGGGCCCGACCAGGCCGTGGTCGACGAGGCCGTGGCCGTGACCGTGGCCACCGCCGGCCGGGCGGTCTTCTTCAGCGGCCTGACGGTGCTGCTTGGCCTGATCGGTCTGGTGCTCTTCGAGTTCATGATCCTGCGCTCGGTCGGCATCGCCGGCGCGATCGTGGTCGGGCTCGCCGTCACTTCGGCGCTCACGCTGTTGCCGGCCGTGCTGGCGGTGCTGGGCCCGCGCGTGGGGAGCCTGGCCATCCGGCGCCGCAGGGCCCCCGCCGCCGAGGGCGAGGGCCGGTGGGCCCGCCTCGCCTGGTGGGTCATGCGCCGTCCCTGGCGGGTCTTCGTGCCGACACTCGGGCTGCTGGTGCTGCTGGGCTTGCCGTTCCTGCATGTCCGCTTCAACGCCCCCGATGCCACGATCCTGCCCACGGACGTCGGCTCGCGCGCGGCCTACGAGCTGCTGGCCACCGACTTCGGCGAGGGCGAGTTCGCACCGCTCGTGCTAGCGATCCGGGCGGACGCGCCGATCACCGATCCGGCCGTGGTGGGCGAGCTGTACGACTACTCGCGCCGCCTCGCCACAGATCCCCGCGTGCGGCGCGTGGACGGCATCGTCGATCTCGACCCGCGCCTGACCCGGGCGCAGTACCAGCTGTTGTACGGGGCGCCCGGCGGCCCGCCCGACCGCCTCGCGGCCACGGCCCTCGCGGCGACGACGAAGGGCGACCTGACCACGTTCACCGTCACCACGCCATTCGGCCCCAACGCACAGGCGGCCATCGACCTGGTCGCCGAGCTGCGCGATCCGGGCTCCGCGCTCGCCCCGCCGCCGGGCCTGGCCGTCCAGGTGGCCGGCGGCGCCGCCGAGGTGAAGGACGTCGTCGAGCGCATGAGCGCGGACTTCCCGCGCACGGCCGCCTTCATCTTCCTCTCCACCTACCTGGTGCTGTTCGTGCTGCTGCGCTCGGTCGTGCTGCCGCTCAAGGCGCTGGTCATGAACAGCCTCTCGATCCTGGCGAGCTTCGGCGCGCTGGTCTGGATCTTCCAGGACGGCAACCTTTCGGCGCTGCTCGGCTTCCAGCCGCTGGGTTTCGTGGAGACCTCGCAGCCGATCATCCTGTTCTGCGTCCTCTTCGGGCTGTCCATGGACTACGAGGTCTTCCTGCTCAGCCGCATGAAGGAGGTCTACGATCGGACCGGCGACAACCAGCTGGCGGTGGCGCGCGGCCTGGAGCGGAGCGGGCGCATCGTCACCAGCGCCGCCCTCATCGTGGTCATCGTGGCGGGCTCCTTCGCCTTCGCCGAGATCGTCCTCATCAAGGCCCTCGGCCTGGGCATGGCCATCGCCGTGGCGCTCGACGCGACGGTCGTCCGCGCGCTGCTCGTGCCGGCCACCATGCGCCTGCTGGGCGACTGGAACTGGTGGCTGCCGAAGCGGCTCGAGCGATGGGTCGCGGCGCGCCTGCCCGTCGTCGAAGGGGCCACGCTCGTGCAGGTCGTCGTGCTCGTCGTGCTGGCGGCACTGGTGCTGGCGGCCTGCTCACCGGGTGGCGCCGTCCTGGCCAACCCGCCCGTCTCGCGGCCGTCACCCGCGGCGACCGCCTCGCCGCCCGCGGGCGCGCCCGACCCGCAGCCGGTACAGCTGCCGGCCGACGACGCGCCGCACCAGCGGCTGACCGAGTGGTGGTACTACACCGGCCACCTGCAGGCCGCTGACGGGTCGCGCTACGGCTTCGAGTTCGTGGTGTTCCGTGCCCAGCGCGGCGACTTCCCGATCAGCTGGGCCTCCCACCTGGCCGTGACCGACGAGCGCGGCCAGACCTTCTACTACGCGCAGCGCAGCGAGGTCGGGGCGCAGGTGGACGTGCGGGCGACACTCTCGAGCGGTCCCGACGCTTTCGCCTTCGCCGTCGGCGGCGGGCCGCCCGCAGCGGCCTCGAGCACGCCCTGGGTCATGCGCGGCGGCGATGGGCATGACCAGCTCGCGGCCAGCCTCTCCCCCTCGGAGGCTGCCGTGGCCGGGGCCCTCGGTGGCCTCGGGCTGCGCCTGACGCTGGACGCACGCAAGCCGGCGGTCCTCCACGATGGCGACGGCTGGATCGACTTCGGGGCGGCCGGCGGCTCCTACTACTACTCGCGCACCCGCCTCGCGGCCCGCGGGGAGCTGTCGCTGGGGGGCCGCACGCTGGCGGTCAGCGGCCTTGCCTGGTTCGACCACCAATGGGGCGACTTCATCGCCGTCGGCGGCGGAGGCTGGGACTGGTTCGCGGTGAACCTGGACGACGGCTCGGACCTGACGCTATCCCTGGTGCGCGACCGCGACGGCACGTACCCGCTGGTGTACGGCACGTACGTGCGGCCTGACGGCACGAGCGAGCACCTGGCCCGCAACGCCTTCTCGGTCAGCGTGCTCGGCTCGTGGACCAGCCAGCGGACGGGTGCGCGCTACCCGGCCGGCTGGCGGGTCGAGGTGCCCAGCGAGGGGCTCATGGTGACGCTCACCCCCACCGTCGCCGACCAGGAGCTCGACACCCGTGCGACGACCGGCGTCGTCTACTGGGAGGGCTCGCAGGTCGTCAGCGCGACGCGTGCCGGCTCGCCGCTCGGCGGCCAGGCCTACGTCGAGCTCACCGGCTACGGAGCGGGCGGCAGCTCATCCACGCCCGCCCCGTCGGCCCCGTAGGCGGGCGCGCCGGATCCGGCCTAGGCGGCCTGCGCCTCGGCGGCCTCCGCCGGCTCGTCGGAGCGCCCGAGGCGGACCAGGTACCGCAGGAACAGCGCCCCGCCGGTCAGCACCACCAGGCCGAGGCTCAGCCAGAGGATGGGCCAGGCCAGCGGGTTGAGTCCGGCGTCGCCGCGTGAGACGAGCGCACCGGGGATGCCGTCGAGCCCCCACTGGGCCAGGCGGTCGACCTGGTCGGCGGCTTCCAGGCCGTAGATCTGGGGGACGATGTAGAGCACCGACGCGATCACCAGCAGGAGGCTCACGCCCTGGAAGGCACGTGGGTCATCATCCGAGTCGCGCAGGTACTTGAGCACGAGCGCCCACATCAGCACCACCGTGGCGAGCGGCGCGGTGAGCGGCAGCCCGAGTCCGATGTAGAGGTTGGGGAACAGGAAGAGGACGCTGAGGGCGAACGTGATCACCAGCAGCCCGTCGCGGATGAGCACGTAGGACAGCCACCACACGTCACCGCCGAAGCGCAGGGTCAGGGTGCCCAGGAACCGCAGCACGTACGGCCGGCCGAAATGCATGATCATGGCGAAGGCCCAGAGGATCGGCAGCACGGCGGCCAGTGACAGGACCATCCATGCCTGGCCATTGGTGACCAGGGCGGTCGTGAAGTCCTCGGCGCTCATGGTGACCTCCTACGCGTCGGTGGGGCGCGGGCGGCGGGTGGCGGCCTCGCGCCAGTTGTAGACGACCGCCACCAGCGCCAGGATGCCCGCAAGGGCCGCCGACAGGTAGCAGAGGGGCAGGGCAAGGTCCGGGTTGCGCGAGCTGGTGAAGAAGTTGGCCAGCTGTTCGACGTGCTGGCCGGTCACGTCCGTCAGCTGCACGCCGAGGATGTACGGTCCCAGGTAGAGGACCGCCCCGAGCCCGATGAGCAACGTCTGGACCCGCTGGCTGGTCAGGTCGCCGTCGCCGCGCATCAGCTTCGCCATCAGCGCGCCGAAGGCGCACACGGCCGCCAGGCCGCCGGTGATGGGAAGGTCGCGGCCGCTCACCACGTCCGGGTAGAAGAAGATGAAGCTGCCCAGGAAGACGTTGATGAGCACCAGGTTCAGGACGGCCACGTAGACGATCCACCACAGGTCCGCCCCGAGGCGAAGCGTGAACTTCCGCAGGTTGACGAGCATGTACGGGCGGGCCAGCTGCAGCGCCACCACGAGCAGCCAGAGCAGGACGAGGGCGGCCGCGATGGTGCCCTCGACGAAGCTCTCGCCGGCATCGAAGAAGCCCGAGACCTGATCTGGAGTCATGGCTGTGCTCCTGTGCTAGGCATGAGTGGCGCGCCGCCCGCCGCCGGGTCCTGCGCGGCCGGGGCGTGCGTCGGGTCGGCAGCTGCCCGTGGGCCGCGGCCGGCCGTGACCTCGACCGCACCGCAGCGATAGACGGCATCGCAACGGAAGCAACGGCCCGCCTCGGTCCGGGCGGCCGGCTCGTCGAAGCCGAGCTGGGTGGCCCTGAACGAGCCCGGCTCATAGAGCGGCAGTGGCGGATGGGCCCGCGGGCGCACCTCCAGGTCAAGCCGAAGCCGCCGCTCGGGCGGTGTGGGGTAGCGCACGGCGGCCATGATCTCGGCCTCACCATCGCGCACGGACGCGAGGTATTCGTGGATCGACGCGGCCGCGCGTCGCCCGGCCGCCACCGCGTCGATGATCGTCTTGGGGCCACTGACCACGTCGCCCCCGGCGAAGACACCCGCTCGACCGGTGGCCAGGGTCCGTCGGTCGGCAGCGATCCCAGCCCAGGCGCTCAGCTCGATGCCCGCGCCCTCCGGCAGGATCGAGGGGTCGGGTTCCTCGCCGACGGCGACGAGGATCGTGTCGGCGGGGAGCTCCTGCTCGCTACCCGGCACGGCGCTGTAGGCGGCGCGCCCCGCTTCGAGGGTGCCTGTCGGCGCCTGCCGCTGCACGCGCAGCCCGCGGACGTGACGCTCGCCCAGGACCTCGACCGGTGCCGTCTCGGTGACGATGTGGATGCCCTCCCGCTCTGCCGCCTCGACCTCCTCCGCCTGGGCTGGCATCTCCCCCCTGCCGCGGCGGTAGATCACGCTGACCGTCTCGGCGCCGCTGCGCAGCGCTGAGCGGGCCGCGTCCATGGCCGTGCTCCCCCCGCCCACGACGACCACGGCTCCGGAGAGACGCGGTCCTTCGCCGAGGTTGACCTCCTTGAGGAACCGCGTCGCCGGCACCACCCCGGCGAGGTCGTCGCCAGGGACGCCAAGGCGCCGGCTCTTGGAGGCGCCCGTGGCCAGGAAGATGGCGCGGTAACCCTGTTCCTCGAGGTCACTGAGCGTGAAATCCCGACCCATCGCCGTATCAAGGCGCAGGGCCACCCCCAGGTCGACGATGCGCTGGATCTCCTCCTGCAGCACGTTCCGCGGCAGGCGGTACTCCGGGATGCCGATGGCCATCATTCCGCCCGGCACGGGCATCGCCTCGAATACGGTCACCGCGTAGCCCAGACGGGCCAAGTAGTAGGCGGCGGACATGCCGGCCGGGCCGCCCCCGACGATGGCCACCCGTTCCGCGCGGCGCACTGTCGGCGGGGGCACCGGGGGCAGCTCCCCGTGCTCGGCAGCGAATCGCTTCAGGGTGCGGATCGCGATCGGCTCGTCGAGCGTGCCGCGACGGCAGGCCGCCTCGCACGGTGCCGTGCAGATCCAGCCACAGACCGAGGGGAAGGGGTTGACTTCTGCTGCTACGGCGTACGCGGCCGCATACTGCCCTTCGGCGATCAGTCCCACGTACCGGCCAGCGTCGGTGCCGGCCGGACAGGCGGTCTGGCAGGGCGCCTGAGGTGTCGGCACCTCCGCCCCGGGCGCACTCCAGACTGGCCACGGTTGCGCGCGATCGGCGAAACGCCAGCGATAGCCTGGCTCGAACGGGGACGGGTGGTCGGGCTTGAGCGCCTCGAGCGTCGCCTCGGAGAGCGGAATCCAGCCGTGCGCCGCTGGAGCCGGCGGTTGGATCGGCCCCTGGCGGCCGAGGAGCGCTGTGGGCCCGGCCACGGCGTCGAGGTCCATGACCTGGACGGGGCATTCGCCGATGCAGATGCCACAGCCGATGCACTCGCCGACCTGGACGGGGTACTCCATCATCCAGGCGAATGGCTGCCCGGAGGCTCCCGCCGCCTCTACGCCCGCGTGGTCGGGCCGCGTCATGTCGAGCGCCTGCACGGGGCAGACGTCCATGCACACCCCGCAGTTGATGCAGCCCCGTCGCTCGATCGTGATGCGGTAGCCCATGCCGTCGCCTCCGCTGCGTTGACGGGGCGAGCATGTTCGGGGCGCGGGTGTGGCGCGACCTGCAGCCGGAGGGTGCGCTGCCTATCCCTTCGGGCAGGGCACTCCTGCCGAATGGCACGTGACGCGGGTCACCCGTCGTCCAGCAGGCCCTCGCGCAGCGCGCGGGCGGTGACCTCGGTGCGGCTCTGGGCGTGCAACTTCTCGAGGATGTGACGAAGGTGATACTTGACGGTGTTCTCGCTGATGCCGAGCTGGGCCGCGATCTCCTTGTTGCGGAGGCCGACCGTCACCAGGCGCAACACCTCCAGCTCGCGATCGGTGAGCCGATCCGGATCGATGGTCTCCGACCGATCCCGGCGAGCGAACTCGGCGAGGATGCGCGCCGCCGTGGCCGGGGCGATGGCGGCCTCTCCCCGCGCCACGGCCTCCAGCATGCCGCGGAGCTGGCGGCTCTCGAGGTTCTTCAGGAGGTAGCCCTGGGCGCCAGCCTTGATGGCTCCGAAAAGGTCTTCCTCGTCCTCACTGACGGTCAGCATCACGATGTGGACCTCCGGCTGAGCCGCCGTGATCCGCGCGGTCGCCTCAACCCCGGAGAGGACCGGCATCCGCACATCCATCAGCACCAGCTCCGGCTTGAGACGCGCTGCAAGCGCAACCGCCTGGGCGCCGTCCGCCGCCTGTCCGACCACCTGGTGGCCCCAGGCCGTCACCAGCGATGACAGGCCGTCGCGGAAGAGCGCGTGATCGTCGGCGAGGAGGATCCGCATCACGCGATCCCGAGGGCGGCCGCGAGCGGCAGGCGGAACTCAAGGCGCGTGCCGTGACCGGGCCGTGAACTCAGCTCGATCGTCCCACCGAGGGCGGCAGCCCGCTCGCGCATCGACTGGAGCCCGAAGTGCGGCCAGCCGCCCGCGATCGCTTCCGGATCGCCTTGCAAGCCCTGGCCATCGTCCTCGACCCGAACGCGCAGCTCGTCGGCGCTGCGTTCGACGACCACCGCAGCGCGACGCGCAGCGGCGTGCTTGCGGACGTTGGTCAACGCCTCCTGCACGATGCGAAACGTCTGCGCCTCGACCGTAGGTGAGAGACGCATCGCGCGCGCGGCGTCGTCTGCCTCGACGACCACGGCCATCTTGGCCGCGTCCGCAAAGCGCACGGCGTACCCCTCGAGAGCCTCGACCAACCCGAGCTCGGGACGGATGGGGCTGGTGAGGCCGAGGATGGCCTCGCGCACATCGACGTAGACCGAGCGGGCCGCCGAGGCGAGCTCGGTCAGCTGGGCTCGCCCGTCCTCGACGCGGCCGCGGGCCAGCAGCTCCTCTGCGGCCTGGCTCTTGGTGTTGACGTAGCCGAGGACCTGCGCGAGGCCGTCGTGCATCTCGCGTGCGATGCGCTCGCGTTCGTCGCGGATGGCGAGGTCGCGTGCCTGTCGCTGCAGCCGGTCGTTCTCGATGGCGATGGCCGCCTGGCCCGCGAGGGACGCCAGAGTCTCGACGGCGTCGACCGCCCAGGCTCGCTGCGAGCGGGAGCCGACGGCCAGGCTCCCGATGGTCTGGCCGCCTCGCCGAACCGGGGCCGCCAGGTGCGTGGTCGTCGCTTCGGCGTGGACGAACCGCTGGAAGTCATGGCCGGGCAGCCCGCCATTGAGGTCGAAGACTGCGGGGTCGCCGCTCTGGGCCGCCAGGCGCAACGTTCCGTCCGAGCGGTTGAGCACGAGCAGCGCAATATCGGCGTCGAGCACTGCCCGCGCGTTGACGACCACCGCTTGCAGGATGGCATCGAGCTCTGGCAGCGTCGACAGGGCCAGAGATGCCCGCAGTAGCGCTCGGGTCGAGGCGTTGCTCGCCTCCAGCTCGGCGTTCCGCTCATTGAGCATGGCTGTCAGCTGGTCCAGACCGCGGAAGGCGAGCCAGGCGCTCGTGATGGCGAAGATGCCGACCACGACCATCACCACGGCGGTGTCCCAAGGAAAGGGCAGCAGCGGATCGAGAATGCTGTCGCTGATCAGTTCGACCAGGCCGATGATGGCGATCGCGAGCAGGACGGAGAACCAGCGCCGTCGCGTCAACATGACCGCATCAGCCTAGGTCCGCCAGCGATGCGAGCTGGAGGGCCATCGGTCACATGGCCCGATCGATGGCCGCCCGCAGGGGCATGCCTTCCCGGGCTCCGGCGGACCTCACTGAGAGCCCGGCGGCGACGTTCGCCCGATGCACGGCGGCGGCGACCGGCGCCTGCTCCAGGAGGGCCGCCGCGAGCACGCCGCTGAACGTGTCGCCGGCTCCGGTCGCATCGACGGCCCGTACCGCCAGGGCCGGTTCATGGAGGCTGGCGCCGGGTGCCGCCAGGTAGGCCCCGCGGGCGCCCCGCGTCACGGCGATGCACAGGCCGGGGTGGGCGGCGCGCAGCTCGGCCAGCCCGCCGAGCTCGTCCAGCTCGGCCTCGTTGGGCGTGATGACGTCGGCGATGCCCGCGAGTGACGCCGTGGCCGGGACCACGGGCGCGGGGTCGAGCACGAACGTCGCGCCCAGCCGCCTCGCCGCGCGGGCCGCCGCCTCGACGGCGTCGTGGGGCACTTCGAGGCTGGCCAGCAGCACGCCGCCTCGACCGAGGAGGGCGGTCGCGGCCGCCTCCGCCTCCGTGGGCGTGAGCGTGGCGTTGGCGCCCGGCGCCACGGCGATCTGGTTCTCCCCGTCCGGGGCCACGACGATCAGCGCGACGCCGCTCTCGACATCCGGGTGGACAGCCACCATGCGGACGTCGATGCCCTCGTCGGAGAGGGCCGAGAGCGCGGTGCGCCCGTGCGCGTCGGCGCCAACCGCACCGACGAACGAGACCGCTCCCTCTCGCGGCCCGCCCCGCAGCGCCCGTGCTGCGGCGACCGCCGCGTTGCCGCCCTTGCCGCCGTGGTGGGTCTCGAAGCGGCCGCCGCTGACCGTCTCGCCGGGGCGGGGCAGCGGCACGCCGGCCAGCACCAGGTCCACGTTGAGCGAGCCCAGCACGACCAGCCGGGGGCCGGCCCGGGCCCGCCGGCCATCCATGCCCACCCGCCCGTCAGCCGGTGATGAACTCGCCGCCGTCCACCCCGATGACGTTGCCGGTCAGCCAGCCGGTGCCGTCCTGGGAGAGCCGCACGATCACGTCCGCCACGTCCTGCACGGTCGTCATGCGGCCGCTCGGGTTGCGCTTGGTGGCGTGATCGATGAGTGCGTCATGCTCGGGGATCTGGAGCAGCGCGGGCGTCACGGTGACGCCGGCCCGGATCGCGTTGACGGACACCCCGGCATCGCGCTTGGCGAACTCCATGGCCAGCTGGCGGCAATGGGACTCGAGGGCGCACTTGGCGGCGCTCACCGCGCCATAGCTCTCGATGACCCGCGTCGAACCCTCACTGGTCATGGCGTAGATGTGCGAGCCGCGCTCGAGCAGCCCGGCCCGCCACAGGTCCTGCGCCCAGTAGACGAGGCTGTTGGCCATGACATCCAGGGTCATGTCGAGGTTCTTGCGGCTGATCGCCGCCGCGGGGTCGTCCGACAGGAACGGCTTGAGCGTGCCGAAGGCGAGGGAGTGGAGGACGACCCGCACGTAGGGCCGCGCGCCGCCGCTGCGCCGCTCCGCGAAGTGGGCCGCCAGGTCGGCGATGAAGGACACGCGCTGGTCGTCGTCGGCCGCGTTCATGTTGCGAAAGCGGGCCTCGCGCCCGAGCGCGGTGATAGCCGCCCGGATCTCGTCGACGTGCGCCTGCCCCTGACGCCGGTCGAGATGCACGCCGGCGATCGCATACCCGTCGGCGGCGAGCGCGCGGGCCGTGGCCTCGCCGAAGCCGCTGCTGGCGCCGAGGACGAGCGCCCAGGGCTCGCGGCCGTCCGTCATCCGTTCTCCCTCCGCTGTGGAGCGCGGCGCCGGGCGCCCCATCCAGTGCGGCGAGTCTAGCAGGGCCATCCCGGCCAGCCACTAGACTGGCGCGCATGCCCGAGGTCGTCTCGCCAGACGCCGCTCCTGCCGGGACGCCGGACGTCGACCCGTCCGGCTATCGAGAGGTCATGGGCCGCTTCGCGACCGGGGTGACGGTGGTCACGACGGCGATCGAGGGACCGCAGGGCTACCAACCCTGGGGGACGACGGTCAACGCCTTCACCTCGGTGTCGCTGGACCCGCCGCTGGTGCTCGTGTGCGTCGGCCAGGAACGCTCGATCCACCCCATCATCGAGCGCGTGGGACGCTTCGCTGTGAACATCCTGGCCGAGGAGAGCCAGGGCCTGTCCGACTGCTTCGCCGGCGCGCCCTCGGCACTGCCCCGCAGCGCCTTCTGCGGGGCGGTCTACGAGCGCGGGTCGCTGGGCATGCCGATCCTGGCCGCTGGCGTCGCCCACCTCGAATGCCGGGTCGAGCGGACGCTGCCGGCCGGCGACCACACGATCTTCCTGGGGCGCGTCCTCGATCTGGGCCTCAGCGAGGTGCATCCCCTCCCGCTCCTCTACTACCGCGGCCGCTACCTGCGCATCGAGCGCGCGGCGACGTCCGAGCTGCTGGGCAAGCCGGACGAGCGATATCCCGCGGGCTGAGGGGCGTCGTGCCGATCCTCGCCACGCCCGAGCTGGCCATCCACTACCGCGTAGAGGGCGCCGGGCCGCCCCTGATCATGCTGCACGGAGCGACCAGCACGGGCGACGCGGACTTCGCGGCCCAGCTGCCCGCGGTGCGCCGCGCCTTCCGGGTCTTCCTGCCCGACGCGCGCGGTCACGGCCAGACGCGCTGGGACGCCGGTCAAGGCTTCTCGAACGAGCAGCTGGTGGCGGACCTCGAGGCGTTCGCCGATGGCCTGGGCCTGGCCACCTTCCACCTGCTCGGCTTCAGCCTGGGCGGCCTGACCGCCCTCTCGTTCGCCGCCCGCCGACCCGAGCGCCTGCGCACGCTCGTCCTGATCGGCGTGGACGTCGAGCGCGAGCCGCGGGCGAGCGTCGCGCGACGGCTGATGGACCCGGCCCGCGTCGAGCACGACGAGCCGGACTGGGCCGACGAGCTGGAGCGACGCCACGGCCCGGGTCAGGGCGCGGGGGCGTGGCGCCGCCTGCTGCCCGCGATCGCCGAGGACGTCGCCGGCCAGGCGCTGCTGACGCCGCGCGACCTGCGGCGCGTGCGCGTGCCGACGCTGATCGTCTGCGGGGACCGCGACGTCTTCGTGCCCGCCGCGCACGCGGTCGCCCTGTACCACCAGCTGCCCGATGCCAGGCTGTTGATCGCCCCGGGCTGCGATCACCAGGTGACGGTGCGGCGGCCGGGCCTCTTCAACGAGGCGGCGGCGCGGTTCTACCGCGAGACCGAGGCCATCGCCATCGGGCGCGCCGACGGGCATCCTGCCGCGGGCCCGCGCCCCGGGCTGCCAGGCCCGCTGCAGGCGGCGACGGGTGGCTCGGCCAGTGCTCCCAGCCCGCTGGACATCGCGGAGGCCGCGTTCGATGTCCGGCTCTTCGACCCGCTGTGGGACGAACGGGCGGAGCTGGCCGAACCCAGCGGCGGAGACGCCGACGCCGTGTCCGGTCGGCCGCCCGGCGCGGCGGGCCGACGTCCGGCCCAGCCATCGGGAGGTCGCTGATGTCCACCACGCTCCTTGCGCTCTATCGCCGGCCCGAGGGCGGCCCCGAGGCCATGGAGGTCTTCCTGCGGCGCTACGAGACGGAGCACCTGCCACTCGTGCGTCGGGTGCCGGGGCTGCGCGCGCTGCGCGTCGGCCGCGTCGTGCGGATTCTGGGCGACAGCGACCTGTTCCTCGTGGCGCGCCTCGTCTTCGACGATCAGGCGGCACTCGATGCGGCGCTCGCCAGCGAGCCGATGCGCGCCGCCGCCCGCGTGCTCCGCGAGATCGCCCCGGGCATCGTCACGATGGTCATCGTGGAGCCGGACCAGCAGCTCGCCGGTGGCGACGATCCGCACGGCGATGCCGGCCCGGCGTGAGGATGGGCGGATGAGCGTGCACTACGAGGTGGCGGGCCGGCGCGCGACGGTGCGCCTCGACCGGCCGGACGTCCTCAACGCTCTCGACCGCCCGACCCTCGAGCAGCTGGCGCTGTGCTTCCGCCAGGCCGCCGCGGACGATCGCGTGGGCGTGGTCGTGCTGACCGGGACGGGCGAGCGCGCCTTCTGCACCGGTGCGGACCTCGCCGAGCAGGCCCAGTTCCTCGAGCGACCCAACGACTACTGGGCCTGGATGGGCCACTTCATCGCGGCCATCAACGCCATCCGCGATTGCCCCAAGCCCGTGGTCGCCCGCCTGAACGGCATCGTCGTCGGCGGCGGCAACGAGCTGAACCTCGCCTGCGACCTGGCGGTCGGGGTCGACGACGCCTTCATCCGCCATGTCGGGCCGTCTCGCGGCAGCCTGCCCTCCGGCGGGGCTACGCAGTGGCTGCCCCTCTTCGTCGGCGACCGGCGCGCCCGCGAGATCCTGCTGCTGAACGAGGAGATCCCCATGCATCGCGCCCTCGAGTGGGGCCTCGTCAGTCGGGTCGTGCCACGTGCCGAACTGGACGCCACGGTCGAGGCCCTGTGCGAGGCGCTCCTGGCCAAGCTTCCCGAGATCGTGCGCGCCACCAAGGCCCAGCTCGACTTCTGGAAGGACCTCTCCTGGTCGCTCACCATCCGCATGGCCCGTGACTGGCTGACCCTCCACGCAGCGTCGGACGAGGTCCGAGCCGGTCTGGAGGCGTTCGAGGCGAAGCGCTTGCCGGACTACGAGTCGCTGCGCTCGCGCCTGGCCGCTCCCGCGGCGAGCCCGGTGCCCGGGGCCGGTGCTGCCGTCGACGCCACCGCGCCAGGCGCGCCGGACCGGCTCGCGGCGATGCCCGCCCGCCCGGCGGGAGCCAGCGGGCGTCGATGCCCGTTCTGCGATCGCGGACCGCTGCCGCGGGACACGACCTTCTGTGGATACTGTGGTCAGCCGTTGCTCGGATCGTGAGGAGGACGCGGGTGGCCGCCGCACGCAAGCCGCATCGCCTGATCGTCGCCTGGCCGGCCGCCGGCCTGGACGGGGCGCCGTTGCCAGGGGTGGCGCTGGTGACCATCGACCGTCCCGAGGTGCTCAACGCGCTCGACGCCGAGACGCTGCGGCAGCTCGTCCAGACGCTGCGGGAGCTGGACGTCGACCCGGCGTGCCGCGCCGTCGTCATCACCGGGGCCGGGGAGCGCGCCTTCGCCGCCGGCGCCGACATCAGGGAGCTGGCCGAGGCCACGCCAGTGAGCCTCGAGGCCGGCGATGCCTTCTCCCGCTGGGAGGCGCTGCGGCGGATCCACCTGCCGCTCATCGCCGCGGTGCGCGGCTTCGCCCTGGGTGGCGGCTGCGAGCTGGCCATGGCCTGCGACCTCATCGTGGCGGCCGACGATGCACAGTTCGGGCAGCCGGAGATCAAGATCGGGGTCATGCCGGGCGCGGGCGGCACGCAGCGCCTGACGCGTGCGCTGGGCAAGGCCAAGGCGATGGAGCTGATCCTGACCGGCCGCACGCTCGGTGCGCGCGAGGCCGAGGCGCGAGGGCTTGTCAGCCGTGTCGTGGCGCGGGAGGAGACCCTCCCGGCGGCGCTGGCGTTGGCCACCGAGATCGCGAGCCTGCCCCCGCTCGCCGTGCGCGCCGCGAAGGAGGCCGTCAACCGCGCCTTCGAGCTGTCGCTCGAGGCGGGTCTCGAGTTCGAACGACGCACTTTCTTCCTGCTCTTC
>Ga0335084_10003066_pt1 | contig 16250 bp, 14 predicted proteins | sample Lox_Sample_44_FD_206721 | JGI IMG/M metagenome (GOLD analysis project Ga0335084, IMG submission 206721) | Soil microbial communities from Loxahatchee National Wildlife Refuge, Florida, United States - Lox_Sample_4.4 | ecosystem: Environmental > Terrestrial > Soil > Wetlands | place: USA... | reverse complement strand
GACATGGCGCGGCTGAACGACCTGATTGCCTCGGCCTGCGAGTCCCTGGGCGATGGAGTCAACCCCGGGCTCATCCTGGGAGAGACGCTGAAGAATCTGTACGACGGGGTACCCGCCGAAGAGGTTCGCAAGTCCGTCGTACTCTCGGCGCGCGCCTTGATCGAGAAGGACCCGGCCTACAGCTATGTCAGCGCGCGGCTGCTTCTGCACACCATCCGGCGCGAGGTTCTGGGGGAGGAAACCTCCCAGGCCGATATGACGAAGCGCTATGCGGAGTACTTTCCCCAATTTGTAAGGCGCGGCATCAAGGCCGAACTGCTCGATGAGCGGTTGGCGAGCTTCGACCTGAAGAAGCTGGGTGCCGCGCTCGATGCGTCGCGCGACCTGAAGTTCGGCTATCTCGGTTTGCAGACCCTCTACGACAGGTATTTCCTGCATGTTCAGGGGACGCGAATCGAGCTGCCGCAGGCCTTTTTCATGCGCGTGGCCATGGGCCTGGCCCTCAACGAGATCGACCGGGAGACGCGCGCCATCGAGTTCTACAGGGTGCTCTCGTCGTTCGATTTCATGAGCTCGACGCCGACGCTGTTCAATTCCGGAACGACGCGCTCACAACTGTCCTCCTGCTACCTTACGACGGTGTCCGACAACCTGGACGGCATCTACGAGGCCATCAAGGAGAACGCGCTCCTCGCCAAGTACGCCGGAGGCCTGGGCAACGACTGGACTCCGGTGCGGGCGCTCGGCTCCCACATCAAGGGGACGAACGGCAAATCCCAGGGAGTGGTCCCGTTCCTGAAGGTCGTCAACGACACCGCCGTGGCGGTCAACCAGGGGGGGAAGCGCAAGGGAGCCGTGTGCTCCTACCTCGAGACCTGGCACCTGGACATCGAGGAATTTCTCGAGCTGCGCAAGAACACCGGCGACGACCGGCGCCGCACGCACGACATGAACACCGCCAACTGGATTCCGGACCTGTTCATGAAGCGGGTGATGGAGAACGGGGAATGGACCCTGTTCAGCCCCTCGGACGTGCCGGACCTGCACGACAGCTACGGCAAAGCGTTCGAGAACGCCTACACCGCGTACGAGGGGAAGGCCGCCCGGGGCGAGCTGAGGCTTTTCAAGAAGATTCCCGCCACGCAGCTGTGGCGCAAGATGCTGTCGATGCTTTTCGAGACCGGGCATCCGTGGATCACGTTCAAAGATCCCTGCAATCTGCGTTCTCCTCAGCAGCACGTCGGCGTGGTGCACAGCTCCAACCTGTGCACCGAGATCACGCTCAATACGAACGAAAGCGAGATTGCGGTGTGCAATCTCGGATCGATCAACATGGTCGGGCACATGAAACACGGCGACGGCCAGCCGACGCTCGATCACGACAAACTCAGGAACACCATATCGACGGCGATGCGCATGCTCGACAACGTCATCGACATCAACTACTACGCGGTGAGGAAAGCGCGCGATTCGAACGTGAAGCACCGTCCGGTGGGCCTGGGCATCATGGGGTTCCAGGACTGCCTGCACCTGTTGCGGGTCCCCTACGCGTCACCCGAGGCAGTGGAGTTTGCGGACCGCTCCATGGAAGCCATCGCCTACTATACGTATTGGGCCTCGACCGAGTTGGCGGAAGAACGCGGCCGCTACGCGTCTTACAGGGGCTCGCTGTGGGACCGCGGCATCCTGCCCCAGGACACGCTCAACCTGCTGCGCGAGGAGCGCGGGGGCTACGTCGACATCGACATGGCCGAGTCGATGGACTGGAAGGCGCTGCGCGAGCGCGTCAGACACCACGGCATGCGCAACTCCAACTGCATTGCGATCGCTCCCACGGCGACGATCGCGAACATCATCGGGGTCTCGGCCTCGATCGAGCCCACCTTCCAGAATCTGTTCGTGAAATCCAACCTGTCGGGCGAGTTCACCGTGGTGAACGAGTATCTTGTCGCCGACCTGAAGAAGCTCGGGCTCTGGGACGAGGTCATGGTGGCCGATCTCAAGTACTTCGACGGCAACCTCGCCCGCATCGACCGAGTGCCCCCTGAGTTGCGCGGTTTGTATGCCACGGCGTTCGAGGTCGATCCCACGTGGATCGTCGAGGCCGGCGCGCGGCGGCAGAAGTGGATCGACCAGTCGCAGTCGCTGAACATCTACATCGGGCAGGCCTCGGGAAAGAAGCTCGACGAGACCTACAAGCTCGCCTGGCAGCGGGGTCTGAAAACGACCTACTACCTGCGCGCGATGGGGGCGACGCACGCGGAGAAGTCGACCGTGAGAGCGGGGCAGCTGAACGCGGTTCCCGCGGAAGGCGGGGCGGCAGCGGCGGGCCAGGCGGGGACAGCGGGTGCGCATTCGTCGGCCGAGCCCGAGATCAAGTTCTGCAAGATAGACGATCCGGAGTGCGAGGCCTGTCAGTGAGCGTGGGCGGGAACAATAACGAGGAGGAAATGAATGCTTTCTTTTGACGACATAGGCGCCGAAGCGATCCCCGGCCTGAACCTGCGGGGGCTGCTGCCGCCGTCGCCTGCTCCGGTCGCCGCTCCGCAGGAGCGCTACTCCGCCGGCAATCGCGACCGCCGCGTGCGCGTCGAAGACAAGCGCATCATCAATGCGCAAGCCGACGTCAATCAGCTGGTGCCGTTCAAGTACAAGTGGGCCTGGGAGAAATATCTGGCTGGATGCGCGAACCACTGGATGCCGCAGGAAATCAACATGAGCCGCGACATTGCCCTGTGGAAGGATCCGAACGGACTGACGGAGGACGAGCGGCGCCTGGTGAAGCGGAATCTGGGATTCTTCGTAACCGCCGACTCGCTTGCGGCGAACAATATCGTGCTGGGGACCTATCGTCACATCACGGCTCCCGAATGCCGCCAATACCTGCTGCGGCAGGCGTTCGAAGAGGCCATCCATACCCACGCTTATCAGTACATCGTCGAGAGCCTTCAGCTCGACGAGGGGGAAGTCTTCAACGCCTACCACGAGATCCAGAGCATCCGGGACAAGGACGAGTTCCTCATCCCTTTCATCGACACCCTGACCGATCCAACTTTCAGGACCGGAACGCCTGAAGCCGATCAGAAGCTGCTGATGAGCCTGATCGTCTTCGCGTGCCTCATGGAGGGGCTGTTCTTCTACGTCGGCTTCACGCAGATCCTGGCGCTCGGGCGGCAGAACAAGATGACCGGCGCGGCCGAGCAGTACCAGTACATCCTGCGGGACGAGTCGATGCACTGCAATTTCGGCATCGACCTGATCAATCAGATCAAGATGGAGAACCCCCAGCTGTGGACCCCGGAGTTCCGCGAGGAGGTGCAGACCCTGATACGCAAGGCCGTCGAGCTTGAGTATCGATACGCCGAGGACACGATGCCGCGCGGGGTTCTGGGGCTCAACGCGCCCATGTTCAAGGAATACCTGCGCTATATCGCCAATCGCCGCTGTCAGCAAATCGGGGTGGAAGCGATGTTTCCCGGCGCAAGCAATCCGTTTCCATGGATGAGCGAGATGACCGACCTCAAGAAAGAACGGAATTTCTTCGAGACGAGGGTCATCGAATATCAAACCGGGGGTGCCCTCAGTTGGGACTAGGTGTCGCTTCCCAAGCACGGTGACGACATGCATCGCGTGACCGAATGCAAGGCTTCGAGGGACTACAGGCTTTGGCTGAGGTTCGAGGACGGCCTCGAGGGCAGCGTGTTTCTCGGAAACCTGCTCGATGTAGGCGTCTTCAGCGTCTGGCGTGACGTGGACCGGTTTTGTCGCGCAGCGGTGGATACGGAAGCGGCGACGGTCGTTTGGGATGGAGGGATCCAGTTCGATCCAGACATCCTCTACCAGGATTTGCTCTCCAGCATGGCAGCGAAGGAATTCAATTCTCCGGGGATTTCCCCGGCGGTTGAATAGCCCGCGTCCGATGGTCGGGCCCGGGGTGTGTGTTTCATAACCCTCAACGGAGGTCGGTATGGCCAAGAAGAGAAAAGCCAAGAAAGCAGCAAAGAAAAAGAAAAAGAGGAGAGCAGCGGGAAGCAAAGGAAAGAAGAAATCGTTGAAGAAGTCCGCAAGAAAGGCTGCGAAGAAAAAAGCGAAGCGGAAAACTGCAAGGAAAGCCGCGACGAAACCGGCAGCAGCGACCGCGGGGTCAGCCAGCACGGCGTCTTCGGTGATGGCGACGCCAGAGGGGGCGAAGACCGCCCTCAACCCTGCGGCCGCATGGCCCTTTCCGACGGGCTCCAGGCCTTGAGGCGGGTGGCGAACAGAGCTGCGCTCAGTCCGGGGTGTTGTACCTCGGGCTGAGCCGCAGATCCCAGTTAGGGAGCGCTCACTGTGGTTTCTGGGGTCTGCTGGCGGTAGGCGCCCGGCTATGTCGATTAGCGGGTGGGCATGGGTTGACCGACGTTAAGTGCCTATTTAGAATACATTTGCTGCTATGCAGCATATCGACTTTAGCAGTTCGCGCAGCCCGAACAGACCGCGGACCGTTAATTGTTTCTGCCGGCGTGCGGGTAAATGCAGGTGAACACGGAGGTAGGTGCCATGAACACCACCTGGAACAGGCAATACTTGCTGGGGCAGTTTGGAAAAGCTGCGGGAATCCTGCATCACGGCCTGGCCCTGATCGGGCTGGTCGCGGTGCTGCTGGTCGTGGTGCGGGGAAAGAGCTTGCTCTACGACGAGCAACCGAGTCGCTCCGCGGCCATTGGCGCGATTCACTACGACGGGGGTACGTCCCTGTTTGAAGGCGCCGAAGAGGCGGACGGCCAGAAGTATCGGGCGCTGGCGAGCTATCTCTCCCGCCGGTATCGCATCGCCCCCGATATGACCGAGGTCTTCGTCGGCGCCGCCCATGAAGCCGGCCGAGAGGTCGGTCTCGACCCTCTCCTGATTCTCGCGGTGATGGCGGTCGAGTCGCGCTTCAATCCGGTCGCGGAAAGCCTGGTCGGGGCGAAGGGGCTGATGCAGGTTGTTCCTAAGTACCATCTGGACAAACTCATGGAGCACGGGGGGGAGGGTGTCGTGCTTGATCCCGCGACCAACATCGCCCTGGGGGCGCGTATCCTGAAGGAGTACATCAGGCGCACCGGGAGCCTCGAAGCGGGCTTGCAGTTCTACAACGGCGCGCTCGCCGACACCTCCAGCCAGTATGCCCAGAAGGTGTTCGCCGAAAAGGAACGACTGCAGCAGGCGGTACGCCGGTTCGATCGGCCGGGATCGCGCAGCTCGATCTAGGTTTCCCTACCTGACCGAGCCAGCATCCGGGCGATGCTTTCGATCCCTTCCTCCAGATCCTCCAGCGCTCGCGTGTAGGCGAAGCGCACGTGGCGCTCCGGAGCGTTCGACCCGAAGTCGAGTCCCGGAGTGATCGCGACGCCCGCCTCCTCGAGGACGCGGAGCGCGAAGCGGACGGCGTCGTCGGAGAATTCCTCGCAGCCCGCGTAGATGTAGAAGGCCCCCTGCGGCATCAAGGGGACGCGGAACCCCAGCCGGCGCAAGGCGGGGACCATGAAATCGCGCCGCCGCCTGAACTCGGCCCTGCGCCGCTCGAGCACGGCGAGCGTCTCCGGAAGGAAAGCCGCCAGCGCCGCGTATTGCGCCGGAGCGGAGGGGCAGATGAACGCGTTCTGGGCGAGCTTCTCGATCTCCCTGACGTGGGACTCGGGCGTGACGATCCAGCCCAGTCTCCAGCCGGTCATGCAGAAGTATTTGGAGAAGCTGTTTACGACGAACACATCGTCGGCGAAATCCAGCACGGTCGATGCCTCGCCGTCGTAGACCAGCCCCTGGTAGATCTCGTCCATCAATACAAACCCGCCCAATTGGCGCACTGATTCGACGATCGCGCGCAACTCCACGCGGGGGATCGAGGTGCCCGTGGGGTTGGAAGGCGAGGCGAGGAGCACGCCCCGCGTAGCCTTGCGCCAGTTCGAGCGGACGTCCGCCGCAGTAAGCTGATAGCTGCGCGTCTCGTCGACCGGAATCGCTCGCGGCCGGCCTTCGAACAGGCGGACGAAATGCCGGTTGCAGGGATAGCACGGGTCCGGCATCAGTACTTCGTCGCCCGGGTTGACCAGCGCGCCCAGCGCGAGGAGGAAGGCTCCCGACGCTCCGGCGGTGATCACGATGCGCGACGGCGGGACCGAAGCGCCCAGCCGCTCGCGATAGTGGTCGGAGATCGCCTGGCGGAGCTGCGGTATGCCGACCGAATCGGTGTAGCCCAGGCGCCGCGAGCGGATTGCCTCGATTGCTGCCTCCGCGACGAGAGGTGGAGCGGGAAAGTCCGGCTGGCCGATCTCCATATGGACGATCCGGCGCCCCGCCGCTTCCAGGTCGTGCGCGCGATTTTGCACGTCCATCACGTGGAAGGGCTCGATTTCGGCCATGCGGGCTGCGAGAACGAGGTTCGCTTCGCGCGTCACGTTGCTTGTCCGGCAGCGGTGATCAGTCCTTCCACCATCGCCGGATTATGCCGCAGGGCGCGGCGGCCCGAGCGACGCGCCCGGGGAAGCGCGGCGCCGCGGCGTCCGAATTCGGCTATCATGCGGCCAGCAACAAGAACTCAGTCGCGAATCTCCCATGGAAGACATTCTGCGCAGGAGCGCCCTGGAGTATCACCTCCGGCAGCCGCCAGGGAAGATCTCGGTCACTCCCACCAAGGGCCTGGTGAACCAGCGCGACCTGGCGCTCGCCTACACTCCCGGCGTGGCGGCGGCGTGCGAGGAGATCGTGCGCGACCCGGCCGAAGCACGCCGCATGACCGCGCGTGGAAATCTCATCGGCGTGATCACGAACGGGACCGCGGTGCTCGGGCTCGGTCCGATCGGGCCGCTCGCCGCCAAGCCGGTCATGGAAGGCAAGTCGGTGCTGTTCAAGAAGTTCGCGGGCATCGATTGCTTCGATATCGAAGTGGACGAGCGCGATCCGGACAAGCTGGTCGAAATCATCGCGTCGCTGGAGCCCACCTTCGGCGGGATCAATCTGGAGGATATCAAGGCGCCCGAGTGCTTCCTGGTGGAGAGGAAGCTGCGCGAGCGCATGAAGATTCCCGTGTTCCACGACGATCAGCACGGCACCGCGATCATCGTCGGCGCGGCCGTGCTGAACGGACTGCGCGTCGTCGGCAAGGACATCGGGAAAGTGAAGCTCGTCTGTTCCGGGGCGGGCGCGGCGGCGCTGGCGTGCCTCGACCTGCTCGTGAGCCTGGGCCTTGCGGTGGAGAACATCTGGGTGGCAGATATCAAGGGCGTGGTCTACTCGGGCCGCAAGGAGGAAATGGATCCGAACAAGGCGCGCTACGCCAGACAGACGAAGGCTCGGGCTCTCGGGGAAATCATCCCCGATGCGGACGTGTTCCTCGGCCTTTCCGCAGGAGGCGTTCTCAAGGAGGCCATGGTTGCGACCATGGCTGCGCAGCCGCTGATCCTGGCGCTCGCCAATCCGGAGCCGGAGATCCTGCCCGACGTCGCGAAACGCGTGCGTCCCGACGCGGTGGTGGCAACGGGACGGTCGGACTTCCCCAATCAAGTGAACAACGTCCTGTGTTTTCCGTTCATCTTCCGGGGCGCTCTCGATGTGGGGGCCACCACCATCAATGAACCGATGAAGCTCGCCGCCGTCCGCGCGATCGCCGACCTGGCCACCGCGGAGCAGTCGGATGTCGTGGCAGCCGCATACGGGGAGCAGAGTCTTCGTTTCGGGCCCGAATACCTGATACCGAAGCCCTTCGACCCGCGCCTGATCGGGAAAATTGCGCCGGCCGTTGCGCGGGCCGCGATGGCCTCCGGCGTCGCCACGCGCCCGATCGCGGACTTCGCGGCGTACGACAACCAGCTGCTGCAGTTCGTCTACCACTCGGGCCTGATCATGAAGCCGGTGTTCAGCGGAGCCAAGGAAGGCCCGCGGCGCCGCATCGTGCTCTCCGAGGGCGAGGACGAACGCATGCTGCGCGCCGCCCAGGTGGTGGTCGACGAAGGTCTTTCGCGGCTCATCCTGATCGGCAGACCCGCCGTGGTCGAGCGGCGCATCGAGCGCAACGGCTTGCGCATCAAGCCCGGCGCGGACTTCGAGCTCGTGAACCCCGAATCCGATCCGCGCTATCGCGAGTACTGGACCGAGTATCACCGCCTGACCGAGCGGCAGGGGGTCTCCCAGCAGTATGCCCAGATGGAAATGCGCCGACACCATACGCTGATCGGGGCGATGATGATGCATCGCGGCGAGGCCGACGGCATGGTCTGCGGTATTGCCGGCACCTATATGCAGCATTTGCAGGACATCGGTCAGGTGATCGGTTTGCGACCCGGCGTGCAGCATTTCTATGCGATGAACGCCCTGATGCTGCCCAAGCGCACGGTCTTCATCTGCGACACCTACGTCAACCTCGACCCCACGGCCGAGCAGCTCGCCGAGATGACCGTCCTCGCCGCGACCGCGATCCGCCGCTTCGGTGTCGTCCCCAGGGCGGCCCTGCTGTCGCACTCCAACTTCGGCACGAGCGATGCCCCTTCCGCGCGCAAGATGCGCGCGGCGCTCGACCTCATCAGGTCCCTCGCGCCGGACCTCGAAATCGAAGGAGAGATGCACGGCGATGCGGCGCTCAACGCGGAGCTGCGGCTTGCGAATTTTCCGCGCTCGCGGCTGAAAGAAGAGGCAAACTTGCTGATCATGCCGACGCTGGACGCGGCCAACATAGCCTTCAATCTGCTGAAGACCGCGGCCGGAGACGGCATTACCATCGGACCCATCCTCCTCGGTGCGGCGCGGCCGGCGCACATCCTCACCTCCTCGGCGACCGTCAGGCGCATCGTCAACATGACCGCGCTTACCGTGGTGGACGCAAACGCCGCGAGCGAGGAAGTTCGGTCGAGGGCGTAGCGTTCCGGGAACACGCGGCCGCCACTCCAAACCAACGAACCCGGCGCATGGCCCTGAATTCCGAGTTCATGAAATCCAAGGCGGGCCTCGTTCTGACGGGGGGCGGTGCACGGGCGGCTTATCAGGTCGGTGTCCTGAAGGCGGTGAGGGAGCTCCTGCCTCGGGAAGAAAAGAACCCGTTCCCGATCCTGTGCGGCACGTCGGCGGGTGCGATCAATGCCGCCACGCTCGCCGTCTTCGCCGACGATTTCAACGCGGCTGTCGACCGGCTCATGGACGTGTGGGAGAACTTCCACGTGCATCATGTGTACCGGTCGGACCCTGTCGCCATCGCCCGCAAGGGCGCGCGATGGCTCGCGGCGTTGACGCTCCTGTCGCGCACCAGCCCCACCTCGCTGCTCGACAATTCCCCGCTCGCCGAAATGCTGGCCCGCCGCCTCGACTTCGGCCGGGTGCAGGAGAACATCGACAACGGCCACCTGTACGCGATCTCGATCACCTGCTCCGGCTATTCGTCCGGACAGAGCGTCTCCTTCTACCAGGGCGGGCCCGACACCGAGGCGTGGGAGCGCACCCAGCGTGTCGGTGCGGCCATGCCGATCAGGGCCGAGCATTTGATGGCCTCCGCGGCGCTGCCCTTCATCTTCCCCGCCGTAAAGATCAACCGCGAGTACTTCGGCGACGGCTCGATGCGCCAGATCGCGCCGATCAGTCCCGCCCTCCACCTCGGGGCCGACCGCGTGCTGGTGGTCAGCACCGCCAGGCAGGACTCGAACGCGGAGCCCCCCCGGGTGCGCGGCAACCTGTATCCGTCGGTCGCGCAGATCGCGGGGCATGCCCTGAACAGCATTTTCCTGGACAGTCTCAACGCCGACATCGAGCTGGTGCAGCGGATCAACCGCACCATCAGTCTCATTCCTCCGGAAAAAGTCCGGGAAGCCGGACTGCCGCTGCGGCAGATCAAGGTGCTGGTGATCTCCCCCAGCCAGCCTATCGAGCGCATGGTGGTGCGCCATGTCCAGGAGCTGCCGTGGACAGTGAGGTTCCTCCTGCGAGGGATAGGCGCGATGAACCGCAACGGTTCGAATCTCGCGAGCTACCTGCTGTTCGAGGCGGGTTACTGCAGGGCGCTGATCGATCTGGGGTACCAGGACACCATGGCGCGTCGCACCGAGTTGCTGGAGTTTTTGGGTCCCCGACAATAAACTTAAGATCTATGGCTACTCCACCGGATCCGTTCGAATTCCTGAAGAACCTGTGGGGTCCCATGGGCCTGCCGCTGGCGGGGTTGGGCGCGCCGACGGCCGCGATAAGCGAGGTCGACAGGCGTATCGCCGAGCTGAAGTCGGTGGAGACCTGGCTCAACATGAATCTCAACGTCCTGCGCATGAGCATTCAGGCGCTGGAGATGCAGAAGGCCGGGCTCGCCGCGATGCAAGGCGCCGCGGAAGCCGCCGCGGGTGCCGCCTCGACCGGTGCCTCGCAGCCGCCCGAAGACGGCGAAGCGCCTGCGAAAAAATGACGCGGCGCTCCGGCGCGCGCCTGTATCCGCGCTGAACAACGATCGTTCAATTCAAGGAGAAGCAATGCCCAAAGCCATTCGTATCCAACAACAAGGCGGTCCGGAAGTCCTGAAATGGGAAGACGCCCAGGTGGGCGATCCCGGTCCGGGCGAGGCGCGCGTGCGCCACAAGGCCTGCGGGCTCAACTTCCTCGACGTCTATCAGCGCTCGGGCGTGTACAAGATCGCGCTGCCCTCTGGGATGGGCAACGAGGCGGCGGGCGTGGTCGAGGCGGTCGGAACGGGCGTCACCCACGTCAAGGCCGGCGACCGTGTCGCGTACTCGGGCGGAGCTCCGGGCGCCTATTCGGAAGTTCGCGTCATGCCGGCCGAGCGCCTGCTAGTTCTTCCCGATTCAATCTCCTTCGAGACCGGTGCCGCCATGATGCTCAAGGGCATGACCGCGCAGTACCTCTTGAGGCAGACCTACAAGGTGCGTTCCGGGGAGACCGTCCTATTCCATGCCGCGGCGGGCGGGGTCGGCCTGATCGCCTGCCAGTGGCTCAAGACCCTGGGTGCTACGGTGATCGGCACCGCGGGATCGGAGGAGAAGTGCGCGCTCGCCAAGGCGCACGGCGCCGATCACTGCATCAACTACCGCAAGGAGAACTTCGTCGAGCGCGTCAAGGCGCTCACCGGCGGAAAGGGCGTGCCGGTCGTCTACGACTCGGTAGGGAAGGATACCTTCATGGGCTCGCTCGACTGCCTGCAGCCGCGCGGGATGATGGTGAGCTTCGGCAACGCCTCGGGCACGGTTCCGCCTTTCGAGCTGGGGGTGCTGCAGCAAAAAGGATCCTTGTACCTCACGCGCCCGACCCTGGTGACCTACACCGGCAAGCGCGACGATCTGGTGGCCACTGCGAAGGACCTGTTCGACGTCGTCTCCTCGGGCAAGGTGAAGATCGAGATCAACCACCGCTACGCCCTCAAGGACGCGGCGCAAGCGCACCGCGATCTCGAAGCGCGCAAGACCACGGGGTCGACGATACTGATCCCGTAACGGTCCGGATGGGCGAGCTCGCCAGCCTGGGCATCCCCGGGCTATTCCCGGAGATCGAGCCGCGCGCGAGCGGCATGCTGCGCCTCGACCCCCTGCACTCGATGTACTGGGAGGAAAGCGGGCGCGCCGACGGCATTCCCGCGGTCTTTCTTCACGGCGGCCCGGGGGCGGGCAGCACGCCCAAGCACCGGCGGTTCTTCGACCCGGACGCCTATCGCATCATCGTGTACGACCAGCGCGGGGCGGGACGCTCGGCGCCGCTCGGCGAGCTGCGCGACAACACGACCACGCACCTGATCGGTGATCTGGAGACGCTGCGCCGGCACCTGGGCGTGGAGCGCTGGCTGGTGTTCGGCGGTTCCTGGGGCAGTACCCTGGCGATCGCCTACGCGGAAGCTCATCCGGAGCGTTGCCTCGGCCTCGTTCTTCGCGGCATCTTCCTGTGCCGCAGAAGCGAGATCGAATGGTTCCTCTACGGCCTGCGCAGCGTCTTCCCCGAGCCGTGGGAGAAATTCTCCGGTTTTCTCCCCCCGTCGGAGCGCGGGGACCTGCTCGGCAACTATCACCGCCGCCTGGTCGACCCGGATCCGGCGGTCCACATGCCGGCTGCGCGCGCGTGGAGCGTCTACGAGGGTTCCTGCTCGACCCTGTTCCCCAGCCCCGAGACCGTGGCGTACTTTGCCGGGGATGTGGTGGCGCTGGGGCTTGCGCGAATCGAGGCGCACTATTTCGTCAACAACATCTTTCTCGGAGAGAACGCGTTGCTCGAGAGCGCCGGACGGCTCCGCGACGTTCCGGGAGTCATCGTACAGGGGCGCTACGACATGGTCTGCCCGCTCGTGTCCGCACACGAGCTGCACCGCGTCTGGCCGCGGGCCGCCTACCGCATCGTACCCGACGCCGGGCACTCCGCCTGGGAACCGGGAATCCTGGGCGCCCTGGTCGAAGCCACCGAACGCTTCAAGAGTTCGCGCTCGTTCGCAGACTAGAGTGGCGCGGGCGAAAAAAACGCCGCGAATCGCGGCGTTTTCGCTGTAACGGTGATCAGATGCCCAGGATCTTCATCGCCTTGGCCAGGGTGTCGACCGACTCCTGGTGCTTGCCCGCCTTGTGAAGGGCTTCACCGTCCGCGCGGAATTTCTTGACGTCGGCCATCTGCTGCGCGGACAGCTTGGGGTTCTTCGCCATGGCCTCGTCGATCTTCTTCATGTCGGCGGGGCAGTGGAACGCAAACGCAGACGCGCTCGCGAGCGTGAGCGCGGCAAACAGGGCTGCAAGACGAATCTTCATCCAGTTCTCCTTTTGAAGGTCCATGTAAACGCCGACCGCGGCGATCGTATTCCGGCTGCCGATAGAATAGCCGGGGTGAGGGAGCCAAGGCAAATTCCGGGGCGTCGTCGTGCGGCGACGCCGCGTAGAATAGACGGCTGCAACGATCGCGCGACATGAATACCCCTTCCTTCGTTCCGGACGAAACCTGGCTGCGCTCGCGCTTCGCCGGGCTCCGCAGCGTCCAGCCGGTGACCGCAGGGGACGGTCACCTTTGGCGCAGCGACCGCGAAATCCGTCCGGCGGCTGTGCTGGTCCCCGTGGTCAGGCGCGAGCGGGAGCTGACGGTCCTGTTCACCCGTCGTACGGCGCATCTGCACGACCACGCGGGACAGATCAGTTTCCCTGGGGGTCGTACCGAGCCAGGAGACGCCGGCGCCTCGGAGACCGCAATGAGGGAGACGCTCGAGGAGATCGGCCTCGCGGCCGAGCGGGTAGAGCTTCTCGGAGAGCTGCCCCAGTACGTGACGGTGACCGGATACCGGGTCACTCCGGTGGTCGGTCTCGTTACCCCGCCACTTGAGCTCAGGCCCGATGAATTCGAGGTGGCCGAAGTCTTCGAGGCGCCCCTGGCGTTCCTGCTAGACCCTGCGAACCACCAGAGAAACCAGGTGCTGTTCGAAGGGCGGGAGCGTTACTACTACGCCATCCCCTGGCAGACGCACTACATCTGGGGCGCGACGGCGGGGATGCTCATGAACCTGCATGCCTACCTGAGAGGCTGAGCGGTGAGGCACACCCGATGAGCCTCCTCTCCCTCATCGCGGCGCTGCTTCTGGAGCAATGGCGGCCGCTCGCCGACCGCCGCTACCTGTATTCGCTCCTGGCGCGCTACGCGGGCTGGCTCGAGGGCCTGTTCAACGCGGGCGAGCCGCAGCAGGGCAAGGTCGCGTGGTTTGTTGCCGTGCTGCCCGCTGTCGTAGTCGCGTGGGGCGCCTATGCGGTGGCCAGCGCAAGCAGCCCCGTGTTGGCGTTCCTGTTGAACGTCGGGGCGCTTTACCTGACGATGGGGTTTCGCCAGCGCAGCCACTTCTTCACCGATATCCACGCGGCGCTCAAGAGGGACGATATGGTCAAGGCGCGAGAGGTGCTTTCAGCATGGCGCCAGGAAGACTGCTCCGACCTCGACCGCGAGGCCGTCACGCGCCTCGCTCTCGAAGCGGCCCTGGTCTCGTCCCACCGCTACGTTTTCGGTGTGATCTTCTGGTTCGTGCTGCTGCCGGGGCCAACGGGCGCGATCTTCTATCGCCTGTCGATGTTTCTCGACAGCCGCTGGAGCGAAAGCGTGTCGCCGGAACTGGGGCGGTTCAACCAGTTCGCCCGCGGCGCGTTCGCGGCGCTCGACTGGCTTCCCTCGCGATTCACCGCCGCCGCTTTCGCCATCGTGGGCGACTTCGAGAACGCGGTCTACTGCTGGCGCACCCAGGCGCCGACCTGGCCCGACCGCGCGCTCGGCGCGGTGCTATCGAGCGGGGCCGGAGCGATCGGCGTGCGGCTGGGCATGCCGGTCGTCATTGGAGGAAGGCTGCTCGACAGGCCGCCGCTGGGTCTGGGGGATCCGGCCGATGTCGGTCACATGGACAGCCTGGTGGGGCTGGCCTGGCGCGCGCTGGTGATGTGGCTGCTTCTGCTGCTCCTCGTGGGCCTGGCCGGGGTGGCCAGCTGACCCGGTCTCAGGGGCGATCGGCGCCACAGCTCCAGCAGGCGGTGAACTGCCCCTCGCTGGTTTCGCCGCAGCGGCTGCAACGCCATGTAGGGCTAGCCTGTGGCCGGGGCTTGAGGAAATCGCGCACCAGCGCTTCCGCCGCCGGGACGTCCTCGGCGCGCTCGACGAGGAGCTGCAGGGCGCACTCCGGAAAGGGAATCTCGCCGGCGAGACGCACCAGCTCCTCGTTCTTCATTCTGCAGCGGATTCCCGCGGCTGCCAGCACGTTCTTGAGATGGTGGGCCTCGACCAGGTTGAGCGAGGAGTAGACCGCCTTCACGCTCGCATCCCGGGGAGCGCCTCGATCTTGGCGGCGCAGATGAAGTCGTTCTCGGAGATCCCCCCGATCGAGTGCGTGCTGAACTCCACGCGGCAGCGGTTGTAGCTGACGGCCATGTCCGGGTGATGGTCCTCGCGATGCACGATCCACGCGACCGCGTTCACGAAGGCGAGCGTCTCGTAGTAATTCTTGAAGGAGAAGGTCTTGCTGATCACCTTTCCGTCGTAGCTCCAGCCCGGCACTTCCTTGAGCAGTGCGTCGATTCTCGCTCGGCTGAGCGCCGGAGTGCCGGCGGGGAGATCCTTGCATTTCATCGATGCGAGCGAGGGCATGGCGGTCTCCTACGCGTGCAGGGCTTGCAGCCGGGCGATGCGCAGCGGCGCCGGCGGGTGCGAGTCGTAGACCGCCGAATGCAGCGGGTCGGGTGTGAGCGTCGCCGCGTTGTCCTCGTAGAGCTTGACCAGGGCGCGCACCAGCTCGCCGGCATCGGCGTGTTGCGCGGCATACGCGTCCGCCTCGAATTCGTGGCGGCGCGAATAGAGGCTCGCGAGCGGCTGCAGCAGGAACATGAACGAGGGGGCGATCATGAAAAACAGGATCAGCGCCATGGCGGTGCCGGGCGAGCTCACTCCCAGGGAGGAGTAGAACCACGCCTGGGCCATCAGCCATCCCAGGGCCCACAGCAGCGCCAGGCTCACCGCGGACCCCACGGCCAAGCGCTTCCAGACGTGGTGGCGGGAGAAATGCCCTAGCTCGTGGGCGAGGACCGCCTCGAGCTCCGGCGGGGCGAGGCGCGAGACCAGCGTATCGAACAGCACGATGCGCTTGGCCGCGCCGAGACCGGTGAAATAGGCGTTGCCGTGGCTCGAGCGCTTCGAGCCGTCCATGACGAACAGGCCGCGCGAGCGGAATCCGCATTTCGCGAGCAGGGCCTCGATGCGGCTGCGCAGGCTCGAGTCTTCGAGGGGTGAGAACTTGTTGAACAGGGGGGCGATGAAGGTCGGCACGATCATCGCCACGAAGAGGCTGAACGCGACCCACACCAGCCATACCGCAACCCACCACCAGGGGCCGGCTTTCGCCATCAGCCACAGCACCACGAACACGAGCGGGATTCCCAGCGCCGCGCCGATCGCCGCCCCTTTGACCAGATCGAGCACGAACAGGCGCAGGCTCATGCGGTTGAAGCCGAAGCGGGCCTCGATCACGAAAGTCCGGTACAGGCTGAAAGGAAGATCGATCACGCTCGAAACGACGACGACCGAGACGATCAGCGCGATGCCGTGGGCGTACCCGCCGGGCTGGAATGCGCGCTCGCAAAGTCCCGAGAGCAACTGCAGTCCGCCACCGAAGGTGAACGCCAGCGTCAGCGCTGCCGCCGTCAGCGTTTCGACGAGGCCCGCGCGCGCCTTGGCGACGTTGTAGTCCGCGGCCTTTTGATGCGCAGCGAGGGAGATGCGGTCCGCAAACTCCCGGGGTACGGCGTCGCGGTTCGACGCTA
>Ga0335084_10003065_pt1 | contig 16251 bp, 15 predicted proteins | sample Lox_Sample_44_FD_206721 | JGI IMG/M metagenome (GOLD analysis project Ga0335084, IMG submission 206721) | Soil microbial communities from Loxahatchee National Wildlife Refuge, Florida, United States - Lox_Sample_4.4 | ecosystem: Environmental > Terrestrial > Soil > Wetlands | place: USA... | reverse complement strand
CGACGAGGCACGGCTGACGGCCTACCTCGGCCGCGCCTCCGACCTTCCTCCGCCGCCCCCGACCGCCTGGACCGACACCGACGCGCGCGCCCGGAGGCTCTTCCCGCCGAGGGTGGCCGAGCGCCATGGGCTCGCCCCGTTCTCGGTGGACGGGCGCGAGCTCTCGCTCGTGGCCACCTATCCGGTGGACCTCGGCCTGCTCGACGAGATCAGCTTCATGCTGTCGCTGCACCTCACGGCGCACGTGGGCCCGGAGTACCGCGTGCGCGAGCTCATCCACCGCCTCTACGGAGGTCCGCTCTCGCCTCGCCTCGCCGCGCTCGCCACGGGCGGGCCCCCGGTTCCGGCCCTCGCCCCGGGCGCCGCGCCGTCGCCTCCGCCGGACGCGATCCGGGCGCCCGAGGAGGCGGGGAGCGCGCTCCCGGAGGAGCCACCGCCCTTCTCAGCCGACGCGAGCGCCGCGGAGGACGACTTCTCCTCGCCGTCGCCGGAGACCCGCGAGGCTCCCCAGCTGCCCCGGCTGTTCGAGGCCGGGGAGGAGGACCCGCTCGCCGCGGCGCTCACCCAGGCGGTCGAGGCCATCGAGCTCGACTTCCTCGGCGACGAGGGCGGGCCGCCCCCGGAAGGCGAGGCCGCGGAGGCCGAGCACCCGCTCGCCGAGGAGGAGGGGGAGGCACGGGCGGTAGAGGCCCTGCCGCCCGAGCGCCTCGACCGCAGCGCGCCTCCCCACTGGAGCCTCGAGGAGGCGCGCGCCGCGCTGGCCGCCGCACGCCACCGCGACCAGGTGGTGCTCGTGGCGCTCCGCTACGTCCGGGACTTCTTCGAGTTCGCGGCGGTCTTCGCCGTCACGCGCGACGCCGTGGTCGGGCACGACGCGCTGGGAACCGAGGAGGGCACGCGCGAGCTCGCGCGCTCGGTCGCCCTCTACGCGAGCGACCCGGGCGTCTTCCACACCGTGCTGGAGACGCGCGGCCAGTACCTGGGCCCGGTCACGCGCGAGCCGGGAACCGACGCGGTGCTCCGGGGGCTCGCCCGCGGCGCGCCGCGCACCGTGCTGGTCTTCCCCGTGCGGATGCGCGAGCGGGTGGTGTGCCTCGTCTACGCGGACAACGGCGAGGCGCCGGTGTCGCCCCGGCGGCTCGGCGACCTGCTCATGCTGCTCTCCACGCTCGGGCCCGCCCTGGAGCGCGTGCTGCGCGACCAGAAGAAGCGCGCCGGGGGGCCGAGCGCGCCCGCCGCCGAGACCTGGAGGACCCGGGAGCCGGGGCGCTCGCCGGAGGCGCCCGCCCCGCCCGAACCCGACGAGCCGGCGCCCGAGGCGCCGCCGGCCGACGAGACTCCGGTCTCCTTCGCGGCGGCCGCCATCGAGGAGCCCGCGGAGGCGCCGGTCGCCGAGGCGCCCGTGGAGGCGCCGGTCGAGGTGCCGCCGTCCGAGGAAGGGCCGGCGATGGCCGAGCCCGAGGCGTCTCCGGACGACGTCGTCGAGGTCGCCGAGCCCGCCGCCGAGGCTCCGCCCGCCCCGGCGCCGCCCCCGAGCGTGCCGGCGGTGACGTCGGCCCCGCTCGACGTGGACGTGTCCTTCGACGACGCCGAGGAGGCTCCCCCGGCCGGGGCCGCCGCGTCCGGCGGCGACGGCGCCGCGGATCCGCCGGTGGAGCCCGGCGAGCCGCCCGTGCGCGTCGCGCCATCGCTCGCCGCGCTCGCCGAGCAGGCGCTCGATGGCGACGTGGCGCGCGCGGCCGAGGCGCGCGAGGCGCTCGCGAGACGGCGGCGCGAGCCCGCGGTGCGCGAGGCCACCGACAAGCTCCGCCGCGCCCTGCTCTCGGGCATCGCAGTCCGCTCGGCGCCCGCGGCGCGTGCCCTCGGCGCCATGCGCGAGGTGGAGGCCATCCCGCTCCTCGTGCAGGTGCTCGAGAACGCCGACCCCATGTGCGCGGAGGCGGCTTCCTGGGCGCTCCGCGCCATCACCGCCCAGCCGCTCGGCAGGGATCCGCGACGGTGGCTCCTGTGGTGGAAGGAGAACCGGGGCCGCGGCCGGGCGGAGTGGCTCTTCGGGGCGCTCGTGCATCCGGACCGCGAGACGCGCGCCGCCGCCGCGGCCGAGCTGACCTCCATCGCCCCGGCCTCGCCGGTGGCCTACTCCCCCGACCTGCCCCCCGAGGACCGCGAGCAGGCCGCCCGGGACTGGGCGGGGTGGTGGGCGATCTCGGGGCCCGCGCTGTAGGCGTCCGGTGGCGATCCGGATGCGCCGCCGCAGGTCCCGCTTCCCAGCCGGATTCGCGATCGTTACACTCGCCGGCCCTCCACCTCGCGAGGCCTTCCATGACGAAGCCGGTCGATCCCGATCCGCGGCGCGCCCTCCTCGACGGGCTGGAGGCCGAGGCCGAGCTGGGCGGCGGCGAGGAGCGGATCGCGAAGCAGCACGAGTCGGGGAAGCTCACGGCCCGTGAACGCATCGACCTGTTCCTCGACCCGGGCACCTTCGTCGAGCTGGACAAGTTCAAGACCCATCGGTCCATCGACTTCGGCATGGAGAAGCACAAGGTCTACGGCGACGGCGTCGTCACCGGCTACGGCCTCGTGGAGGGCCGGCAGGTCTTCGTCTTCGCCCAGGACTTCACCGTCTTCGGCGGCTCGCTCTCCGGAGCCTTCGCCGAGAAGATCTGCAAGATCATGGACCGGGCCATGGAGGTGGGCTGCCCGGTGATCGGCCTCAACGACTCGGGCGGCGCGCGCATCCAGGAGGGCGTCGTCTCGCTCGCCGGCTACGCCGACATCTTCCTGCGCAACACGCTCGCCTCGGGCGTGGTCCCCCAGATCTCGGTGGTGCTGGGGCCCTGCGCGGGAGGGGCCGTCTACAGCCCGGCCATCACCGACTTCATCTTCATGGTGAAGGACACCTCCTACATGTTCATCACCGGGCCCGAGGTCATCAAGACGGTCACGCACGAGGACGTGACCAAGGAGGACCTGGGAGGCGCGAAGGCCCACTCCACCCGCTCCGGAGTGGCCCACTTCGCCATGGACTCCGAGGAGGGCGCGCTGCGCGCGGTGCGCGAGCTGCTCTCCTTCCTGCCCCTCAACAACGCCGACGATCCGCCCTCGCAGCCCACGCAGGACGACGTGTCGCGGCGGGAGGAGTCGCTGCGGACGCTCGTCCCGGACAACCCCAACAAGCCGTACGACATGAAGGACGTGGTGAAGGCGATCGTCGACGACAAGCACTTCTTCGAGGTCGCCGAGCACTACGCCCAGAACATCGTGGTGGGCTTCGCCCGCCTCGCCGGCCGGCCGGTCGGGGTGGTGGCGAACCAGCCGGCGATGCTCGCGGGCGTGCTCGACATCAACGCCTCGGTGAAGGCCGCCCGCTTCGTGCGCTTCTGCGACGCCTTCAACGTCCCCCTGCTCACCTTCGTGGACGTGCCCGGGTTCCTCCCCGGCACGGACCAGGAATGGGGCGGCATCATCAAGCACGGGGCGAAGCTGCTCTATGCGTTCGCCGAGGCCACGGTGCCGAAGGTCACGGTCATCACGCGCAAGGCGTACGGTGGCGCCTACGACGTGATGGCGTCGAAGCACATTCGCGCCGACGTGAACTTCGCCTGGCCGAGCGCCGAGATCGCGGTCATGGGCCCGGACGGCGCGGTGAACATCATCTTCCGCAAGGAGCTGCAGGGGGCGAAGGATCCCGTCGCCGAGCGCGCCCGGCTCGTCCAGGAGTACCGCGACAAGTTCGCGAACCCGTACAAGGCGGCCGAGCTCGGCTACATCGACGAGGTGATCCGTCCGGAGGACACCCGGCCGCGGGTCATCCGCGCCCTCGAGATGCTGAAGACGAAGCGGCAGGAGAACCCGCCCCGGAAGCACGGGAACATTCCCCTCTAGGAAGCCGGACGGGGTGGAGCCATGGCCAGGGACCGCTTGCCCACGCTGCGCGACACCGGGCGCCGCTACCTCGACGGCACCGGGCGGGCGCGGCTGCAGTCGCCCGGGCTCGAGCGCTTCACCCCCGATCGCGGCGGCCGGGCCATGCGGGCGCTCGCGATCGCGATCACGCTCGTGGTGGTGCTGGTCGGGGCGATGCTCTTCTACTGGACGTCGCGCTGAGGGAACGGGCGCACTCGCACTCGCCGCCCGGACACGACGAAGCCCGGTCCCCCTCCGGGAACCGGGCTCCGGTCGGCCTCCTCGATCCGCTAGGTCTTGCGGACGTTGGCGGCCTGGAGCCCCTTCGGCCCCTTCACCACGTCGAACTCCACCTTCTGACCCTCGGCGAGGCTCTTGAAGCCGTCGCCCTGGATCGCGCTGTAGTGGCAGAACACGTCCTCACCACCGTTGTCCTGGGTGATGAAGCCGAAGCCCTTCGCATCGTTGAACCACTTCACGGTACCAGTCGCCATTCAACGTCTCTTTCGCTGGGAACGATCGCCGGGGATGACGCTCGGTCCGCCCTGCACCGACGGACCCCGATCCTCTATCCGAAAAAAGTCCAACGGTGAAGCCTCGAACCCGATCCTCTGCGATATCCCCGAGGATCCGGCGGTGGGGATTATCCTGTCGTGAAGTCGACCGATCCGGTCGAGTTAGGCATCCCGGCGGGACCTTTGGGTCCGGGTAGGCTAGGCTCCCGCCGCACGCGATGTCGGACGCGCCGCGCCAGAGCCAGCCCCTCGTCGTCTCCGTGGACATGGGCTACGGCCACATGCGCGCGGCGACGCCGCTCGCCCGCGCGCTCGGTACCGACGTGATCCAGGTCGACCGCCCGCCGCTGGTCGGGCCCGAGGAGGAGCGCACCTGGGACCGGATCCGCCACGCCTACGAGACGGTGTCGCGCCTCTCCCAGTTGCCGTTCATCGGGGCGCCGCTCCGGCTCGCGCTCGACAACATCACCGACATCCCCCGGCTCTACCCGTACCGCGACCTGTCGGCCCCCACCCGAGGCGTCAAGACGCTGGAGAGGATGATCGGCCGCAACCTCGGCCAGGGGCTCATGGAGCGGCTCCGGGCGACCGGCGCGCCGCTCCTCACCACGTTCTACTCCCCCGCCATCGTCGCCGACCGCCACGGCTACGACCGGATCTACTGCGTCGTCACCGACACGGACCTGAACCGAATCTGGGCCCCGCGCGACCCGCGCCGAACCCGCATCCAGTACCTCGTCCCCACGGCGCGGGCCCGGCGCCGGCTGCGCGTGTACGGCGTTCCCGAGGAGCGCATCGTCAACACCGGCTTTCCCCTCCCCGACGAGCTCGTGGGCGGCCCGGGCCTCGCCGCGCTCAAGCGAAACCTGGCCGCCCGCATCGTGCGGCTCGACCCGTCCGGCGAGTTCCGCCGCTCCATCCCCGAGGAGCTCGCCCTCTTCCTCGGGCCGCTGCCGCGCGAGGAGGAGGGGCGGCCCGCGACGCTGGTGTTCGCCGTGGGCGGCGCCGGCGCGCAGGCCGAGCTGGCGGCCTCGTTCCTTCCGGGCCTGCGGCGCGCGCTCGAGTCGGGCCTGTTCCGGGTGGTGCTCGTGGCGGGCGTGCGCGCCGAGGTGGAGGCGCGCTTCCGCGAGATCCTCCATGCCGCGGGCCTCGGCCCGCTCGTCTCGCCCGGGGGACCGGTGGAGATCCTGCGCGGCGACGGCTTCGAGGACTACTACCAGCGCTTCAACGCGCTCCTCGCCCGCGCCGACCTCCTCTGGACGAAGCCCTCGGAGCTCTGCTTCTACGCCGCGCTCGGCCTGCCGCTCCTGCTCGCGCCGCCGGTGGGGGTGCACGAGCGGTACAACCGCCGCTGGGTGCGCGAGAGCGGCGGCGGCATCACGCAGCGCGACCCGCACCTCGCGGCCGAGTGGATGGCCGACTGGCTGGCGGACGGCTTCCTCGCGGCGGCGGCCTGGGCCGGCTACATGAGGCTCCCCAAGTTCGGTCTCTACCGCATCCTGGAGGCGGTGCTCGGGTCTCCCCACGCCCGCGTGGCGGGGGGCGCCGCCGCGCTCCGCACCTGATCGACGCCATGCTCCGCGCCTTCTCGGCCGTCTACTGGGTCTTCGTGGTCCTGACCATGCCCATCTGGTGGCTGGGCGCGTTCGTCCTGTGGCTGGTGGCGACGCCCTTCGACCGGCGGCGGTTCCTCTCGCAGATGTACTCGTGCACGTGGGCGAGCTTCTACGTGTGGATGAACCCGCTCTGGCGCGCCCGCTTCACCGGGCGCTCCCGGCTGCCCTGGAGCGGGCCGGCGGTGCTGGTCGCGAACCACCTCTCCACCCTCGACATCCTCGTCGTCTACGGCCTGTTCCGCCCGTTCAAGTTCGTCGCCCGCGCCGACCTCTTCCGGGTGCCGGCGGTGGGCTGGAACATGTGGATGAACGACTACGTCCCGCTCGTGCGCGGGGACCGGGAGTCGATCCGGAAGATGATGGCGCACTGCCGGGCCCACCTCGCGCGGGGATCGCCCGTGTTCATCTTCGCGGAGGGCACGCGATCGCGCGACGGGCACCTCCAGCCGTTCAAGCTGGGCGCCTTCCGCCTCGCCGCCGAGGCGGGCGTGCCGGTCGTCCCCATCGCGATCTCGGGCACGGGCGAGGCGCTCCCCAAGGCCGGGCTGGTGATGACCGGGCGCATGGCCGCGCGGGTGCAGGTGCTCGAGCCGATCCCGCCCTCGCCGGACTCCGACGCGCTTCGCAGGGCCGCCCACGCGGCCATCGCCGCGGCGCTGCCCGAGCCGAACCGGCCGATCGCCGCCGAGGTGGCATCGCTGGACGACCCGGCCGGGGCGCAGGTATCGTGACCACCCCGATGGCGACGACCGGACGCAAGCCGATCGCGAAGCTGCTCGTCGCCAACCGCGGCGAGATCGCGGTGCGGGTGATGCGGACCTGCCGCGAGATGGGCATCCGCACGGTGGCGGTCTACTCCGACGCCGATCGCGGCTCGCTCCATGTGCGCACCGCGGACGAGGCGGTCCACATCGGCCCCTCGCCGTCGCGCGAGAGCTACCTCGTCGTGGAGAGGATCGTGGACGCCTGCCGCCGGACCGGGGCGGATGCCGTTCACCCGGGGTACGGGTTCCTCTCCGAGAAGGCGACGTTCGCCCGCGCGCTCGTCGAGGCCGGCATCACCTTCGTGGGCCCCCTCGCGGAGTCGATGGACGCCATGGGGGTGAAGACCACCGCCCGCGCCAACATGAAGCGCGCCGGGGTCCCCACCGTTCCGGGCTCCGAGGGCCCCATCGCCGATCCGGAGGAGGCGAGGCGCTTCGCCGACTCCATCGGCTACCCGGTGATGATCAAGGCGGCGGCGGGCGGTGGTGGCAAGGGCATGAAGCGCTGCGATCGTGCCGAGGACTTCGCCGGGCTGTGGGCGTCGGCGAAGCGCGAGTCGGCGGGCGCCTTCGGCGACGACCGCCTCTACGTGGAGAAGTTCCTGGAGAAGCCGCGCCACGTGGAGATCCAGGTGTTCGCCGACGAGCACGGGAACGCCGTCTGGCTGGGCGAGCGCGAGTGCTCGGTCCAGCGCCGCCAGCAGAAGGTGATCGAGGAGAGCCCGAGCTGCATCCTCGACGAGAAGATGCGCCAGGCCATGGGCGAGGTGGCGGTGCGGGCCGCGCGGGCGGTGAACTACCGCGGCGCCGGCACGGTCGAGTTCCTCGTGGACGCCCACCGCAGCTTCTACTTCCTGGAGATGAACACCCGCCTCCAGGTCGAGCACCCGGTGACGGAGCTCTGCACCGGCCTCGACCTCGTGCGGCTGCAGATCGACGTCGCCAACGGCGGGACCGTGCCACGCCAGGAGGACGTGGTGCGCCGCGGCCACGCCATCGAGGCGCGCATCTACGCCGAGGACCCCGCGAAGCAGTTCATGCCCTCGCCCGGACGGATCACCTACCTGCGCATCCCGGGCGGGCCGGGCATCCGCGACGACTCGGGCGTCTACACGGGCTGGACCGTGCCCCAGTTCTACGACCCGATGCTCTCGAAGCTGCTCGCCTGGGCGCCCACCCGCGACCAGGCGGCCGGCCGGCTGGTGCGCGCGCTGGGGGAGTACGTGCTCACCGGCATCACCTCCAACGTGAACTACCTCGCCCGCGTCCTCGACCATCCCGCGTTCCGCTCCGGCGAGTACGACACCGGCTTCTGCGCGAGGTACGAGAAGGAGCTCCTGCCCCGCGCCGACGAGCGGCTCGAGCACCTGGCGGTGGTGGCGGCCGCGATCCAGCAGCACCGGCGCGACCGGGCGGAGGCGGAGGCCTTCGCCATCCGGGGCGGCTCCCAGGCCGCGACCTCACGCTGGGTCAAGCTGGGCCGGTCCCGCGTGCTGAGAGGCGGCCTGCGATGAGCTCGTACGTGGCGCTGCTCGACGGCGGCAAGCGCGAGGTTCCGGTGGAGGTGCGCGAGCTCCGCCCCGGCGTGTACGAGGTTCGCACCGGCGAGGCGCTGCACGTGGTGGATGCCCACGACTACGGCGAGCACCTCCTGCAGATGCTGGTGGACGGGAGCTGCCGGCTGGCGGTGATCGACCCGCGGGGCAACGGGCAGCTGCGGGTGCGCATCGACGACTCGGTCTTCCCCATGGAGATGCTCGACGAGCGGAAGCTCCGCCTGCGCCGGGCGGCGGGGAAGTTCACCGCCGAGGGGAAGCAGTTCGTCACCGCCGCCATGCCCGGGAAGATCGTGAAGGTCCTCGTGAAGGTCGGCGACGCCGTCCGCGAGGGGCAGGGGCTCATGGTCGTGGAGGCCATGAAGATGGAGAACGAGATGAAGAGCCCCAAGGACGGCAAGGTGGTGGAGATCACCGCCAGGGAAGGCCAGACCGTGGAAGGGAACGCGAAGCTCTGCGCGGTGGAGTAGAGACGATGACGAGGCCCCCTCGCGACGACGGCCGCCCGCACGACAAGGAACGCTGGCTCGAGGCCACGTACCGGCCCGCGGTCGGGAAGGCGGCCGAGCGACGCCGCGCCTTCGAGACGACGAGCGGCGTGCCGCTCGAGCCCGCCTACGGCCCAGGCGATCCGGCCGCGGGCCTCGAGGCCCGCCTCGGCTGGCCGGGCGAGTACCCGTACACCCGCGGCGTGCAGCCCACGATGTACCGCGGTCGTTTCTGGACCATGCGCCAGTACGCCGGCTTCGGCACCGCCGAGGAGTCCAACAAGCGCTACCACTACCTGCTCCGGTCGGGCCAGACCGGCCTCTCGGTCGCCTTCGACCTGCCCACGCAGATGGGGCGCGACTCGGACCACCCCCGGGCCCGCGGCGAGGTGGGCAAGGTGGGCGTGGCCATCGACTCCATCGACGACATGGCCACCCTGCTCGAGGGCATCCCCCTCGGCGAGGTCTCCACGTCGATGACCATCAACTCGACGGCGGCGATCCTGCTCGCCCTCTACCAGGCCATCGGCGAGCGGCAGGGCGTGGCCCCCGCGAAGCTCCAGGGCACCATCCAGAACGATCTCCTCAAGGAGTACGCCGCCCGCGGCACGTACATCTACCCGCCCGAGCCATCGCTGCGCCTCATCACCGACGTCTTCGCGTACACGGCGCGGGTGATGCCGCGCTGGAACCCGATCTCGATCTCCGGCTACCACATCCGCGAGGCGGGCTCGACGGCGGTGCAGGAGGTGGCCTTCACGCTCGCCGACGGCATCACCTACGTGGAGGCGGCCATCCGGGCCGGGCTCGACGTCGACGGCTTCGCGGGCCGGCTCTCGTTCTTCTTCAACGCGCACAACAACCTCCTCGAGGAGGTGGCCAAGTTCCGCGCGGCGAGGCGGCTGTGGGCGCGCATCGTGAAGGAGCGGTTCAAGGCGAAGGACCCGCGCTCGACGATGCTGCGGTTCCACACCCAGACCGCCGGCTCGATGCTCACCGCCCAGCAGCCCGAGAACAACGTGGTGCGCGTGACGGTGCAGGCCCTCGCGGCGGTGCTGGGGGGGACGCAGTCGCTCCACACCAACTCGCGCGACGAGGCGCTGGGCCTGCCCACCGAGGACTCCGCCCGGCTGGCCCTGCGCACCCAGCAGATCCTCGCGCACGAGTCGGGCGTGGCGGACGTGGCCGATCCCCTGGGCGGGAGCTGGTACGTCGAGCGGATGACCGACGAGATCGAGGCGCGGGCCGAGGATTACATCCGCCGCATCGACGAGATGGGCGGCATGGTCCACGCGATCTCGAAGGGCTTCGTCCAGCGCGAGATCCAGGAGGCGGCGTACGCCTGGCAGCGCGAGGTCGAGTCGGGCGACCGCGTGGTGGTCGGCCAGAACGCGTTCGAGGGAGAGGACGCGCCCGTGCCGGTCCTGAGGGTGGACCCCGCCCTCGAGGAGCGCCAGGCCGCGCGGGTGAAGGCCTTCCGGGCGGCGCGCGACGGCGCGGCGGCGAAGGCGGCCGTGGACGCGGTGCGGAAGGCCGCGCGCGGGACCGACAACCTGGTCCCGCCCATCGTGGCGGCCGTGAAGGCGAGGGCGACGCTGGGGGAGATCGCGGACGCCATGCGCGACGTCTTCGGCGAGCACCGGGAGACGGTGGTACTCTAGGCTGCACCCGTGGCAGACGATCCGAACTCGACGGGCAAGACGCCCGCCCCGCCCCCGAAGCTCGAGCGCGTGCAGCCCGGCTACAAGCCTCCGCCGGTCCGGCCTCCGCCGGCGGCCGCCGCGCAGGCCGCGCCTCCGCCTCCGGCGGCGCAGGCGCCCGCACCGGGCGGGGCACCGCAACCATCGAGGTACGTGCGCGGCTACGTGGAGGCCGGGCTCGAGGTCACGCCCGACGCGGCCATGGCCGCCGGCATCGCCCTCTCCGGCAACCTCGAGCAGTTCTCGGCGCTGCGCCTCTTCCACCTCGCGGCCGCGACGCAGGCGACGGGCCGGCTCACCGTCTCGGACGACGCGGCCAGCCGGGCGCTCGTCTTCAAGAGGGGAACGGTGGAGCACGCCTCGTCCACCTCCGCGGACGACGACCTCCTGCGCTTCCTCGTCCGGAAGGGCGCGCTCCGCGAGGACAAGCTCTTCGAGGCGGAGACCGCCCGCGAGGCCGCCGGCGGCGACGCCGTGGGAGGGCTCTTCCGCGCGCAGCTCGTCAACCCGGCCGACGTGGCCGCGCTCCTGCAAGAGCACGGCGCGAGCGTGATCGCCCGCGCGCTCGTCTCCGATCGCGGGACCTGGCAGTGGGAGCCCGGCGTGGCGCCTCCGCCCTCCTCGTTCCCGCTCGGCAACTCGCTGGCCATGCTCGGGGCGGTCGTGCGCGCGCTCGACGTGGCGTCGGTGCGCGCGCGGCTGGGCGATCGCGAGGGTCGCGAGGCCGCCCGCGTCGGCGGCCGCGTCCGGATCGAGGACCTGCGCCTCACGGCCCAGGAGATGCGGGTGGCGAACGCGTTCGACGGGCGGAGCCCGGCCGAGCTCGCCGCCGCGGCGCCGGCCGACGCGGCCACCGCCCTGCGCCTCGCGCTGCTCCTCTCGGAGGTGGAGCTGATCTCGTTCGGCGGCGCCCGTCCGCCGCCGGGCGCGCCGAGGACGACGCCGCAGGCCATGCCGCCCCCGGCCGCGCCGCCCCCGGCCGCGCCGGCCGCGGCGCCCGCCGCCGCTCCGGCTGCCGCCGTCGCGCCTGCCGCACCGGCACCGGCCACTCCCGCTCCCGCCGCCGCGCCGGTGGCGGCCCAGCCCCAGGCGCCCAGGCCCGCCCCTCGCCCTGCCGCCCCGGCTCCCGCGGCGAAGCCGCCGCCGCCCGCGGCGAAGCCCGCTGCGCCGCCCGCGCCGGCGGCCGCGGCCCCCGCGAAGCCGCCGCCCGCCCCGAAGCTCGACGCGCCGGGGCTGCGAGAGCTCAGCCAGCGGCTCCACGGCAAGGATCACTTCGAGGTGCTCGGCGTGAAGCGCGAGGCCACCGCCGCGCAGATCAAGACCGCCTACTTCCAGCTCGCCAAGGCCTACCACCCCGACGCGATCCCGGCCGGCGCGACCGACGAGGTGCGCACGCTCGCCGCCGACGTGTTCGCGATGGTGAGCGAGGCCTGGGGCGTCCTCGGCGAGGAGCCGAAGAGGCAGGAGTACCTGCAGGAGCTCGCCGAGGGCGGGAAGCCCGACCTCGACGTTGGGCGCATCTTCGAGGCCGAGAACACCTTCCAGATGGGCACGCTCCTCGTGAAGGCGCGCAAGTACGACGAGGCGGTGCAGAAGTTCAAGGACGCGATGCTGCTCAACCCCGACGAGGCCGAGTTCGGCATGTGGAAGGCCTGGTGCGAGTTCCTGCTCGCCCAGGATCGCCGCGGGGCCCACGTCGTCGCCGCGAAGGTCATCCAGTCCGAGCTGCAGCGCAACCCGCGCTGCGCGCAGGGCTACCTGTTCCTCGGCCAGATGGCGAAGCTCGTCGGCGATCTCAAGACCGCCGAGCGCCACCTGAAGCGCGGGCTCGAGGTCGCTCCCGATCACGCGGATCTCGTCCGCGAGCTCAAGTACCTGGGCAAGTAGCGCGCGAGGCTTCCTTGCCGGCACCCACGAACCCGAGGAAGCGCTCGCTCATGCCCTCGGGGCCGCTCCGGCGTGCGCTGCGCGCCGCCGGGCACCACCTCGATCCGGTGGTGCAGGTGGGCAAGGAGGGCGTGAGCGACGCGGTGGTCGCCGCGCTCGACGTCCAGCTCACCGCGCACGAGCTCGTGAAGGTGAAGGTCGGCGGCGAGAGCCCCGAGGATCGCTTCGAGGCCGCCGAGCGCCTGGCCTCCGGCGCGGGCGCGGGGATCGCCCAGATCCTGGGCCGGACCGTGCTCGTCTACCGGAGGCACCCGGAGCGGCCGAGGTTCGAGCCCGGGATGGCGCCGGCGCGCGAGGCTCCTGCGCGCCCCGCCGTCCGCACGCCTCTCAGTGGAGGTCGCCGTCGCGGAAGCGGACGTAGCCGGAGGCGGTGACCGCGTCCTGCCGGGCCCGCATCGCCTCGACGTCCTCCTCGTCGGCGACGCCCTTCTCGACGAGCAGGTTCTCGGCGACTTCACCCTGGGCGATGGCGCGGCCCACCTGATCCTCGGCGGCGGCGAGGCGCGAGCCCAGCTCGCGGACCTCGTCGGCGAGCCCCGCGATCCGCCTCGCCATCGCGCGCTCGCGGCGGTGGGCGCGCACGAGAAGCGCGGCCATCAGTGCGAACGCGGAGGCGACGACGATCACGATCACGCGCGCACTTTACCGGCGGGGCCCGCGGGCTTCAAGGACGGGGATGCGGTGCCGTGCGCCGAGGTGCGACCTTGTCGCTGACCGGGCGCTGCGCCACACTCGCCTCGTGACCCGCGTCAACGTGACGAGGGCGGTCCGCCGGCTGATCCGGGACGTGGCGTCGCGCCTCCCCGAGCTGTCCCACGTCCGCGCGTCCCGCGTCCTCGTGGTCGCAGGCGAGGCCCGACGCGCCTCGCGCGCCACGATCCGCCCGGCGCACTTCAAGGAGACCGGGCGGCGGGCGGGCGACGGCGCGCGCACGAAGCCGCTGATCCGCATCAAGGGGCGGAAAATCCTCTACGTCATCACGCTCCGGCCGCTGTGGTTCCTGGACTCGACGCCGGAGGAGCGGGTGGCGACCATCCTCCACGAGCTCTACCACGCGTCGACGCGCTTCGACGGCACGCTCCACCGGGGCCGGCGCCACGCCCGGCTGCCCCTCGCGGCGTACGACCGCCGCATCCGCGGGCTGCTCGATCGCTACCTCGACTCTGCGCCCGACGAGGTGCTGGATCCGCTCGCCTCGCACGGCATCGTGTCGGCCCGCATGTGGATGGAGAGGCCCGCGGTCGCCTACGACGAGGACGCCTACCGGGGCCGCCGCATCTACACCGAACGCCAGCTCTTCGTGGGCCTCGCGAGGATGGTCACCCGCCGCGGCTTCCGGAGGAGGCTCTCGTGAACGGGGGGTGAATCCGAACGGCCGCCGCTCAGCCGGCGGTGCGCGCGGCGTGGAGGCTCTCGCCGTGCGCGTCCATGGTGACCACGGCGGGCAGGTCGCGCACCTCGAGGTCCCACATCGCCTCGGCGACGCCCAGCTCGTCGAGGAGGTGAACGCCGTGAACCCTCACCACCGCACGGGCGAGTGTCACCGCGAGCGAAGGGGGCGCGTGCAGGTAGACGCCTCCGTGCCGGCGGAGCGCCTCGCCCGTGGCGGGGCCCATTCCGCCCTTCCCGAGCAGGCCACGCACGCCGTAGCGGGCGACCACCTCCGGGGTCCATACCTCGACGCGCGCCGACTCGGTGGCCCCCGCCGCCACCACCTGCCAGGTGTGGCCGTCGGCCGCGGGCACGACCACCGGGCCGCAGTGGAAGACGACGCGCCCCTCCAGCATGGCCCGCGCGCGAGCGTCGAGCCCGCGGGCGAGGTGCTGGTGCGCCGCCTCGCGGGCGGTGCACAGGCGACCCGAGATCCGGACCTCGTCGCCCACGTGCAGCGCGCGGGCGCGGTCCTCGTCGATGGGCAGGTCGAGCGCGACGACCATGGGGTCTCGTCGGATCTACCACGCCCGTGCTTGCGCCCGGGGCCGGGCCGGTCCACCCTCCGGGCGGATGAGGCGCGAGCTTCGCCTTCCGCTCACCGCCGAGGGCCGGCTGGACCGCGCCGTCGCCGATGCGCTCGGCGTGGGACGCGCGGCGGTGAAGCGCGCCTTTCAGCTCGGGGAGGTGCGGCTGCGCGGCCGGCGGGCGCGGGCCTCGGACCCGGCAGTCCCGGGCGCACTCGTCGAGATCGAGATCGAGGAGGCCGCCGGCGCGCCGGCCCCCGAGCCGGACGCGCCGCTCTCGGTGCTGGCCGAGGGCATGGGCTGGCTCGTGGTGGACAAGCCGGCCGGCGTGGCGGTGCACCCGCTCGCCCCGGGCGAGGGCGGGACGCTCGCGAACGCGGTGGTGGCGAGGCACCCGGAGTGCGCGGAGGCCTCGCCCGATCCGCGCGAGGGAGGCGCCGTGCAGCGGCTCGATCTGGAGACGAGCGGCTGCGTCCTCTTCGCGCGCGACCGCCGGGCCTGGGAGGCCCTGCACGCGCAGCTGTCGGGGCGCGGGGTCGAGAAGGCGTACCTCGCGCTCGTGGTGGGGAGGGTGGCGTCGGGCGGCGTGTCGTCGGTGCCGCTCGCCCAGCGCGGGAGCCGGGCGTTGCCCGTGCCGGACGCGCTCGCCGAGGAGCGCGCGCGATCGAAGGGCCTCCGGCCCCGGCCCGCCGAGACGCGCTGGGAGATCGAGCGGCGACTTGCCCGCCACACCCTGCTCCGGGTGACCATCACCACAGGTGTCATGCACCAGATCCGCGCGCACCTCGCGTACGTGGGGCACCCGGTCGCGGGCGACGCGCTCTACGGCGGGGCGGCTGCGGCCCTGCCGGGCCTGGGGCGCCACTTCCTGCACGCCGCGAGGCTGGGGTTCGACGCGCCGGCGGGGGGCCGCGAGGTGGTGGAGAGCCCGCTCCCCGCCGAGCTCGAGCGCGTGCTCGCGGCGCTTCAGCCGGGGTAGGCCCGGAGACGAGAGCGGCCCGCCGGTCGCCCGGGGGCCGCGGGTCCAGCCTCGCCCTCGCCGGTCCTACTGCGGAGCGGGCGCCGGGGCGGGAGCCGCGTCGCCGCCCTCGGCCTGCTGGGTCATGGGCGGGTCGGTCATCATGCCGATGGTGTTCACGCCCGCGCCGTGCGCCTGGTCGAGCACGAACATCACCCGGTCGTACTTCACGTCGTCCTCGGCGTTGAAGAAGAGGACCTTCAGGTAGCGGTCCTTGAACGCCACGCCGAGCTTCTGCATGGCCTCCTCGACGCTCATCTGCTGCTTGTTGAGGAGGACGTCGCCGCCCTTCAGCACCGTGATCACGGTCTGGTCGGGTGGGGTGTCGCTGGGCGGGATGATCTGGTCGGGCGGGGTGTACTCCGGCACGCGCAGGTACTTCTGCTTCTCGGCGAGCGGCGTCAGCACCATGAAGATGATGAGCAGCACCAGCACGACGTCGATGAGCGGCGTGACGTTGATGTCGGTCACGGGCTTCTTGGTACCGAGCGCCATTCCCATGGCTAGGTCTTCTCCTTCAGCTGGGAGGCGGCCAGGCTGACGCCCTGCAGGTGCGACTTGGAGAGCTCGAGGATGAGCTCGCGAATGCGCTTGTAGGCGATCTCGCGGTCACCCTTCACCATGATCGGCGCGCCGGGGTGGACCTGCATCTCGACGTCGAGGCGGGCCGGGATCTCCTTGATGTCCGGCACCTCCTCCTTGTCGATCCACACCTTCCCGTCGGCCGTCACCGAGATGAGGATGGGGTCGCCGCCCTGCTTCAGCGCCGAGACGTTCTTGGCG
>Ga0335084_10003064_pt1 | contig 16254 bp, 15 predicted proteins | sample Lox_Sample_44_FD_206721 | JGI IMG/M metagenome (GOLD analysis project Ga0335084, IMG submission 206721) | Soil microbial communities from Loxahatchee National Wildlife Refuge, Florida, United States - Lox_Sample_4.4 | ecosystem: Environmental > Terrestrial > Soil > Wetlands | place: USA... | reverse complement strand
CGGGCTCGCGCTCGGCCTCCTTGCCCCGGCGCCGCAAGCGCAGCGCTCGCGCGTCGGCCTCCGGCGTCGACTCGCCTCGCGCGATCCCCGTGCTGCGCACGGGGCCCCTCGCTGCGGGCTCGCGCTCGGCCTCCTTGCCCCGGCGCCGCAAGCGCAGCGCTCGCGCGTCGGCCTCCGGCGTCGACTCGCCTCGCGCGATCCCCGTGCTGCGCACGGGGCCCCTCGCTGCGGGCTCGCGCCGCACCCACTCTTTCGCCTTGGCGATCGCGATGCGGATCGCCTTGCCCTCCTCGATACCCTCCGCCAACAATGCGTTGGCGATCTCGATCGCCTTCTCGCGCACGCGGGGCGGCAGATGCTTCATCGACGCGGGAAAGTAGCTGGAATTCCAGGGCATCGGCGCACCTTCGTCTCAGCGCGGCCGCGAGGCTGCACGGGCGCGCGAGACGCCGCTGCGCTCGCGCTCGAGCAACGGCAACAGATCCTTGAGCGGGCGAGTGTTGAGAACGTCGCGCGAAGCGAGCCAGCCGCGCTGCGCCTGCCCGATCCCGAAGCGCAGATTGGCGAACTCGGCGCTGTCGTGGGCATCGGAATCGATCGCCACCAGTACACCCTCGTCTTTGGCCATCCGGCAGTTCGCATCGGTCAGATCGAGCCGCTCCGGGTGCGCGTTCAGCTCGAGATGGACGCTCCTCGCCCTGGCCTTGCGCACGATCTTCAGCATGTCGACGTCGTAGGGCTCGCGCTCGCCGATGAGCCGCCCGCTGGGATGGGCGAGCAGCGTTACGCGGGGGTTATCCAAGGCGCGCAGGATGCGCTCGGTTTGCCGGGCGCGCGAGAGGCCGAAGTTGCCGTGCACCGCGGCAACGACGAGGTCGAGCTCTTCGAGCACGCTGTCGGGAAGGTCGAGCGTCCCGTCGTCGAGGATATCGACCTCGATCCCCTTGAGCAGGCGGAACCCCCTGGCTTTTGCGTTGAGGCGGTCGATGGCGTCGATCTGCTTGCGCAGCCGCTCGGGATCGAGTCCGTGAGCCATCGTCTGCCGCCGCGAATGCTCGGTGATCGCGAGGTACTCGAAGCCGAGCGCCTGAGCGGCCGCAGCCATCTCTTCGAGCGAGTTCCTGCCGTCAGTGGCCTTGGTGTGCGCATGCAGATCGCCTTTGAGATCCTTGAGCTCGACGAGCTGCGGCAGGCGTCCGGCGCGCGCCGCCTCGATCTCGCCGCGGTCTTCGCGCAGCGTTGGCGGTATCTCCGGCAGCCCCACGGCGCGATAGACCGAAGCCTCGGTCCCGCCGGCGATCCTCTTCTCGCCCTTGAAGACGCCGTACTCGTTGATCTTGAGCCCGCGCTCCTGGGCGATGCGGCGAAGGGCGATGTTGTGCGGCTTGGAGCCCGTGAAGTAGACGAGGGCGGCGCCGAAGCTCTCGACCGCGACCACGCGCAGATCGACCTGCAAGCCGCAATTGAGGCGCACACTCGCGCGCGTGTCGCCCTGCGCCGTCACCTTCTCCACCTCAGGGTAGGCGACGAAGCGCTCGACCGCCGTGTTGGCCTTGCGCGCCGTGATCAGAAGGTCGAGATCGCCGACGGTCTCGCGCATGCGGCGGAAGCTGCCCGCGACGACCACGCGGTCCACTCCCGGTGCGCCCTCGAGGTGCTTCACGAGCGCCTCGGCGTACTGCGCGGCCATCGCGAGCTTCATGCGCTGCTTTTTCGAGAGCTGCGCCGCGACCGCCGCTTCGATCTGCCGCTCCATCTTTTCGCCGAACCCGGCCAGCGCCTGGATGCGTCCCTCCCTTGCCGCGCGCAGGACCTGCTGCGGGGTCTTCACGTCGAGTTTGTGCCACAGGGCGCCGACGCGTTTCGGCCCGAGGCCAGGCACCTTGAGCAGCTCCGTGATCGCCGCGGGCATCTCGCGACGCAGCCGCTGCAGCAGCGCGCATTGGCCACTGCGCACGATCTCGGCGATCTTGGCTGCGAGGTCGGGGCCGATGCCCGGCAGCTCGGTGAGGTCGTCCCCGCGCGCCAGCATCTGCTTCACGTCGGGACCGAGTCCCTGCAGCATGCGCGCGGCGTCGCTGTAGGCGCGGATGCGAAACGCGTTCGCACCCTGGATCGCCAGACGGTCGGCGATTTCCTCGAAGATGGCGGAGACCGCCAAGTTTTGAACCGACATCCGATCTCCTGACTCGCCTGCTCATTGGCGGGCCATCGCGGCCATCATACGGCATGCGCTCCCCGGGGTGCGCGCGAGCGCCCCTTGACCGAGATCAAGCCGAGAGTGCCGGCCAGCCCATTGATCTCGCGCAAGTTTCCTTTGAGCACCGCTGCTATGCTTGGTTGTCGAACATCGTGGATGGAAGCCGCAAGGAGTAGGCGCGATCTCAATGACCTTTCGCAACATTCTCGTACCTGTCGATCCGACCAGCGAATCGCACGCGAGGGTCGACGTGGCCGTCCGCCTGGCACGCGATTTCAGCGCACAGCTCATCGGCATCTACCTCGATCGTCGGCTGGAAATCGCGCCTTCGCTCGCTGCGCTGCTCCCCCAGAGCGTGGTCGAGGAATACCTGCACAACGCGGCCGACGCGCAGCATGCCGCCGGAGAATCGTTTCGGCACACCGCCGCCGCAGGCGGCGTCACCGACGTCGACTGGCGCGCGCCGCTCGGCGCACCGATCGATGCCGTCGTGGCGCATGGCCGATGCGCCGACCTGACCGTCGTAAGCCAGCCCCGCACCGAACCCGCCGAAGTCTTTTCCGAGCAGCTCGTCCAAGCGGTCCTCCTCGAGTCGGGGCGGCCCGTGCTGCTCGTTCCCTACGTCGGCGCGCCGCCGCAAATCGGATCGAATATCCTGGTCGCCTGGGACGGCGGACGCGAGGCGGCACGCGCGATCGCGGATGCGATGCCCTTGCTGGTCCGCGCACGGCAGGTCACGGTCGTCTGCGCGGATCCCGGCGCCGCGAAGCGAGGCGTCGATGCCCCGGCACGCGAGCGTCTCGCGGCCTACCTGCGACGCCATGGCGCGGCTACGAAGATCGAGTCCTACGAACTGGGCGGCGCAGACGTCGCGATCGGAGACCGGCTGCTGTCCCGGGCGGCCGACCTCGGCAGTGATCTCCTGGTCATGGGAGGCTATGGTCACCCCCGCTGGCGCGAGCAGGCGCTCGGAGGTGCCACTCAGGCGCTGCTCGCGGCAATGACCTTGCCGGTGCTCATGGCGCATTGAGCCGGCGCTCGAGGATGGTCGCATGCCCAAGGACGAACCCACCGGCGTGGCGTCGGCGCGCGAAGGCGTAGCCAAGGAGCGGATGAGGCTTCTGCATGGCAAGCTGCCGGGGCTGGTCGCGCTCGGCTGCGCCCTTGCTCTCGGCGTCGCGGTCTGGCAATTCACAGCGCAGCGCGGCGCGGAGCGGAAGTACCGTACCGCGCCGGTGGTGAAGGCTGAGGTGACGCAGACAGTCTCCGCCAACGGCACGCTCAATCCGGTCGTGCTCGTCAACGTCGGCACGCAGGTATCGGGAACGGTCAAGAAGCTGCTGGTCGATTTCAACGACCGGGTCAAGGCGGGACAGGTGCTCCTCGAGCTCGATCCCGCGCTGCTCGAAGCACAGGTGCGGCAGGACGAGGCGAACCTCGCCAGCGCCAAAGCCACGTTCAATCTCGCTCTTGCCAACGAAGTGCGCAGCAACACGCTCTGGGCGCAGGATTCGATCGCCAAGCAGGCGCTCGATACTGCCGTTCAGGCTCGCGAGTCGGCGCAGGCACAGGTGAAACAGGCCGAGGCACAGCTCGCGAAAGACCGCACGAACCTCGACTACAGCGTGATTCGTTCTCCGGTCTCGGGCGTGGTGGTCAACAGGGCGGTCGACATCGGGCAGACCGTCGCCGCGAGCTTCCAGACCCCGACGCTATTCCAGATCGCGCAGGACCTCTCGAAGATGCAGATCGACTCGAGCTTCGCCGAGGCCGACGTGGGCAGCATCAAGGTCGGTCAGCCCGTGCAGTTCACCGTCGACGCGTTCCCCGAGCGCACGTTCCACGCTTCGGTGAGGCAGGTGCGCCTGAACCCAACCACGGTCCAGAATGTCGTTACCTATGACGTAGTGGTCGCCGTGGACAATCCGGACCAGATCCTGATGCCGGGGATGACGGCGTACGTCAACGTTCAGGTCGCGCAGCACAAGGATGTCCTCACGGTCCCGAATGCCGCTCTGCGCTACCGGCCCGCCGACGCGGCGGAAGTCGCGGCGCGAGCCAAGCCGCCGGCGCGGGCCGAGGCGCGCTCGGGGACCGTGTATGTTCTCGAAGCGGGAAAGCTGCGCGTCGTTCCCGTGCAGACGGGAATCAGCGACGGCCGCGTCACCGAGATCGTCGCGAGCGACTTGAAGGACGGCGACGCCGTGGTCGTCGGCGCCCTGGAAAACCCGACCGAGGGGTCGCAAAGCACGCTCCGCCTGAGGCCTTTCTGATGGCACAGGACACCCTCATCCGCACCGAGCGCCTGTGCAAGCAGTACGAGACCGCCGCGGGGCCGGTGCCGGTGCTCAAGGAGGTTGATCTCACCATCCAAGGAGGGGAGTTCGTCGCGATCATGGGCCCCTCAGGCTCGGGCAAATCGACCTTCATGAACATCCTTGGCTGCCTCGATCTGCCCACGAGCGGCCGCTATACGCTCGATGGGCGCGACGTGGGCACGCTCGATGCCGACGAGCTCGCCCGCCTGCGCAATCGGGTGATCGGTTTCGTGTTCCAGGGTTACAACCTGCTGCCGCGGGCGACGCTTCTCGACAACGTCGCGCTGCCGTTGCTCTACGCCGGTGTCGCCAAAGCCGAGCGCAATCGCCGCGCGCTGGAGCTTCTCGGGCAGGTCGACCTCGGCAGCTTCGCCGGCTACGTTCCCAATCAAATCTCCGGCGGCCAGCAGCAGCGTGTGGCGATCGCCCGTGCGCTGGTCAATCGCCCGCAACTGATTCTCGCCGACGAGCCCACGGGTAACCTCGACACCAAGACGAGCCACGACATCATGGCGCAGCTCGTTCAACTCAACGCCGAGGACGGGATCACCATCGTCGTCGTGACGCACGAGGCCGATATCGCAAAATATGCCAAGCGGCTCGTTCGCTTCGTCGACGGGCGCATCACCCACGATGGCGGCGTGTCGGTCGAGGCGATCGAGACGGAGCCGGCATGATCGCGCCGATGCTCGAAGAAGCGTGGCACGCGATGGGCGCGAACCGCCTGCGCTCGTTTCTCACGATGCTCGGCATGATGATCGGCGTGGCCGCGGTGATCATGATGCTCGCGGTCGGTCAGGGCGCTCAGTTCGCGGTCGACCAGTCGATCGCCTCGATGGGAAGCAACCTGTTCATCGTGCTGTCGGGTTCGGCGACCTCGGGCGGCCTCCGTATGGGAATGGGCGCGACGCCGACCCTGACCACCGGCGACGCGGAAGCGATCGGCGAGCTTTCTTCGATCGCCGACGTGGCGCCGATCGCCCCCGGCACCGCCCAGCTCATCTACGGCTCGAACAACTGGAGCACTATGGTGGCCGGGACCACGCCGGGCTACCTTGCGGTGCGCGACTGGAGCGTCGAGTCAGGCTACGCGTTCACCGACTCGGACGTGCGCTCGGCGACGCGCGTCGTGCTCCTCGGGAAGACGGTAGTGCAGAACCTGTTCGGCGACGCCGCTCCCGTCGGCAAAACGATCCGCATCAAGCAAAGCCCTTTTCTCGTGATCGGCGTCCTAGCGCCCAAAGGACAGAGCCTCGACGGCCGCGATCAGGACGACACGGCCTTCATCCCCGTAACGACTGCGCAAACGCGCGTCTTCGGGACGCAGTTCCCGGGGAGTGTGCGCTTCATCGTTGCGCAAGCCGTCTCTGCAGATGCCATGACGGCGGCGGAGCGCGACATGACGCAGCTCCTGCGCCAGCGGCATCACCTTCCCGAGCGCACCGACAACGATTTCGACATCCGTAACCTGACCGCGCTCGCCAACGCGGCGGCGCAGACCACGCGCGTAATGTCGATCATGCTTGGCGCGATCGCCTCGGTGTCGCTGCTGGTCGGCGGCATCGGCATCATGAACATCATGCTGGTGTCGGTGACCGAGCGCACCCGCGAGATCGGCATCCGGGTCGCGATCGGCGCGCGCGAGCGCGAGGTGCGCACACAGTTCCTCCTCGAAGCTATCATCATCTCGCTCATCGGCTGTATCGTGGGGGTGGTGCTGGGCGTCGGCGCAGCGGTTGCTGCGAACCTGGTCGCCCGCGTGCCGGTCGTCATCACCGGGGCCGCGGTGCTGCTCGCCTTTCTCGTCGCGACCGGCGTTGGCGTATTCTTCGGGTTCTACCCGGCCAACAAGGCGGCGCGGCTCAAGCCGATCGACGCGCTTCGCTACCAATGAAACGCAAGGAGTAGATCATGTTCCGCAGGATACTGGTTCCTATTGATGGCAGTCCGACCTCGAACCGCGGGCTGGAGGAGGCGATCGGGCTCGCGCGCAACCAGAAGGCGCGCATCTGTCTGCTGCACGTGGTGGACGAGCTGGTGATCGCCACGGGCTCGGACGGCATGATGGCGATGCCGGCGAGCTACGTCGAAGATTTCATGCGCTCGTTGCGCGCCGGCGGCAAGAAGCTTCTCGCCAGCGCCGAAGCGAAGGTGCGCAAGCACCGGGTACCCGTCGAGACGGTGCTGGTGGAGACCATGGGCCGCCGCGTGGCCGACCTGATCGTGAAGCAGGCGAAGAAGTGGCGCGCCGACGTTATCGTCCTCGGTACGCACGGGCGGCACGGACTGGTGCGAATGGTGATGGGCAGCGACGCAGAAATCGTTGTCCGCGAAGCTACGGTTCCCGTGCTGCTCGTGCGCGCGCCGCAGCGCGCCCGCAGGCGCTAGTCGGATCTCGGCCCGATCACCACGTGATCGACCGCCGTCTCCGCTTCGAGCCAGTCCTCGCGGTCGTAGTCCTCCTTGTTGTAGACGCGCTCCGACTGGCGGTGAAACGTTGCCTCACTGATCAGTCGATGCCGGAGATCGGGATCGAGTTGATCGGCGACCCCTTCCGCGAAGGGCTGATCCGCCATTTCCTCGAGATTTGCCGGCGGCACGATGGTCGCGATGGCGTGCGGATGCGATCTCACACTCTGCGGCTTGTGCTTGCGGTGACTCGTGGGCTTGCCGACTTTCCTGTGCGTCATCGTGGCCTCCGTCGCTGCGACGGGCCGCTCCGCACGGCGGCGCATCGTGGCTCGCAGATCCATTCTCTGCCCTCTTGGCCGGGAGGCCTTGATCCGTGTCAAGGTCGCGGCGTTTGCCTCGCGGCAACCGGCGCGATCGGCTCGACCGAGTCGAAGCGATGACCACCGGCGGCGAGCCTGTCCTCTTTGCGCTCGGCGCGAGCCGCGCCTGGGGCGAGGCCGTGGCGCGCGAGCTCGGCATCGCGCTCGGCGCGAACGAGGAGCGAGTCTTCGAGGACGGCGAGCACAAGACCCGCTCGCTCACCAGCGTTCGCGACCGGGACGTCTATGTCATCCATTCGCTCTACTCCGGCGAAGGACAGAGCGTCAACGACAAGCTCGTCCGGCTGCTCTTCTTCATCGGCGCGCTCAAGGACGCCGCCGCGGAGCGCGTGACCGCCGTCGTTCCCTATCTTGCGTACGCGCGCAAGGACCAGAAGAGTAAGAGCCGGGACCCGGTGACGACGCGCTACGTCGCGCAGCTCTTCGAGGCGGTCGGGGCCGATTGCGTGGTGACGATGGACGTGCACAATCTCGCCGCGTACCAGAACGCGTTTCGCTGCCGCAGCGAGCACCTGCAGGCGGCGCCGCTGTTCGTCGCGCATCTTGCGCCGCTGCTCGGCGGCGCGGAGGTCGCGGTAGTCTCGCCCGACGCGGGCGGCATCAAGCGCGCGGAAGCGTTCCGCACCCGGCTCGCTGCGGCGCTCGGCCGCCCGATCGCGGCCGCGTTCGCGGAAAAATACCGCAGCTCCGGTACGCTGAGCGGCGAAGCGCTCGTGGGTGACGTCGCGGGCAAGGTCGCGGTGATCGTCGACGACCTGATCAGCGCCGGCAACACCGTGGCGCGCGCGGCGCAGGCCTGCCGCGAGCGCGGCGCGACGCGCGTTCTCGCTGCCGCGACCCACGGCGTGTTCGCGCCAGCGGCCGCCAGCGTGCTCGGCGCGAGCGCGCTCGAGCGCATCGTCGTCACCGACACGATTCCGCTGCGCATCGGCGATGCGCGGCTCGCCGCCCGGATCGATCAGGTGAGAACGGCGGCGCGTTTCGCGGAAGCGATTGGCCGCCTGCACGGCGGCGGCTCACTGGTCGAGCTGCAGGAAGCTTGAACGCGGCTCAGGCCACGGGCCGGCTGCGCTCCTCGGCGAGGCGCAGGTAATCGAGGGCCTGAGCTGTCCACCGCGGCTGACCGCGCAACACCGGGTCGTCGAGGTGGCGGATAGCGATCTTGGCGCGCACGCACGCGCGGTGGCTCTGGTAGAAACGCGTCATCGCCTCGGGCGCCGCGTCACCGGTGGCTCCGGCATAGGTCGCGAAGATTACGGCTGCCAGGTCGGGTGCACCGAGGCGCTCGCATTCGAGCGCGAGGAACCCCATTTCGTCCGCTGCATCGAGCACGCGCAGCTCACGCGAGAACTCCAGGCAGTCGATGATCTGCGGCCGTGGCTCGAGACAGATGTGCTCGGGCCGCAAGTCCCCGTGCGCCTCGACAATGCGGCCCTCGCGCACGCGGGCGTCGAAGAGGCCCGGCTGTCGGTCGAGGAACGCTTGCTGGCGCGAGCAGACCGCCTCGATCAGAGCGGCCGGCAGCCCATACGCGGGAGCCGCGAGCTCGCGGCGATTACCCGCGATCTCCGCGGCGAAACGCGCCCGGTAGGCGTCCGGCGTTATCGCGATCGGTGCGCTCGCGCGATAGAAGCCCGCCAGCCGTTCGACCGCGCGCCGCACGTCGTTCGCGTCGACCGAGCGATCGCGGATCATCCGGTCGAGCATGCGCGCCGCGGGCAGGCGACGCATCTTCACCAGCCAGTCGACGGTCCGCCCGTCGCCGCCGATTCGCAGGCGCCCCTCGGCGTCTGCCGCCAGCGGCACGACGGTCAAATACACGCCGTCGCTCAGCCGCGCGTTGAGCCGAAGCTCCTCCTCGCAATCGAGGCGGCGCGCTGCCTCGGTGCTGAAGTCGAGATATTGCGAGCGCACGGGTTTCTTGAGCTTCCACGCGTGGCGCTCGGTCAGGAATACCCACGACATGTGCGTCTCGATCGCTTCCACGCCGGGCGTGGGCTCGGGATAGCTTCCGGGCTGCAGGAGAAAGGCGAGCTTGGCGCGCAGCTCGACGCCGTCCGGCGATTCGAGCCGCGAGCGGAGCTCGGCCCACGCGAGCGGTCCGCTCGCCGCCTCGAGCGGCGACTCCGCGTCGTACCGCACGGCGAAGACGCGCTCGTCGGCAGTGAGCGGCTCCTGCGTGGCGAGCTGATGCTCGAGCACCGCGAGGTCCGCGTCGGAAGCGTCCGTCCCCCTGGCGGCGCGCACGGCAATGCGCGCGCGCAGCGTCGCTTCGCGCGCGGTGAAGTCCACGATCGCGAAGGCCACGCCGAGCTCGCACGCGAGATTGCGGAAGCGGTCGCGTTGCGCGCGCACGAGGAACGTCGCATCGACGATCGCCACGAGCCCGGCGCCGAGGATCTCGCGGGCGAGCGCAGCGAGCCTGGCGTAGGTTTCTTCGGTCGCAGCCGCGGTGTAGAGCCCGCCCTCGACCCCGGCCGGCCGCCGCTCCAGCGCGGCCAGTCCGTGCATGCGCTTGCGCTCGACGTCGCTGCGGATGCGCACGGCCCGCAACGCTTCCAGGATGGCCTGCGACAACGTCGTCTTGCCGCAGCCGGCGAGCCCGTGGGTGATAACGAGCGCCGGGCGGCGAGGCTCGGCGTAGCCGCGCGCGAGCGTCACGTAGCCCCGGTATTCGGCGAGCAGCGCCCGCTTCGGCTCCCCGGCCTCGATCTGTGCAGCGCGCAGCCGCGCAATCTTGGCGCGCACCAGCGCCCGGTAAACAAGATAGAACGGCAGCACCGCCAGTCCCGCGTAGTCGCCCGTGCGCTCGAGATAGGCGTTGAGGAAGCGATACGCGAGATCGGCCCGCCCGCGGTCCTCGAGGTCCATCACCGTGAAGGCGATCTCGTTCATGACGTCGATCCAGCGCATCGACTCGTTGAATTCGATGCAATCGAAGATCGTGAGCACGCCGTCGACTCGCGCGATGTTGCCGAGGTGCAGGTCGCCGTGGCACTCGCGGATGAAGCCGTGCTTGCGCCTTCGCAGGAACGCGTCGTACCGGGCCGCGTACTCGCGCTCAGTCCATGCCGCAAGGGCATCCAGCTCCTCGCGCTCCTCCGCGGTGGCAAGCCGCGGGCGAAGCTGCGCGAAATTCTGCCGGGCGACCCGCAGCACCTCGCCGGGCGCGCCGAACGCGCTCTCCTCGCCGGCCACGCCGATCGCGGCGTGGAACGCGGCGACCTTCTCCGCCAGCGCGTCGATGTCCGTGGGAGCCAGCTCGCCGCGGGCGAGGATCCGGGTTGCGAGCGCGTCCTGCGGGAACTCGCGCATCTTCACCGCGTACTCGAGCGGCTCGCCATAGCCGCCGAAGACCGGCGCATCGACGCGGCCGGTGATGGGCACGACCTCAAGATAGAGCGCAGGCGCGAGCCGACGGTTGAGCCGCAGCTCCTCCTCGCAGAACCGGCGCCGCGCCTCGAGCGTGGTGAAATCGAGGAACCCGAAGTCGACCGCCTTCTTTATCTTGTAGGCGTGCGTCCCGGTCAGGAGCACGCAGGAGATGTGCGTTTCGAGTCGCTCGACGCGCGCGCAATCCGCACCGAATGCTTCCGGCCGCGACAGGGCGTCGAACAGGCGTGCCTGCTCGCTCGCGCCTTCCGCGACGGTTCCCGCGGGCTCGGGTGGGCGAGACATGAGCAGCGCGCAGCTCAGCGCGAGGCTGGGTGAGCCTTGACCTGGCCGTGCTGCCGGCGAACGACGTCCTCCAGCCGTCGCGTCAGGCTCGCGAACGCGTCGCGCAGCGCCACGTAGACATCCTCGTCGTGATCGCGGTTGACGATCAGCTCGTGGCCGGGAACGCGCACCACGATGCGGACGTTGAACCAGCGCCCCTGCTCGCTGTGCCGCGCCTGCTGCTCCACGACGACGTGGCAGCTGATGAGGCCCCGGTAGAACTCGTCGAGCTTCGCGGCGTTCTCGCGAATGCGCTCCTCGAGCGCCGGCGACTGCGGCATGTGCCGGACGGTGATCTGCAGCGGGACTTGCATGTCAGCGGCTCCACTTCACGCGTACCGAATACTCGTCCTCGCCGAAACGCACCTCGAGCTCGCCGTGGTACGCCTTCTCCAGCGACTCGCCGATGCGCCGTGGCGAGTGGATGTCGCAGGTCGTGATCACGGTCTCGGCCGGCGTCTCGACCACGTGCATGATCCGGTGCATCGGGTGTTCCGCGCGCTCCTGCTCGGCCGCGTTGCGCGCGAGCTGCAGAAGCTCCGCGCGGTGAGCGTTGAAGAACTCGCCGGACAGGTTCACATAGCCGGCGGGCAGCTCGTCGCGCACGCGGGCGCACGCCGGGCACGTCGAGCGCACCGCGCCGGCAGGCTTGTCGCCCCAGCGCCAGCGTCCGCGCTCGAATACCGCGCCGCAAGTGGCGCACGCGGTCGGCTCACGGTATTTGCCCCTCGCCTGGTAAGGGTCGTGCCGCGAGTCGTCGAAGATGCGGTCGCGGTAGCGAACGATGCCGCCGGGGGGAGTTTCGGGCGTGCGTACGGATTGTCGCCGTGCCATATGTCGCTCCTGTGTCGTCGCCGAGACATGGGCGAGCGATTTGCCGATATGATAGGTCTTCGGGCCGCATCCGGCGTTGATCCCCGTCAATACGAATCTGTCCATGAGATTGCACTGGGCCGTCCTAGCGGCTTTTCTCGCCGCGACTACCGCGTTGGCGCAATCGGCGGCCGCGCCCGAGCGCGAGGAGATCCAGGCGCTGATCGAGCGTGGAACGCTGCCTCAGCTTCGCCGTCCGGATTTCGCGCCCCTGCGCGACGCGCTCGACGCTTCGTATCGCACCGGGGCCTACGCGCCGCTGTGGCTGCCTGCGGGCCCTGCGCCCGCCGTGCTCGCGGAGATCAAGAACGCGCCCAACAACGGCCTCGATCTCGAGGACTACGACGCCGCCTGGCTGGAAGCGGAGCTCGCGGCGATCACGGCGGGAGATCACACGCCTGCGCGTGTCGCGAGAGCCGACGTCGCGTTCACGGTCTCGTTCTTTCGCCTGCTCTCGGACCTCAATCGCGGGCGCGTATCGCCGGAGCGCGCGGGCTTCAAGCTCGATGTGGCGGAGAAGGTGCTCGACCTTCCGGCTCTTCTGCGCCGGGGCCTCGACACGGGCCGCTGGCACGCGATCGTCGACAACGTCGAACCTCAGTTCGTCCTGTATCGCCGTCTCGAAGACGTGCTGGTGCGCTACCGCTTTTACGCGTCTCGCCCGCTGCCCCCGTTGCCCGCGCTCCCGGCGGGCAAGCGCAAGATCGCGCCCGGCGAGACTTACGCCGGCGTCGCGGCGCTCGCCGAGCGGCTGCGGCTCGTCGGCGATCTGCCGGCGAGTGGCCCAGCGCCCGAGGGCGATCGCTACGAGGGCGCGCTCGTGCAGGCCGTGCGCTCATTCCAGGACCGCCACGGGCTGCAGGCCGACGGCGTGCTCGGCAAGGACACGCTCGAGCAGCTCGCGGTACCGCTTTCTCAGCGGGTTCGGCAGATCGAGCTATCGCTCGAGCGCCTGCGCTGGCTGCCCGCGCTCCCCGCGAGTCCCATCATCGCCGTCAACATTCCGTCGTTCCGCCTCTGGGCTTTCAGCGACGGCGGCGACGACACCGCGGCACAGCTTACGATGCCCGTGATCGTCGGGCGTGCGGTCAAGGCGCGCGAGACGCCGGTGTTCATCGGCGAGATGCGCTACGTCGAGTTCAGCCCGTACTGGAACGTTCCGCCGGCGATCCAGCGGGCCGAGATCGTCCCCCATCTGCAGCGCGACCCCGGCTACTGGGAACGAGAGGAACTCGAGGCGGTCGCCGTCGGCTCCACCGGGCCCCCGGTGACCGTGCTCGACGCGGCGACGCTCGACGGGCTGACGACCGGCGCGCTGCGCGTGCGCCAGCGCCCGGGACCGAAGAATGCGCTGGGCGCCGTCAAGTTCGTGCTGCCCAACACCATGGACATCTACCTGCACAGCACGCCGGCGCAGCAGCTCTTCGCGCAGACCCGGCGCGACTTCAGCCACGGCTGCATCCGCGTCGGGGACCCGCCGGCGCTCGCTGCGTTCGTCCTGCGCGATCAGCCGGAGTGGACACCCCAACGCATCGCCGAGGCGATGGGCGGTGATAAGACGACCACCGCAAGGCTCACGCGGCCGATACCGGTCGTGCTCTTCTACACCACGGCGATCGTCGATTCGACCGGAGCCGTGCGCTTCTCGTCCGACATCTACGGCTACGACCGCAGGCTGGAGCAGCTGCTGCACATGCAGTGACCGCCTCGCGGGCGACCCCGCGACGGGATTATTTCGCTACCACCTTCTTACGCGGCCGGTATCGATGTGGACGAAATTCGAATCCGCGAAAGGGTAGTAGCCGACACCGCCGGCGCGCAGCGAGAGCGCTGCGTCGCGCAGATCGGCGAGCGGCACGTCGGCGAGGCGTATGTCGATCGCGCGCCCCTCCAGATGGAGGCTGTGCGCCGCCACACCGTGCCCTTCGCGTCGGAGCATCTCGTTCGTTTGCGGAGAACGATAGCCGGAGATCACCTGGAACGGCGCGTGTGTCGCGGTGATCTGCGCCAGCCGCTGCAGCTGATCGAGCAGCCCCGGATCGATGTCGTGCATCGTGCCGTTACGGAAATCGCGCAGAAAATGGCGCAGACCGTCGAGCGCCGCCGTCAGGTAGCGCGCGCCGGCCGCGTAGCTGAGCGCGAAGCTCTCGCCGGTGTGGGTGTGCTCGAAGCGCAGCTCCCGAGTCGCCTCGACCGCGCCGGCGCGGCGCGACAGGCAGAGCATCGGGGCCGCTACGACGGCACACGCGCCGGCGACAAGCCGGCGACGACCACGGCTATGATTCCGCGCCGCGGGCTCCACCGTTCTACCAGGCGATCTGCTGCTCAAATTGAATGGCACGGGTTCGGCAAGCGCTCTAGGAAAGCGCGGATTGTAGCCGAAGCGGCTCAGCAAGAGGTTGAAAAGGCGGAAACCGGCGTCGGCGGCGCGTCCAGCACGCGTGCCGACGTCGGTGCCCGCGGTGATGCCCGCCTTGGAGGAACGGGGGGTCCGTCCGTCCTACAAACAAGCATCACCCGCCGCGCGGAAGGCAAGTTGCCGGTTGCCCGCCACGCGGCGCCAAAACAAACGGTCAGTGAACTGCCAGCTCCTTGACCGCCGTGCCAACCTTCTTCGGCAGCGTCAGCATCAGCACGCCGTCGGTGTACTTCGCCTCGGCTTTGACTTCATCGACAGAAACGCCGAGGGTGAAGCTCCGGCTCCAGCGCCCGTAGTACCGCTCGGTGCGCAGAACCGTCTCGCCCTTCTTCTCTTCTTTCTCTTTCTTCATTTCCGCGCTGATCGACACTTCATTGCCGTCGATCGAGACGTGGATGTCTTCCTTCTTGACCCCGGGAATCTCGGCCTTGAGGTAATACGTCTTGTCATCCTCGGTCAAGTCCATCTTCATCTCGGGTTCGCTGGGAAGCGTCCGGAACACAGGCATCCGGGGCATGTAGAAAAACTCGTCCATGCTCCGGAATGGATCAAACGCGACCGATCCAAACGGGTCGAACCGGGTGAGGTTTGTCATGATTTTCTCCATGCCAGGATTGAATCTCACTCCGCGCGCCCGCGGATGCGTTGCCGCGAGCGCCGGGTCCCGCATTGCGACGCCGGCGATGCATCGAAGCGTTCGGGATCGAGGCTCCGATCCAACGCCGCATCGCAACTTGTTTGTAATATAGGTCTCTCGAAGGGTCTTCGCGTTGACCCTGATCAACCTTCCGCGATCGTTGGAAATAAAAAGCCGATCGCGCGCAGCAAGGCGCCGACGTGGTGGGGAGCGCTGCAGCGGTGGCCTCTTGCCGCCGGGCCGGCGCGGGCACAGGATTGAGCATGGCCTGGGAACATTTTCCGCACGGCGCCGACATCGGCGTTCGCGGCATCGGTGCGACGCGCGACGAGGCTTTCGAGCAGGCAGCACTCGCGCTCACGGCGGTCGTGGCCGATCCTGCCGGAGTTGCGGGCCATGAGCCCGTCGAAGTAAGGCGCGAAGCACCCGACGACGAGTTGCTTCTCGCCGACTGGCTCAACGCGCTCATCTACGAGATGGCCACGCGCAAGCTCCTGTTCGGCCGCTTCTCGGTGCGGCTCGACGATCACCGGCTCGAGGCGACGGCCTGGGGCGAGCCCCTCGACCGCGCACGCCATCGCCCCGCGGTGGAGGTGAAGGGCGCGACCTACACGGCGCTCTCGGTCGCGCGCCGGGAGGACGGCACGTGGGTCGCGCAGTGCGTGGTCGACGTCTGAGGCTGCTATGGATACTGCTCGGCTGATCCGCAGATCGACGTGCGAGTGGGAGCTGCCGCGCACCGGGGCGATGCGCGTGCCGGGGATCATCTACGCGGACGAAGCGCTGGTGCGCGCGATGGACGACAAGGTGCCCGAGCAGGTGGCGAACGTCGCCGCGCTTCCCGGCATCGTCAAGGCGTCCTTCGCGATGCCCGATGCGCACTGGGGCTACGGCTTCCCGATCGGCGGCGTGGCCGCGTTCGATCCGCGCGAGGGCGGCGTGGTGTCCGCCGGCGGCGTGGGCTTCGACATCTCCTGCGGCGTGCGCACGCTCACCACCGGCTTGCCCGCAGGCGAAGTGATGCGCCTGCAGCGCGCGCTCGCCGACATGCTCTACGCGCGCATCCCTGCCGGGCTCGGCAGCACCGGAGCGTTGCGCCTTTCCGCCGCCGGCACGGACGCGATGCTCAGGGGCGGCGCGCGCTGGGCGCTCAAGATCGGCTACGGCCGCGGCGAAGACCTCGAGCGCATCGAGGAGCACGGCGTGATGGCGGGAGCGGATCCTGCGGCCGTCTCGGAGCAGGCGAAGAAGCGCCAGCGCGACGAGATGGGAACGCTCGGCTCGGGCAACCACTACCT
>Ga0335084_10003062_pt1 | contig 16260 bp, 13 predicted proteins | sample Lox_Sample_44_FD_206721 | JGI IMG/M metagenome (GOLD analysis project Ga0335084, IMG submission 206721) | Soil microbial communities from Loxahatchee National Wildlife Refuge, Florida, United States - Lox_Sample_4.4 | ecosystem: Environmental > Terrestrial > Soil > Wetlands | place: USA... | reverse complement strand
GTCCGGTATCGAGACGCCCGGTTCGGGCCTATGATCTGACAGGAGGCCGACGATGAAGTTCGGACTGCGATACGCAAGCCTCGGGCGCTACTCGAACGGCCCCGCCGCGGTGGAGCTGGCGCAGGCGGCGGAGGCTGCCGGCTTCGACTCGATCTGGACGGTGGAGCACGTCGTGGTACCGCATGGCTATCAGTCGCGGTATCCGTATTCCCCGAGCGGGCGAATGGGCTCGGGCCTCGAGGACTTCCCGATTCCGGATCCGCTCATCTGGCTCGCGTACATAGCCTCGGCCACGCGCACGATCAAGCTCGGTACGGCCATCCTCATCCTTCCCCAGCGTAATCCCGTGGTCACCGCCAAGGAAATCGCCACCCTCGATCACATGGCGGGCGGCGGACGCGTGCTCCTGGGCATCGGCGTGGGCTGGCTCGCCGAAGAGTTCGCCGCGCTGGGAGTGCCCTTCGAGGACCGCGGGCCCCGCACGGACGAATATGTTGCCGCCATGCGCGTCCTCTGGAGTCAGGAGCGCGCGAGCTACCAGGGACGATTCGTTTCCTTCGACCAGGTCTTCTGCCGTCCGCTGCCTCCAGAGCGCCGGATCCCCATCATCGTGGGCGGGGACACGGCGGCGGCGGCCCGACGAGCGGGGCGGCTCGGCGACGGGTACTTTCCCGCACGACCCGCGCCGCCCGAGCTCCTCGATGAGATGCGCCGCGCCGCCCAGGCGGCCGGCCGCGATCCAGGCGCCATCGAGATCACGGTGGCCGCTCCCCCGGATCCGGCCGAGATAGAGGCGCTGGCCAGGCGAGGGGTGGCGCGCGTGGCGGTACCGGTCAGCGCCGCCGCCGGATTGCCGGCGCAAGTGAAGACGCCCGATGACGTGCTGCGCTACGGCAAGGAGATGATCGCGCGGTTTCGCTAGGTGACCCGCGCGCGACGCCGCGTGCTATAGTACCCGCCGCTCGAGTTGTTGCGCTTCGTCCCTGCACTCCAACGCCGGAGGATCCAGCTGATGAGCCTTCTCACTCGGGCCGTCACCCTCGCGCTTGCCCTGCTCCTGGCCTTGCCCGTGGCGGGTCCTCCGCCCGCCGTCGCCGTCGACGACGTCAAGATCGCGCTGGTCGTTCCACTCTCCGGCCGGTGGGCCCGGCAAGGGCAGCTCAAGAAGATGGGCGCAGAGATGGCCATAGAGGAAATCAATGCCCAGGGCGGCATCAAGTCCCTCGGGGGCGCCAAGATCGTCCTCCGCGAGGCCGACGCCGGCGACAGCGTGGAAAAGGCGGTGAGCGCCGCCCAGCGCGTCCTCACGCGCGAAAAGATCAGCGCGGGCATCGGCTCGTGGCTCAGCTCGTTCACCCTCGGAGTCACCGAGGTGGCCGAGCGGCTGCAGGTGCCGTGGCTGACGCTATCGTACGCCGACAACATCACGGAGCGCGGCTTCAAGTACACTTTCCAGACTTCGCCCGTCTCCTCCGCGCAGGCCGAGCAGGCCCTCGACCTCGTGGTCGACCTTGCCAAGCGGAACAACCAGCCGATCCGCAAGGCCGCCCTCATCGGCGACAATACGGCCGCCACCGTCTTCTTCTTCAAGCCCCTGCGCGAGAAGCTGCTCCAGGCCAAGGGCATCGAGTTGGTGGTGGACGAAGTCTGGACACCGCCCCTGCCCGACGCAACCTCCATCGTGCAGAAGCTCCGCGCCACCCAGCCCGATCTCGTCTTCTACGGCGCCACCAACTTCCCCGACTCGATCCAGGTGCTCCAGAAGGTGAAAGAGTTCGGCGTGAAGACCCACATCCAGGGCGTGGGCGCGTGGCTGGTGACGCCCGAGTACGTGAAGACCGTCGGCAAGGAGCTGCTCGACAATATCCAGTCGGTGGTGGCCGCGCATCCCTTGAAGGGCCAGGAGGAGCTGGTGAAGAAGTTCGTCCAGCGGACGGGCGAGCCCTTCATGACGCAGGACCCGCTGTGCTCCTACGCCCACGTCTGGCTGATCAAGGAGGCCGCGGAGCAGGCGAAGTCGGCCGATCCCAAGGCCATCCGCGACGCCCTGGCCAAGATCGATCTGACCACGGGCCCCGCCGCTTCCACGCTGTCTCCAGGACGTATCCGGTTCGACGAGCGCGGCCGGCGCATCGGCGCGGTGCCCCTCATCGTCCAGTGGCAGAATGGTGAGCCCTTCACGGTGGTGCCGGTGGCCCTGGCCACGCGCGCCGTGATCTGGCACAAGTAGCGCGCCCTCCCGGCGCGCCGTGGTAGCGAGTGAGCTCACCCAGTACGTCGTGACCGGTCTCCTCGTGGGGGGCGTCTATGCCCTCATGAGCATCGGCCTCGCCCTCATCTTCGGCGTCATGCGCGTGGTCAACTTCGCGCAGGGCGATTTCATGATGCTGGGGATGTACCTGACCTACTACTACGCGGTGACGCTGGGCATCGATCCGCTCGTGGGCGCCCTCGTCACCATCCCGCCGTTCTTCGTGATCGGCCTCGTCGTCCACCGCGTCTTCCTCGCGCGGGTCACCGGCGGCGGCGATCCGAACCGCGAGATGGATGCCCAGCTCATCCTCACCCTCGGCATGTCCCTCATCATCACCAACGCCACCACCATGATCCTGTCGCCCATGCCGCGGGCCATCCGGACGACCTACGCCACCCAGGCGTTCGCCATCGGCCCCCTGCTGCTGAACCAGGCGCGCACCTATGCGTTCTTCATGGCCCTGCTGCTGGCCGCCGCCGTCTATGTGTTTCTGACCCGCACCGACCTCGGGAAGGCGCTGCGGGCGGCGGCGGACGATCCGGAGGCGGCGAGCTATCAGGCCATCAATGTGCGCGCCATGCACGGTGTGGCCTTCGGCGTCGGCATCGCGCTCGTGGCCGCGGCGGGCGGACTGCTCGCCACCTACTATCCGATCGAGCCCAATGTCGCCGTGAACTTCATCGTCCTCATGTTCGTCGCCGTCGTGGTCGGCGGCCTCGGGAGCATCCCGGGTGCCTTCGTGGGCGGGCTGGCCATCGGGCTCGTGCAATCGCTGACGCTCCTCATCCTGCCGCTGCAGCTTCAGAACGTCGGTGTCTTCGTGGCTTTCCTGCTCGTGCTCTACGTGCGGCCGCAGGGCCTCTTCGGCCGCCGCGCGCGGACGGTCTAGCGTGGCATCACGGTCCCGCGAGTGGCTGGCCATCGCCGCCGTGGTGGTGGCGGGCCTGGTCCTCTCGCTCGCATTGACCGAGCGCTATCATCACCGCGTCCTCACCCTCGTCTTTCTCTGGGCGACCATGGGCCTCGCCTGGAACATCATCAGCGGCTACGCCGGACAGATCTCCTTCGGTCACCAGGCCTTCTTCGGGATCGGCGCCTACGTCACCGTGCTCCTGACCGCCAAGCTCAAGCTCACGCCATGGCTCGGCATGCTGGGCGGCGTGGGCGTGGCCGTGCTCGCCGCCGTGCTCATCGGCACTCCCACCTTCCGGCTGGCCGGGATCTACTTCGGCCTGGCGACGCTCGCGTACCCGCTGATCTTCCGGATCGTGATGGACTTCCTGGGCTACCAGGAGGTGGCCATCCCCATGATGCGGGAGCAGCCGGGGCTCTTCATGCAGTTCGCCGAGCCCCGCTCCTTCGACCTGCTGGCCCTGGGCATCCTGGCCGCTACTCTCGTCCTCTCTCGCTTCATCGAGACGTCGCGCCTGGGCTACTCGCTGCGCGCGGTCAAGGAGAACGAGCAGGCGGCCGAGGCTATGGGCGTCGACAGCTTCCGGTGCAAGATGATCGCGTACATGCTGAGCGCGGTGCCCGCCGCCGTTGCGGGGGCCGTCTATGCGCACGCCATCCTCTTCGTGGTGACGCCCGAAGCGGTCTTCGGCGTGCTCGTGATCGTGCAGACCCTGACCGTGTGCCTGGTGGGTGGCGCGGGGACGCTGTGGGGGCCGATCATCGGGGCCGCCATCATGATTCCCGTGAGCGAGATTCTCGACACGACGATGGGCGACCGGCTCCCGGGCATACAAGGCGTGGTCTATGGCGCCGCCCTCATGGCCGTCATGATGTATGCGCCCGAGGGTCTCTACTGGCGCGTGCGGAGCAAGCTCCTCGCCCGGTCACGCCGGTCGGTTGGAGCCACGCGCGCCGCGCCGGCCGCGGCGGATGTGGGAGCGGTAACTCCGGCGGGGCTTGCGGCAGCGGGACCGGTGCTCATGGACGTGCGCGGGATCTCCAAGTCCTTCCTGGGCCTCCAGGCGCTGTCCGACGTGAGCTTCGACGTGCGCGAGGGCGAGATCCTCGGCATCATCGGCCCGAACGGTGCGGGCAAGACCACGCTCTTCAATGTCCTCAACGGCTTCCTGCTGCCCGAGCACGGCGAGGTCCACTGGCTCGGCAAATCCATCACGGGACTCCAGCCGCATGTCGTCTGCCGGCTCGGCGTCGGCCGCACCTTCCAGGTGATGCGCCTCTTTCCCCACCTGACCGTGCTGGAGAACGTCATGGTCGGCGCCTTTGCCCACGGCGGATCACCCGATCACGCGCGCGTGGCCGCGCTGGCCGCGCTGGAGCTGGTCGGGCTCGCGGACCGCGCGGACGTGGTGCCCACCGGCCTCACCACGCTCGAGCTGCGCTTGATGGAGCTGGCCCGCTGCCTCGCCACCCGCCCCAAACTCATACTCCTCGACGAGCCGCTGGCCGGGCTCTCCACCGACGGTGTCGAGCTGATGGCGCTGATGATCCGCCGCGCGCGATCCTCGGCGGTCACCGTCGCCATCATCGAGCATACGATTCACGCGCTCGTCAAACTCGCCGACCGGCTGGTGGTCTTGGACCAGGGACGGCGATTGGCCGAGGGCTTGCCGGGAGAGGTGACCCGGACCCCTGCGGTGATCGAGGCCTATCTGGGCTCGCGCTGGCTCGCGCGGCACGGAGCTACTCAGCATGCTGAAGATCTCCGGCCTTAGCGTCTCCTACGGAGGCCTGCACGCCCTCGAGGACGTGTCTCTCGAGGTGGCGGAGGGCGAGTTCGTCACCATCGTCGGACCGAACGGCGCGGGCAAGACCACGCTCATGAAGGCTGTCTCGGGCTCGGTCCGCGGCGCGGCGGGGCGTCTCGAGTTCCGCGGCCGGGACATGACTCCCCTCCCCGCGCATCAGCGGGCCGCGCTCGGCATCGCGCACGTGCCAGAGGGTCGGCGGATCTTCCCTTCCCTGACCGTGCTGGAAAATCTCGAGCTCGGATCCTACCGGCGTGCCGCGCGCGCGCAGCGTGCAGAGGGACTGGAAGCTGTGCTCGCCCTCTTCCCCGTGCTCCGCGACCGGCGCCAGCAGCTGGCCGGCTCGCTGTCCGGTGGCGAGCAGCAGATGGTCGCCCTCGGCCGCGGCCTCATGGCGCAGCCGGATCTCTTGCTGCTCGACGAGCCGTCGCAGGGCCTCGGGCCGCGTGTCGTCGAGCAGATCTTCGACACCATCGACCGCATTCGGAAGGCTCGGCGCCTGACCATCCTCCTCGTCGAGCAGCGAGTGGTGGAGGCCCTCGAGCTCTGCGACCGCGGTTACGTCCTCGAGACGGGGCGCGTGGCCCTCGAAGGGGCGCACGATGCCCTGCTTGCCGACCCGCGGGTCCAGCGCGCCTACCTCGGCGCTTGAGGCGGCTCCTGGCCGGTGGCGAGCTCCTCGCGGAGGCCGGGCTTGTGAATCTTGCCGGTCGGCGTGCGGGGAAACTCCTCGGCCTTGCGGAAGACGAGCCGGGTGGGGACCTTGTAGCTGGCGAGTCGCTCGCGACAGAACGCGACGACGGCCCCCGCGTCGGCCGCCGCGCCTTCGTGCAGCTCCAGCGCCGCCACCACGACCTCGTCCTTGTCGCGGTCGGGAATGCCGACCACGTACGCCTGCTTGACGTCGGGATGCTGCAGCAGCACGCCCTCCACTTCGAGCGGTGCGACATTGATGCCGCCCGTCTTGATCATCTCCTTCAACCGGCCCCGGAATCGCACCCGCCCGTCGTCGCCGACCAGGCCGAGATCGCCGGTGTGGAAATATCCCTCACGATCGAAGACGGCCGCGTCGAGATCCGGTGCCCGGAAATAACCCGGCGTGACGTGACCCGCGACGCAGAGCTCGCCGACCTCTCCCGCCGGCAGTAGCCGCCGCGTCTCCGGATCCGCGACGCGGATAGCCATGCCGGGCAGCGGCAGGCCCTGCGTGGTCAGGCGCAAGGTGAGCGGATCGTGGGCGTCGGTGACGGCACAGTTGCCGTATGTCTCCGTCGACCCGTAGACATTGCAGAGCTGGCGGGCGCCCACCGCTTCCATCGTCATCTCGATATCCTCGGCGAGGCCGATGGTGAGGCCGGTGCGCATGGAGTCCAGCCGGCGGCGGCGGCGATCAGGATGCTCCAGCATGGCGCGCGCCATGTTCGCCATGCCGTAGTAGACGGTGCATCGCTCGCGTTCGAGCAGCTCCAGCGCCTCCCCGGGCTCGAAGCTCTCCTGCAGCACCGCGCAGCCGCCGTGCGTCAGGATGGCCGGCAGCGCATTCGCCGAGCCGAACGACCAGAAGAGCGGCACGGCGAGCCAGAGCCGATCGCCAGACGTGAGATGCTGGCGCTCGCCGATATTGAAGCCGTTCTCGATGACGCCGCCGTGGGCAAGCGTGACGCCTTTGGGCAGGGCCGTCGACCCCGAAGTGTAGAGGATGTAGCACACGTCGCTCGGGCTTACCGACCGCTGCCTCTCCCTCAGCGCGGCGGTGCCCATGCCGGCCCCCAGCGCGAGGAACTCCTCCGGCTGGAACACGCCGTCCACGCGTTGCCCGTCCATGGACACCACGGTCCGGAGGCTCGGCAGGCGCTCGCTTCGAAGCGCGCCGGGAACACTGCACGCCAGCTCTGGACAGAGCTCGTGGAGCGCGTCCAGATAGGCACGACCCCGAAACGCCGAGACTGTAATGAGCGCCACCGCCTGGGAATGCTCGAGCGTCCATCCCATCTCGCGGGCGGTAGAGAAGGTGCTGATCGCCGACACGATGCCGCCGATCTTGGCTATGGCGAGCGCGGCCACCACCCACTCCGGGCGGTTGGGCAGCAAGACCGCGACCCGATCGCCGCGCATCACGCCCTCCGCGAGGAGCGCGCGCGCGAGCCCGTCGACGCGGGCCTGGAGCGCGGCGTAGCTGATCTGCTGGTGGCGAAAAGCGAGAGCGTGGGCATCCGGCCGCTCCGCCGCCATCTCGTCGAGGAGATTGCCCAGCGTCCGGCTCTCCGGGCGACCGCTCATCGCCCGGTGAATCGCGGCGGCCTGCCCTCGCGGTGCGCGGCCATGCCCTCGTCGACGTCATGGCTCCATTCGAGCGCCTGACGGAGGGCATCGGACAGCAAACGGGCGGCGGCGAAGCCCTCGGCACGGCGGGCATTCATGATGCGCTTGGCGCCGCGGGTGGCGAGCGGGCCGCTCGCGCCGATGCGGGCGGCCAGGGCCTGGGCCTCCGCCAGCAGGCGATCGGCGGGGTACACGGCGAGGACGAGCCCGAGCCGCTCCATCTCCGCCGCGTTGACTTCGCGACCGGTACAGATGAGCTCGAGGGCGCGCGCGCGTCCCACGATCTCGGGGAGCCGGACCGGCCCGCCCGCGCCGGGGAAGCCCCCCCACAGCGCCTCCGGAAGCCTGAAGGTTGCATGCGCGGCGGCCAGCCGAATGTCGCAGGCCAGGGACAGCTCGGCCGCGCCCGCCCTCGCCGCACCGTTGAAGGCCGCGATGACGATCTGGGGAAGCGCCTCGATGGCGTCGTAGAGCCGGTTGGCGATGCGGACCAGGTCGAGAATCTCGTCCTTGGCATAGCTGGCCCGCACGGCCGGGTTCAGGATGCCCATCGAGAAGAACTCCGAGCCACTTCCCGTGATGACCACGGCCTGGATCTGGTCGTCACCGCCGAGGTCGTCGGCGATGCCCTGCATCGTCAGGAGAACGTCGCGCGTCAACCGATTCTGGTCACTGGAGCGTTCGAGGGTGAGGGTGAGGACGCGCTCATCGCGCTCCACTCGGACATCGGGCACTGACGGCGGCGTCTGAGGAGTCATGGTGCGCGTATGCTAGCACCACTGCTGGCCGGAGCGGCAGCCCGTCACTCGTAACGAGGAGGGCGCTTCTCCCGAAACGCGGCGACACCCTCCCGGAAATCAGCGCCAGCCCGCACCCGGTCGCCCAGCTCCTGATCGAGCGCCTCCCGCGAGCGCGCGTGCTCGGCGATGGTGGCGCTGATCTGCTGCTTCACCGCTTGCACCGCGGACGGGCTGTTGGCCGCGATGGTCTCCGCCGTCTCGAGCGCCCACGCCATGAGGCCGTCGGCCGGCACGATGCGGTTGACGAGACCCCGACGCATCGCCTCCTCCGCATCCACGAGCCGTCCGGTGAGGAGGAGATCCATGGCGTGGACGTGGCCGATCTGCTGGATCAGCTTGATCGTCGCGCCGCCGAACGGATAAATCGACCAGCGGACTTCCGGAAGGCCAAATCGGGCGTGGGGCGCGGCGGCCCGAATATCCGTGGCGAGGAGGAGCTCGAGCCCGCCGCCGACGCAGTCGCCGTTGACCGCGGCGACGATGGGCTTGGAATACGCGTGGGTCTTCAGCAGCGCGCGGCTGAGAACCTTGGCCGTCTCCTCGCGCGCCGAGAGGTCGCCGCTGATGTCCGCCCCGGCGGAGAAAGCGCGGTCGCCGGCACCCGTCAGCACGATGCAGCGGCAATCGCCGCGCTCGAGCTCGTCCCACGCGCGCGCAAGGTCCGCCATCATCGCCCTGGTCATGGCATTGCGGCGCGGCTGATTGTCGATGGTCACCTTCGCGATGTACCGCCCGTGCTGCTCCACGCGAATCTCCATTATCGAGGCTCCATCAGCACCACGACCTTGCCGTGGGCCTTGCGGTCCGTGAGCAACCGGATCGCCTCCACGCTCTGCTCGAGCGGCAGGCGATGCGTGACCAAGGGCCGGAGCTTGCCCTCGCCGTACCACAGCAGAAGCTCCTCCACGGAGCGGCGGAGCTTGTCCGGCGCGTGCCAGCGGAAGTACCGCAACGACGAGCCGAGCGCGGCGCGATGCTTCACGAGGAGCCGGTTCGCGGGGATGTGCGGCACGCCGGCGACGAAGCCGATGAGGAGAATGCGTCCGCCCCATCCGAGCGACGACAGGGCGGGGCCGAAGAGCTCGCCGCCCACGGGATCGAAGCACACGTCGGCGCCCTTGCCGTCGGTGAGCGCCATCACGCGCTCCGTGAGCTTCTCGGTGGCGTAGTTGATGATTTCATCCGCCCCGCGCTCCTGGGCCACCGCGAGCTTCTCCGCCGTGCTGGCGGCGGCGATCACGCGTGCGCCCATCGCTTTGCCGATCTCCACGGCGGTGAGCCCCACTCCGCCCGCCGCTCCCAGCACCAGCAGCGTCTCGCCGGGCTCGAGGCGGCCCTGCCAGCGGAGTGCGACGTGGCTCGAGATATAGGCGACCGGAAAGGCTCCGGCTTCCTCGAAGCTCATCCGCTCGGGAATGGCGAACGTTTCCGCCTCGGGAGCAACCGCGAGCTCGGCGAGCCCGCCGTGCGCCAGGATGGCCATCACGCGATCGCCCGGCTTGAAACGCGTCACCCGGCGCCCGCAGGCGGTGACGATCCCCGCCGCCTCGAGGCCCGGACTGAACGGCAGCGGCGGCTTCGTCTGGTAGTTGCCCGCCACCATGATGGCATCCGCGTAGTTGATGCCCACCGCCTTCACCGCTATGACCACCTCACCGTCGGCCGGAACGGGCGCCGGGACGTCGCCGAGCTTGAGATTCTCGACAGGGCCCCACGCGTGACAGAGCATGGCACGCATCGATCAGACGCGCCTCATGAGGCCACGCGTCGCGTCCACGCTGGCCTGTTCGGAGGCCGAGGTCCGGGCTGAACAGCCGGCTGGTCGAGTCATGGTTTCTCCCTTGACGAGACATTCCCTCATGGGCGCACTCCCTCGGATCCGAGGGGCCTAGACAAACGTCATCACCTCGACTGTGACCTGCCCGCGCTCGAAACGTCCAATATCGAGCGGCGCGATGTCGACCGTATGCGCCCGCCCGTCGGCGATCAGCTCGGCCATGAGCTGGCCGGCGACCGGACCGTGCATGAACCCGTGGCCACTGAACCCCGCCACCACGTGCAGACCTGCCGTGCCCGGCACCGCGCTGATGATGCCCATCTGGTCGGGCGTCATCTCGTAGAGACCCGCCCACGCACGCATGATGGGAGCGTCGGCGAGAGCGGGCATGCGCCAGATGAGGTGTTCGGCCACGACCGGCGCCAGCTCCCAGTCCGGCCGCGTGTCGAAGGAGCTGGGCTCATCTTTTCGCCCGAAGCCGACCATGATCCCTGCCCCTTCGCGCCGGATCGACAGACCGACGTGATGGTCGATGATGAACGGGGTCTCTGACGGGATGCGGTCTGTGGGAAAGGGCGCGGTGATGAACTTGCTCCGGCGGTGTGGCGAGACCGGGATGCTCACTCCGGCGAGCTTGCCCACCTCGCCCGACCAGCAGCCGGCCGCGATAACCACCACCGGCGCCTCGAAGTCGCCCTGCGCCGTGCGCACGCTCGTCACCCGCTCCTCGCGCCGCTCGATACCGATGACGGGATGCTCCGTCTTGATGGTCACGCCCAGCTCGCGAGCCCGGGCGGCAATCGCGGTGGTCACGAGGTAGGGATCGGCGAAGCCGTCTCGGGGCGAGTAGGTCGCCGAAACGAGATCGTCGGTGCGAAGGTACGGCCACCCCGCCCGGATCTCATCCGGCGCGAGCATCCGCGTGTCCACGCCCAGGCCCCGCTGGAGCTCGGCGCTCCGGAAGTAGACCATGCGCTCCTCCTCCGTCTGCTGGAGGATGAGGTAGCCGTTCTGGTGGAACTGCGGATCGACACCAAACTCCGCCTCGAAGTTCTCGTAGACCGCGATGCTCTGTTGCGTGAGCTGGATCCCGATCCGGTGGGCGTACTGGTGGCGTACGCCCCCGCTGGCCATGGCGGTGGAGCCGGAGCAGATGCCATCCCGTTCCAGCACGATCACCCGCCCGTACTTGCGGCGAGCAAGTTGATACGCAGTGGCGGAGCCCATGATGCCGGCCCCGATGATGATCGCATCCGCCTGTTCAGCCATGGCTCCCCCGGTTGGTCGCCTTCAACCTCTTACCTCACCACGTGCTCCGGCGCAATGCTGGCCGCTCGGCCCTCCGTCCCATCGGATCCCTCCAGTTGACCGGTACGCTGGCCTGACCTAGAGTCCGGTAGGATCCCGAGGGCGGCCCGCTCGGAATTGCACCGGCGGATCCCCATGACCTGCCTGGCTTCCCACCAGAAAAGAGAGCGTGTCGATGGCAGATAGTGATCTAAGCAGACCGGCAATTCATCTTCGCGAGAACGAGGGCGTCTGGTGGATCACCTTCGATCGACCGGAGGCCAGCAATGCCTTCACCCTGGCCGATCTGGACAGACTGTCGCAAATTTTCGACGAGGCCACTGATCGGCCGTTGGCCGCCGTCTTTACTGGCGCCGGAAACAGGTCCTTTTCCGCCGGAATGCATCTCAAGGCCTTTGCGAATCTTACTCCGCAGCGAGCACGGGAATTCATCGTCAAGAACAGAAAAGTTCTGACTGCTGTTCGGACGGCCCCCTTTCCGACCATTGCGGCGATCAACGGGCATTGCCTGGGGACCGGTTTGGGCTTGGCGTTGGTCTCGGACATTCGCATTGCCGTACCGCACGCCGCCTTCGGGCTTCCGGAGATCAAGGTGGGTGTGCCGTCCGTTTGTGATATCGCCCTTCTTCAGCAACATATTGGACTGTCGAAGGCCAAGGAAATGATTCTCACCGGTGACAGCTATTCGGTTGAGCAGCTTCTCCCCTATGGATTCCTGAATGCAGTCGCCCCGGCAGATGAGCTCATAGTGGAAACCGAGCGCATGCTCGGGAGGCTGGTCCGGCATACCCGTACCGTGGTGGCCGCACAGAAGAAGCTCTTCGAGGCCTGGCAGAACACTACCCTGACGGCCGGTATCGATATGAGTGTTGAAGTGTTCGCCAGCGTTTTTGCCTCGCCAGACACATACGAGCAAATCGAGAGACACGGGACGACCATTGGTCGCAAGCGGGAGGGCGGCTAGGGTTGCCCAGAATTCGGAGCTCACGACTTGCGAGCGAGTACCACTCCGTGGGCGGCGATGGCACGCATGGCGCGGGAGGAGCCGACCCGGGAATCGGCCGAGCGGAGCGCTCGATACAGCGGTCGCAGGGCGGCGGGCAGCCGGGGCCGGTGGAGGACGGGAGACGGCATCAGGTTGGTGATGGCATGAATGCCCCAGGCCTGCTCGACGCGAAGCCCTGAGCTCTCGAACATTGTGCCGAGCTCGCGATCGGTGAAGAGCCGGAGCCGCGGGTAGCCGGGGTAGTCGACCCACACGCCGGTGCGCCACGGCGCGGCGACGAGCGCCCGCGCCTCGGCGGGGCGGAGGCCGTAGCCGAAAGCGTCGGCCATCACGCTGCTCACGAGCGTCCAGGCGATGTCCAGGCACCACCGCCGCTCGTACTCCAGCAGAAGCGGCGCCCCCGGGCGCATCACGCGGGCGATCTCCGCCACCGCGCTCCGCGGCTCGTCGACGAAGTCGAGCGTGCTGCCCGCGCAGACGACGGCGTCGAAGGTCGCATCGCCGTAGGGCAGGGCGCCCAGATCGCCGCGGACGAGGGGCGAGGCGGGCAGACGCGCTCGCGCCACCGAGAGACTCGCTGCCGAGAGATCGAGGCCGTGGGGCCGATAGCCCAATTCGGCGAGAATGGCTGTCTGAAAGCCGGTGCCGCACCCGGCGTCGAGCGCACGCGCGCCCGGGGCCGCGGGGCTCAGGGCCGAGCGCAGGATCCGGTGAAGCTCGGCGTAAAGGTGCTCGTACCAGGGCTCGAGCTCGTCGTACGATGCGGCCATCGCATCGAAGAACCGCGTGGTGGCATCGCCCATGGCGGGAGTCTAGTCAGGAGGTCACTTGATGATCAACCCGGACACGTGGCCGGTGAGGCAGCGCATGCAGGTCGAGGACGGCGCCGGCGGCGCGGCCGGAGGATCGGTCCGCCGCCTTCTCGACCGGATGCGGCACTCGGCCTTTCAGGGGCGCAAGCTCGGTGAGGCATTCGCGACGTGGACGTGGATGATCGACCAGGGCTGCCTCATCGCCATGGGCCTGGCCGGCTCGATGGCCAGCGCCGGACTCGCACCGCTCCTGATCTGGCTCGTCGAGCGTGGCTACGTGGATGTGCTGGTATCGACGTCGGCCAATGCCACCGAGGATCTCCTCGAGGCGCGGGGCACCCCCTTCTACCAGGTCGATCCCGATCACGTCGACGACCGGGAGCTGTGGCAGCAAGGCTTCTACCGCTTCTACGATCACGTCGTCAGCGCCCGCGAGTACGACCGCATGGAGGACTTCACGAGCGAGTTCTTCGAGCATCTCGCCAAGACATGGCCGAGCTCCACCATCGCCGGCGTACACTTCACCAACGAGCTGGGGCGCTGGCTGGACGGCGGTGGCCTCACCGGCTCGCTCGCGGCCACGTGCTTCCGCCACGGCGTACCGCTGTTCGTCCCCGCCGCGCCCGACGGTCCGCTCGCCGAGGGTTATCGCACGGCGGCTCGCAAGGGCCCGAGCGTGGATTTCTTTCGCGACTACGACATCGCGCTGGACATCATGAGCCGCTACATGTCGCCGGGGCCGGGCACGGCGGCGATCTTCGCGGGCGGCGGCGTGCCCAAGGACTTCATCCAGATCACCGCCACCAGCGTGGCGACCCAGCGCGGGAACGGGCAGGCCAGTCCCCACGTGGCGGCGATCCAGATCACGACCGACAACACCGTTTTCGGGGGCCTGGGCGGGGCCGGCGTTCACACCGAGTGCATCTCGTGGGGAAAGGAAGCAGCCGAGGGCCGGAACGTCATGGTGTTCACCGACCTGACCATCGCGCTGCCCCTGCTCTGCCAGGGCCTGGCCGAGCACTACGGCCCGGGTCACATGCGGCCCGCCCGCGCGGCGATCGCCGCCGACCTGCGCCGGGCCCTCCCCACCCCCGCTCCGGCGAGCCCTCGCCCATGAGCCGACTTCCCGAGATCCGCGACTACGCGACGGCGGCGCCCTGGGAGAGGATGGTAGTTTCAAACATCACTCGAGATCTTCCGAGCTGAGCAGGTGCGCGGTGATTGCCACCGCCATTTGGGCGACCGTGCGGGCGTCCAGGAGACGAGCGCTCGGAGCTCCCACGCTGAATGTCTCCCGTACTCTGTTGATGATGCGCGCGGCTCGCAGCGAGTCGCCGCCAAGGTCCATGAACTCGTCGTGGACTCCCACTGAATCGACCAGCAGGACCTCGGCCCAGATACGTGCCAGCGTCTCCTCGATCGGTGTGCGGGGCCGCGTGTACGTGCTGCCCATGGTCAGGCGCTGGCCGTCCGGGGTCGGCAGGGCGGAGCGTGCGACCTTGCCGTTCGGCGTCCGGGGCATAGCCTCCAGGTACACGAAGACGGTCGGGACCATGTGAGCCGGCAGCGCATCGTCGAGTGCTCGCCGGAGCGTGCTGACCGTGGGCGCCGCCCCCTCCGCGGCCACAAGGTAGGCGACCAACCGAGGTTCTTCGGGTTGATCCTCGCGGACCGAGACCACGGCGTCCCGGATTCCCGGGTGCCCGAGCAGCATCGTCTCGACGGCCCGAATATCGACGAACTGGCCCCGGAGCTTCGGGGAGGCATCCTTGCGACCCGCGTGGACCAGGCGACCATCAGAGAGCCGCCGTCCAAGATCCCCCGTGCGATAGAGGCGGGCAGTCCCGCCGGCAGGATCCGGCAGGAAGGCCTTTGCCGTCAGATCGTGACGCTGCCAGTACCCGTCGGCCAGATACTCGCTGCGCACCACGATCTCTCCCACCCGGTCCATCCCGACGTCGAGGCCATCCTCGTCGAGCAGCAAGACCTCTTTGTCGCGGGCCGGATACCCGACGGGAACCACGTCGTCTGGCACCGGTGTCGTCTTGTCCATGACGAAATGGCAGACGGTACCAGTCTCGGTAGTGCTCAGGCCGTTGATGAGGACGCACGTGTCCGGGAGGCGGCTCCGGTACAGCTCCACGTCCGTGGGCACGACGGGCTCGGCGCCGAGCCAGATCACCCGAAGGGCCGGGTAGCCCCCCTCCGGGACGGTGGCGGCGACGTGCCGAAAGACCGATGCGGCAGCGTGGCAGATGGTGATCCGCTCCCGCCCGATCCATGTCGCGAGCGCCGTGAGTCCGCCTTGCCGTAGGTCGTAGAGGCAGGCCGTGGCGCCGGTCAGGAGTGCGCCGAACAGGTTCCGGTAGCCTGTCGTGCTCAACCCGTGCAGGACGGACAGCCGGTCGCCCGGCCGCGCTCGCACCACATTCACGTAGGTCATCATGCGGTGGAGGACGTCGCGGTGGCAGCACACGACGCCCTTCGGCTCGCTCGTCGAGCCCGAGGTGTACGAGATGACGGCGGGTACGTGGGGAGGGACGTGTATGCCGAGATCGTCCGCCGATACCTCGGGATCGATCGCGCCGACATCCAGAAGATCGACGCCTGCGGGGAGCAGGTGCCGGGCGAGATCGAGGTACTCGGGGGCCGTTATAAGGAGGGAGGGCCCGGCGTCTCTCAGGAGAGCGGTCAGGTGCGACGGTATGGTACGGGGATCCAGAAACACGTAGGTCTTCCCCGCCTTGAGGGCGGCCATGATGGCGACGACCGCCAGGGCATCGTGACCGAGCAGCAGGGCGACGGGCCCCGGATCGGGACCTCGTAGGGCGAGGACCATCCGGGCCAGTCTATTCGCCGCCTGGTTCAGGTCGCCGTAGGTCAGCGCGTGGCGTTCGCTCGTGACCGCCAGTCTCTCCCGATGGCGCGCCGCCTCACGCTCGAAGCAAGCGGGCACCGAGAGCTCGAGATTGGCGGCGGAGAACTCGACGAAAGGCGACGGCGCACTCATGGGATATCTCATTGTCGATCCAGTTGACCGTGGACACCTACGGGAAATGGCTCCCGATGGGCAACAAGGCCGCGGTGAATCGCCCATCTGGCGAGGAACCGGTAGACCTGCGGAGGTCCTGAGCGGCTTCCATCAGCTCGTGGGCACGGTGGGAACCGTAGCAAGTGTGGCCCGGGTCATCCCGCGCCGGGTAAAGCGTACGCACCGGAACGATGACGCATCCGTCCTATTGCCTTCGTGCACCGATAGAC
>Ga0335084_10003061_pt1 | contig 16261 bp, 17 predicted proteins | sample Lox_Sample_44_FD_206721 | JGI IMG/M metagenome (GOLD analysis project Ga0335084, IMG submission 206721) | Soil microbial communities from Loxahatchee National Wildlife Refuge, Florida, United States - Lox_Sample_4.4 | ecosystem: Environmental > Terrestrial > Soil > Wetlands | place: USA... | reverse complement strand
GGAGGCGCACAAGCAGGTCGACCTCGAGCAGGCGCAGAAGCTCGCCGACAAGGTGCGCAAGGGCAAGGGCTTCGACCTGGAGGACTTCAAGCAGCAGCTGCAGCAGATGAACAAGATGGGCGGCATCGCCTCGCTCATGGACAAGCTGCCGGCGCAGCTCGCCGGGCAGATCAACCCGGCGCAGCTGCAGGACACGCGGCAGCTCGCGCGCATCGAGGGCATCATCAACTCGATGACGCCGAAGGAGCGCGCCAGCCCCGAGATCATCAAGGCGACGCGCAAGCGGCGTATCGCGGCGGGCGCGGGCGTGCCGGTGCAGGAGGTGAACCGCCTGCTCAAGCAGTTCGAGCAGATGCAGCAGATGATGAAGATGATGAAGGGCGGCAACTTGCAGCGCATGATGCGCAACATGAAGGGCATGCTGCCCGGCATGCGCTGACGAAACCATTCCAAAACCCTGATTTTTCCCGTATAATCCGCGCCTTTTCGCAAGGCGGGGAACCCCGAAATGGTAGTCATTCGACTGGCGCGAGGCGGCGCCAACAAGCGGCCCTTCTACCACGTGGTGGTGGCCGAATCGCGTCGCGCGGCCGGCGGCCGCTTCATCGAGCGCGTGGGCTTCTACGACCCGAAGGCGCCCGAGGGGCGCGAGTCGCTGCGCGTCGACGTGGAGCGCGTGAAGCACTGGGAGGGCAAGGGCGCGCAGCTCTCGCCGACGGTGTCGCGGCTGGTCAAGCAGTTTGGCAAGGCCAAGAAAGCCGCCTGAGAATTTGATCGAGTTCGGCCGCGTCGCCGGTTCGTACGGCGTGCGTGGCTGGCTGAAGGTGCGGGTGGACGAGCCCGAGATGCTCGCGGCGCAGCCGGTCTGGTGGCTGGAGGGCGCGGAGTACGCGGTGCGAGAGACGAAGGTCCATTCGGGAACGCTGCTCGCCAGGCTCGCGGGCATCGACAGCCCGGAGCAGGCGAGAGCCTTCAAGGGCAAGCCGGTCTCGATTCCGCGGCCACCCGCGGGCGAGGGGCGGTACTACTGGTCGGACCTGGTCGGCCTGGAAGTGGTGAATTCGCAGGGCGTGGTGCTCGGCGTGGTGAAGGGGATGTTCTCCAACGGCGCGCACGACGTGATGGAGCTCTCGGGCGAGAAGCCGCGGTTGCTGCCCTGGGTGGCGGACGTGGTGGTGAAGAAGGTCGACCTGCCCGAGCGGCGGATCGAAGTGGAGTGGGGCGCGGATTGGTGAGGGGAAACCCGTGATCCGCTTCCACGTGGTGACGCTGTTCCCGGAGATGTTCGCGGCGGTGACGCAGAGCGGCATTCCGGCGAGGGCGTTGGCGGCGGGGCTGTGGTCGCTCGGATTGTGGAACCCGCGTGATTTCACCCGGGACAACTACCGGACGGTCGATGACCGGCCGTACGGCGGCGGCCCCGGCATGGTGATGCTGGCCGAGCCGCTCGAGAAGGCGCTGGATGCCGCGCAGGCGTCGGGCGGCGGCAAGGTGATCTACCTGTCGCCGCAGGGAAGGAAGCTCGATCACGCGAAGGTGATGGAGCTGGCCGGGCGGCAGGCGATGACGCTGCTGTGCGGCAGGTACGAAGGCGTCGATGAGCGCTTGCTGAGGCGGCGGGTGGACGAAGAGCTGTCGCTCGGGGACTACGTGCTTTCCGGCGGCGAGCTGGCGGCGATGGCGGTGATCGACGCGGTGGTGCGCCAGATTCCCGGCGCACTCGGCGACGGGCAGTCGGCGGCGGAGGAGTCCTTCGTCGACGGATTGCTCGATTGCCCGCAGTACACGCGGCCGGAAGCCTACGGCGGCGAGACGGTGCCCGAGGTCCTGCTGTCCGGGCACCACGAGCAGATAAGGCGCTGGCGCCTGAAGCAGGCGCTGGGCAGGACCTGGCTGCGGAGGCCCGACCTCCTCGCGGCGAGGCGGATGAGCGAAGAGGAAAGCAAGCTGCTGGAAGAATTCCGGCGCGAAAGTGGAGAACGAGGAACATGAACCTGATCCAGAAGCTCGAGCACGAAGAGATGCAGCGCATGAAGAAGTCGATCCCGGAGTTCGCCCCGGGCGACACCGTCATCGTGCGCGTGAACGTCGTCGAAGGCGACAAGAAGCGCGAGCAGGCCTTCGAAGGCGTGGTCATCGCCAAGCGCAACCGCGGGCTGCGCTCGGCCTTCATCGTGCGCAAGATTTCCTCGGGCGAGGGCGTCGAGCGCACCTTCCAGACCTACTCGCCGCTGATCGCGGGCGTCGAGGTCAAGCGCAAGGGCGAGGTGCGCCGCTCGAAGCTGTATTACCTGCGCGAGCGCTCCGGCAAGAGCGCCCGCATCCGCGAGAAGATCGGCGAGCGCGACGCCGCCGCGGAGGGCGGAGCCCCGGAATAGCGCTTTCGCGCGCCGGCGGTCGAAAGGGGCCCGCGGGCCTCTTTTCTGCGTTCAAAGGGGGCTTGCAGCCCCCTTTTCTTCCTATAATTCCCCTATGAAACGCGAGAGTGCCGCCTTGAGCCCGGTTGCGGACATCATTGCCGAGATCCGCGCCGGCGGCATCGTCGTGCTGGTCGACGACGAGGACCGCGAGAACGAGGGCGATCTCGTCTTCGCGGCCGACTTCGTCACGCCCGAAAAGGTCAACTTCCTCGCCATGCACGGCCGCGGCCTGATCTGCATGCCGATCACGGAGTCGCACGCCGCGCGGCTGGGCCTGAAGCCCATGGTGAGCGAGAACCGCTCGCGGCACGGCACCAACTTCACGGCCTCGATCGAGGCTGCCGAAGGCATCGCCACCGGCATCTCGGCGCACGATCGCGCGCTCACGATCCGGGTGGCAGCCGCGGCGGGCGCCACCGCGTCCGACATCGTCCAGCCGGGCCACGTGTTTCCGCTGGTCGCGCAGGACGGCGGCGTGCTGGTGCGTGCCGGGCACACCGAGGCCTGCTGCGACCTCGCGCGCCTCGCGGGCCTCACGCCCGCGGCGGTGCTGTGCGAGATCATGCGCGCGGACGGCACGATGGCGCGGCTGCCGGACCTGGTGCAGTTCGCCGCCGAGCACAAGCTCAAGATCGGCACCATCGCCGACCTGATCGAGTACCGCGGCCGCAACGAGTCGCTGGTGCAGCGCCTGCAGGAGCGGGAGCTGGAGACCGCCTGGGGCCGCTTCCGGCTGGTCGCCTACCGTGACCTGCCGGCCGGCGCCACGCACCTGGCGCTCACGCTGGGGGGCATCAGCGCCGCGAACGAAATCCTCGTGCGCGTGCACGAGCCGCTCTCGGTCCTCGACCTGCTCGATTCGGGCCGCGGCAGCCATTCCTGGGGCGTGGGCGAGACGCTCGCCGAAATCCGCCGCGCCGGCAGCGGCGTTATGGTGCTGCTCAACTGCTCGCAGGGCGACGCAGCGCTGCAGGCGCAGCTCGCCGGCGATCCCCCCGCGCGGCAAGGCCGCAGCATCGACCTGCGCACCTACGGCATCGGCGCGCAGATCCTTCGCGACCTGGGCGTCGGCAAGATGCGGCTGATGGCCGCGCCGCGCAAGATGCCGAGCATGGCCGGCTTCGGCCTGGAAGTCACCGGCTACGTCGAGCGGGCCGTGAAGTGAAACCCCGTCCATGAGCGCCCTCCGGATCGGGGTCGTCCATTCCCGGTTCAACGAAGAGATCTGCAACGCGCTGCTCGAAAGCGCGCGCGCCGAGCTGAGGAAGGCGGGCGCCCAGGCCGAGTTCGTCGAGGTCGCCGGCGCGCTGGAGATCCCGCTCGCGCTGCAGTGGCTGGCGCAGTCCGGCCGCTTCGAGGCGCTGGTCGCGATCGGCGCGGTGATCCGCGGCGACACCTACCATTTCGAGGTGGTGTCGAACGAGTCGGCGCGCGGCGTCATGGACGTGGCGCTGGAGACCGGCCTGCCGGTCGCCAACGGCATCCTCACCGCCGATACCGAGGCGCAGGCGATCGCGCGCAAGGACAAGGGCGCCGAGGCCGTGCGCGTCGCGCTCGAGATGGCGCGCCTGCGCCAGGAGCTGGCGCAAAAATGGCGGTGAAGAACGCCAAGGCGGCCGCGCGGCGGCGCGCGCGCGAAATCGCGCTGCAGGCGCTCTACGCCTGGAAGCTCGCGGGCGGGGACGCGCTCGCGCACGCGCGCACGCTGCAAGGCTGGGACCGCTGCGACCAGGAGCTGGCGCAGGATCTGGTCACCGAGGTGGTCGAGAAAAGCGCGCTGCTCGAAAAACGCATCGCGCCCCACCTCGACCGCAGCCTCGCATCGCTTTCGCCCGTCGAGCGCGTCATCCTGCTGATCGGCGTCTACGAGCTCGCGGAACGCCTGGAAACGCCGTTCAAGGTGGTCCTGAACGAGGCGATCGAGCTGGGCAAGAGTTTCGGCGGCACCGACGGGCACAAATTCGTCAATGGCGTGCTGGAGAAACTCGCCGTGGAGCTGCGCGCCGAGGAAATCGCCCGGGTCCGACAGGCAGTTTGAGCGCTTGCCTTCAGAATTTGATCTGATTCGAAAATATTTCGACCGCCCCGCGCGCAGCGCGGTGCTGGGCGTGGGCGACGACGCGGCGCTCCTGCGGCCGAGCGCCGGCATGGAGCTGGCGGTATCGACCGACATGTTGCTCGAGGGCCGGCACTTCCGCGCCGGGGCGGACGCGCGCAAGCTCGGCCACAAGGCGCTCGCCGTGAACCTTTCCGACCTTGCGGCAATGGGAGCTGCGCCGCGCTGGGCCACGCTCGCGCTCGCGCTGCCGGCGGCGGACGAGTCGTGGCTGGAGGGATTCGCGCGCGGCTTCTTCGCGCTGGCGGAGCGCTTCGGGGTCGAGCTCGTTGGCGGCGATACCACCCGAGGACCGTGCTGCATCTGCATCGCGATCCTGGGCGAAGTGCCGCCCGGGCGGGCGCTGCTGCGCTCCGGCGCCCGGCCGGGCGACGACGTCTGGGTCTCGGGCGATCTCGGCGGCGCGGCGCTCGGCATCGCGCATCCGGAGAACGCGGCGGCGGCGCGCCGGCTCGACGAGCCCGAGCCGCGCGTCGGGCTGGGCGAGCGGCTGCGCGGCATCGCCAGCGCGGCGATCGACGTTTCCGACGGCTTTGCCCAGGACCTCGGCCACGTGCTCGAGCGCTCGGGCGTGGGCGCCGTCGTCGAGTACGCTCGCCTGCCGGGCTTTCCCGGGACGGACAGCGCTCAAGTGCTGGGCGGCGGCGACGACTACGAGCTCGTCTTCACGGCCCGCGAGGAGCGCCGCGCGGAAATCGAATCCCTGTCGCGCGAGCTGGCGCTCCCGCTCACGCGCGTGGGATCGATCGAGCAGGGCAAGGCGACGCTGCGCGTGCTGGACCGGGACCGCAGGCCGATGCCGGTGGCGCGCGGCTTCGACCATTTTTCGCCATGATCGCCGCGCGGCCGGGCGCCGGCTTTGCCTTCAGCCACCCGGCGCATTTCATCGCGCTCGGCTTTGGCGCCGGCCTTGTCCCCGTCGCGCCCGGCACGGCGGGCACGCTGCTCGCGCTGCCGCTCTGGTGGACGTTCGGCGGCGCCGGCGACCCCGTGCGCCTGCTCGCGGTGCTCGCGTTCCTGTTCGGGCTCGGCGTCTGGGCCTGTGGCGTCAGCGGGCGCGACCTGGGGGTCGCCGACCATGGCGCGATGGTTTGGGACGAGGTCGTCGCCTTCCTGCTGGTGCTCGCGCTGGTACCCGATGACGCGTGGTGGCAGGCAGCGGCGTTCTGCCTGTTCCGCGCCTTCGACATCGTGAAGCCGGCGCCGATCCGGCAGCTGGAAGCGCGCTTCAAGGGCGGCTTCGGCGTGATGATCGACGACATCCTCGCCGCCGGGTATACGCTCCTGGTACTGGCGGTCGCGAAGAGGATTTTCTTTTGATAGGGAAGATTGCAGGAAAATTGGGGAAAAGGCTCAAGGCAAGCCGCTCCAGGCTGGTGACCGCGGAATCCTGCACCGGCGGTTGGGTGGCTCAGGCCGTGACCTCGATCGCCGGTTCCTCCGACTGGTTCGAGCGCGGCTACGTCACCTACTCGAATGCGGCCAAGCGTGAAGACCTCGGCGTCGCAGGGAAAGTGTTGCTCCGTTACGGCGCGGTAAGCGAGCCTGCCGCGCGCGCGATGGCGCGCGGGGCGCTGCGCAGGAGCCGCGCGGACGTGGCGCTGGCCATCACCGGCGTCGCCGGCCCTGGCGGCGGCTCGCCGGGCAAGCCGGTCGGCACGGTCTGCTTCGCCTGGGCGCAGGGGCGTAAAATCCGCAGTGAGACGAAGCGGTTCAGGGGCGGCCGCAGCCGCGTGCGGCGGCAATCCGTGATTCACGCGCTTCGCGGGGTACTGAGATGGCTTTGAGTACGACATGGCTTTGACGGCGAACACGAGCGCGCGGGTCCGGCCTGCAGCCGTGGCCGGCATGTTCTATCCGGGCAACGCGCCGCAGCTTGCGCGGGAAGTGGGCGAGCTGCTCGACGGCATCGAGCATTTCGAGCCGCGCCTCGGCTACCCCAAGGCCCTCATCGTCCCGCACGCCGGCTACATGTACTCCGGCCCGGTCGCGGCGCGCGCCTTCGACGAGCTTGCCGCGGCGCGGGGGCTGGTGAAGCGCGTCGTTCTGCTCGGACCCTCGCATTACGTGGCCGGCCGCGGCCTCGCGCTGCCGGTCGCCGAGTTCTTCGAGACGCCGCTCGGCCGCATTGCGGTCGACGCCGAAGCGGTCCGCGCCCTCGCCGACCTGCCGCAGGTCGTGAAGAGCGAGCCGGCGCACGCGCAGGAGCACTCGCTCGAAGTGCAGCTGCCGTTCCTGCAGAAGGTGCTCGGCGAATTTTCGCTCGTGCCGCTCTCGGTCGGCGCTGCCACCCGAGAGGAGGTGGCGCAGGTCCTCGAGCGGCTGTGGGGCGGGCCCGAAACGCTGATCGTCATCAGCACCGACCTCTCGCACTACCACGCCTACGAGGAGGCGCGGCGCATCGACGGCGCGACGCTGGAGCGCATCCAGGCCTGCGCCACGGACCTCGACCACGACGAAGCCTGCGGCGCGACCGGGCTGAACGGCTTTCTCGCGCTGTGCCGTGCAAAGAACCTGCAGGTGCGGCTGCTCGCCGCCTGCAACTCGGGAGACACGGCGGGCGGCAAGGCGCGCGTCGTCGGCTACGCGGCTTTCGCGGTCTTCGAAAGCGCGGCGCCCATGCAGACCGAAGCCGGCCGCACGCTCGTCGACATCGCCAAGGGCTCCATTGCCAACGGGCTCGGCCTGAGCTCGGTCCCCGTCAAGCGCAACCACCTGCCCTGGCTGCTGCAGCCGGGCGCGAGCTTCGTCACGCTCATGAAGGAAGGCGAGCTGCGCGGTTGCATGGGCAGCCTTTCGGCCGCTCGGCCGCTCGGCCAGGACGTCGCCTCCAACGCGCGCGCCGCGGCCTTCGAGGACCCGCGCTTTCCCAAGCTCTCGCGCGATGAGTGGCGGCGCTGCGCGGTCGAGGTGTCGCTGCTCTCGGCGCCGAAGCCGATCCGCTTCGCGGACGAAGCCGACCTGTACGCGCAGATCCGCGCCGGCGAGGACGGCCTCATCCTGGAATACGCCGGCAAGCGGGCGACCTACCTGCCGCAGGTCTGGGAGACGCTGCCCGACAAACGCCGCTTCCTGCTGGAACTGCTGAAGAAGGCGGGCCTGCCGGAGGACACGCGCCTCGCGCGCTGCAGCTTCTCGCGCTACCGGGTGCAGAAATTCAAATGACGCCGCACGTTCCCGAAAGCCGTCATCCAGGGCGCTGGTGGCACGCGCTGCCCGACGGCCGCATCCAGTGCGACCTGTGCCCGCGCGATTGCCGGCTGCACGAGGGCCAGCGCGGCATGTGCTTCGTGCGCAAGGCCGAGGGCGGGCGCATGCTGCTCACCACCTATGGCCGCTCCTCCGGGTTCTGCGTCGACCCGATCGAGAAGAAGCCGCTCAACCAGTTCTATCCCGGCAGCAGCGTGCTGTCTTTCGGCACCGCGGGCTGCAACCTCGCCTGCAAGTTCTGCCAGAACTGGGACATCTCCAAGTCGAGGGAGATGGACCGGCTGATGGATGCGGCGACGCCGGACATGATCGCGGCCGCGGCGGTTCAGCTCGGCTGCCGGTCGGTGGCGTTCACCTACAACGACCCCGTGATCTTCGCCGAGTACGCGATGGACATCGCCGACGCCTGCCACGCGCGCGGCGTGCAGACGGTCGCGGTGACCGCGGGCTACATGCACGCCGAGCCGCGGCGCGAGTTCTACGCGAAGATGGACGCCGCCAACGTCGACTTGAAGGCGTTCACGGAGGACTTCTACTTCAAGCTCACCGGCGCGCACCTTGCGCCGGTGCTCGAGACGCTCGAGTACCTCGTGAAGGAGACGCGCGTCTGGACGGAGATCACCACGCTGCTGATCCCGGGCAGGAACGATTCCGACGAGGAACTGCGCGCCGAATGCGAGTGGGTCCTGCAGCACCTGGGCGCCGACGTGCCGCTGCACTTCACCGCCTTCCATCCGGACTGGAAAATGCGCGACGTCCCCGCCACGCCGCCGCGGACGCTGACGCGGGCGCGCGAGATCGCGCGCCAGGCCGGCCTGCGCTACGTCTATACCGGCAACGTGCACGATGAGGCCGGCGGCTCGACCTATTGCCCGTCCTGCGAAGAGGCGGTCATCGTGCGCGACTGGTACGACATCCGCAGCTACCAGGTGCGCGAGGACGGCGCCTGCGCGCACTGCGGCGCGCCGCTCGCGGGGCGCTACGGCAAGTTCGGCAAACCGTTCGGGATGAAGCGCATTCCGGTCAGGCTGAGCGCGGCCGCGTGAGTTTTCGCCCGGGTTCCGGCGCGTGGCTTGCCGTGCTTTGCGCCAGCCGGGTGCTCTCCGCAGCATGGTTCGTGGCCTATTCGGCGGTGCTGCCGCTCGTGCGCGAGGACTGGGGACTTTCGGCGCGCGATGCCGGCATGATCCAGGGCGCGTTCCACCTCGGCTACCTGGCGTCGCTGTTCATAGTCGGATTCCTCGCCGACCATTTCGGCGCGAAGCGCGCCTGCCTCGCCGCCGGCGTCGCCGGCTTCCTCAGCCCAATTGCATTCGTGCTTTTCGTGGACGGCTTCTGGTCGGCGCTGTGGCTGCATGCGCTCACCGGCCTCACGCAGGGCGGCTACTACACGCCGGTGCTCGCGATGGTCAACGAGCACGTTCCGCAGGCAAGGCGCGGACGCGCGATGGGCCTGATGATCGCCGCGTCGAGCGCCGGCTACGCGCTTTCCCTGGGCACCGCGGGCCTGGTCGTCGCGCTGGCCGGCTGGCGCGAAGCGCTCGGCGTCATCGCCGCGATGCCGCTCGCGTCGTGGCTCATCGCGCTGGCGGCGCTGCGCGCGACCCCGAACATCGTGCACCCGCGGCCGGCGGGGCACACGCTCGCCGCCTCGATCCCGGCCGTGCTGCGCAACCGCGCGGGCATGCTCTCGGTCTGGGGCTACACCTTCCACAGCTGGGAGCTGCTCGGGCTCTGGGCGTGGATGCCGGCGTTCCTGACTGCCGCGCTGATGGCGAGCGGCTCGGCGGCCGCGGAGGCGGCCGCGCTCGGCGTCGCGCTGTCGGCGCTCACCTACGTGGCGAATATCGGCGGCTCGATTACGGGCGGGATCATGTCGGACCGCTGGGGGCGCACGCAGACGATCCTGCTGTGGTCGTGCGCGAGCCTTGCGCTGTCCTTCTCGATCGGCTGGATGATCGCGCTGCCCGTGGCGATGCTGGTCGCGATCGCCTGCCTGCACAACTTCTCCGCGATCGCCGATTCCTCGGTGCATTCGACGGTCATCGCCGAAAGCGTGCCGCCGCACATCCTCGGCGCCGCCTATGCGGTGCGCTCGGTCGTCGGATTCGGCACTGGGGTGATCAGCCCGGTCGTGTTCGGGTGGGCGCTCGACGTCGCCGGCGGCGGCAAGTCCTCGACCGATGCGTTCGCCTGGGGCGTCGCCTGGACGACGCTAGGCCTGGGCGGACTGCTGGGGCCCCTGATGACGTGGCGCCTGCAGCGCGCCACGCGCTGATCTCGCGCCGGCGTCTTGAGGCATATCAATAGTCCCGAGATTGCCTGCCGATAGCATGAGCCGCCGACATGACGAGCGCGCGCAGCTGGCGGCTGGACAACTGGCGGGGGGATCTCTGGGGCGGCCTCGCGGCGATGCTCGTCGCCCTGCCCTCGGCGATCGCCTTTGGCGTCACGATCCTCTCGCCGCTCGGACATGAGTACGCCGCGCAGGGCGCGATTGCCGGCATCCTGGGAGCGACCGCGATCGGCATCCTCGCATCCCTGGTGGGCGGCGCCGAGCGCCTGATCAGCGCGCCCTGCGCGCCGGCGGCCGCGGTTCTTTCGGCGTTCGCCATCCAGGCTACGCAGAACGACGTGGGGGCGCCGCTCGTGCTGCTGCTGATGATCCTTCTCGGCCTGGCGAGCGGCCTGCTCCAGGTGCTGTACGGGGCCGTCGGCCTCGGGCGGCTGATCAAATACATGCCGTATCCGGTGGTGAGCGGCTACCTGAGCGGCGTGGGGCTCATCATCATCCTCAGCCAGATCCCGAAGTTCCTCGGCGGACCGCAAGGTGCCGTCGCCTGGGAGCTGCTGCGTTATCCGTCCGCCTGGAACTGGCAGGGCATCGCGGTCGGCACCGTCACGGTGGCGGTGATGGTCGCTGCGCCGAAGCTGACCAAGGCGGTGCCGGCGGCGATCCTCGCCCTGGCCGCCGGCGTGCTCACGTATTTCGGCCTGGGCTTCTGGGACCGCTCGCTGCTGGAGCTCGCCGGAAATCCTCTGGTGGTGGGGAACCTGAGCGTCGCGGAGGTCGGATTCACCGACGCGCTCGCGGCGCGCTGGCGGACCATCGGAGGCCTGGGCGAGGGGGAGATCGTCGGCGTCCTGGTGCCCGCGCTGACGCTCTCGGTCCTGCTCTCGATCGACACGCTTAAGACCTGCGTCGTTACCGACGCGCTGACGCGCACGCGCCACGATTCCAATCGCGTCCTGATCGGCCAGGGCCTCGGCAACGTCGCCTCCGCGGTCGTCGGCGGCGTGCCGGGAGCGGGCATCATGGGCGGGACGCTCGTCAACCTGTCCAGCGGGGGCCTGACGCGGCTCTCGGGCGTGACCGCCGGCGCGCTCGCGCTCGTCGCATTCCTGGTGCTGCAAAAGGTGATCCAGTGGATCCCGATTTCCGCGCTGGCGGGCATCCTGATCGTCATCGGGGTGCGCATGTTCGACCTGCACAGCCTGCAGCTGCTGCGCCAGCGCTCGACCATCCTCGATTTCGTCGTGATCGTGGCGGTGATCGCGGTTGCCGAGACGGTGAGCCTCATCGCCGCCTCCGGCGTCGGCGTCGGGCTCGCCATCCTGCTCTTCATCCGCGAGCAGATCGGCGGTGCCGTCGTTCGGCGCAAGCTGCTCGGCAACCAGACGTTCTCCAAGCAGGTGCGCCTGCCGGCCGAAATGGCGATCCTCGAGGCGCGCGGCGAGCAGACGGCCGTGTTCGAGCTGCAGGGGAGTCTTTTCTTCGGCACCACCGACCAGCTCTACACGGCGCTCGAGCCCGAGCTGAAGACGCGCACCTACATCATCCTCGACATGCGGCGCGTGCAGTCGGTGGACGTGACGGCCGCGCACCAGCTCGAGCTCATCGAGGACATGCTCGCCGAGCGCAAGGCCTACCTCATCTTCAGCCAGCTGCCGCAGAACGTGGCGACCGGGCAGGACATGCGGCAGTACTTCGACGAGGTGGGCCTCGTGCGCAAGGAGCGCCATGCGCGCGCCTTCGCCGAGCTGGACGATGCGCTCGAGTGGGTCGAGAACCGCATCCTCGCCGAGGCACGCATCGGGCACGTCGAGGAGAAGGTGCTCGAGCTGGGCGAGATCGAGCTGTTCCGCGGCCGCAAGGCGGAAACGCTCGCCGCCTTCGAGGCCTGCATGGACAAGCGCACCTACAAGGCGGGCGAGAAGATCTTCGCGCGCGGCGACGGCGGCGACGAGCTGCTGCTCATCCGGCGCGGCTCGGTGCGCATCATGCTGCCGCTGGACGAAAAGCAGGGCCACCACCTGGCCACGTTCGGCCGCGGCGATTTCATCGGCGAGATGTCGTTCCTCGACGGCGCGGCGCGCTCGGCCGACGCCATCGCGTTCGCCGACACGGACCTCTACGCGCTGTCGCGCAAGCGCTTCGACGTGCTCGCGAGCGAGCACAAGCGCCTCGCCATCAACCTTTTCGAGGGCCTCGCGCGCATGCTGTCGATGCGCATGCGCATCACCAACGCCGAGCTGCGCCTGCTGCAGCTCTCCTGAGGACGCCGGCGGCGCCTACACGCCGAGGTAGCGTTGCAGGGTCTCCGGCTGCGCGCGGATCTCCTCGGCCGGGCCTTCGTGCGCGATATGGCCGTTGTTGATGATGTACACGCGCTGCGCGAGCGCGAGCGTCGCGGCCAGGTTCTGCTCCACCAGGACGATGGTCTGTCCGGCGGCGGCAAGGCTGCGGCAGACTTCGATCAGGTAGTGGACGATGATCGGCGCGAGACCCTCGAAGGGCTCGTCCAGCAGAAGGATCTTCGGATCGCGGACGAGCGCGCGGCCGATGGCGAGCATCTGCTGTTCGCCGCCGGAGAGGTCGGTGCCGCGGCTGGCGCGCCGCTCCTTGAGGCGCGGGAACATGGCGTATACGCGCTCCAGCGGCCATTTCGAGCGGGCCGTCAGTCCGGCCAGGACGAGGTTCTCCTCCACGCTCAGGCTGCCGAAGATGCGGCGGTCCTCGTGCACCAGCTGCATGCCGGCCTGAGCGATGGCGTGGCTTTTCCAGCCGGCGATCTCGGTCCCGTCGAGCCGCACCGAACCGCCGCGCGGCGTCACCACCCCCATGAGGCTCTTCAGGGTCGTGCTCTTGCCCGCGCCGTTGCGGCCGAGCAGCGCCACCACCTCGTTCTTCTCCACCCGCAGCGCGACGTCGAAAAGGATATGCGAGTCCTCGTAGTAGCTGTTCAGGCCCTGGACATCGAGCAGGCTCATGCGGCGGCCGCCTCGTGCACGCCGCCCAGGTAGGCTTCCTGTACCTGCGCGTTGCCCTTGATATCCGCCGGGGTGCCTTCGACCAGCACGCGGCCCTCCTGCAGCACCGTGATCCGCTCGGCGAGCTCGAACAGCGCGTCCATGTCGTGGTCGATGATGATCATGGTGCGCCCCTGACCGATCGACCGCAGCAGCTTCACGGTCTCGGCGCGCTCCCGCGGGCTCATGCCGGCGAGCGGCTCGTCGAGCAGCAGCAGGCTGGGCGAGGAGGCGAGCGCGAGCCCGACCTCGAGGCGTCGCTTCTCGCCGTAGGCGAGCTGCGCGACCCGCGCGTCGGCGCGGCCGACGAGATCGACCAGCTCCAGGGTGTGCGCGACCTGGTCGCCGAGGCCCGGGATGCCCGCGAAGCTGCCGAGAAGGTCGAGCCGGAACTTGCCGCGGCGCTCGGCGAGCGCCGCGATGATGACGTTCTCGCGCACCGTCAGGCTGTTGAACAGCTGGTTTACCTGGTAGCTCTTGGTGAGGCCGAGCTGGCAGACGTCGGTGACGCTCATTCCGGTGATGTCGCGCCCCTCGAACACGATCCGTCCCGAGGTCGGCGGCACTTCGCAGGTCAGCATCTTGAAGAACGTCGACTTGCCGGCGCCGTTCGGCCCGATGATGCCGCGCACCTCGCCGTGCTCGACTCTGAAATCGATGTCCGCGTTGGCGACGAGGCCCCCGTAGTGCTTGCTGAGCGCCCTTGCCTCCAGGATGGGACCGGCCGAGGGTGCCGGCCGGCGCGAGGCCGGCGGCAGCGCGGCATGCAGGGTGCAAACCGGGGCGCCGCCCGCCGCGGCGGAGCGCGCCGCGCCGTTGCGGCCTTCGACGCGGATCAGTTCGCGCAGGCCGCCGATGATGCCGCGGCGCAGGAAGAAGACCAGGAGCACGAACGCCAGGCCGAGCACCAGCTTCCAGGTGGCGCCGAGCTTGAGCGTGGCCTGCAGGAAATCCTGCAGGAACAGCCACACGGCGGCGCCGAGCAACGGACCGAACAGCGTCCCGATCCCGCCGATCGCGGTCTGGATCACGAGCTGGCCCGAGGTGTCGAACATGAACGCGTCTGGCGGCATGAAGCCCTGCATGACCCCGAGCAGCCCGCCGGCGAGGCCGGCGTAGGCCGCCGCGATGACGAACGCGGCGAGCTTGTAGCCGTGCACGCTGTGGCCCACCGCCGCCGCGCGCAGCGGATTCTCGCGGATGGCGCGGAACACGGCGCCGACGGGCGAGCGCACGATGCGCAGCGCGAGCACGATGCCGACGAAATAGCAGAACGCGAGGAACGGATAGAGTTTCCAGCCGTTCTTGAACACGAAGGTCGTGAAGCCGAGGTTGAGCGACGGCGCCGGGACGCCCGGCAGGCCGTTCTCGCCGCCGGTCCAATCCGCGAGCGGATTGAATTCGATGAAGAAGAAGACTTCGGCGATCGCTACCGTGATCATGGCGAAGTAGATTCCCGTGCGTCGCAGCGCGACCAGCCCGACCAGGTAGCCGACGCCCGCGGCAACGACCATGCCGATCAGCAGCGCGAGCACGACATGCGGGAATCCCGCCCGCGTGAGCAGGTACGCCGACACCATGCCGCCGGTGCCGTACAGGGCCGACTGTCCGAAAGAGAGCAGTCCGGTGTAGCCGAAAAGTATGTCGAAGCCGATGCCGAGCATGCCCCAGACGAGGATGCGGTTGACGGTGTCCGGCGCCGCGCCCAGGTAGGGCAGCACGAACGGCGCCGCAATCAACGCCGCCGCCGTCAACGCCTCGACGACGAGCGGGCGCTGCGTGGCGCCCAGGCGATCGGCGTTCATTCGCGCCCCTTCACGCCGAGCAGCCCGTGCGGGCGCACCATGAGCACGAGTGCCATGGCCGCGAACAGCATCACGTAGGCGTAGCCCGGATTGAACATCGAGGTGATGCTGACGATTTCGCCGGCGACGAGGCCGCCCAGCACCGCGCCCGGGAACGAGCCGACGCCGCCGATCACCACGACCACGAAGGTCTGCACGAGGATGGTCTCGCCCATGTCGGGCGCGAGCGAGACCACCGGAGCGTTGATGATGCCCGCGAAGCCCGCGGCCATCGCGCCGATGCCGAACACCAGCATGAACACCCGGTCGACGTTGATGCCGAGGGAGTCGACCATGACCGCGTCCTCGATCCCGGCGCGAACGATGAGGCCGAGCCGCGTCCTGTACAGCACGAGGAACAGCGCGACCAGCGCGAGCGCGACGATGCCGACGACCGCGAGGCGGTAAGTCGGATAGAACATGAAGCCGAGGTTGGTGATGCCTGCAAAGAGCTGCGGCGCCGGCACCGTCTTGGACAGGCTGGAGAAGAGGAACCGGACGATTTCGACGAAGCAGATCGACAGGCCGAAGGTCACGAGCAGCTGGTCCTCGGGCGGCCGCTTGTAGAAGTGCCGGATGACGACCCTTTCCATCAGCAGGCCGACGCCCAGCAGGAACAGCGAGCCGGCCGCCACCGCGATGGCGAACGATCCCGTCTTGTCGTAGGCGTAATAGCCTGCGTAGCCGCCGAGCATGAACATCGCGCCGTGCGCGAGATTGAGCACGCCGAGCGTGCCATAGATGATCGTCAGCCCCGAGCTGATCAGGGCGAGCAGCGCCCCGAGCGCGAGGCCGTTGAACAGCTGCGAGACGAAGTTGGACCAGGTGATCATGCGGCACGCCCACGCAAAAACGCTGCAGGCGGCGTGCCGCCTGCAGCGTCGATGCGCACGCCGGTTCTTGTCCTAGGCGTAGTCGCCGAGCTTGCAGCCGAACGCGGTCGGCTTCTGCATCAGCGGTCCGCCCGGGACCACCTCGGTGACTTCCCAGAAGTCTTCCTTGTTCCGCATGTCACCCGGCTTCTTGCCGCGCACGATGACCACCGGGCGCACCAGCTGGTGGTCTTCGGGGCGAAAGTGCACCGTGCCGACGGTGGAGTCGAAGTTCTCGGCCCGCTCGTAGGCCTTGATGACGTCGGGCGGATAGAAGCTGCCGGCCTCCTCGACCATGCGCGACCAGATGGCGAACTGCATGTAGGCGTTGTTGGCGCCCCACTCGGGCTTGTAGCCGTACTTCTTGTCGAACGCCTCAACGAACATTTTCGCAAGCGGGTACTTATCCTCGAGCGTCCACCAGAAATCGGTGGCGGCATATACGCCTTCGGTCAGTTCCGGGCCTACCTCCTTGGCGAGGAACGGGAT
>Ga0335084_10003060_pt1 | contig 16261 bp, 14 predicted proteins | sample Lox_Sample_44_FD_206721 | JGI IMG/M metagenome (GOLD analysis project Ga0335084, IMG submission 206721) | Soil microbial communities from Loxahatchee National Wildlife Refuge, Florida, United States - Lox_Sample_4.4 | ecosystem: Environmental > Terrestrial > Soil > Wetlands | place: USA... | reverse complement strand
GCCAAGAAGGCCGGCCGGGTCGCCGCCGAAGGGCTGATCGGCATCAAGAGCGCCGGCACCAAGGCCGTCGTGGTCGAGGTCAATTCGGAGACCGACTTCGTTGCCCGCAACGATCTGTTCCAGGGCCTGGTCAAGATGATCGCCGACGTCGGGCTCAACGTCGGCACCGACGTCGAGACGATCAAGGCGGCCAAGGTCGGCAGCATCACCGTCGGCGAGGCGATCAACGACACCATCGCCAAGATCGGCGAGAACATGACGCTGCGCCGCGCCGCGGCGCTCGCCGTCGCCAAGGGCGCCATCGGCACCTATGTGCACAACTCGGTCAGCGACAATCTCGGCAAGATCGGCGTGCTGGTCGGGCTCGAATCGCCCGGCAAGACGGACGAACTGGTCGCGCTCGGCCGCATGGTGGCGATGCACGTCGCCGCCGCCAATCCGCAGGCGATCGATCCCTCCGGCCTCGACCCGGCGGTGGTCGCCCGCGAGAAGGACGTGCTCGCCGACAAGTTCAAAGCGCAGGGGAAACCTGCCAATGTGATCGACAAGATCGTCGAGTCGGGCCTGAAGACCTTCTATAAGGAAGTCTGTCTGCTCGAGCAGGCCTACGTGCACGATCCGGCGAAGTCGGTGGCGCAGGCGCTCAAGGAGGCGGAAGGCAAGGTCGGCGGCGCGATCAAGATCACCGGCTTCGTGCGCTACGCGCTCGGCGAGGGGATCGAGAAGCAGGACACTGACTTCGCCGCCGAGGTCGCCGCTGCCGCCGGACAAAGCTGACGGTGAGCCGGCGGCGCCGGCATGGAGGATCGCATTGGCATGAGTGATCCGCTCTACCGACGCGTCATCGTCAAGCTTTCCGGCGAAGCGCTGATGGGCGCACGGGGCTTCGGCATCGACCAGGCGATGGTCGAGGGTCTGGCCAGCGATCTGGCCGCCGCCGCCAAGCTCGGCGTCGAGCTCGGCGTGGTGGTCGGCGGCGGCAACATCTTTCGCGGCGTCGAAGTGTCCAAGCGCGGCGTCGAACGTCCGGTCGGCGACACCATGGGCATGCTGGCGACGGTGATGAACTGCCTCGCGCTCGAGGCGGCGGTCGAGCGCGCCGGCTGCGAGGCGCGCACCTTGTCGGCGCTGGCCATGCCTTCGGTGTGCGAGACCTATAACCGCAAGCGGGCGGTGAAGAACCTCGGCAAAGGCCGCGTCGTCCTGCTCGCCGCCGGCACCGGCAATCCGTACTTTACCACCGACACCACCGCGGTGCTGCGCGCTGCCGAGCTCGATGCGCAGGCCGTGCTCAAGGCGACCAACGTGGACGGCGTCTATACCGCCGACCCCAAGAAGGACCCGAAGGCCAAGCGCTACGACAAGCTCAGCCACCAGGAGGCGCTCGAGAAGGACCTGCGGGTGATGGATGGCACCGCCTTCGCGCTTGCCCGGGAAAACCGTACGCCTATCATTGTCTTTTCGATCGCGGAGAAGGGCGCGATTGAGCAGGTCTTGCGCGGCAAAGGACGCGCGACCGTCGTCGGCTAGCGCGCGGGCACCGCTTTTGGAACCGGAAATCCGGCTCGCCGCCCGATGAGGACGAAGCCGCATTTCGGGGGAACGTCATGGCAAACGAAACGCACGATCTGAACGAACTCAAGCGCCGCATGCACGGCGCGACCAGCGTGTTGAAGACGGAGCTGTCCGGCCTGCGCACCGGCCGCGCTTCGGCGCATCTGCTCGACCCGGTCCATGTCGACGCCTACGGCTCGCAGATGCCGCTCAACCAGGTGGCGACGGTGAGCGTGCCGGAGCCGCGGATGATCTCGGTCAACGTCTGGGATCGCTCTCTGGTGCACGCGGTTGAGAAGGCGATCATCAACTCCAATCTCGGCCTGTCGCCGGCGACCGAGGGGCAGACCATCCGTCTGCGCATCCCCGAGCTGAACGAGGAGAGGCGCAAGGAATTGGTCAAGGTCGCGCACAAATACGCCGAGACCGCGCGCGTCGCCGTGCGTCACGTCCGCCGCGACGGGCTCGACGTGATCAAGAGGCTGGAAAAGGATCACAAGATCAGCAAGGACGACCACGACCGCTTCTCGACCGAGATCCAGAAGGCGACCGACGGCGTGATCTCCGAGATCGATCAGATGCTGGGCACCAAGGAAAAGGAGATCCTCACCGTCTGAGGGCGAATGATGTCCGAGGCCGAAGCTCCGCGCGGATTCACGGCGCCGCGGCACGTCGCCATCATCATGGATGGCAACGGCCGCTGGGCAGCCGCGCGCTCGCTGCCGCGCGGCGAGGGGCATCGGCGCGGCGTCGAAGCGTTACGCCGCACCATCCGCGCCGCCGGCGAAATCGGCATCCAGTACGTCACCATCTTCTCCTTCAGCGCGGAAAACTGGACGCGGCCCGCGTCCGAGATCGGCGAACTGATGGGGCTTTTGCGCCGCTTCATCCGCAACGATCTCGCCGAACTGCATAAGAGCAATGTGCGCGTGCGCGTCATCGGCGAGCGCGAGGGGCTCGATCCCGACATCGCGCGGCTCTTGATCGAGGCCGAGGAGCTGACCAAGAATAACACCGGCCTTACTCTGGTGGTCGCCTTCAATTACGGCGCCCGGCAGGAGATCACGCGCGCCGCGCGGCGCGCCGCCGAACAGGTGGCGCAAGGCAAGTTGAAGCCGGCCGACATCGACATGGACACGCTCGGCAAATTCCTCGATGCGCCGGACGTGCCTGATCCCGATCTCATCATCCGCACCAGCGGCGAGCAGCGGCTGTCCAATTTCCTGCTCTGGCAGTCGGCCTATAGCGAACTGGTCTTCGTGCCCACCTATTGGCCCGACTTCGATCGCGCCGCGCTCGAAGCCGCCATCCGCGAATATCAGCAGCGCGAGCGCCGCTTCGGCGGGCTGGTCGCCAAGACCGGATCGTGAGCACCGTGGCCGGCGCCGAACCCTTGTCGCGGCCGGGTTTGCATCCGAGCAATCTCGTCTTGCGCGTGTTGTCGGCGCTGGTGATGGCGCCGCTGGCGCTCGCCGCCGCCTATGTCGGCGGCTGGCTGTTCATCCTGTTCTGGGCGGCGGCGGCGATCGCCGTGCTGTGGGAATGGATCGCGCTCGTCGCCGGCGCCGGACATCGGCTCATTTTTTCCGCGGCGGCGAGCGCCATCGGCATCGCCGCCGTGTTGGTCGGGCGCGGCCGGCCGGTGGCCGCCATGCTGGTGTTCTGTCTCGGCGCGCTCGCCGCGGTGATCTTCGCCACGCGCGGCCGGCGGGTCTGGATCGGCGCCGGCGTGTTTTATGCGGCGGCCATGCTGCTGGCGCCGGTTCTTTTGCGCGGCGACGGGAATCTGGGTTTGCAGGCGCTGTTGTTGCTGTTCGTCGTGGTGTGGAGCACCGACATCTTTGCGTATTTCGCCGGCCGCGCCATCGGCGGCCCCAAGCTCATGCCGGCGATCAGCCCGAAAAAAACCTGGGCTGGCGCCATTGTCGGCACGGCGGGCGCCATGCTGCTGGCGTCCGTTGGCGCCGCCTATCTTGGCTCCTTCGATCTGGCGGCGATTGCGGCGCTCGCACTGCTGCTGTCGGTGGTGTCGCAGCTCGGTGATCTGCTGGAATCGTGGATCAAGCGCCAGTTCGGCGCCAAAGATGCCAGCCATCTCATTCCCGGCCACGGCGGCGTGATGGATCGGCTCGACGGTTTCTGGGCGGCGGCGCTGGTCGGCTGCCTGATCGGCGTTGCTCGCGGCGGGCTCGATCACGCTGCGAACGGCCTGCTGATATGGTGAGCGTCATGACCGCGCCTTTTGCGCAACCCGATCGAGAGCAGGCGACCGCCGTGCGCAGCGTCACCATTCTCGGCGCGACCGGCTCGATCGGCACGAGCACGGTCGACCTGATCAAGCGCAACCCGACGCGCTACAGCGTCGAGGCGGTGACCGCCGGCCGCAACGCGGTGGCGCTCGCCAAAGTCGCCCGCGAGGTCGGCGCGCGCGCCGCCGTGGTCGCCGACCAGGATGCTTACCAGGATCTGAAAGAGGCGCTGGCCGGCTCCGGCATCGAAGCCGCTGCCGGGCCGGCGGCGCTGGTCGAGGCCGCGCAGCGGCCAGCCGACTGGGTGATGGCGTCGATCGCCGGCGCCATCGGGCTCAAGCCGACGCTGGCGGCGATCGAGCGCGGCGTCATGGTCGCCGTTGCCAACAAGGAATGTCTGGTCTGCGCCGGCGGCTTGTTCATGCGCGCGGCGGCCAAGCACAAGGCCACGGTGCTTCCGGTCGACTCCGAGCACAACGCGATCTTCCAGGCGCTCGGCTCCGGGCGCATGGCCGACGTCAGCCGCATCATCCTCACCGCCTCGGGCGGGCCGTTCCGCACCTGGACGCATCAGGCGATCCGCGCCGCCACGCCCGAACAGGCGCTGCGCCATCCGAACTGGTCGATGGGGCCGAAGGTCACCATCGACTCCGCCACGCTGATGAACAAGGGCCTCGAGCTGATCGAGGCGCATCACTTGTTTGCGCTGCCGCCGAAGCAGATCGACGTGCTGGTGCATCCGCAATCGGTGGTGCACGGCATGGTCGAATTCCGCGACGGCTCGGTGATCGCGCAGCTGGGTCCGCCCGACATGCGCGTGCCGATCGCGCATTGCCTCGCCTGGCCGCAGCGCATCGACGGCGCCGCCGCGCGGCTCGATCTCGCGCGCGTGCAGCAGCTCACCTTCGAGGAGCCCGACCTGGTCCGCTTTCCGGCCTTGGCGCTGGCGCGGCGTGCCCTGGAAACCGGCGGGGCGGCGCCGACCGTGCTCAATGCGGCGGACGAGATCGCGGTGGCCGAGTTCATCGGCGGGCGGATCGGCTTTGCCGGCATCCCCGCACTGGTCGAGGCGACGATCGAGCGGGCGGGGGCGCGTAACCTGCTGGCCGAGCCGGCTTCGCTCGATGCCGCCCTCGAAATTGACCATATTGGCAGAAGTTTAGCCCGTGACCTCTTGCCCGAAATTGCCGTAAAGGCATCCTAGTAACCTTTGAGTAAGCAAAAGACCGTCCAGCCGGCGAAATGAGGCAATCCGATGCATTTTGACATTATGGGCGGCCTGAGCGCCTTTGGCGGGGGGATCGCCGGCTACATCGTCCCGTTCCTCTTCGTGCTTACGATTGTCGTGTTTTTTCATGAGCTTGGCCACTTCCTGGTGGCCCGCCGCGCCGGCATCAAAGTACTCACTTTCTCGATCGGCTTCGGCCCTGAGATCGTCGGCTTCAACGATCGCTACGGCACCCGCTGGAAGGTCTCGGCCATTCCGCTCGGCGGCTATGTGAAGTTCTTCGGCGACGACAACGCGGCCAGTGTCCCGGATCAGGACGCCGCGGCGGCGATGACCGAGGAGGAGAAGAAGGTCAGCTTCGTGCACCAGAAGGTCGGTCCGCGGGCCGCCGTGGTCGCCGCCGGGCCGATCGCGAACTTCATCCTGGCGATCGCGATTTTCGCCGCGATCTTCATGATCGTCGGCAAACAATCGACCAGCGCGCGCGTCGACACCGTGCAGCCGAACAGCGCCGCTGCCGCTGCCGGCTTCCAGCCGGGCGACCTGGTGGTCTCAATCGGCGGCACGAAGATCGACAATTTCGCCGACATGCAGCGCATCGTCAGCATCAGTGCCGGAGAATCGCTGACCGTGGTGGTCGAGCGCGGCGGGGTCCCGGTGACCCTGCATGCGACGCCGGAACTCCGCGAGATCAAAGACAACTTCGGCAACACCCATCGGCTCGGCGTGCTCGGCATCAGCCGTTCAATGGCGCCGGGCGACGTCAAGACGCAGAAGATGGGACCGGTGCAGGCGGTGATCGCCGGCGCGCAAGAGACCTGGTTCGTCGTCGACCGGACATTAGCCTATATCGGCGGGGTCTTTGCCGGCCGGGAGACGGCCAAGGAGCTAGGCGGGCCAATCCGCATCGCGCAGGTATCCGGAGAGGTCGCGACCGCCGGCTTCGCGGCGCTGATGCATCTGACGGCCGTGCTGTCGGTTTCGATCGGTCTGCTGAACCTGTTCCCGATACCGCTGCTCGATGGGGGTCACCTTTTGTTCTACGGGATTGAGGCGGTCCGCGGGCGTCCGCTGTCGGAGCGCGCCCAAGAGGTGGGCTTCCGCATTGGGCTGGCGATCGTCGTCATGTTGATGATTTTTGCAACCTTTAATGACATTCTCCACCTCGCCACCTCGTGACCGTTGCCTAACCGCAACTTTTTGAGGGGAAAGGGAAAGTTGCGCGGGGAAGTTCGTTTGCAGCGCGGAGGAAACGCTGTAAAACGCTCACCGAAGCAAGCCCCACCTGCCGAATCCATCCTGGGGGCGGCGACAAGGAAGAAAAAGGGCGCGTAGCGCATGGGACTGTGTGTGCGGTTGGTACGGGGACTGGCCGTCAGCGCTTTCGTCCTCGGCGGTACCCTTGTCGGCGCCGGGGTGGTTACCTTTGCGTCAACCGGCGTGGCGGTGGCGCAGACCACTAATTCTATCGTCGTTGAGGGCAACCGCCGCGTCGAGGCGGCGACCGTCCGTTCTTATTTCCATGGCGGTGCCAACGGTCAGCTCGGCCCGATCGAGATCGACGAAGGCCTGAAGGCGCTCTATGCCACCGGCCTGTTCTCCGACGTGCGCACCAACCGCGTCGGCGGCAAGCTCGTCGTCACCGTGGTCGAGAATCCGGTGATCAACCAGGTCGTCTTCGAAGGGAACAAGAAGGCGAAGGACGAGCAGCTCAAGGTCGAGGTCCAGTCGAAGCCGCGCGGCACCTTGTCGAAGCCGATGGTGCAGGCCGACGTGCAGCGCATCATCGAGATCTATCATCGCAGCGGCCGCTTCGACGTCAGCGTCGAGCCGAAGATCATCGAGCTGCCCAACAACCGGGTGAATCTCGTCTTCGAGATCAACGAAGGCAAGAAGACCGGCGTCAAGGAAATCCGCTTCGTCGGCGTGCGCGCGTTCTCGCAGGGCCGGCTGAAGGACGTGATCAAGAGCAACGAGTCGAACTGGTTCAGCTTCCTGCAGACCACCGACATCTATGATCCCGACCGAGTCGAGGCCGACCGCGATCTGCTGCGCCGCTTCTATCTGCAACACGGCTACGCCGACGTGCGCGTCGTCTCCGCCATCGGCGAGTACGATCCCAACAAGAAGGGATTCGTCATCACCTTCACCATCGACGAGGGGCCGAAATACCATGTCGGCACGGTCGAGGTGATCTCCAACGTGCACGCGCTGAACGGCGACCAGCTGCGCAACAAGCTCAAGCTGAGCCCCGGCCAGGTGTACAACGCCGACCTGGTGCAGAAGAGCGTCGAGGACATGACGGTCGAGGCGGCCAAGAGCGGCTACGCCTTCGCCAACGTCCGTCCGCGCGGCGACCGCGACGTGCAGAAGCACCTGATCAATCTCGTTTTCGTGGTCGAGGAGGGTGCGCGCGCCTATATCGAGCGCATCAACGTCCGCGGCAATACGCGCACGCGCGATTACGTCATCCGCCGCGAATTCGATATCGGCGAGGGCGACGCCTATAACCGCGCGCTGATCGACCGGGCCGAGCGGCGGCTGAAGAACCTCAACTTCTTCAAGACCGTAAAGATCACCAACGAGCCGGGGTCCGCCCCCGACCGCGTCGTCATCAACGTCGATGTCGAGGAGAAGTCGACCGGCGAGTTCTCTATCTCCGGCGGCTATTCGACCGCCGACGGCTTCATCTCCGAAGTGAGCGTGGCTGAGCGCAACCTGATGGGCCGCGGCCAGTTCGCCAAGATCTCGGTCAGCTACGGACAATATGCGCGCGGTTTCGACTTCACCTTCGTCGAGCCATATCTGCTCGGCTACCGCATGTCCGGCGGCATCGACCTCTATGCCAAGCAGAACTTGGCGACGAGTTATGTTTCCTACGACACTCAGTCGCTTGGTGTGACGCTACGGCTCGGCTTCGCGCTATCCGAAGAACTGGCGTTCCAACCGCGCTACTCGATTTATCAGCAGAGCGTGTCGATCCCGGATCAGTACAACAACTGTAAAGACTCGACGACAAAGCCAGTCGTGCCCGGCAATTCCTGTTACGGCGACGGCGAAGCATCGTTGGCCGTGCGCCAGGCGTTGGCCAACGGTCCGGTGCTGACCTCGATGCCGGGCTATACGCTGGCCTACAGCACGCTCGACAACAACCGCGCGCCGACCAGCGGCCTCTATGGCGAGTTCAAGCAGGACTTCGCGGGGCTCGGCGGCGACGTGAACTTCATGCGCACGAGCGGCGAAATTCGCAATTACTACGAAGTGCTTCCGGACGTGGTCGGCGTAATCAAGCTGCAGGGCGGCAACATCGAGCCGTGGGGCGGCAAAGACCTGCGCATGCTCGACCACTTCTTCATGGGCCCCAATCTGGTGCGCGGCTTCGCACCCGCCGGCATCGGCCCGCGCGACCTGACGCCCGGCACGACGAACGATGCGCTCGGCGGCAGCATGTTCTGGGGCGCCAGCGCCGAATTCCAGACGCCGCTCTATTTCCTGCCGCGGGAGATCGGCATGAAGGCCGCCGTCTTCGCCGACGCCGGTTCGCTATGGGATTACCAGGGCATCCGGACGTGGGACCAAACCGGTGAAACGCTGCAAGTCGGCCTCGACAGCGCGTCGATGGTGCGCTCGTCGGTCGGTGTGGGCATCATCTGGGATTCGCCGCTCGGTCCGCTGCGTTTCGATCTGGCCTATCCGATCACCAAGTACTGCAGCACCGCCAGCGACGGCAGCAGCGTCTGCGACCGCACCCAGATCTTCCGCTTCAGCGGCGGCACCAAGTTCTAGCGCGGTTGGCGCAACTCTCGTGGCCGCGGCCACGCTTGACGGCACTGGCGGCATGAGCGAGCCGGTATTCTTGAAACACAGCGGCGGTCTTACCCTTGGTGAGATCGCCGCGCTGACCGGCGCCGAGCGGCTCGCCGTTGACGCGGCTGCGCGTCGCGTGAGCAATATTGCTGCGCTCGATCTGGCGGGTCCCACCGATCTCACCGTCCTCGATAATCCGCAACAGGCCGTCGCCGCGCAGACGACGCGGGCCGGCGGCTGTCTGACCACGGCCGCGCTCGCGCGCGAACTGCCGCCCAGGGTTATTGCGCTGATTGTGCCTGAGCCCTATGGCGCGTTCGTCGCCGCGGCGCGCGCTCTCTTTCCGCACGCCTTGCGGCCGTCCTCGCTGTTCGCCGGCGCGGTGGCGCCGGGTGCCCAGGTGCACGCGACCGCCCGCCTGGAGGACGGCGTTACCGTCGAGCCTGGCGCGGTGATCGGCGCGCAGGCGGAGATCGGCTCCGGGACGTTGATCGGTGCCAATGCCGTGGTCGGTCCGGAAGTGCGCTTCGGCCGCGACGGCGCGGTGGGTGCCGGCACGTGCATCAGCAATGCGCTGGTCGGCGACCGCGTCATCATCCATGCCGGTTGCAGCATCGGGCAGGAGGGCTTCGGCTTTGTGCCCGGTGCGGGCCACCATCTCAAAATGCCGCAGGTCGGCCGCGTCATCATCCAGGACAACGTGGAGATCGGCGCCGGCACGACGATCGACCGCGGCGGCATCCGTGACACCGTGATCGGGGAGGGCACCAAGATCGACAACCTGGTTCGGGTCGGCCACAATGCCTGTATCGGGCGCCACTGCATCGTGACGGCGCAAACCGGCGTGGTGGGCGGCTCGATGGTGGAGGACTTTGCGGTGCTCGGCGCCCGCGCGAAAGAGAGCGAGACGATGAGGGTGGGCGAGTGAGGCGGCAGCGATGAATCAACCGGTGACCACTCTCGACGCGGCCGATATCGCGACGGTGCTCAAGCTCTTGCCGCACCGCTACCCATTCCTGATGATCGACAAGGTGATCGACATCCGCGGCAGCGAGAGCGGCATCGGCATCAAGAACGTCACCGCCAACGAGCCGCAATTCCAGGGTCACTTTCCGGAGAACCCGGTTTTTCCCGGCGTGCTGATGATCGAGGGAATGGCGCAGACGGGCGGGATTCTGGTGACACTTGGTCTCGGCAAGGGCAAGCCGAAGCTCGTCTATTTCATGACCATCGACAATGCGAAATTCCGCCGGCCAGTGGTGCCGGGGGACACCATCGAATACCACATGAAGCTCTCGGCGCAGCGGCGGCAGATGTGGTGGTACAAAGGCGAGGCGAAGGTGCGCGGCCAGGTCGTCGCCGAGGCCGAGGTCGGCGCCATGATCTCCGACGCATGAGCATGACGATGATCGATCCCTCGGCGAGGATCGCCGCTGAGGCCACGATCGGAAAAGACTGCAGCATCGGTCCCTATTGCACCGTCGGCCCCGGTGTCACGCTGGGCGAGGGCTGCCGCCTGATCTCGCATGTCAACGTCACCGGCGCGACCACGATCGGCGCGCGCACCGTGGTCTATCCGTTCGTGTCGCTCGGCACGCCGCCGCAATCGGTGAAATACAAAGGCGGGCCTACCAAGCTCGTCATCGGGGCCGACTGCGACATCCGCGAGCACGTGACCATGAACATCGGCACCGAGGCCGACCGTGGCATCACCGAGGTCGGCGACCGCTGCTTCTTCATGGTCGGCAGCCATGTCGGCCACGACTGCAAGGTCGGCAGTAACGTCACCGTCGCCAACAACGTTCTGCTCGCCGGCCACGTCAGCGTCGGCGACAATGTCGTGTTCGGCGGCGGGGTGGCGGTGCGCCAGTTCGTGCGCATCGGCGACGGCGCAATGATCGTCGGCTTGAGCGGCCTGCGCGCCGATCTCATCCCCTGGGGAATGGCGCAGGGACCGCTGGCGCATCTGGTCGGGCTCAACGTCGTCGGCATGCGCCGCAGCGGCTTCGACAAGGCCGATCTGCATCGCGTGCGCCAGGCCTATCGCGAGCTGTTCCTCGGCGAGGGCGAATTCGGCGCGCGGCTCAAGGCGGTCGAGGAGCGGCACGGGCACAATCCACACATCCGCCACATCATCGACTTCATCCATGCCGGCAAGCGGCCGTTGACCATGGCGAGCAGGCGCCATCAAGCCGACGAGGACGCATGAACGCGGCGGTGGCGAGCATTGAGGGCCCGCTGGCGCTGATCTGCGGCGGCGGCACGCTGCCGCTTGCGGTCGCCGATCGCGTCGCCGCGCACGGCCGCAAGGTGGTGCTCTTTGCGATACGGGGCGCCGCCAATCCGGTCCTGTACGAGGGGCGCGACGCGCTTTGGCTCTACGTCGGTCAGGCCGGCAAATTCGTCCGGCGCGCGCGCGCCGCCGGCTGCCGCGACGTCGTCTTGCTCGGCTCGCTGGTGCGGCCGGCGTTGTGGCAGTTGTTGCCCGACTTCACCATGCTGCGCCTCATGCCGCGCATTGCCGCCGCCTATCGCGGCGGCGACGATCATCTACTGTCGAACGTCGGCCGCCTTTTCGAGCAGGAAGGTTTCCGTCTGCTCGGCGCACATGAAGTGGCCCCGGAAATTCTGATGCCCGAGGGCGTGCTGACACGCACGCAGCCGTCCGAACTGGACCAAGCCGATATCCGTATGGGCTTGGACTATCTGCACGCCGCCGGTCCGTTCGATGTCGGCCAGGCGGTGGTGGTCGCCAACCATCACATCCTGGCCGTTGAAGCCGCCGAAGGCACCGACGAGACGCTCGCTCGTGTCGCCGAGTTGCGGCGCTCGGGGCGGCTGCCGGCGGCGCGCGGCGGCGTGCTGGTGAAGGCGCCGAAGCCGTCGCAGGATCACCGGCTCGATCTGCCGTCGATCGGGCCGCAGACCGTCGAAGGCGTGGTCCGCGCCGGCCTCGACGGCATGGCGGTGAGCGCCGGCTCTGCGATCATTGCCGAGCCGGAGCAGCTGGTGGAGGCCGCCGACCGCGCCAAGGTTTTTGTGCTCGGTGTCGGCGGCGGAAGCGCGCGATGAGCGCGCCGCATGTTTTTCTCGTCGCCGGCGAGGAGTCGGGTGATCGTCTCGGCGCCGCGTTGATTGCGGCGCTGCGCGAACAATGCGGCAGCGACATCCGCTTTTCCGGCGTCGGCGGCGGCGCCATGGCGGGACAGGGCATGCCGAGCCTGTTTCCGCTCGGCGAACTCGCCATCATCGGCTTCGCCGCCATTCTCGCCCGCCTGCCGCAAATCCTCGCCCGCATCCGCCAGACCGCCGATGCGGTGATCGCCGCCAAGCCCGACGTGCTGGTGATCATCGACAGCCCGGAATTCACCCATCGCGTGGCGCGGCGCGTGCGCGCACGCGCGCCGCAAATCCGCATCGTCGATTATGTCTGCCCGACGGTGTGGGCTTGGCGACCGGGCCGCGCAAGGGCGATGCATGGCTATATCGACCATGTGCTCGCGCTGCTGCCGTTCGAGCCTGCCGCGCTGTCGCAGCTTGGTGGTCCATCGAGCACCTATGTTGGCCATCCGCTGCTCGAGCAATTGCATCTGCTGCGCCCGGACGCTGTCGAGGCGCAGCGTCGCTTGGCCGATCCGCCGCGCATATTGGCGATGCCGGGCAGCCGCTCGGCCGAGATCCGCCGCCTGGCGGCGGACTTCGGCGGCGCGCTCGGCGAACTGGCCGCCCGTGTCGGCCCGCTCGACGTGGTCGTGCCGGCGGTACCGCGGCTTGCCGCAGCCGTTGAAGCGGCAGTCGCCGTCTGGCCGTTGCCGGCGAAGGTCGTCACCGATCCGGCGGAGAAATACGCCGCCTTCCGCACCGCGCGGGCCGCGCTGGTCAAATCGGGCACCTCCACGCTCGAGGTGGCGCTGGCCGGCGTCCCGATGATCGGCGCCTATCGGGTGACGCTGCTCGAAGAGCTCGCCGTTCGCGCGCTGGTCAATACGCACTCGGCGCTGCTCACCAACATCATTCTGGGCGAGAACGTCATTCCGGAGCTGCACCAGCGCGATTGCAATCCAAAGCGGCTCGCCGCCGCGATGCTGCCGCTTTTGAGCGACACGCCCGAGCGTCGGCGCCAGACCGACGCCTTCGCCCGCCTCGATGCGATCATGGGCGGCGGGCAGGGCGGACCGGCCGCGCGGGCGGCGGCGGTCGTCCTCGATTACGCCCGGCGAGCTTAACCAACGCCCACGCGAAAGAGTGGCGCCCGCCCGGCCAAAAGCGTAATTTGGCCGTCTGTTTCGCCGCGCTGGCGGCTAAGGGGTTGAAAACACTGGAATCTTGTTCGTGACCGTTCCCGCCCGCGCCTCCATCACTGCCGTGCACGGCTACGTCCCGCCCGATCTGCTCACCAATGCGGATTTGGCGCAGATGGTGGACACGACCGACGCCTGGATCACCGAGCGCACCGGCATCAAGGAGCGCCACATCCTCAAGGGCGAGGGGCTGGGCACCTCGCACATGGCGGCGGAAGCCGTGCGCGGCCTGCTGGCGAAGACCAATACCAGGCCGGAAGAGGTCGACCTGTTGATCTGCGCCACCACCACGCCCGACCTGCAGTTTCCGTCCACCGCCAACCTGATCTGCGACATGGTCGGCGTGCGCAACATCGGCTCGTTCGACGTGCAGGCGGCCTGCTCCGGCTTCCTCTACTCGCTCACCATCGCCGCGCAGTTCATCGCCAACGGCACCGCGCGCAAGGTGGTGGTGGTCGGCGCCGACAAGATGTCCTCGATCATCGACTACACCGACCGCGCCACCTGCGTGCTGTTCGGCGACGGCGCCGGCGCGGTGCTGCTCGAGCCCAACGACCAGGGCTACGGCATCATGGACGCGCAGATCCGCTCCGACGGCGCCGGCATGATCCACCTGCATCAGAAGGCCGGCGGCAGCCGCATGCCGGCGAGCCCGGAGACCGTCGCCAAGCGACTGCACTACGTGCATCAGGAAGGCGCCGCCGTCTACAAGTTCGCCATCGCCAAGATGGCCGAGGTCACCGGCGAGATCATGGCGCGCAACAACCTGCGCGCCGACATGATCGACTGGCTGGTGCCGCACCAGGCCAACAAGCGCATCATCGAATCGACCGCCGAGCGCATGGGCCTGGCGATGGAGAAGGTGATGGTGACCATCCACAAATACGGCAACACCACCAACGCCACCATCCCGCTTTGCCTGTGCGATTACGAGCCGCAATTGAAGCGCGGCGACCGCATGATGCTGGCCGCCTTCGGCGGCGGCTTCACCTGGGCCGGGCTCTACGTGCAGTGGGGCTATGACGGCGCCAAGGCGCCGAAGGCGAACGGCAAGGGCGGAAATGGAAAGGGCGCCTGAGCGGCGCCCTTTTAATTGATACTTACGAGAACCTACTTCCTTCGCGAGATCGGGATGTAGTCGCGCCGCGTCGCGCCGGTGTAGAGCTGGCGCGGACGGCCGATCTTCTGCTTCGGGTCCTCGATCATTTCCTTCCACTGGGCGATCCAGCCGACCGTGCGGGCGACCGCGAACAGCACGGTGAACATCGTGGTCGGGAAGCCCATCGCCTTGAGCGTGATGCCGGAATAGAAGTCGATGTTCGGGTAGAGCTTCTTCTCGATGAAGTAGTCGTCGTGCAGCGCGATCTTCTCGAGCTCCATGGCGACGTCGAGCAGCGGATCGTCCTTGATGCCGAGCTCGGCCAGAACCTCATGGCAGGTCTTCTGCATGATCTTGGCGCGCGGGTCGTAGTGCTTGTAGACGCGGTGGCCGAAGCCCATCAGCCGGTAGGGATCGGTCTTGTCCTTGGCGCGCTTGACGAAGTCGGGGATGCGGTCGACCGAGCCGATCTCGCGCAGCATGTTGAGCGCCGCCTCGTTGGCGCCGCCATGCGCCGGGCCCCACAGGCAGGCGCAGCCGGCGGCGATGCAGGCGAAGGGATTGGCGCCGGAAGAGCCGGCCAGCCGCACCGTCGAGGTGGAGGCGTTCTGCTCGTGGTCGGCGTGCAGGATGAAGATGCGATCCATCGCGCGCGCCAGCACCGGGTTCGGCTTGTACTCTTCCGCCGGCACCGCGAAACACATGCGCAGGAAGTTGGAGGCGAAGTCGAGCTCGTTCTTCGGATAAACGAAGGGCTGGCCGACCGAATATTTGTAGGCCATGGCGGCGAGCGTCGGCACCTTGGCGATCATGCGCATGGAGGCGACCATGCGCTGGTGCGGATCGGAGATGTCGGTCGAGTCGTGATAGAAGGCCGACAGCGCGCCGACCGAGCCGACCATCACCGCCATCGGATGGGCGTCGCGGCGGAAGCCCTGGAAGAACCGGCTCATCTGCTCATGCACCATGGTGTGGCGCGTGATGCGGTAGTCAAAGTCGGCTTTCTGCGACGGCGTCGGCAATTCGCCGTAGAGCAAGAGGTAGCAAGTCTCCAGGAAGTCGCCGTGCTCGGCGAGTTGCTCGATCGGGTAGCCGCGATAGAGCAGGATGCCTTCGTCGCCGTCGATATAGGTGATCTTGGACTCGCAGCTCGCCGTCGAGGTGAAGCCGGGGTCGTAGGTGAACATCCCGCTCGCGCCGTAGAGCTTGGAGATGTCGATGACGTCGGGGCCGATGGTGCCGGGATAGACCGGGAAATCCCAGTTCTTGTTGCCGACGGTGATCGCGCTGGTTTTCTTGTCGGTTTTGGCGTCCATGATCAGGCCCTCGAGTGTCCCGCGGGCGCCTTGGGAAGGCGTCCGAAGCCGGTGGAACCGGCACTTTCTGCGTAGCCCATAGCTGTGTGCGCTGCAAGATAGCGCAAGATTAAGTCACGCCCACGATATGGGCATGGCTGGCCTCGGTTTTCCGAATATTAAATTCGCATCAAGCCGGCGTGACTTGGTCGCGCAGCCGGCCGAGGCTCTCGTCCTGGCCGAGCACGGCGAGCACGTCGAAGATCGGCGGCGAGGTGGTGCGACCGGTCAGCGCCGCGCGCAACGGCTGCGCCACCGCGCCGAGCTTGACGCCGGCGCGCTCGGCAAAGCCGCGCACCACGGCCTCGATGGTCGCCGCGGTCCAATCGGTCACCGCGACGAGTTCCGGCAGCAGCGCACCGAGCTGGGCGCTGGCTTCCGGCGTAAGCAGGGCCTTGGCCTGCTCATTGATCTCGATCGGCCGGCGCGCCCAGACGAAGCGGGAGGCGTCGAACAATTCGACCAAAGTCTTGGCCCGTTCCTTCAGCCCGGGCATGGCGGCGATCAGCTTGGCGCGTAGCGCCGGCGTCATGCTGCCGGCGAGTTCCTGGCCGCCGGCGATATGCGGCAGCAGTTGCTCGAGCGCGGCCAGCAACTCGGCGTCGGCGGTCTGCCGGATGTAATGACCGTTGAGGTTTTCCAGCTTGGCAAAGTCGAAGCGCGCCGGC
>Ga0335084_10003059_pt1 | contig 16264 bp, 14 predicted proteins | sample Lox_Sample_44_FD_206721 | JGI IMG/M metagenome (GOLD analysis project Ga0335084, IMG submission 206721) | Soil microbial communities from Loxahatchee National Wildlife Refuge, Florida, United States - Lox_Sample_4.4 | ecosystem: Environmental > Terrestrial > Soil > Wetlands | place: USA... | reverse complement strand
CAGGTATCGGAGCTGTGCTTCGGCACGATGTCTTTCGGCGGAGACGCCGACGAAGCGGCGTCCGCGGCGATGTACAAGGCTGCGCGCGACGCGGGCATCAACTTCTTCGACAGCGCAGACGAATACAACAAGGGCCGATCGGAGGAAATCCTCGGCCGGCTGATCAAGGGCGAGCGTGAAAACCTGATCCTCGCCACCAAGTGCCACAACCCGATCAGCGAGGACGTGAACGCGCGCGGCACCTCGCGCCGGCACGTCACGCGCGCGGTGGAAGCGAGCTTGAAGCGACTGCAGACCGACCGCGTGGAAGTGCTCTTCCTGCACCGCTTCGACAAGCTCACGCCGATCGACGAGGCCATGCGCGCGCTGGAAGACCTGGTGCGCGCGGGCAAGATCCTCTACCCCGCGGTCAGCAACTGGTCGGCCTGGCAGACTCAGCGTGCCCTGGACATCCAGGAGCGCAACAACTGGGCGCGCCTGCAGGTGACCGAGCCGATGTACAACCTGGTCAAGCGCCAGGCCGAGGTCGAAATCCTGCCGATGGCCGAGGCCAACGGCATCGGCGTCATGGCCTACAGCCCCGGCGCCGCGGGACTGCTCTCCGGAAAATATTCGGGCCCGGCGGGAGAGGGCCGGCTGAGAGCCAACAAGATGTACCAGGCCCGCTATGGCGAAACCTGGATGTACGAAGTCGCGGAGAAGTACGTCTCGTTCTGCAAGCAGAGGGGCCTGCACCCGGTCAGCACTGCCGTCGCGTGGGTCGGCGCGCATCCCGCCATGACTGCGCCCATCATCGGCGCGCGCAACCTCGATCAGCTCAAGGCATCGCTCGATGCGGTGAACGTGCCGATGACGCCCGCGCTGCGCGCCGAGATCACCGAGCTCTCGCGCACGCCCCCGCCGGCGACCGACAGGCTGGAAGAAATCCGGCCGCCGAAAGCCTAGGCCGCTGGACGCTCGAGCTGCTTTTTCATCGCTGCGAGGCCCTGGTCGATCATCCCGCTGATCGCGCCGGCCATCTCGTTTGGCAGCAGGTCGGCAATCCACACGGCCGTGGCGCCGTCCCCGTCCGCGACTATCTGCATCGATGCGTTGTGATGCGTCAGGCGCCCGCCAACGGCGGTCCAGGCGACGCGGCGGGTCCTGTCGTCGACGTCGACAATCAGTTCCTTCACCGACATGCCGTTGAAGAACGTAACAATGCGCGCGTCGGGGCCGTCCATGTGGCAGTCGGTGAGGAAGCCGGGGCAGAGACGCTGGTGGATGTTGCCGACGTCGCGCACGGCGTCCCAGACGTCTTCCGGCCGGGCATCGATCTGGATTTCCTTGTGAATCGAGGCCATGCGCTTGCCTCCTACTTGTTGCAGACCGCTTCGACGTTGTTGCCGTCGAGGTCGATCAGGAAGGCGCCGTAGTACTTGGGGCCGTAGTCGGGGCGCGGGCCGGGCTTGCCGTTGTCCTTGCCGCCGGCTTTGAGGCCTGCCGCGTGGAACGCGTCCACGGCGGCGCGATCCCTGGCCCTGAACGCGACGTGCGAGCCCTGCCCTGTCGCTCCTTCATGTGCGTGCAGCCAGAGCGCGGGCGCGTCCTTGGGTCCGAAGCCTGCGTAGCCTTCGCCGCTGGAGCCGGGAACATGCCCGAGCGGGGCAAGCGCGGCGGTGTAGAAACGCGCGCTGGCCTTGATGTCCTTTACTCGCAATCCGATGTGGTCGTACATGGCGGGTCTCCTGTGGAAAGGAGCCCATCCTAGGCCGCGGCGGCAAGCCTTTCTTGGAAAATCTTGCGGTCCCCGCGCGCGGCCTTGCGGAAGCCGCGCGGCGAGACGCCGGCCGCGCGATGGAAGCTGCGCACGAAGTTGGAGAGGTCCGCGAATCCGACGTCGAGCGCAATATCGGTGATGCTGCGTTCCTCGTCCGCGAGCAGGCGCGCCGCACGGCGCAGGCGCGAACGAACCAGGTACTGGTGCGGAGTCACGCCTAGCGCGGCGGAAAACACGCGCAGGAAATGGAAAGGGCTCGACCGGGCGTGCCTCGCCGAATCTTCGAGGCCGATGTCATCGGCCGCATGCGCGTCGATCCAGAGCGCCGCCTCGACCGCCGTGCGCCTATCCGCGGCCGACGAGGCTTGGCGCGCGGGTATTCCTGCCGACAGGATTTTCAGGAACCTGGCGGCGATGAGCATGCCCACCTCCTCCAATCCTATGTCGCTCCTTCGCTCCGCGACGGCCTGCGCCAATTCGCCCAGGACCATCAACTGCGCAAGCGGCGGCACTGCCCCGGCGCGCCAGGGCGAGGCGGGGGCACCGAGTGCGTCGATGAATTCCGGGGCGAACTGGAACGAGAGGCACTCGTCCCTGCAGCCGTGGTGCTCGTGCGTGCACAGGTATTCGTCGCCCGGATGGCCGACCATGAGCGAGCCGGCTACAAGCTCGAATGAGCCTCCGCCCGCCTTGAGGCCGAAGCTGCCCTTGCGCACATAGGCCACCGAATAGTTGGAGTGCGATTCGGCGTAGGGCCTGTCCGCGGGACCGGCCGTGCAGCGGTAGTCGTAAACACTGAGCGTGCTACTGCGAAAGAGCGCGGTCGCCGGCATGTATCCGGGGAGTTTATGCCCGGAGATCATGCCTCGTTATGCGCTTTTTGCATCGCTAGCCCGTGCGATACACAGGCTGCGCGGCGCTCAGGAATCCTTTCGCGGCAGTCCGGTGCCGCGTATCAGGTCGTACAGCGCCTGCGCCGCCGGCGTCAGGTACGCGCCCTTGCGCGAGAGCAGCACCAGCGTGCGCGAGACCACGGGTCCGGCCAGCGGAATCACGCGAAGCCGGGGATAGGCGCCCTTCTGCATGGCGAGCTGCGGCACCACAGCGACGCCGACGCCTTCGGCCACGAGCCCTACCGCCGTCGAGCTGCGCTGCACCTCGTAGAAGGAATTCAGGCTGAGGTTCTGGCCGGCGAGCGCGAGATCGAGCAGCTGGCGGTTGCCGCTCTCCAGCCCCGAGAAGATCAGCGGATGCGGCTCCAGCTCCTTCCAGGCGAGCTTCTTCCTGCCGGCCAGCGTGTGGTCGTCGCGGCAGACGAGCACGAAGCGGTCCTTGAGCAGCGGGACCCCGACCAGTTCCGGGTCGTGGGTTCCGACCAGCGTGATGCCGAACTCCGCTTCGCGCCGCAGCACGGCCTCGGCCACGCGCAGCGACGCGTGGTCGAGGATCTTGATGCGGTTGTTCGGGTAGAGGGCCGCGTAGCGCTGGATAATGCGCGGCAGGTACTGCACGCCCGCGGTCGGCACGCAGGCGATGCTCACGTCGCCGCGCAGCGCCTTGCCGGTCTCGCGGATCTCGGTGAGCGCGGTCGCCAGGTCGGCGAGCAGCCGGCGCGCGCGCGGCAGGAAGTCGCGCCCGATCGGCGTGAGCGCGACCGAGCGCGTGGTCCGCTCGACCAGCCGCACGCCGAGCAGCGCCTCGAGGTTCTGCAGCCGGCGCGTCAGGCCGGTCTGCGTGATGTGGATGGCCTCCGCGGCGCCGTTGAAGCTGCCGGCTTCCGCGATGGCAATGAAGGCCTGCACTCCCAGCGTGTCTATTTTCATGCGCACCACTCATCAATAAATATAATAAATTCATTTTACTCAGTACCGCGGCTCCGGCAACATGGCGGCCATGACGCCGGCCCTCGTCCTGTCGCTGATCGCCGCCGCCTCCCTGGTCACCTCGTTCATCTCGGGGATCCTCGGCATGGCGGGCGGCATGATCCTGATGGGCGTGCTGCTCGCCCTGCTGCCGCTGCCCGCGGCGATGATGCTGCACGGCGTCTCGCAGCTCGCCGCCAACGGCTGGCGCGCGCTGATGCTGCGCCGTGAAATCGACTGGCGCGTGTTCCGCGGACTCGCGCTGGGCTCCTTCGCCGCGCTCGCGCTGTTCGCCATGCTGCAGCTGGTGGTGGACAAGGCCGTCGCGCTGATCGCGATGGGCCTGATGCCGTTCGCCGGCCTGGCGCTGCCCGAGAAACTTCACCTCAACGTCGAGCGGCGCGGCCAGTCCTTCGCCTGCGGCGTCGTCTGCACCGTGATCGCGCTGATGGCGGGCATTTCCGGCCCGATCCTCGACGTCTTTTTCGTGCGCGCGAGAATGAGCCGCCACCAGGTGGTCGCTACCAAGGCCGCATCGCAGAGCCTCGGCCACCTGCTGAAGATCTGCTACTTCGGCGGCATCGTCAGCGTCGCCGGCGCGTCCATCGAGCTGACGACCGCCGCCATCGTAGTGTTCCTCGCGCTCGTCGGCACCGCGCTCTCGCGCCCGGTGCTCGAGCGCATGACCGACGGTTCCTTCCGGCTGTGGACGCGCTGGACCGTGATGACCATCGGCGCCTTCTACCTGGCGACCGGCCTGATCGCCTTGCGCTGACCAGCCGCAGCCGGGCGGCGCCCCGGCCGGAGTACACTCCGGCGCAATCGATGGCGCGCGATCCCCACAGCCGGAACGGCCTGCCGCTCAGCGGCATCCGCGTCATCGAAGTGGCGCAGAACCTCGCCGGCCCGTTCTGCGGCCAGATCCTCGCGCACCTCGGCGCCGACGTGATCAAGGTCGAGCGCCCGGAGGGCGGCGACGACACGCGCGGCTGGGGCCCGCCCTTCCTGGACGGCGAAGGCAGTTCCTTCCACGCCGTGAACCTGGGCAAGCGCTCGGTGGTCGTGGATTTGAAGGACTCGGCCGGCGTCGAGCGGCTGCGCCGGCTGGTCGACGGCGCCGACGTGCTGGTTCAGAACCTGCGTCCCGGTTCCATGGAAGCGCTCGGCCTCGACAGCCCTGCGCTCCTCGAGCGCAACCCGAAGCTCGTCTATTGCTCGCTGCACGCGCTCGGCAGCGTCGGCCCGCTCAAGGACCGCCCGGGCTTCGAGCCGATGGTGCAGGCCTACGCCGGCATGATGATGATGTGCGGCCAGCCCGATGGGCCGCCGATCCGCATCGGCACCCAGGTGCTCGACCACGGCACCGGCATGTGGGCGGCGATCGGCGTGCTGGCCGCGCTCGTGCGCCGCTCGCACACCGGGCGCGGCGGCGTGGTCGACACCTCGCTCTTCGAAACCGCGCTCGGCTGGTGGACGATTCACCACGCGAGTTACGCGGTCTCGGGCGAAGTGCCGCCGCGGCATCCGACCGGCACCGAAAAACTGATCGTGTTCCAGGGCTTCGAAACGCGCAACGGCCCGCTCATCATCGCCGCCGGCAACGATCGCCTCTTCGCCAAGCTCGCGGTGGCGCTCGGCCGCGCGGACTGGGCGAGCGACCCGCGCTTCGCGAAGAATGCCGGGCGCTTCGAGCATCGCCGGGAGATCCTCGCGGAAGTGGCGCGCATCGTAGCGACGCGCACGAAGGGCGAATGGATCGACATCCTGGAAGCGGCCGGCGTGCCCTGCGCGCCGGTCAATACGCTGCCCGAAGCGCTGGCCGAGCCGCAGACCGAAGCAGTGGGAATGCTGATGCCGGTCCCGGGCCTCGACCTGCGCCTCATGGGCCTGCCGATCATGCTCGACGGCGCGCGGCCGCCGATCCGCCGCCGCGCGCCAAAGCTGGGCGAACACACGCGCGAGGTGCTCGGCGAATGACCGCTGTCGACCGTCAGCAGACCTAGTGACTATGCGAAAAGTCGTCCTATTCGGTCTTGCACTAGTCGTGTTGGGCGTCGCCTATTCGGGATGGAACGCCTACGAAGACCGCGAATCTCCACGTCGTGCCGGTGTTGAGAAAACTATCCTCGAAGCTCAAAAAGCGGCGGTAAAAGCAAGAGAGCGCGCCGAGCACTGGTCTGAGCACGGGAACATAAGGTTTAGGGAAATAGCCTGCAAGTCGCACCCACCTGACTCCCCGCCGCGGGTCGCTGTTTCTGCGTGGAATGAGGACGTCTTAGCGATCAAGGCGCCAATTTGTATCAACTGCGCGCAGCACGTAGAAAGCGTCGAGGCCAGGGTAGATGGAGATAGCCTTTGGCTAACGATCAAGTCAACGAAAATAGGCGACTTCGCGGCTGCGTGCGACTGCGAGCGTATAGCTGACATCCGGATCGGGTCTTTGACAAAGCGAAACTACAAGATAGAGGGCGTTGCTCCCGTGGGGCTTTGCATATGACCGCTTCTGGCCCAAACCAGACAATTGCTTCAATGACGTTTCTATTTCGTATCAATCGAGAAATCACGGCATCTTGAGCGTTGACTTAGCGATCCGAGTCACGCTACGTTCAAAGGTGTAGGAAGCAAATCGATTCCTAGCCGGGTTCTACGCAGACACCCGGTCCTGAAAGACGTCCCGTCCAAGTGCTGCTCTGTTCCCATTTGGGAAGGAGTAATCGCGTGGGCAAGTCAAATTCAAGAAGAGTTCTCGGACCCGCTGCCTGGATCGGCAGCGTCGCGTTGGCGCTCGGCGTCGGCACCGTGATCGGCGAATCGATGCCGCCGAAGGAGAGCACGGGGGTCAAGATCAGTGATCCGGTCGTTATGGATCTCGCACCGTGGGCCGGCGACATGAAGGGACGGCAATTGCGCATTCGCAAGTTCGAAATTGCACCCGGCGGCGTCATCGGCGTCCACAGCCACGACGATCGGCCCGACGTGTCTTACCTCGCACAGGGAAATCTCGTCGAAAACCGCGCGGGCGGATTTTCGGAGGCGCGCCAGGGCGACTCCCTGCATGCGGCCGGCAAAGGCGTGACGCACTGGGTCGAGAACAGGGGATCGACCCCGGCCGTCTTGATAGTGGCGGATATTTTCAAGCCGCAATAGATCCAAGCGCGAGGAGAGGCGACGTCCGCCCTCAACCGAGGGCGGACATTGCCGCTAGTCGATGCTGATGCCTGCCTTGCGAATGAGATCGCCGAGGCGCTTCTCCTCGCTGGCGCGGTACGCCACCGCCTCCGCGGGGCTCGACCACCAGGCGGTCGCGCCGCGATCGAAATATTTCTTCTTCAGATCGGCGCTCTCGAGCGCCTGTTTCGCGAACATCGAGATGCGCTCGACCACCGCGGCCGGAATGCGCGCGGGACCGACGAGCATCGTCCAGGAACTGATGTCGTAGCCTGGCAGGAACTCGCCGAGCGACGGGAAATCGGGCACCACGGAGCTGCGCGCGGCACTGGTCACCGCGTAGCCCTTCACCTTGCCGGCACGGTACTGCGCGAGCGCGCCCGGGATGTTGTCGAAGACGAAGTGCACCTGGCCGCCGAGCAGGTCGGCCATTGCGGGCGCGGTGCCCTTGTAAGGCACGTGCACCAGGTCCACGTTCGCCATCAGATTGAACATCACGCCCGAGAGGTGCGGCGTGGTGCCCACGCCTGAGTGGCCATAGAAGTATTTCTTCGGATTGCCGCGCAGCAGCTCGATCAGCTCGGGCACCGTGTTCGCCGGCACGCCGGGATGGCCGACGAGGAAGTTCGGCAGCACCCAGAGGTTGGTGACGAAGGTGAAATCCTTCGCCGCGTCGAAGCGCATCTTGCCGGCCTTGAGCGTCGGCGCGATCGCGTGCGAGGCGATGCCGCCCAGGCCGAGCATGTAGCCGTCGGGCTCCGAGCGGGCGACTTCCGCGGCACCGACGTCGCCGCCGTCGCCGCCGCGGTTCTCGACCACGAACTGCTGGCCGGTGATCTCGCTCATCGCCGCGCAGAAAAGGCGCGACAGCGTGTCGGTCGGCCCGCCGGCGGGATAGGGATTGATGTAGCGCACCGGCCGGTTCGGCCAGGCGCCTTGCGCGCGTGCCGCGCTGCCGATGATCCAGGGCGACGCCAGCACTCCGCCGATCACGCCGAGCGCGCGGCGCCGCGTGCGCCGCGGTATTGGACGATTGGCCATCTCCCCTCCCTCAGGCCGTTCTCCTCGGTGGCGAGTGTACACTCGCTGCCGGCGATAGAGACGATGGCGGAAAAGCAAAAGACGCAGATCCGGCCCGAGCGCGTGCTCGAGGTGGTCGCCGCCGTAGCTCGGGAGGCGCGGCCCAACGTCGCGCTGAACGGCTCGCAGGTCACGCTCGACGCCTCGCTCGAGAAGGAGCTGGGCCTGGACAGCCTCGCGCGCGTGGAGCTGGTGCTGCGCCTGGAGAAGGAGTTCGGCGCGAGCCTGCCCGAACAGGCCCTCGCCACCAGCGAAACGCCGCGCGACCTGCTGCGCTTCCTGCTCTCCAGCGCCGGCCACGCGCCGCGCGCCGCGGACACCAGCGTAGCGAGCCTGGTGCAGGCCGAGGGCGTGCGCGCGCCCTCGGAGTCGCAGGCGCGCTCGCTCGTCGAGGCGCTCGAATACCACGCCGAGCGCCAGCCCGACCGGCTCACGGTCTTCATGTACGAGGAGGAGCAGGAGTTCCCGCTCAGCTATCGCGCGCTCTGGGAGCGCGCACGGGGCTACGCGGGGGCTCTCGCGCAGGCCGGCCTGCAGCCCGGGCAGATGGTGGCGATCATGCTGCCGACCTGCAAGGAATACCTGTATTCGTTCTACGGCGTGCTCATCGCGGGCGGCGTGCCGGTGCCGCTATATCCCCCCGCCCGGTTGAGCACGATCGAAGACCACATGACGCGCCACGTGGGCATCCTCAAGAGCGCCGGCGCGGCGATCATGATCACGATTCCGGAGGCCAAGCCGCTCGCCTACCTGCTGCGCGCGCAGGTGGAATCGCTGAACCGCATCCTGATCCCGGCGGAACTGGATGCCTCCGCGAACCCGGAAATCGCGCCGTTCCGCGGCAAACCCGGCGACACCGGATTCCTGCAGTACACCTCGGGCAGCACGGGCAACCCCAAGGGCGTGGTCCTGTCGCATGCGAACCTGATGGCCAACGTGCGCGCGATGGGCGCGGCGGTGAACGCCGGCCCCGAGGACGTATTCGTGAGCTGGCTGCCGCTCTACCATGACCTCGGGCTCATCGGCGCCAACTTCGCCTCGCTGGTGCTCGGTTTCCCGACCGTGCTGATGTCGCCGCTTTCGTTCCTGTCGCGTCCCGTGAGCTGGCTGCGCGCCATCCACCGCCACCGCGGCACCATGTCCGGCGGGCCGAACTTCTCCTTCGAGCTGGCCCTGCGCCGCATCGCAGACGAAGACATGCAGGGCATCGACCTCTCTTCCTGGCGCTTCGCCTTCAACGCGGCCGAGCCGGTGAGCCCGGAGACCATCATCGCGTTCGAGCAGCGCTTTTCGAAATACGGCCTGCGCAAGAACTGCATCTCGCCCTCCTACGGCCTGGCGGAATCCACCGTCGGCGTGGCGATCACCACGCCCGGCACGCCCTGGCGCGCCGACCGGCTCGACCGGGAGCGCTTCACGCGCACGGGCGAGGCCGTCCCGGCGCGGCCCGACGATGCTTCGCCGCTCGTCGTGATCGGCTGCGGCACGCCCATTCCCGGCCACGACATCCGCGTCGTCGACGCGGCCGGCCTGGAGCTCCCCGACCACCACGAAGGGCACCTGCAGTTCCGCGGCCCGTCCTCGACGTCCGGCTACTACCGCAACCCCGAGGCGACGAAGACGCTGTTTGGCAGCGGCGACTGGCTGAACACCGGCGACCGCGCCTACCTCTCGGAAGGCACGCTGTTCCTCACCGGCCGCGAGAAGGACATCATCATCCGCGGCGGCCGCAACATCAGCCCCTACGAGCTGGAGCAGGCCGTGGGCGACCTGGCCGGCGTGCGCCGCGGTTGCGTCGCGGTATTCGGCAGCAAGGATGCGGCGACCGGCACCGAGCGCGTGGTGGTGCTTGCCGAAATGCGCGACCGCGACGCCTCGCGCCACGACGACCTGAAGCGCATGATCAACGACATCGCCGTAGGCCTCATCGGCGCGCCGGCCGACGACATCGTGCTCGCTCCGCCTGGTACGGTGCCGAAGACCTCGAGCGGCAAAATCCGCCGCGTCGCGGCGCGCGAATTCTACGAGCGCGGCCCATCCTCGGTGAAGCCCGCCGCGGTCTGGCTGCAATTCCTGCGCCTCATGCTCGCGGGCGCGGCGCCGCAGCTGCGCCGCGGCGCGCGCACGCTCGCCGGTGCCCTCTTCGCTCTCAGGGGCTACGTGGTATTCGGCCTGCTGTTCCCGTTCGCGTTTCTCGCGGCGCTGCTCGCGCCCGGTCGCGCCTGCTGGCGCGTAGGCCGCGGGGTCTGCCGGCTGTTCCTGTCCCTCTCGGGCATCCCGATCGCGGTCCAGGGCAGCGAGCACCTGCGGATCACACGTCCCACCGTCCTCGCCGTGAACCATACCAGCTACCTCGACGCCGTTCTGCTCGTCTCGCTGCTCGAGGACCGCGGCTTCGCCTTCGTCGCCAAGCGCGAGTTCGCGGACAGCTTCCTCATGGGCCGGTTGCTCGCGGGCTTCGGCACGCAGTTCATCGAGCGCTTCGACGTCGCCAAGAGCGCCGAGCACGCGGGCGAGATGGCCGAAGCCGCCAAGCGCGGCGTGTCGCTGGTCGTGTTCCCGGAGGGCACGCTCACACGCGCCACCGGCCTGATGCCGTTTCGCACCGGCGCCTTTCAGGCCGCCGCGCAGGCCGGCATCCCGGTGGTGCCGGTGGCACTGCGCGGCATGCGCTCGGTGCTGCGCGACGGCACCTGGTACCTGCGGCGGGCGCCGGTCACGCTGCACGTAGGCGCGCCGATCGCGCCGGAGGGCGGCGACTGGGCCGCGGCGGTCAAGCTGCGCGACGCCGCGCGCGCGGAAATCCTGCGCCATTGCGGCGAGCCGGATCTCGCGCCGGAAAGCCGGGGCGGTGGACTACGCGGCGATTAAGGCGGTTCACGTCGCCTGCGCGATCCTGAGCGCGGCCGGGTTCGCCGCGCGCGGCGTGCTGATGCTGCGCGATTCGGCGCTGCTCGCCTCGCGCTTCGTCCGCATCGCGCCGCACATCATCGATACGCTGCTGCTCGCGAGCGCGGTGGCCCTCGCCTGGATGAGCGCGCAATACCCCTTCGCGCAGGCCTGGCTCACCGCGAAGGTCGTCGCGCTCGTCGCCTACATCCTGCTCGGCACTATTGCGCTCAAGCGCGGCCGCAGCAAGCCGGTGCGCGCCGCGGCTTTTGCGCTTGCGCTTGCCACGGTGCTCTACATCCTTGCGGTGGCGTACACGCGCAATCCAGCGATCCTTTTCGCTAGCGGCTGAAGTCCTTCCGCTCCAGCAGCCAGGAGATCCCGAAGCCGAGCACGAGGCCCCAGAACGCGGCGCCAACATTGAAGATCGTCACGTCGGCCACGGTTACGAGGAAGGTGACCAGCGCGCCGAGCGCGAACTTGCCGCCGAAGGCGACGCCGAACGCGGTCTGCAGCACGCGCAGCATCGCCAGGCCGCCGAGCGCGGCGATGAACGCGGGCGGCGTGGACAGCAGCAGGCGCACGAACAGCGGCGAGGCGAGTCCGAAGGCGAGCGCGAGCACGCCGACCGCCACGCCCGCCGTGTAATGGCGCTGCTTCTCGCCCGAGGAGGAGATGATCGCGTTCACCGGCCCGGTCAGGCAGGTGGACACCGAGCCGACGAACGCGGTCACGATGGAGCCCGCGCCGCAGGCGACCGCGATGGCGCCGATCGGCGGCTTGTGGCCCGCGGCGCTCAGCACGGCGAAGCCCTGCCCGTTCTGCACCACCAGCACCGTGATCGCGAGCGGCACGACCAGCTCCACCATCGCCTGCCAGGAAAACGCGGGCAGGTACAGGTTGGGCGGGGCGAGCGCGACCAGGGCTTTCCCGCCCATGTCGAACTTGTCCAGCAGGAGGATCGACACCGCCCCCGCGAGCAAGGCGCCGATCAGCGGAGGCAGCAGGCGCCCGATTTTTTGCGCATGGGAGAGAAAGATGAAAGCGAGCACCATCGGCGCCGCGACCCGCAGGTCGTCGCGCACCGCGTGCACCAGGCCGACGCCGAAGCGAAGGAACACGCCCGCGACCATCGCCATCACGATCGGCATGGGCGCCGCCTCGGTGCAGCGGCGCACCCAGCCGGAGAGTCCGAGCGCCAGCATCAGGACCCCCGTGGCAAGGTAGGCGCCGATCACTTCGGCAAAGCTGAGGTGGCCGAGCGCGGGCCCGACCAGCACCGCGCCGGGGATGGTCCAGAAGAACACCAGCGGCTGCTGCCAGGCGAGGCAGAAGCCGATGCTGATCAGGCCGTTGATGAAGAATGCGCCGAAGAGCCAGGAGGCCAGGTCCGCCTCCGAGAGGCCGCCCCGGTCGCCCACCGAGAGGATGATCGCGACGGGCCCGGTGGCGGCGAAGATGAACGCGATCAGCCCGCTGACCGCGTAATGCGCGCCAAAGTCGGCGACGAACCGGCGGATCAAGCCTTGAGCACCGACCGGCTACCGAAGGACCGACTTCAGCAGCTTGCCCATCTCCGCCGGGTTCTTGGTGACCCTGATGCCGCAGGACTCCATGACCGCGAGCTTTTCCTGCGCCGTGCCCTTGCCGCCCGAGATGATCGCCCCGGCGTGGCCCATGCGCTTGCCCGGCGGCGCGGTGACGCCGGCGATGAAGCCGACCACCGGCTTCTTCATGTTCGCCTTTGCCCACTGCGCCGCGGTCTCCTCGTCGGAGCCGCCGATCTCGCCGATCATGACCACCGCGTCGGTGTCCGGATCGTCGTTGAAGAGCTTGAGCACGTCGATGTGCTTCACGCCATTCACGGGGTCGCCGCCGATTCCGACCGCGGTGGACTGGCCGATGCCGATTTCGGTGAGCTGGCCCACCGCCTCGTAGGTGAGCGTGCCGGAGCGCGACACCACGCCGACGCGGCCCTTCCGGTGGATGTGGCCCGGCATGATGCCGATCTTGATCTCGCCGGGCGTGATCACTCCCGGGCAGTTCGGGCCGACCAGCAGGCTGCGCCGGTTCTGCTTGCGCATGCGGTCGCGCACCTCGACCATGTCGCGCACCGGGATGCCCTCGGTGATGCAGATGACCAGGTCGAGGTCGGCCTCCACCGCTTCCCAGATCGCCGCGGCGGCGAACGGCGGCGGCACGTAGATGACCGAAGTGTTTGCCCCTGTCTTTGCTTTTGCCTCGGAAACATTCCCGAAAATAGGGATGCCTTCGAAATTTTCTCCGGCTTTCTTCGGGTTGACGCCGGCGACGTAGCAGTTCTTGCCGTTCGCGTAGGCGCGGCTGGTCTGCGTGTGGAACATCCCGGTCTTGCCGGTGATGCCCTGCGTGACGACGCGCGTGTCCTTGTTGATGAGGATGCTCATTTCTTCTTCCTCCGCACCACTTTCTTCTTCTTGGGCTTTGCCCTTGCTTTCGGCTTGGGCTTGGGCTTTGATTTCGGCTTCTTCTTCAGCGTCGCCACGACCTTCTTCGCCGCATCGGCCATGTTGTCGGCCGAGATGATCGGCAGCCCGGAATCCTTGAGGATCTTCCGCCCCAGATCCTCGTTGGTGCCCTTCATGCGCACCACGAGCGGCACCGACAGCTTCACCTCGCGCGCCGCGGCGACGATGCCGGTGGCGATGGTGTCGCACTTCATGATGCCGCCGAAGATGTTGACGAGGATCGCGCGCACCTTCCTGTTGGACAGCATGATCTTGAACGCAGCCGTGACCTTCTCCGCGGTCGCGCCGCCGCCCACGTCGAGGAAGTTCGCCGGCGAGCCGCCGAAGAGCTTGATCGTGTCCATGGTCGCCATGGCAAGGCCCGCGCCGTTCACCATGCAGCCGATCGCGCCGTCCAGCGAGATGTAGTTGAGGTCGTACTTCGAGGCCTCGATCTCGAGCGGATCCTCCTCGTCCAGGTCCCGCATGGCGACGATGTCGGGGTGCCGGAACAGGGCGTTGTCGTCGATGTTGAGCTTGGAATCGAGCGCCACGACCTTGCCCTCGCCGGTCAGGATCAGCGGGTTGATCTCGGCGAGCGAAGCGTCGGTCTCCCAGAAGCAGCGGTAGAGGCCCTGCAGCAGCTTCGCCGCGTCGGCGACGGAGGCCTCGGGCACGCCGATCTTCCTCGCCACGCCCGCCGCATCCGCGCCGGTCAGGCCCGCGGCGGGGTCGATGATCGCGCGATGGATCTTCTCGGGCGTCTTCGCGGCGACTTCCTCGATGTCCATGCCGCCCTCGCTCGACGCCATCAGCGCGACGCGCTGCGTCACGCGGTCCACCACCATGCCGACGTAGAGCTCCTTCCGGATGTCGGCGCCCTCTTCGATCAGCAGGCGGCGTACTTTCTGCCCGCCCGGCCCCGTCTGGTGCGTTACGAGCTGCATACCAAGGATTTTTTCCGAAAAGTCTTTTACTTCAGACAAAGACTTCGCGACCTTCACCCCGCCGCCCTTGCCGCGGCCGCCGGCGTGGATCTGCGCCTTGACCACCCAGGCCTTGCCGCCGAGCTTCTTCGCCGCCTCGACCGCCTCGTCGACGCTGAAGCACGGGAAGCCGCGCGGCGTGACCACGCCGAATTTGCGGAACAATTCCTTGCCCTGGTACTCGTGGATTTTCATGCGGCCGCGTCTCCCCTGAAGCGGGCGATATTAGCATCGGCCCCGCGGTTTTCAATGCCGCTAGAATCATTGACATGCGTCATGTCATCGCCCTCGACCAGGGCACCACCAGCTCGCGGGCGATCATCTTCGACGAAGCAGGCCAGGCAGTCGCCTCGGCGCAGCGCGAGTTCAAGCAGCACTACCCGGAACCGGGCTGGGTGGAGCACGATCCGGAGGAGATCTGGCGCACGCAACGCGACGTCGCGCGCGAGGCGCTGCGCGCGTCGGGCCTGAAGGCCGAGAGCCTCGTCGCCTGCGGCATCGCCAACCAGCGCGAAACCACGGTGGTCTGGGACCGCCAGACCGGGCAGCCGATCCACCCGGCGATCGTCTGGCAGGACCGGCGCACCGCGCAGATGTGCGCTGAGCTGAAGGAGGTCGGCGCCGAAAGCCTGGTGCAGGAGCGCACGGGCCTCGTGCTCGATCCGTATTTTTCCGGCACCAAGCTCGCCTGGATCCTGGACAAGGTTCCCGGCGCGCGCCGGCGCGCGGAACTGGGCGAACTCGCCTTCGGCACGGTGGACACCTGGCTCGTCTGGAACCTGTCGCAGAGCAGGACCCACGTCACGGATCCGAGCAATGCCTCGCGCACCTTGCTGTTCAACATCCACATGGGCGACTGGGACCCGGAGCTGCTCGGGCTGCTGCGCGTGCCGCGCGCGATCCTGCCCGACGTCTACCCGTCGTCCCACGCGTTCGGCATGATCTCGCCGAACGTGCTGGGCGCGCCGATCCCGATCACCGGCGTCGCCGGCGACCAGCAGGCGGCCCTGTTCGGCCAGGGCTGCCACAAGGCGGGCATGGCCAAGAACACCTACGGCACCGGCTGCTTCATGCTCATGCACACGGGCAGGAAAGTCGTGCGCTCGGCGAACGGCCTGCTCAGCACGGCGGCCGCCCAGCTCGGCCGCGCCATCGACGCGCGCGACGCCGACATGGAGTACGCGCTGGAAGGCAGCGTCTTCATCGGCGGCGCGGTCGTGCAATGGCTCAGGGACGAACTGGGGTTTTTTGAAAAATCGGTTCAAGTGGAGGCGCTGGCCGCAACAGTCCTCGACAACGGCGGGGTCTATGTCGTGCCGGCGTTCGCGGGCCTGGGCGCGCCGCACTGGGATCCGCATGCGCGCGGCGCCATCGTCGGGCTGACGCGCGGCTCGTCGCGGGCGCACATCGCGCGCGCCGCGCTCGAGTCCATCGCCTACCAGAGCGCGGACGTGCTGGCGGCGATGCAGAAGGACGCGGGCGAAAAGCTCTCCGAACTGCGCGTGGACGGCGGGGCCGCGGCCAACGACCTGCTGATGCAGTTCCAGGCGGACATCCTTGGCGTGCCGGTGGTGCGGCCAAAGGTGCTCGAGACCACCGCCCTCGGCGCCGCCTACCTTGCGGGCCTGCATACCGGCGTCTGGTCCTCGCGCGAGGAGATCGCCGCACAATGGCAGATGGATCGCCGCTTCGAGCCTGCCATGCCGCGTGCGGACGCCGATGCCCTGCTCGCCCGCTGGCACGAAGCGGTCAACCGCTCGCGGCACTGGAGCGCGGAGGCTCCCTGACCGCCGTCCCGCGCGGACAAGACGGCGGGACAAAGATCAAGAACGACTAAGGCCTTACACTCCCCGGCAACCATGCACAAGGATTCCGCCACCCGCCTCGCAGAGGGCAGCAGCGAATTGCTGCGCGCCATCATCGTCAACCTTGCCGAGGGCGTGCTGATCTACGACCGGGACGGCCGGGTGATCACGGGCAACCCGGCCGCCGAGGCGATACTCGGGCGGCCGCTCGCCGAGCTGGTCGGCAGCC
>Ga0335084_10003058_pt1 | contig 16271 bp, 16 predicted proteins | sample Lox_Sample_44_FD_206721 | JGI IMG/M metagenome (GOLD analysis project Ga0335084, IMG submission 206721) | Soil microbial communities from Loxahatchee National Wildlife Refuge, Florida, United States - Lox_Sample_4.4 | ecosystem: Environmental > Terrestrial > Soil > Wetlands | place: USA... | reverse complement strand
CGATCTCGAGCGGCGAATTCCGGTGGGAAGGGTTTCGCGACGCGAGCGACACGGGCCTGCATCTGGTGGGCGGCGTGCTCATGGGGGTGGGTGGCGTCACCGCGCTCGGCTGCACGATCGGGCAGGGGCTCTCGGGCGTCTCGACGCTGAGCGTCACGAGCTTCGTGGCGCTCGCGGCGATCGTGCTCGGGGCGGTCGCGGCGTTGCGCTGGCAGGCGTGGCGCATCGAGCGCGAGGCGTGAAGCCTTCGCGCGACGCCACCTCGGGCGCGGCGGAGCCGCCGCTCGCGTCCGTGGCAGTGCCTCCTGCGGACGATGCCGATCTCGAGCGCCGCTTCGGCGGCCTGCGGCGGCTCTACGGCGATGCGGCCTATGCGCGCATCCGTGCGGCGCATGTCGTCGTCGCCGGGGTCGGGGGCGTCGGGTCGTGGTCGGCCGAGGCGCTCGCGCGCAGCGGCGTTGCGGCGCTCACGCTGATCGACCTCGACCACGTGGCCGAATCGAACGTCAACCGGCAGGTGCAGGCACTCGGGTCGACGCTGGGCCAGGCCAAGGTCGCGGCGCTCGCCGTGCGCATCGCCGACATCCATCCCGGCTGCGCCGTGACGTGCATCGAGGAATTCGTCGAGCCCGGCAACTGGCCGGCGCTGCTGCCGCTCGGCCCGCGCATCGATGCGGTCGTCGATGCGTGCGACGACGTGCGCGCGAAGGCCGTGCTCGCGGCCTGGAGTCTCGCCACGCGCACGCCGCTGGTGGTCGTGGGCGCCGCGGGCGGCAAGCGGCGCGCGCACGACGTGCGCGTGAGCGACCTCGGCGCCGTCACGCACGACCCCATGCTCGCGAGCCTGCGCCAGCGATTGCGGCGGCACCACGGAGGCGCGCGCACCGGTGCGATGGGCGTGACGTGCGTGCATTCGAGCGAGCCCGTGCGATTGCCGGAAGGGGCGTGCGACATCGAGGGGAATCTGGCCTGCCACGGCTACGGCTCGAGCGTCGCCGTGACCGCCACGTTCGGCATGGTCGCCGCAGGCTGCGCGCTAGAATTCGCGGCGTTCCCATCGACGGAGCGCGACGACCGCCCGGCTATAATCGAGGGCTTGCCGGGTTGTTAGCTCAGTTGGTAGAGCAGCGGACTTTTAATCCGTAGGTCGTGGGTTCGAGCCCCGCACAACCCACCACCCACACGACACCGGCAGGCAGCGCACCACCCCACACCGCGCACAGTTTTCGGGCTCTTAGCTCAGTTGGTAGAGCAGCGGACTCTTAATCCGTAGGTCGAGCGTTCGAGTCGCTCAGGGCCCACCAGAAAATAGCAGTGAAATCAACGCGTTGCAGGAGTCCTTGGACCTGCAACGCGTTTTTCTTCCGGCGACTGTGCCGTATTTGTGCCGTGAATTGACGGCGCCTCGCGTTTTTCTCCTCGGTCGGACTGTGCCTTGACTGTGCCGCGCGCATGCGAAGCGAGTCGCTCCGCCCAGGGAGCGAGGTGGTCGGCGGCGAGGCGCTGCCGGCTGTTCTCACGACGAAGGGGAGGGGGGCCTAACTCGTGGCGAGATACCGCCGCATCGAGTCGAAGGCAACCTCTGCGACTCCGCAAAGACCTAGCGGCGCTGTTCAGCCTGCTGCGATAGCGCCGCGATGAACCGCGGTCAAGGGCGATCCGGCCAATGCCGCCGCGTGTCAGCCAGCGCTCGCGCCGGGAGCCGCCGCGACCGCGCTGCGGCTGAAACGGGGTGCGTGATTGTGGCGCCACTTGAATCGGCGACCGACCGCGGTTCAAATGCGACCCTCCTTCGACGAGATGCACAACGTGTCCGAGACCGCTCCCGGGGATCCGGCCTGCATCGCTCCCGCGAGTGCACGGGCGGAAATGGCGGATTTGCTTGCGTCGCGGCGCTCCGTCGCGCCGCGACGCCTGGCCGCCCCCTCGCCGTCTGCGGACGAAGTCGCGCGCATGCTCGCGGCAGCGCTCGCCGGGCCCGACCACGGCGGCCTCAGACCGTGGCGATTTATCGAGTTCCCCCTCGAGAGCCGGCAACTCCTGGCGGATCTCTTCGAAGCCGAAAAGCGCCGTCGCGACCCTCTGGCTGAAGCCCTCGATGTGCAGCGTGCGCGCGAACATGCGCTGGTGCCGCCGTCGCTCCTTGCCTTTGTCGTGAGGCCGATGGCTCGGGCTTCGGTCCCGCTGCGCGAGCAGTGGCTTGCGGCCGGCGCTGCGCTCGGAAACTTCCTGAACGCAGCGCACCTGCTGGGCTACGGGGCGATGGTTCTCAGCGGCGAGCGCTGCGACGACGTTCCGCTGCAGCGGGCACTCGGCATCGCTCCCGACGAGCAGCTCGCCGGCTTCGTCAGCGCGGGCACCATCGCCATGGCGCCGCGCACGTCGACGCGACCCGAGCCGAGGTCGATGATTCGCGCGTGGCAACCGGCGGATGTTGCGCCGCAGCCTCTGTCGGACCCGTCATAAGGAAAACCGCTGATTCGAATCGCGGTCCGGGTCATCCCCAATAGGGGAAGGGCACGACGTTGCAAGTGGCTTGCGACCGGCCTTCGGGAGGTAGATCGATGGACATGGACCGGAGGCGGTTCTTCCGGGTGAGCGGGGCCGGACTCGCCGGCTCGAGCCTTGCGTTGCTGGGCTTCTCGCCTGACGCGGTGCTCGCGGAGACGCGCAACTTCAAGCTCTCACGGACCACGGAAACGCGCAACACCTGCCCCTACTGCTCGGTAGGTTGCGGCGTCATCATGTACAGCCTTGGCGATCGAGCCAAGAACGTCGCAGCAGACATCATCCACATTGAAGGCGATCCGGACCACCCGGTGAACCGCGGCACGCTCTGCCCCAAGGGCGCAGGCCTGCTCGATTTCGTGCACAGCCCCAACCGACTCAAGTTCCCGGAGATCCGCGAGCCGGGAGCACAGGAATGGAAGCGCGTCAGCTGGGACGAGGCGATGTCGCGCCTGACCAAGTTCATGAAGGACGACCGCGACGCCAACTTCCAGGCGCGCAACGCCGATGGCAAGACCGTCAACCGCTGGCTCACCACCGGCATGCTGTGCGCGTCGGCCTCGTCGAATGAATCGGGCTACATCACCCACAAGGCGATGCGCTCGATGGGATTGCTGATATTCGATAACCAGGCACGTGTCTGACACGGCCCGACGGTGGCCAGTCTGGCCCCGACGTTCGGCCGCGGCGCGATGACCAACCACTGGGTGGACATCAAGAACGCCGACCTCGTCCTGATCATGGGTGGCAACGCCGCCGAAGCCCATCCCTGCGGCTTCAAGTGGGTCATCGAAGCCAAGCATCACAACAAGGCCAAGCTCGTGGTCGTCGATCCGCGCTACACGCGCAGCGCGGCGATGAGCGACTACTACGCCCCGATCCGCGCGGGCAGCGACATCGCGTTCCTCGCCGGCGTCATCAACTACCTGCTGACCAACGACAAGGTCCAGCACGAATACGTGAAGGCGTATACGAACGCCAGCTTCATCGTCGGCGAGAGCTATTCGTTCAAGGACGGCATCTTCTCGGGCTACGACGAGGCCAAGCGCGCCTACAACAACGCCAGCTGGGGCTACGAGCTCGACGACAAGGGCTTCGCCAAGGTCGACGAGACGCTGCAGCACCCGCGTTGCGTCCTGCAGGTCATGAAGCGGCACTTCTCGCGCTACACGCCCGACCTGGTGAGCCAGATCACCGGCACGCCGAAGGACAAGTTCCTCAAGGTGTGCGAGATGATCTCGTCGACCGCCACCCCGACGCGTGCGATGACGATCATGTACGCGCTCGGATGGACGCAGCACAGCACCGGCTCGGAGATGATCCGCACGGCGGCGATCATGCAGCTGCTGCTGGGCAACATCGGCATCCCCGGCGGCGGGATGAACGCGCTGCGCGGCCACAGCAACATCCAGGGCCTCACGGACCTGGGGCTCCTGTCGACGAGCCTGCCTGGCTATCTCACCCTGCCTCGCGACAACGAGCAGGACCTGGAGACCTACTACAAGACCCGGGCGCTCAAGCCGTTGCGTCCCAATCAGATGAGCTACTGGCAGAACTATCCGAAGTTCTTCGTCAGTCTGCAAAAGGCCTGGTGGGGCAACGCCGCGACGCACGAGAACAACTGGGCGTACGACTACCTGCCGAAGTGGGACAAGAGCTACGATGTGCTGGTTGCGTTCGAGCTCATGTCGCAGGGCAAGCTCAACGGCTACATCTGCCAGGGCTTCAACCCGGTCGGTTCGTTCCCGGACAAGAAGAAGATCATCCGCGGCCTCTCGAGGCTCAAGTACCTCGTCGTCATCGACCCGCTCAACACCGAGACCGCCGAGTTCTGGAAGAACCACGGCGAATACAACGACGTGAAGAGCGAGGAGATCCAGACCACGGTGATCCGACTGCCGTCCACGTGCTTTGCGGAGGAGGACGGCTCGCTCACCAACAGCGGCCGCTGGCTGCAGTGGCACTACAAGGGCGCGCCGCCGCCCGCAGAGGCCAAGGGCGACGCGAAGATCATCGCCGAGCTCTTCATGCGCCTGCGCACCGCGTATGCGAAGGACGGCGGCGCCTTCCCCGACCCGATCGTCAAGCTCACCTGGCCCTATCGCAACCCGCTCGATCCGTCCGCGGAAGAGCTAGCGATGGAATACAACGGCAAGGCCCTCGCCGACGTCACCGCACCGCCCGATCCGAAGGACCCGAAGGCACCGCTCAAGGTTCTCCTGAAGGCCGGCGAACAGGTGCCGGGATTCGGGTTGCTGCGCGATGACGGCTCGACGTCAAGCGGCTGCTGGATCTATGCAGGCGCCTGGACGCAGGCGGGCAACCAGATGGCGCGGCGTGACAACGCCGATCCGTTCGGCATCGGGCAAACGCTCGCCTGGGCGTGGGCGTGGCCCGCGAATCGCCGCATCCTCTACAACGCGGCCTCGAGTGCACCCGACGGCAAGCCGTGGGACCCGCGCCGCAAGCTCGTGAGCTGGAACGGCAGCGCGTGGGGCGGAGCCGACACACCCGACATCCGTCCTGACGCGAACCCCGCCGATACCGAGCGCGTGCAGCCCTTCATCATGACGGCCGAGGGCGTCGCGCGCCTGTTCGCCCCGACCGGCATGGCCGAGGGTCCGCTGCCCGAGCACTACGAGCCCTTCGAGTCACCGCTCGAGCGCAATCCCGTCAACCCGGGGAACCCGAAGGCGCGGGCCAATCCCGCCGCACGGGTGTTCAAGGGTGACATGGAGGCGTTCGGCAACCCGAAGGACTTCCCGTACGTCGCGACCAGCTATCGCCTTACCGAGCACTTCCACTACTGGACCAAGAACGTCGAGACGAGCGCGATCATCCAGCCGCAGCAGTTCGTCGAGATCGGCGAGGAGCTCGCGAAGCAGAAGGGCATCGCCAACGGCGACACGGTGAAGGTCTCGTCCAACCGCGGCTACATCAAGGCCGTGGCGGCGGTGACCAAGCGCATCCCGCGCCTGCAATGCGACGGTCGCACGGTCGATACGGTCGGCCTGCCCAACCATTGGGGATTCGTCGGCGTCGCCAAGCCGGGTTACCTGGTGAACACGCTCACGCCGTTCGTGGGAGACGCCAACGTGCAGACCCCCGAATACAAGAGCTTCCTCGTGAACATCGAGAAGGCCTGAGGAGTCGTCGATGTCTTCGCTCCAGTCCCTCGACATCGCGCGGCGCTCTGCCACCACGACCCCGAGCCCCCAGGCGCGGCGCGCCGAGCGCGAGATCGCCAAGCTGATCGACGTCTCGAGCTGCATCGGCTGCAAGGCCTGCCAGGTCGCCTGCATGCAATGGAACGACCTGCGCGATGACGTGGGCAGCACGCACGGGACCTACGACAACCCGCGCGACCTCACGCCGCAGTCGTGGACCGTGATGCGCTTCTCCGAGGTCGAGCGCGAGCCCGGACAGCTCGAGTGGCTCATCCGAAAGGACGGATGCATGCACTGCGCCGACCCGGGCTGCCTCAAGGCCTGCCCCTCGCCGGGCGCGATCGTGCAGTACACGAACGGCATCGTCGACTTCATCAGCGAGCACTGCATCGGCTGCGGCAGCTGCGTCACCGGCTGCCCGTTCGACGTCCCACGCATCAGCCAGAAAGACAACAAGGCCTACAAGTGCACGCTGTGCTCCGATCGCGTCGGCGTGGGCCTGGAGCCGGCCTGTGCGAAGGCCTGCCCCACGGGGGCGATCCATTTCGGCACGAAGGAGGACATGCTCGACTACGGCGAGGAGCGTGTCGCCGACCTCAAGGAACGCGGCTTCGAGAAGGCGGGTGTCTACGATCCGCAGGGCGTGGGTGGCACGCACGTCATGTACGTCCTGCAGCACGCCGATCAGTCTCAGCTCTACGCCGGGTTGCCCGCCGATCCGCACATCAGCCCGATGGTCGGATTCTGGAAGGGCGCGTTCAAGCCGCTGGCCCTCGCCGCCATGGGCCTGACCGCGTTGGCGAGCCTACTGCACTACGTCAAGGTCGGTCCCAAGGATTCGGGTGACGGCCCGCCGCCCGAGCCGCTGCGGCCCAGCCGCAGTTCATGACCCACGACCACGGTCTGAGGAGAGGACGCATGCATGCGCCTGCAGATGTCATCGAGCGCTACGCGTACGGCGAACGTGCCTCGCACTGGCTGCTCGCGATCTGCTTCTTTCTTGCTGCCCTGTCCGGGCTCGCGTTCTTCCATCCGTCGATGTTCTGGATGACGCACCTGTTCGGTGGCGGCCCGTGGTCGCGCATCCTGCATCCGTTCCTGGGGCTTGCGATGGCCGTGTTCTTCCTCGCCCTTGGGTGGCGCGTGGCGCGTCACAACGTGATGAACGCAAACGACAGGGCTTGGCTGGCACACGCGGGCGACGTCATGGCGGGCCACGAGGAAGGCATTCCACCCGCCGGGCGCTACAACGCCGGCCAGAAGCTGCTGTTCTGGTTCTTGACGCTTTGCATGGTCGGGCTGGTCGTCACCGGGTTCGTGTTCTGGCGACCGTATTTCGCCGACACGTTCCCGATCTGGCTGGTGCGCCTCGCGACGCTGTTGCATGCGATAGCCGCGACCGGGCTGATCCTCCTCGTGATCGGGCACATCTACATGTCGATCTGGACCACGGGCTCGATCAGGGCGATGACGCAGGGCTGGGTGACGCGCCGCTGGGCGCAGCTGCATCACCCCGGGTGGTATCGCGAAGTCACCGGGGCGCGCGAGTAGGTCGCATGCAGCACGTGTCGAACGGCCACGGGCCGCCGATCGCCGCACCGCCCGGAGCGGCGTGATGACCCGCCCTGCCGAATCCGCCGTCGACGGTTCCAGGGCCAGCGCCAGGGAACTGCCGTCGGTCGACCGCCTGCTCGCCGATGCGTCGGCACTCGTCGAGGCGCACGGGCGCACTCTCGTCGCGGCGGAGGCGCGCGCCCTGCTCAAGGGGTTGCGCGAGCGAGCGCGGCTCGGTGAGCTCGAGCGGACAACGCTCGGACCGATGGCCTTGCATAACGCGCTCGAGGCGCGCATCGATGCACGACTCGCCCCGCGACTGCGGACCGTGCTGAATCTCACCGGCACCGTCATCCACACCAACCTCGGCCGCGCGTGCCTGGCGGAGCCCGCGCTCGCGCAGCTGGTCGCGACGATGACGGCGCCCAACAACCTCGAGTACGACCTCGCGTCGGGTGGCCGCGGCGACCGCGACGCGGTCGTCGAGGACCTGATCACCTCGCTCACCGGCGCTGAAGCCGCGACGGTCGTGAACAACAACGCCGCCGCGGTGCTGCTCACCGTTGCCGCGTTCGTTGCCGCAGACCCGGCGCGTCGCGAGGTGGTGGTGTCCCGGGGCGAACTGGTCGAAATCGGCGGTGCCTTCCGCATGCCCGATGTGATGGCCGCGGCCGGCGCGACACTCGTCGAGGTCGGCACTACCAACCGCACGCACCCGCGCGACTACGAGCGCGCGATCGGCCCGCGCACCGCTCTCGTCATGAAGGTGCATACGAGCAACTACGCGGTGCAGGGCTTCACCACGGCCGTCGGCGAGGCCGAGCTCGCGCGCATCGCGCACGCACGTGGCGTACCGATCGCTTCGGACCTGGGCTCGGGCACGCTGGTGGATCTCTCCGTCTGGGGCCTGCCGCGCGAGCCGCTGCCGCAGGACCAGATCGCGGCCGGCTGCGAGGTGGTCACCTTCAGTGGGGACAAGCTGCTCGGCGGCCCGCAGGCCGGGCTCATCGTCGGACGCCGCGACGCGATCGCGCGCATCCGCTCGTTCCCGATGAAGCGCGCACTGCGCCTCAGCAAGCTACCGCTTGCCGCACTCGAGGCCACCCTGCGGCTCTACTTGCGGCCCGAGCGCCTTGCGCGCGAGCTGCCGACCCTGCGACTGCTCACACGCCCCGAGCCCACGATCCGCGCGGCGGCCGAGCGTCTGCGGCCGCGCGTCGAAGCCGCCGTCACACCGCGCTATTCAGTCGAGGTCGTCGCACTCCTCGGCCAGATCGGCTCCGGCTCGCTGCCGATCGAGCGTCTGCCCTCGGCAGGCGTCGCGATCGCGCCGGTCGACACCCGGCGCACCGGCACAGCGCTGGAAGAGCTGGCGAAGGCCCTGCGCGCGCTTCCGTGTCCCGTGATCGGACGCATCGCAGACGACCGCTTGCTCCTCGACCTGCGCTGCCTCGAAGACGAGGCGCCCTTCGTCGGGCAGCTCGACGCCCTCCACGACAACCTCGCGAAGACGCCATGATCGTCGGCACGGCGGGTCACATCGACCACGGCAAGACGACGCTGGTGCGATCGCTCACCGGCGTCGATACCGATCGGCTGCCCGAAGAAAAGCGCCGCGGCATCAGCATCGAGCTCGGCTACGCCTTCCTCGACGTCCCGGGCGCCGACGAGCGCATCGCCTTCATCGACGTGCCCGGGCATGAGCGTCTGGTGCACACCATGCTGGCGGGCGCCACCGGCATCGACTATGCGCTGCTGCTCGTCGCGGCCGACGACGGCGTGATGCCACAGACGCGCGAGCACCTCGCGGTACTGTCGCTGCTTGGCCTGGACGCCGGCGCGATCGTCGTCACGAAGGCCGATCGGGCAGACCCGGCGCGCGCGCTCGACCAAGCGCGTGCGCTCGTGGCCGGCACCGCGCTCGAGGATGCGCCGGCCGTCCCGGTGTCGGCCGTCGACGGCCGCGGCATCGACGCGTTGAAGGCGCTGCTCTTCGATGCCGCACGCCGAGCGACCGGGCGCGAAGCGGCCGACGACGCGTTTCGCCTCGCGATCGATCGAGCCTTCGTGCTCGACGGCGTCGGCACCGTGGTGACGGGCACCGTGCACGCAGGTCGCGTCGCAGTGGGCGACGAGCTGTGGCTCGTTCCAGGCGAGCGCCGCGCGCGAGTGCGCAGCCTACATGCCCAGAACCGGGCGATCGACCATGCCATCGCGGGGCAGCGTTGCGCGGCATCGCTCGTGGGCATCGCGAAGGACGAGATCACGCGCGGCCAGTGGCTCGTCGCACCGGAGGTCGCGCTCGAGGCGCGCCGCGTCGACGCCCGACTGCGCGTGTGGCGCGAAGAGGCCTCGGCGCTGCGCTCGGGCCAGCGAGTGCAGGTGCATCTCGGTGCGGCGTCGGTGACAGGGAGCGTCGCCGTGCTTGACGGCGACGCGATCGCGCCTGGCGGCGAGGGCCGCGCGCAGTTGGTGCTCGATGCGCCGGTCGGTGCGTGGATTGGCGACCGCGTCGTACTTCGCGATACGTCAGCCTCGCGCACGATCGCGGGTGGCCGGGTGCTCGATCCGTTTGCCCCCGCGCGCTACCGGCGCACGCCGCAGCGCCGGCTCGAACTCGAGGCGATCGCCACGCGCGATGTGCGGGCGCTCCTGGACGTTGCGCCGCTCGGTGCCGACGTCGGGCGCTTTTGCGCAGCGGCAGGAATCACCGCAGCGTCCGCACGGGTCGACGATGGGGTACTGAGGGGCGCCACGTGGGCGATAGCCCCCCAGCATGCGGCGCGCATCGCCGACTCGACCGTGGCGGCGCTCGCAGCCTTTCACGAGCGTGAACCCGACGAGCTGGGGCCCGATGTCGCGCGCCTGCGGCGCCTTGCGGCACCTCGCCTCGCCGAGCCTCTGTGGCTGGCGCTCGTCGCACAGATGCATGCACACGGTCGCCTGCATCGGCGCGGCGCGCGTGTGCACCTGCCCGAGCACGGCGTGCGTCTTTCCGCCGCCGAAACCCGCATCGCACAGTTGGTTGCGCCAGCACTCGCGAATGCGGGCACCGAAGGCGCGTGGGTCCGCGACCTCGCGCGCGATGCGCGCGTGTCCGAAGCCCTCATGCGAACCACCCTCGCAAGACTCGGGCAGCGCGGAGAGATGCACCAGGTGGTGCGCGACCTCTACCTCGCGCCTGCGGCTGCCGCGCGCCTCGCGCAGGCGGCCCGCGACGTCGCCGCTCGCCACGGCGCAGTCACTGCGGCCACATTCCGCGATGCGAGCGGGCTCGGTCGCAAGCGCGCGATCCAGATGCTCGAGTACTTCGACCGCGTCGGCCTCTTGCGGCGCGTAGGCGACGTGCACCGGCTGCGCGGCGACTCTCAGCTGTTTGCCGAGGCGCCATGAATCACCTGGAAGGGAAACGGCCCCGGTGGGCCGGCCGGGCTTCAAACCCGGTGGGTGGCGCCATGCGCCGCCGGGTGGGTTCGACTCCCATTCCCTTCCGCCATTGACCTGCTAAGTCGATTGAACGGCTCCGGCCTTTTGCGCCCGGTGTCGCGGCGTGCGGTAGTGCCACCAGGGCAGCGCGTCGGTCATGCGCAGAACGCTGCCCGGCTCGTCGGGTACCGAGTATCCCGCCAGTGAGCCCAGCAACCGCGCCCACGCTTTGTTCGCCAGCACCTCGCGCAGGCGCAGCACCGCCGGATGCACGAGGTTGGGCTTCAGGCACACGAGGAAGTAGTCCTCCTCGACCAGCGGCACGAAGTGCAGCCCGAACTCGCAGGCCGCGGCCTCGATGCCAGGGCCGACATCGGCGACGCCGCTTGCCACGCACGCGGCGATGGCCACATGCGACTCCTCAACGCTCGATTCGTAGCCCGGCAGCGACGACGTGTCGATGCCCTGCTGCTGCACGAGATGATCCATCAGCAGCCGCGTGCCCGAGCCAAGCTGGCGGTTCACGAACGTCAAGCCCGACCCGACGAGGTCGCTGAACGCGGTCACCGTGGACGCATGTTCCTTGCGCAACATGAGCCCTTGCGTACGGCGCGAGCAGGCAATGAGCTTGTGCATCCCCGGCTTGAGCAGAGGCTTCAGCGCATTCACGAATACCGGCGACGGACCGCGGGTCGCCGGGACGTGGAAGCCTGCGACGAGGCAGCGACGGGCATTCAGCGAGCGCACCGCATCGACGCTGCCCTGGAAGTGCAACTCGAGATCGAGCCCTGCGGTGCTCGCGACATGCTCGCGCAGGCGCGAAAGCGCCAGGTCGTGGCTTGCGCAGGCGACGAGATGCTGCTGTCGCTGATCGCGTGCCTCCTCGACGATGCGTGCGAGCTGCTCGCGCAGCGCCTCGATGTGCGGCTGCAAGCGCTTGCGGGCCCGCATCTCGGCCCACAACAGGCGCTCGGCGAAAGCCGTGAGGCGCGCGGGCTTGCCCTGACACCAGATGACAAGCGGCTCACCAAGGGCGCCCTCCCAGCGATGCAGCTCCGCCCACACGTAGCAGTAGGTCTGGCCGACGATGCGGGCGGCACGGACGATGGAGCCGCCTTCGTGCAACGCCTGGAGGATCGCGAACAGAGGGCGATAGAGCTGGGCCCCACGCTGCTCAGGCTCGGCGAACAAGTATCCGAGGCGGACCGGAGGCAAGGTCTTGGGAGGGCTCATTCGGGCTATTGTCATCGCATGCGTCTCGCCGCGTGCGATGAACGCACCGATGCGCCGCAGGGCACAGATCGCTGTCAAAAGACCAGCGTCGCCCACTCGGGATCGAGGACGCGGCCCAGGAACGCTGCGGCCCCGGCCACACCCGCGACTTCAGGGACGAGCGCGGCTCGAACCACGCCCTGCGCGTCGAGGGCATCGCTGCAGGCGAGGAATTTCGCGCCCAGCCTCGTCGCCTGCTGCATGTGGTCGTAGATGCTCATTTCGCGCTTGCCGTCGGCATGCAGGTGCGAAGCCACACCATTGACCAGGAGCAGCACCGAACGGCTCGAGAAATGCACCTCGACCTCTCCATCCATCGCGGCGGCAGCAGCGGCGTGGAAGAAAGGCGTCGCGCAGCGTTGCGGCTCGTCAGGATCCGTGGCCCACAGCAGGATCGCAAGGCGCGTTCTCATGGCGGCGGCTCGCCGAAGCTCTCCGCGAGCAATGCCATGTAGTCCTGCGCGGCTTGTGGGATCGCCGCCGCAGTGACGAGTTCGCGGCAATCGCGCTCCCAATCGGTGGGCTGCAGCCGCACCAGCCACCCTTCCCCGTAGGGGCTGTTGTTGATGAGCGCGGGTTCGCGCTTCACGCGCTCGTTCGACTCCAGCAGCACGCCGCCAACCGGTGCACGCACCGAACGGATCACCTTCGACATCTCGAGCAGCCCGAGAGCGCGTTCGCGCTCCACGCGCTGACCCACCGGCTTGGGCATGAACTCGATGAATTCGCCCGACAGGTGTGCTCCCAGCGCCGTGATGCCTACGGTGACGTTGCCGTCCGGATCGAGCCGTGCCCAGGTGTCGTGAGCCATCAGGTAGTAGAGCTCGTCCGGGAACTCGAATACGCGCACGGTGGCCATGGGGACTGGGACGGATCGGCCGTCGCTGCGGGCGACGACCGGGCTCATTCGAGCGTCGGCCCTCCGTACAGCAGCATGAAGTTGGTGCCCGACGGCTGTCGACCCGTCTCGGCGACCAGCAGGTCGAGCGGCAGCGTCGCGAGGTCGTCGGCCACCGGATCGACCATGGGATCGCGCTGCATGTCGCAGACCTTCAGGTACGTGCCGCACTCGTCACAGACCTCGGCTTTCACCGCCTTCTTCTCGATGGGCGTTCCGTCGTCGACAACCTGGTAGCTGATCGACTTGGTGCCTTCGCAGTGCGTGCACTTGATGCGCACCATGTGCCACTCGGCGTTGCACAGCCCGCAGTGCAGGAAGCGATAGCCGCCCTCCTGCGCACCGATACGCGCGATGCTGGCCGCGGGGCGGCTGCCGCAGCACGGGCACAGGGTCGGCACGTCGGTACGCGGGAACGCAGAGGGCGTCAGCGCAATGACCAGGTGCGTGAAGTGAGCCTGCAGAGCCGCACCGACGAGTGGCGCGGTTGCCAGATCGAGCCCGGACCGGATGCCGCGCAGCAGCTTGTCGGCCTGCGCTTCGTAGAGCGGATCAGGGCTCGCCTCCAGCCGTGCGACGGTCTCCCTCAGTGTGCCCGTGGTGCGCTCTGCAACGCCGTGCAGCAGCCGGCGCAAGCCGTTGCGCCACTCAGGGTCACGCTCATGCGTGCGGGGATCAAGAGGCGGCATGCCGTGCTCGTTGCACCGTGCGATCGTCGCGGGCGACGGCAGCGCGATCGCCGGCATGTGGTCGACGAGCTTCTGCTGTTCTTCGGCGACGAGTGCGATGAATCGCAGGTATCCCTCAATCGCGTTGCCGGCCGCGAGCGCACGCAGTCGCGCCGCCCGCTCGGCGAACACGCTCGTGCGCTCGGGCAGGCGGAGGAATGGGATCTCCGAGCCGCCGCGTGCGGCGATCTCCTCCGGGGTGGACAAACGTGCCTGCATGCAGCCTATTGTCGGGGATTTCGGGGTATGGCCCCACGTGATCGACCTGAGCGATGGCAGTGCGACATGCGCCATATGGCGGCGCAGCGAAACGTTCGTACGCTTGCACGGTGATCCCGTCGACTCCCGCCGCTGCGCGCCGTCGTTGCCGATCGAACGCTCTCCCGAGCGCTTCCTGATCGATGTGGTGCAGCAGTGCGGTGAACCGCGTCTGGGCAGCGCTTCGCGCCGCCGCGTTCACTCGCGCAAGCCGAGGCTGCAAGGGGGTCCGGCTCTGCGTCCGGCCTTGGCTCATCTGCGCAAGTGCCCTTCGGGTTCGCCTCTTCCCTCCACCGGCCTCGTCTCCTTCGGCAGTCTCATCGGTACCACGCATGCGCGGCGACTCGGGCGCTCGCCGTCGAGAACCTCAGCATGGGCGGGGCACGGGCGAGGGGATTTCGGAAGTCGGATTGACGGGGTTCCGTCTTACCTTGTAAGATCGAATTCAAGGAGAATCAAACGAGATGGCTGCTTCGACGCTCTCCGAGAAGGGACAGATCGTGATCCCGCTCGACATCCGACAGCGCTACGAGCTCACGCCTGGAACCCAGGTCGAGTTCGTCGACGACGGTGGAGCGATTCGCCTGATCGTCCGCCGGCGGGTCACGCCTTCGGATCCGGCTGCCGGTTATGGCCTTGTCAAGGCGAAGCGGCCGAGCGGCAAGGTCGCGACGCGTTCGCTGATGGACTTCGATCCGGCGTTGCTTCTGAGACGCTCCAGGTAGCCGTGCAGGCGCTCGACACGAACGTGCTGGCGCGGTTCTACTGCGATGATCCGCATGACGTCGAGGCCAAGCGGCAGCGACCGATCGCGCGTCGCGTCGTCCTGGAAACGCCTTCGCTCTACGTTCCTCTGTCAGTCGTGCTCGAGCTCGAGTGGGTGATGCGCGGCTTCTACGAGATCGAGGTTGAAGGCGTATGCAGTGTCATGGAGCACCTTCTGGGCATGCCGCATGTGACCGTCGAACGTTGGGAAGCCGTCAAGGATGCCGTCGAGTTGCACCGCCAAGGGCTCGACTTTGCCGATGCTCTTCACTGGGCGAGCAGCAGGGGTTGCGATTCGGTGATCACATTCGACAAGCAGTTCGCGAGGGTTGCCCAGCGCCAAGGGGCGAAGCCGCCAGTAGTGCTTCCGGTTTGAACCCACTCGATGGTGGTCGAAATCGTTCGTGCACGGGCAATGCGCCTGGAAAGCAAAACAAAGGTCGCACGCTCACCGCGAGCGCGCTGGGGATCTGTGCCGCATCCGTGTCGAGGCACGCTTGACTGCGTATTTCACGTGATCCCGGACACCCGTTTCAAACGATCCCGGACAGCGTTTCAGCGGAAGCCGGACAGCGTTTCAGGCTGATCCCGGACAGGGTTTCAGCATGATCCCGGACGGGAGCGGCGTCGCGCGAGTGATCTGAGCGTGGGGCATGCTGGCCGATTTTTCGGCCGCCATGCCTACCCCCAGGATCACCATGCGACAAATACGACAGACCCTACGCCTGCATCTCGAGTCGGGGCTGAGCCTGCGCGAGTGCTCGCGCGTGCTGGGCATCGGCAAGAGCACTATCAACGACATCGCGCGCAAGGCGCGCGCCGCCGGAGTCGACTGGGCGGTGGCCCAGACGCTCAGCGACGAGCAACTCGAAGCGCGGCTATATCAGCCTGCCGTGCCGCGTGCCGCGCGACACCTCGAACCCGACTACGCCTACATCCACCGAGAACTGAAGCGCCCCGGCGTCACGCTGCAGCTGCTATGGGAGGAGTACCACCAGCAGCGAGGCGGGCTGGCCTACAAGTACTCGAGCTTCTGCATCAAGTACCGCGAGTGGGCGGCGAGCCAGAAGCGCTCGATGCGCCAAGTCCACGTCGGCGGCGAGAAGCTGTTCGTCGACTACGCCGGCCAGACGGTGCCGATCGTGAACCCGACGACCGGCGAGATCAGCCAGGCTACCGCCGAGTAAAGCGTCCCACGCCCATGATCGCCTTGCGCGAGCGGTGTTGGGCGGGTGAGCCCGTCGAGACATTACCCTACCTTGAATGCTCAGGCCGGCTGCACAATAGCCCGGCGTCAACAATTCGTTCGACGACAATGACCTATGAAGTCGTCTTCGTTTCGACCGTCGAATCGAGGCTGAAGCGGCTCGATAAGCTGCGCCTTCTCTACCGGCTCGGTCCCGAGTTCAAGGGATTTACCGCGGGAGCGATGTGGGACGACCTGAAGCTCGGCGTCGCCCATTGGAATGCGTGGGAAGGGATTGCTGTCGTGACCGATGTCGAATGGGTTGCCAACCTCACTCGCGTTTTCAGCTTTGCGATGCCATGCCCGATGCGAGTCTTCCCCAACAGCGCAATCGCGCAAGCCACCGACTGGCTGATTGCAGGCTGACCGCGGCCGACTTCGCGCCTTCTCGAAGACCAGCCGGCGGCGTGTCAGCTACACGCATTGAAATTCCTGCATGAAGAGCGGGA
>Ga0335084_10003057_pt1 | contig 16276 bp, 12 predicted proteins | sample Lox_Sample_44_FD_206721 | JGI IMG/M metagenome (GOLD analysis project Ga0335084, IMG submission 206721) | Soil microbial communities from Loxahatchee National Wildlife Refuge, Florida, United States - Lox_Sample_4.4 | ecosystem: Environmental > Terrestrial > Soil > Wetlands | place: USA... | reverse complement strand
CCGATCGGCCGCACGGTCGAGGACTGCGCCATCGTGCTGCATGCGATCGCGGGGCCCGATGGCTACGATCTGTCGGTACCGGACGACCTGCCGTTCGCGTGGGACGCCGCTGAATCCGCGAGGGGCCGGCGCGTCGGGGTGCCGGCCGGCCTGCTCGAGCTGGAGCAGGACGCCGCCGTACGCGCCAACAACGCGCGCGCGATCGACGCGCTGACGGCGGCCGGCCTCGAGATCCGCCCCATCGACCCGCCGAAGAGCGACCTCAGCTATTTCATCGAGTATACCGAGCGGGCCGCGGGATTCGAGACGCTCGTGCAATCGGGGCAGGACGCCGGCGTCGTCGAGCGCGTCCGCAACGACCTGCGCGCGTACCATCTGGTCACCGCGGTCGACTACCTCCAGGCCAATCGCGAGCGCCTGCGCTTGATGGATGCCTACGCGCGCGCCACGCGCGACGTGGACGTCGTCGTGTGCGGCGGCGTCACGCTGCAAGCGAATACCAGCCTGAATCCGATTACCAGCCTCACGGGCCATCCCTGCGTCGCCGTGCCAACGGGGTTCCGGCCGAACGGCACGCCGACCGGCTTCACGATGGCCGGGCGTCTGTACGACGAAGCCGGACTGCTCGTCGTGGCCCGCGTCATCGAACGCGCCACCGGCCTTGGCGGCCGTCGTCCGCGCGTCGGCGGCCAGGACTAGCGCGCGGTGCCTCGTTCTCAAAGCGCGCGCGACCTTCAGTTGATCTTCGACCGCGCGCCGTGGCGCTCGCGCCTGCTGTTCTACGCCGGCGTCTTCTGCTGCTTCGCGCCGGTGGGCCTCTTGAAGGGGATGCAGTCGCTCGGCACCGCCTCGTGGTCCTATCTCGCGATCGAAGGCGGGCTCTCGGGGCTGCTCGCGGTTGGCTGGGCCGCGTGCGCCATTCACAAGCGGCGATGGCTGCCCGGCGTCATTCTCGCGACGCTCTTTCTGGCCGTGGGCCTGAGGTACTGGCTGCCCGATCCCTTGGTGCCCGACAGCCTCAGCGGGGCAACGCTCCTTGCGGTCAAGGCCCGCCTCACGTCGATGTCCGTCGCGACGCTCTATGTGGTCGTGCTCGCGTACGTCGCGTTCGTCATGTTCATCCTCGGCGAGGGGCGGCGGTCGTTCCGCGCATACACGGAGATCGCCCTCGCGCGCGAGATTCACGGGTCGCTCGTGCCGGCCACGAGCGGCGCCACGCACGACGCGATCTGGCGCGGCATGTCGCGGCCGAGCGGCGACGTCGGCGGCGATCTCGTCGACGTCGTCGCCGATCGCGGCGCCTGGTTCGGCTGCGTCGCCGATGTGACGGGGCACGGCGTGGCGGCCGGCGTCCTGATGGGCATGTTCAAAACGGCGGTGCACGCGAGCCTGCTGGACGCGCGCGACGTGGGCGATCTCATCTCGCGCGTCAACCGCACGCTGTGCCCGCTGACGCAGCCGAACATGTTCGTGACGTGCGCGTGCCTGCGGATCGCCGGGCTGCGGCGCATCGAGTACGTGCTGGCCGGGCATCCGTCGTTCCTCCACGTCTCGAAGCGGTCGGGTCAGGCCTCGTGGGTGGGCTCGCAGCAACTGGCGCTCGCGCTGCGGCCCGAGACGACGTACACGAGCGCCTCGCTCGACGTCGAGCCGGGCGATCTGATCGTGGTGATCACCGACGGGCTCCTCGAGGTCTTCGACGCCAGGGGCCGGGAGTTCGGCGCCGACGGCGTCGCGGCGGTGATTCGACCGCTGGCGACGCGCGGGCTGGATGAAATCGAAGCCGCGGTCTTCGCCGCTGCCCAGCGGCACGGCGGCCAGACCGACGATCAGACGATGCTGCTGCTGCGGCTGCCGGAGGCGGTCTGACGCGGCACGCCGAGCGATCGGTCAGCGCGGCCGCTCGGCGACGTACGTGAAGCGGGACAGCCGGCCTTCTCGCCCGAGCCGCGCGACGGTCTCGAAGAACTCCTGCTGCGCGCGATAGGTCTCGTCGCCTTCAATCTCGACGAGCGCCGCGCGTCTCGCCGCCCGGGCCGCGCCACGCCGCTGGGCGATCGCGGTCATGTGCGCGGTCGAGTCCTCGCGGGTCACGAGACGCAGCCCGCAGCCGGCGATGACGCGGTCATCGTAGTCGGCGGGGACGAAGAGGAAGAAGCCGATCGCGCTGCGGCGCGCGATCTGGTCGCTCGTGAGCGGGCCCGTGACGACGACCGGATCGGTGAAGAGGAGGCGCCCGCCAGGCGTCAGCACGCGCGCGCACTCGCCGAGGATCTGCGGGCGGTCGGGCAGGTGGTTGATCGCATCGATGCAGGTGATCGCGTCGAAGCGGGCGTCGGGGAAGGGCAGGGGCTGGCGGGCGTCCGCGCGCTCGAACGTCGCCCGCGATGACAGGCCGCGGTCGCTGGCCAGCGCGCGCGCCGTCACGAGCGCCTGCTCGTGAAGATCGATCCCGGTGACCGTGCACCCGGTGGCCGCGGCGATTCGCAGCGCCGGGCCGCCCGCGCCGCACGCGACGTCCAGCAGCGTCTTCCCCGGCCCGAGATCGAGCCAGCGAATGAACCGATCCTGTTCGTCGGCCGTGATCCAGCTCTGCTGCCCGATGTCCTCGCCGAAGGCCTCTCGGCGGATGTCTTCGTACAGCGTCGTCTGGAAGTGGCCATAGCTGGCATCGTAGTGCGTGCGGTGGCCGCTCACGACAGTTCGCTCCGCGTTGAGATCGTCGCCGGGCCGTGGGCGCCAGGCCGCCGAGATGCCCGCCATTGTAGACCCGGGACCATCGCGCGGGCTCCGATACAATGGCGCGCGATGCCGCGCTCGACTCGCCGCCGGCCGACGCGCACCCGGCGTGGCCGACCGCACAAGTACGGCCGACCGAGCAAGGTCGTCGCGCTGACGCTCCCGATCGAGGTGATTGAAGCGCTTCGGGCCTCCCACTCCGATCTGGGGTGGGCCGTCGTCAAGCTGGTCGAGAAGGCGGGGGGGCGCGCGGCGCGGCCGGCCGCCGCGGACTTCCAGCTCGTCGAGGTGGGCGCCGGCGCCTCGCTCATCGTCGTCGATCCGGCGTCCATCGAGCGGCTGCCCGCGGTGCAGATCGTGCCGTTGTCGGATCACGAGGCGTTTCTGGCGCTCGCGCCCGGCCGCGGCATGGCCGACCTCGAGATCGCGGTCGTCGATCAGATGGAGCGCCTGCGGGCCGGCACGCCGGAGCGGCGCGCGGCCGAGCGGCTGCGTCAGCAGCTGCGCGCCTGGCGGAAGGACTCGCGGCTGACCTTCGAGTCCCGATCGATCATCCTCGTCACGCGAAACAAATAGCCTCGAGTCGCTCGGCGGCCGCCGCTAGTGCGCGCGGCGCCGCGTAAGGTCCATCAGGGCCTGATGCGTGCCGAGCGTCTCGGGGCCCGCGGCCTGCGGGTCCGGGCGGAGCTGCGTGTACTCCCCGTCGCCGCCCATGACCCAGGCCTGACGGCGGTCTTGGAGGGAGATCTCGAGGATCTCCCAGAGCTTCTCCCGCCCGTGGCGCGCGACGACGGGCGCGACGACCTCGACGCGATGCGAGAGATTGCGGAACATCCAGTCGGCGGACCCGATGAAGAACTCGCCCTCGAGCGGGTCGGCGCTGCCGGCCGCGAAGTAGAAGATGCGCGAGTGCTCCAGGAAACGTCCGATCACGGAGCGCACGCTCACGGATTCGCTGAAGCCGGCCACACCGGGCCTGAGGCAGCAGAAGCCGCGCACGATGAGGTCGATCGCGACGCCCGCCCGTGACGCCTCGCAGAGCGCGGCGATGATCGCGGGGTCCTCGAGCTGGTTCATCTTGCCGACGATGCGCGCCGGCCGGCCGGCGCGCTGGTTGGCGGTCTCGCGCGCGATCAGGTCGAGGAACCGCTGCCGCATCGTCTTGGGCGCGACGAGCAGCCGCTGGAAGTCGGGCGGCTCGGATCGCCCCGTCAGGTGGTGGAACAGATTCACGACGTCGCCGGTGATCGCGGGATCGCACGTGAGCAGGCCGACGTCCGAGTAGATCCGGGCCGTCCGCACGTGGTAGTTGCCGGTGCCGACGTGCGCGTAGGTGCGCAGACCGCCGGCCTCCTTGCGAACGACGAGCGCGACCTTGGCGTGCGTCTTGAGCGACATGTCGCCCACGGTCACGTGCGCGCCGACGCGCTCGAGCTCGGCGGCCCAGTGCAGGTTGCGCTCCTCGTCGAAGCGCGCTTTGAGCTCGATGACGCACGCGACCTGCTTGCCCGACTCGGCGGCCTGGATGAGCGAGCGGACGAACGGCGTGTCGTCGCCCACGCGATACACCGTCATCTTGATGGCCAGCGTGCGCGGGTCGCGCGCGGCCGTCTCGATGAAGCGCTCCACGCTGTCGCTGAAGCTCTCGTACGGATGGTGGACGAGGATGTCGCCGGCCTGGATCGCCTCGAACATGTCCGTGTCGGCGCGGAGGCTGGACGGGGCCGCCGGCATCCACGGCGCGTCGCGCAGCTCGGGCAGGTCGAGGTTCGCGATCTCGAACAGGCTCGAGTAGTCGATCTCGCCGGTGAGCACGTAGACATCGCGCGGCAGCAGGCCGAAGCGCTCCTGCAGCATGAGCTGCACGCGGCGGTCGGGCGCGCCCGCGAACTCGAGCCGGACGACGGGCTCGAAGCGGCGCTGGCGGATCTGCTCGCGGACTGCGTCTCGCACGTTGCGATCCTTCTCGTCGTCGAGCTCGACCTCCGCGTCGCGCGTGAGGCGGAAGAGCGTGGGCGACGTCAGGCGCATGCCGGGATAGAGCTTGTGCGCGTTCTCCTGGATGATCTCGTGCAGCCGCACGAACAGGCGCTCGCCCGGCCGGACCTCCGTCGTGATCGGCACCCACTGCGCGAGCTCGGACGGCACCTTCACGCGCGCGTCCACCGACTCACCGGTCCGGTCGTCGTGGAGCTGAAACGAGATCGACAGCGACAGGTTCGAGAAGAAGGGAAACGGCTGCGACGGCTGGATCACGAGCGGCGTCAGCGCTGCGGAGACCTGCGTGTCGAAGTACGCGGAGGCCTCGCGCCGCTGGGCCTCGGAGAGCGACTCCCAGTGCCGCAGGTGGATGCCGTGCCGCGCGAGCTCGGGGACGAGGCGATCGCGGAAGCACTCCGCGCGCTGGCGCAGCATCGGCTCGAGGCGCTCGCGGATGCGGGCGATGAGCTGCTGGCGCTCGGGCGTGCGGTGCTCGCGCAGCACGGCCATGCGCTTCATGAAGAACTCGTCCAGGTTCGACGTGAAGATCGCGAGGAACTTCGCGCGCTCGAGCAGCGGCGTCCGCTCGTCGAGCGCCTCGTTGAGGACGCGCCGGTTGAACTCCATCCAGCCCAGGTCGCGGTCGACCCAGACCGTCGAGAGCGCCGCTTCGCGGATCGCGGACTCCGGGGCGTCCTGCAGACGGGCGGGGGCCGGGGCAAGCACGCGCGCCATAGGGTCAGGAACGTCCATACTACCCGTACGGCACGACGGGCGTGTGAGAACCGCTAGACTAAGTTGCAGCCGTGTATCTTCCGCGCTTCGGGAACGCCGGATCTGTCAGGCGGCGCGTGACCGCCGTGGCGCTGGCCGCCGGTGCCGTTGGCTGCGGCCGGCCGGCGCCCGCGCCACCCGCCCCGGTCACATTCAACAGCGACATCGCGCCCATCGTGTTCGCACACTGCGCGCCCTGCCATCGACCGGGCGAGGTCGCGCCGTTCTCCCTGCTGACGTACGCGGACGCCGCCAAGCACGCGAGCGGCATGGCGGAAGAAACGCGCCTGCGTCACATGCCGCCGTGGCTGCCCGAGCCGGGCGAGTTCGCGATCCTCGGTGACCGGCGGCTTCGCGACAGTCAGATCGATCTGATCCAGCGATGGGTCGCCGGCGGCAAGCTCGAGGGCAACGCGGCCGACGCGCCGAAGGCGCCCGTGTTTCCCGGCGGGTGGCAGCTCGGTCAGCCCGACCTCGTGCTCGCGCCGGCGCGGCCGTACTCCCTCAAGCCGGGTCCCGAGGACGTGTATCGCAACCTGGTGATCCACCCGTCGCTGAAGGCCGGCGTGTTCGTGCGCGCGGTCGAATTCAAGACCGGCGGCGCGCCGATTCATCACGCGGTGATTCGCGTCGACGCCACGCCCGCGTCGCGCGCCCGCGACGGTGCCGACGGGCAGCCGGGGTTCGACGGCATGAGCTGGCAGAGCACGCAGGATCCCGAGGGCAACTTCATCGGCTGGGCGCCCGGCCGCGGGCCGATCGTCTCGCCGGACCGCATGCCGTGGCGGCTCGAGCGCGGGGCCGATCTCGTCCTCGAACTCCACCTCATTCCCGGCGAGTCGCCCGTGAGCGTGCAGCCGACCATCGCGCTGTTCCTGACCGACCAGCCGCCCGCCGCGTCGCCGCTCACGCTCAAGATGGGCTCGAAACTGATCGACATTCCCCCGGGCCAGTCCGACTACGTCGTCACCGACACGTACGAGCTGCCGGTGCCGTTCGATCTGCTGAGCGTTTATCCACATGCGCACTATCTGGGCAAGGAGATGCGCGTCACCGCCGAGCTGCCCGGCGGCGTCGTCAAGACGCTGCTCTACATCAAGCAGTGGAGCTTCCACTGGCAGCAGGACTACCGGTTCGCCGAGCCAATCGCGCTGCCCGCCGGCACGAAGCTCACCATGCGCTACACCTACGACAACTCCGAGGCGAACGGCGAGAACCCGCATCATCCCCCGGTGCGCGTGCGGCTCGGACCGAAATCGACGGACGAAATGGCGGAGCTCGGCCTGCAGGTGCTGCCCAAGTCGCTGGCGGACGCCGCACGGCTCGTGCAGTCGTTCGTCGATCGCGACGCGCAAGCCAACGTGACGCTGGGCGAGCTGCGCGTCAGGGAGCAGCCGGAGAACGCGGAGTATCAGCTGTTCCTCGGCGACAGCTACATGGACGTGGACCGGTATGCCGAGGCGGTGCCGCATCTCGAGGCGTCGCTGCGGATCAACGAGCGATCGGCCAACGCGCACAACGACCTGGGGACGGCGCTGATGCAGCTGGGCCGGGTGCCCGAGGCGTTGCAGCACATCCAGCGGGCGGTCGAGCTGGCGCCGCGCGACGAGCGGACCTATTTCAATCTCGGCAACGCGCTGAGCCACGCCTCGCGCGTCGATGAAGCGGCCGCTGCCTACGAGCGGTCGCTCGCGATCAATCCCGACTACGGGGAGGCGCACGTGAACCTGGGGTCGCTGCTGTTCTCGCACGGCCGCGTGCCGGAGGCGCTGACGCATTTCCGGCGCGCCGTGGAGCTGATGCCGAACTCGGCGGTGATCCACAACGATCTGGCGAGCGCCCTGGCGGCGTCCGGCCGCTATGCCGACGCGATGCAGCAGGTCCGGCAGGCGCTCGCGCTCAATCCCGACTTCGCGCCGGCGCTCGACAACCTGAAGCGCTTGCAGCAGCTGGGCATCCGCTGACGCGCGCTTGCGCGCTCACGCCCGCTGGCTGCCGCTCTCGACCGGTTCGGCGGGCAGCGGCTCCCACGGATGCTCGCGCGTCAGGAACGCGACGACGCCGCCCTGGCGCTCGAGACCTTCGTCCGCGCCGACGAAATGCACCGGAATGTTGTGGCGCGCCGCGAGCAGCGCGATCTCCTGCCAGAGGTTGACCTTCTCACACGACGCCTGACAGTTCGGGCACGCCGTCTGGATGCGGTCGAAGATGGCCTCGCATCGCGTGCACCGCGATCCGATGGCCCCGCGGTCCGGCGTCATCACGACCGACCCTGGCCAGTTCACCTGACTCCCGCGGATCGCGTCGATGACGGCCTGCGGTCCGGCCGCGATCCCGCGGTGCTCGGCCAGCCGATCGCGCACCTGCGCCGTGAGGCGCCGGTCGTGCACGCCCATGGCGGCGGCCATCGCGTCGTGCACCTCCGTCTCGAGCCGCGGTGTCTTGCCGGTGAACGGGTGGGGCGCCTCGCACGCCACGCGGGCGGCCAGATGCACCGGCAGCTCCGAACGGATCCGTGTCAGCACGACGTGTTCGCCGAACAACATCAGGCCTTCGTACGTCTCCTCCGCCCAGGCCCGCTCGATCTCACGGACGAGCTCCTTGCGGTAGTGCAGCAGGTGGTCCTCGCGATGCCGCGCGATGGTGGCCTGCTGCTTGCCCCAGGTCTCGCCCGCGGCCGCCTCGCGCCGAGGCACGCTCTCGGTGATTTCCTCGATCAGCCGCAGCGGCCCGCGGCCCGCCGTGTACAGGCGGCCATGATGGCTGTCGGTGTGCACCACCAGGTACCGACGCTGGCGGTGCAGGTACTCGAGCAGCGGGACGAGGTAGATGGCCTCGTCGACGACGAGGCGGTTTGCGATTGGCGTGTCGAGCGTAAACGTCCGCACGAAATGACGAGCGAGGCTGACGAAGACCGCCATGCCCTTCGCCTGTTTGGCCGCCGGCCCCGACAGAATGCTGCGGACGAGATCGATGTTGCGCGAAAGCTCGCGACGCGCGTCGGGATCGTCTTTGAGCGCGGCCTCGACTTGCTGCAGCTCGCGGTTCAAGTGCTCGGACCACGTCGAGCGCACGCCTGACACCGACGTGTCGGCGTAGCAACTCACGATCAGACCCTCGCCCCGGGAATGATCCATCAGCCACTGAGCGGCCGCGGGGCTCGGCACGTCGAGCAGGGTCGTTGCCACGATGTCCTCCTTCGCCCGCGCGCGGGCGCTCACGACAGTCGCTCGATCTCGATCGCCACGGCGCCACTCGCCGCGACCGTCGCCTCATGACCGCCCTCGAGCAGCCGCAGCAGCTCGTCCGCGTCTGTCGCGTCCGGTGCGATGGCCCGCCAGTTCTCGTGCTGGAGCAGGTCGCGGAATCCGGGGTAGTAGCGGATTCGCCGGACCTGCACGCGCGCCCCCGGGTAGCTCACGTGCTCCCCGGTGCGCAGGTCCGCCACGTCGTCGGTGGCGAGCCGCGCGTCGATCGTCTTCGTGCCGCCGCGGATCGCGTCTTCCCACTCGGGTCTGGTTGTCAGATGTCTGGGCATGGCTGACCTCCGATGTGACGTCAGGACGCCGCGTCCACGTGCAGCGGGCCCGCCGGCGTGCCGTGCGGGGCCAGCGCGAGCACGCGGTCGCGCACGGCTGGAACGCGCCGGCCGATCGCGACGAGGACGCCGTGGATCGTCCGAAACTCGCCAAGCGCCTCGCGGATTTGTCTCTTCGTGAGCGGGCCGTCCGGGAACCCCCGCCGGTGGTCGCTGACCTGCTGCCAGAGCCGATCCAGGGCGCTGACGGCCGCCTGAGCGTCGGCCGGACAGACGGCAGCAAACCGCCTATGCTCGTTCATCACGTCGTCGAAGAGGTAGGCCGCAAGCCGATCCGGCCGGATGCTCTCGGCTTCGAGGAGCTCGTGAAAGGCGCCCCAGTAACCGTTCAGGAACTGGGTGAAGATTTCTTCGAATCGAGCGGAGTCGTCCATGCCAGGCCTCACCACTCAAAACGCAGAACCCGTACCAGCGGTCGCCCACGGGCCAGGCGTTCGGCGACCGGCCCACGGCCGGTGATGAAGCGGGGATTTTCGCGTTCGGCTCGGAAATCCCGGCCGCCCTCAGGCGGCGGCAAGGCCGTAGTAATGGGCGCACTCGTCCTCGCGCCCGCGCACGACGCGCCGCCCGGCGAGCGTGCCGTGGGAGCCCGTTACGACCGTCCACTGTCCGCCGCCCGTCCCGCGATCGCAGTAGAGGACGACCCAGTCGTGCGTCCTCTGCAGGCGATGCGCGCGCGCCGTGTTCGAGAAGAGCGCGGTGTAGTGGTGATCGCCCCGGCTCGTATGCAGGATCGGCAGCCAGGCCTCGTGCGCGGGATTGAAGCGGCGCGGGGCGATCATCGTCAGCCGGCGGGCCGACGCGGCCTCGCGGTACTCGCGATCGACGTCGAGCAGCTCGGCGACCGGCGGCGGTGGCACCGCGTCGGGCGGGAGGGGTCGCACTCGCGCCAGCCGATGCGCCAGCACGTCGCGGATGGCATCGAGCCGCTTCGCGCCGAATCCCGCGATGTCTTCGAGACGGCCGTCATGGGCGGCCGCCTCCAGATCCTCGAGCGTTTCGAGCCCGAGCTCTTCGTGGAGCCGCTCAGCCAGGCGCGGGCCGATACCCGGCACCGAGCTCAGTCGCCGGATCGGGTCTGCCTCGCCCCGGAGCCGCTCGAGCATCGGGAAGTAACCCAGCCGGACGATGTCGCGGATCGCGCGCGCGAGGCCCTCGCCGACGCCGGGCAGCCGTTCGAGACCGGGAAGCCCCTCGAGGTCGAGCAGGGCGGACACGGGGTCGGTGAGCTGCCGAAGGGTGTGGGCGGCGCGCCGGTACGCGCGGACTCTGAACACGTTCGCGCCTTGTTCGGCGAGCAGTTCAGCGGCCTGGTCCAGCTTGCCGGCGACGAGCTCGTTCTCGCGCACGTTCACGCGTCGCTCCGGAGGTACTTGAAGCAAGACACGGGCCAGCGAACGCTGTTGCCGGGGTCGGTGGTGCGCCTACAGTGAACACGAGTCTAGAAAAATATGCCGGGATTATTTTTGCAAGATTACGCAAAAATAATCCCGGCATATTTTTCTATTTGTGCAGTTCGTCGTACGTCCCCGCGAGGGCGCGCGTCGTCAGTGGGCCCCGATCCTCGAAGCCGCGAAGGACGTCCTTCGCGTTGATGATCTCATCGCGCGAGCGCCCCGCCGTGATGCCGGCCCGGACGTAGTCGACGAGCGCCGTCAGGTAGTCGCGCATCTTCAGCACGTCGGCGCGCGTCCCCGTCACCGGCAGCTTCGCGGCCGAGTGGCCCCAGACGTACGTCGCGTCCGCCGGGTATTTCGCGGCGATTTGCTCCGTCACCGCGATCCAGTTCGTCGCCGACGCGCCGCCAGGCGTGCGGTCGACGTAGCACTGCAATCCGCCCCAGACGAGATCGCCCACGTGGACGATATTCGCCTTCTCGAAGAACACGACGCAGTCGCCGCCGGTGTGCGCCGGCGTGAATTTCGTCGCATGCACCGTCTCGTCGCCGATGACCTTGTTCCACACGCCGTCGAACGTCGAATCCGGATAGACCTGCTCGACCGGCGACGCCGCCTGATCGTTGGCGATCTTCTGCAGCGCGGGCACGTTCGCCTGGGCGGCGATCGTCTTCGTCACGGGCTTGAACACCGGGTTGCCGCCGGTGTGGTCCGCGTGATGGTGGGTGTTGATGAGCACGTCGATCGGCCGGTGGCCCGTCTGGTCGCCGAGCCCGTCGAGGAACGCCTTCGCGGCGTCCGGATACTGGCTGTCCACGACCAGCACGCCGCCGGCGTTGACGAGGTACCCAATCGTCCCGCCGCGGCCGGTGAAGAAGCCGACGTTGCGGCGGATCGGCGTGAACACGGGCGTCCATGCGGGCGGCTGTTGCGGTGCGGCCGCGGGTGTGGTCTGCGCCCACGCCCGGCGACCGAGCGCGACCAGGCCGGCGCCGCCGGCTGACAGCACAAGAAACGACCGACGAGTCACCGAATCGGCTCTCCCTTCTTCACCTGCGGCAGGCCGGTGGCCATCCACTCCGGCTGCGGCGTGCCTTTGAGATAGTGATCGAAGAACTGCTTCATCCGCACCTGGAAATCCTTCTGGTTTTCCGTCTTCGCCAGGTGATGCGGTTCGTCCGGATAGGACAGGAAAATGACCTGCTTTCCGGTCCGCCGCGCCGCATTGTAGAACTCGAGGCCCTGGTCCCAGTCCACCGCGCCGTCCGCGGTGCCTTGCAGGATCATGAACGGCGTCTGGATCTTCGTCACGTTGAAAATCGGCGACTCGCTCTCGTACAGGTCCTTCGCGTTCCACGGCGTGACGTTGGCGCCCATCCGGCCCTGGCTCGTCTCGAGGATGCCGCCGTTCCACGCGCCCGTCGACTTGTACAGCTCGCCATACATGCTGATCAGGTCCGTCAGCGGCGCGCCGGTGACCACCGCCGCGAAGATGTTCGTCTGCGTCAGAATGAACGACGACTCGTACCCGCCCCAGCTGTGTCCCTGCAGGCCGATGTGCGCCGGATCGGCGTAGCCGAGCGCGATGACCTTCTTCACCGCCGCCGTGACGCAATCGAGCGCCGACGTGCCGGGGTGGCCGATGTCGTAGACGATGTCGGGCTCGAGGACGAGGTAGCCGTCGCTCGCGTAGGCGCTCATGTGCGGGCGATCGTCGTACACCGGCATCGAGAACTGGTGATGCGTGTTGGACAGCAGCTCGTAGATATAGACGAGCATCGGGTACTGCTTGCCCGCCTGATAGCCCGCAGGCAGCGTCAGCGTGGCCTGAAGCTTGCGGCCCTTGCTGTTCGTGTAGTCGACGAGCACCCGCTTGCCCCACGCGTACTCGGAAATCTGCGGGTTCGCATCGGTGATCTTCCGCGGCGCGGCGAACGACGAGTCGCTGACCCAGTAGTCGGGAAACTCCTCGAACGTCTGCTGCGTGAACATCACGCGGTCCGCGTCCTTTGCTTTTTGCGCCCCGCCGATGCTCTTGTCGGCCCAGATGAGCGGCGTCGGCTTGCCGCCGCCGGCGGGCAGGCGCCAGTAGCCGGATTTCTTCGTCCACTCCCCGTACGCGGTGAGCGTTTGGGGCTGCGACAGGTCGATGCCTTCGTCGGCGCCGCCCGCCCCGGCGAAGCCGCCGCCCCCGCCCCGTCCGCCGCGCCCGCCGCCGGCACCGAGCCGGGCCAGTCGCAGCTGCACCTGATCGGCGGCGCCGGCTGCCGCCGTGAGATTGGTCCCGCGCCCGCCGTCGAGCGGCTGCGACCACACGTCGAACTTGTCGTAGAGCAGCACGGACTTGCCGTCCTTCGCCCAGCCCGCGACGCCCCAGATCGGCTTCTCGGCCGCCTGATCGTTGTCGGTGTTGATGAAGTTCGCGCCGCCGGCGTCCACGCGCGCGGCCCTGCCCGTCTCGAGGTTGTACGCCATCACGTGCTGGCTCTCGAGATACAGGAACCACTTGCTGTCGGACGACGAGCCCATCGCGCGCAAGAGGCGCTTCGCGATGAGGGTGCGCGCGCCGGTCGCGGTGTCGATCCTGTAGTAGTCGGCGCGGGCCGGCTGGCCTTCGGAGAAGTCATGCTCGTAGGGGGTCGGGTCGCGCCCGATTGCCCAGCGATCGTCCGCCGTCGGCGTGACCGTCTTGATCGAGGCGTCTGCGAGCTGCAGGAACTTCTTCGACGCGACCATCAGCACCGAGGCGAGCGTCGCCCGGCGCTCCTGTCCGACGCGGAGGATCTGCTCGGACTGCAGCTCGACGTCCTTCCAGTGATAGATGTCGAGATTCGCCTGCGGCTCGGTCGCCTCGGGCCGTGAGTCTTCTTGTGCCCGGATGCCGACGAACACGCGGCTGCCGTCCTTGCTCCAGCGCGGCGTGGTGTACTCGCTCAGGACGAAGCCTTTCGGGAAGGTCGCGTCCTGGCCGGGATCCCACTCGAGCGCCGAGGGCTGCGCCGCGGCGGCGTCGGTCCACGCGAGCAGGACGTTCTCCTTCTCGACCTTGCCGTCCGGCTTCTGGCCGCGGAGCGCCGCCAGCCGCGTGGACGCATCGCCCCACGACAGGCCGTCGTAGTCCTTCGCGGCGCTGTCGAGCGCGCGCGTTTCACCGGTCGCGAGGTTCGCGACGTAAACGCCGTTGCCCATGTGATTCGCCGCGTCTACGGTGTACGCCAGGAGCTTCCCGCCGTCGTCGAAGTCGTACTGATTCACGTTGCCGATGTTCTGGGTGACGCCCGTGGCGAGGCGACGCAGCAGAAGATCGCTGCCCCGGTGCGAGGTGTCGCCCGCGGCGCCGTTGACCTTGATTGCGATCCAGGCCGAGCCCTTGGAGAACTGATAGCCGCCGGCGTTGGGCACGTCGAACTTCGCGCCGGTCGTCAGGTCGAGCAGCTCGAATCGGCGAACGGTGTCGGCGTTCGCATTGGCGCCGGTCTGCGGTGCGGCGCCGGGCTCGGTGCTGCCGCCGCGCTGGGGCGGCGCCGCGCCGCGGGCGCCGCCGCGGGCGCCCCCGGCGCCGCGTCCGCGTCCGGCGGCCCGCGCCGGCGGATTCACGTAGTAGCCGATCCAGCGGCTGTCGTCCGAGAACTGCACGGCCGCGCCGCCGCCCCCGCCGCCACGCCCGCCGCCGCGCCCGCCTCCGCCAGCCGCCGAGCCGACCGGAATCGTGTAGAGCTTGTCGCCATCGAGTTGCTTGACGAACAGCGTCTCGTCGCCGTCGTTGGGCGAGTACGTATACGTCGCCCACTTGCCGTCGTCGCTGATCGCCGTCGACGTGATGCGCTTCCACGGACCGTAGTCCGCCAGCGTCAGCACTTTCTTGCCGTCCGGTGCGGTCTTGGGTGCGGCCGCCGGCGGGTTGGCGTCGGCGCGCTGTCGTGCCGCCGGTGCTGCGGGCCAGAAGACGAGCGCCAGGGACAGAACGCACCCCAGGCGGGTGAGATGTTTCAGGGATGTGACGGTCATGGCAGGGACTCCCTTGGGTGGCCCGATCCTAATCCACGTCGCGCCGTCGCGGCGCGTCCGCCACCCCCAACCCGGAACCCGGCGTCGTCGTCAAACGTATCGTTGGATTACTGAGCTCCTCGGAGGGAGGCGGGCATGTCGTTCTTGAAAAAGCTCCTTGGCAAGGCTGAACCACCGAAGACGCGCGTGCGGATTTGCGTGGAATGTGGCATGCCCGTTGCCGAACACAAGGCGTGGTGCTCGATCTACCGCGGGCAGCTCGAGATGCAGGCCGCCAAGCCGGCCGGGGCGCCGCGGAACTAGGCCCGAGGCGGTCGGCCTCCGGCCCCAGGACAGCCTCAAGTCAGACTCACTCGCTGGCCGTTCGGACTCGCGCCGGGCGCTCCGCGCCGGCGCGCCGCACGCCGCACGAAGCACCAAGCACTCGGCACCCGCCCCGTGGTGCTATCCTCACAAGACCGCCCCATGAACGTCCTGCTGTTCTCGATGCCGGACTCGTTCGAGCACACGCCGACGATAGCGATGCGGATGCCCAACGGCGCGCTCGCCTCGCTCGCCGGCAACGTCGATCCGCACCATCGCGTGGCGATCGCGGATCTCGTGCTCGTGCAGTCGGCGGTGCCGCAGACGGTGGAGCGTCTCGTCCGGTCGATCGCGCCAGACGTCGTCGGGTTGTCGGTCATGACGTTTCAGCGTCACACGGCGCGGAAGGTGATCGCGCTCGTGCGCGCGCTGCGCCCTGAGGCGCGCGTCGTCGTCGGCGGCTACGATCCGAGCCTGGCCTCGCACGTCTACGAAGATCCGGCGTTCAACGTGGATGTCATCGTGCGCGGCGAGGGCGACCACACGTTCCGGGAGCTGCTGCGGGCGATCGAATCTGGCGGCGATCTGTCGGCGATTCCCGGGCTGTCGTATCGCGACGGCGCGCGGTTCGTGCGTAATCCGGATCGGCCGGTGAGCCACCTCGACGGCGACGTGCGGCCGCCCAATCGCGCCGCGCGCGTGCTCGGCGGCTACACCCTGCTCGGCCGGCCGATTGACATCGTCGAGACGTCGCGCGGCTGCACGTACGACTGCAGCTTCTGCTCGATCATCGAGATGCGCGGCCGGAACTTCCACACCTGGGCGTTCGACCGCGTGATCGCGGACATCGCGGACGCGAAGGCTCGCGGGGCGCGGGCGGTGTTCATCGTCGACGACAACATCACGCTCAATGTCGCGCGCTTCAAGGGCCTGTGCCGCGCGATCATCGACGCGGGCCACGACGACATCGACTACGTCGTGCAGGCCATGACGAGCGCCATCGCCTCGAGCGGCGACGAGCTGGCCCGGCTCATGCGCCGGGCCGGATTCCGCTACGTCTTTCTCGGGATCGAGAACGTGCTCGACCAGGACCTCGCGTTCCTGCGCGCGAAAGCGAAGAACGTGCAGCGCGAGGGCGGACGAGCGGTGGGCAGCGCGACGCTCACCGCGGTCACGCTGCTTCGCCGGCACGGCATGCAGGTCGTGGGCGGGCTCATCGTCGGCAGTCCCGACGACACGCGCGAGTCGATCGACGCCAATCTCGAGTTCGCGCGGCGGTACGTGGACTGGCCCTACATCCAGCATCCGACGCCGTACCCCGGCACGCCGATGACGAAGGATTTCCGGGATCGGAATCTCATCGTCAACGAGGCCGTCGAGGAGTACGACGGGACGACCGCGGTCGTGCGCACGGAGCACCTGAGCGCCGAGGACGTCGAGTTCATGCGCTGGCGCGCCGAGCGCTGGATGAAGGTCC
>Ga0335084_10003056_pt1 | contig 16276 bp, 11 predicted proteins | sample Lox_Sample_44_FD_206721 | JGI IMG/M metagenome (GOLD analysis project Ga0335084, IMG submission 206721) | Soil microbial communities from Loxahatchee National Wildlife Refuge, Florida, United States - Lox_Sample_4.4 | ecosystem: Environmental > Terrestrial > Soil > Wetlands | place: USA... | reverse complement strand
ATTGGCGAGGACGGCACGGTCTTCGGCACGAAGAAAAGCCGGGAGGGCCGGATCTACCTGAACACGCAGAGCTGGGCCATCCTCTCGGGCGCGGCCTTGCCGGATCAGGCGGCGAAGGCCCTGGCGGCGGTGAAGCAGCATCTGGCCTCGGACTACGGCGTGGCGCTCTGCAACCCGCCGTTTGCGAAGACGCCGGTCAAGGTGATGCGCGCCGTGCTGTTCAATCCCGGCAACAAGGAGAACGGCAGCATCTTCAGCCACACGCAGAGCTGGATCGTGCTCGCGGAAATCGCCCGCGGCAACGGCGACCAGGCCTACGCCTACTACCGCGCGTTCCTGCCCGCCGCGCAGAACGACCGGGCCGAGATCCGCGAAATCGAGCCGTACGTGCATTGCCAGAGCACGCATGCGCCCACGTCCAAGAAATACGGCCGGTCGCGCGTGCCGTGGCTGTCCGGCACGGCCTCCTGGGCCCATTTCACCGCCACGCAGTACCTCCTCGGTCTCCGTCCCGAGATCGGTGGCCTGCGCATCGATCCGTGCCTCCCGACGCACTGGCCCGGCTTCACGGCCGTGCGCCGGTTCCGCGGCCGCCGGCTGCACGTCGAGGTGAAGAACCCCGCGGGCGTCTCGCGCGGCGTCAAGTCACTGACGGTCGACGGCCGGCCCGTCGGCGGCAATCTGGTCCCCGTCAGACTGCTCAAAAACGGAGCCCGGATCGTCGCCGTGCTGGGATGACGGATTCCCTTTTGAACCACGAAGACACGGAGAGCACCGAGCACTACTGATTCTTCGGAGCGACACCCCAGCAGAATCTTCTCTGTGTCCTCCGTGCCTCGGTGGTTCGCCAAGAACGATCTTCCATGCAATACGGTCACTTCGACGACAAGGCCCGCGAGTATGTCATCACCCGCCCCGACACGCCGCGGCCGTGGTCCAACTACCTCGGCTCGACGGAATACGGCGCGATCATCACCAACCACGCGGGCGGCTACTCGTTCTACAAGAGCGGCGCCACCGGCCGGTTTCTGCGGATGCGCTTCAACAGCATCCCGCCCGACCAGCCCGGGCGCCTCTTCTATCTGCGCGACGCGGAGTCGGGCGACTTTTGGTCCGCCGGCTGGCAACCGGTGGCCAAACCCCTGTCCAGGTATAAATCCGTGTGCCGGCACGGCACGGCCTACACGATTCTCGAAAGCCGGTACGCGGGGATCGCCGCCGAGGCCCTCTATTTCGTGCCGCTCGACCAGACATTCGAATACTGGCGGCTGCGCGTGAGCAACAGGTCGAAGCGCGCGCGCCGGCTCTCGGTGTTCACTTACTGCGAATTCGCCAACCTCTGGCACACCTACCAGGACCTGGTGAACCTCCAGTATTCGCTCTTCATCACCCGGGCCACGCTCGAGGACGGCATCCTCGGCATCACCTGCAACCCGAACTACGATTTCGACGGCCGGGATCTCACCGGCTGCGGCCGGACGTGGATGGCGCTGACGGGCGCGCCGCTCGCCGGCTATGAAACGGTGCGCGAGCGCTTCCTCGGCAGCTACGGCGGCTACGCGGCACCCGAGGTCGTGGTGAAGGGCCAGTGCTCGAACTTCCTCGCCGAAGGCGACAACGTCGTCGGCGGTCAGCAGGCAGACCTCGCCCTCGCCCCCGGCGAGACCCGCGAGCTCATCATCCTCCTCGGCCTCGGCACCGTCGGCTCGCACGGCCGGAGAACCGTGGCCGAATTCGGGAATCCCGAACGCTGCGAGGCGGAATTCCAGAAGCTCAAGACGGCGTGGCATGCGCCGCTCGCCGCGCTCCAGGTCCGGACTCCCGACGCCGACTTCGACCACATGGTCAACGTCTGGAACGCGTACAACGCGATGATCACCTACGCGTGGTCGCGCTCCGCGTCGCTGATCTATAACGGCGAGCGCGACGGCCTCGGCTTCCGCGACACCGTGCAGGACATCCTCGGGGCGATTCCCCTGCTGGGCGAGGGCGTGAAGCCGCGCCTCGAACTCATGCTGACCGGCCAGCTCGCCAACGGCGGCGCCCTGCCGGTGATCCAGCCCTTCTCGCACCGGCCGGGCGCCGAGAAGCCGCCGCGCGACGAGGAATTTCGCAGCGACGACTGCCTCTGGTTCTTCAACACCGTGCCCGCCTACGTGGCCGAGACCGGCGATCTCGATTTCTACCGCAAGGTGCTCCCCTACGCCGATCGCGGCGAGGCCACCGTGTTCGGGCACCTGCGCCGGGCGCTCGAGTTCAACCTCGAGCGCACGGGCCGCAACGGTCTGCCCTGCGGACTCGCCGCCGATTGGAACGACTGCATCAAGCTCGGTTACAAGGGCGAGAGCCTGTTCGTGGCCTTCCAGGTTCGCCTGGGGCTCGACGTCTATGCCGGCATTGCCGAGAAGCTCGGCCAGCCCGCCGAGGCCGGGTGGGCCCGCACCGAATTGCGGCAACTCGACGAAAAGATCCAGAAGGTGTGCTGGGACGGCGAGTGGTTCATCTGGGCCATCAGCCAGGACGGGACGGTCTACGGGACCCGGAATTTCCCCGAGGGGCAGGTGTACATGAACACGCAGGTGTGGGCAGTGATCAGCGGCGCGGCTACGCCCGCGCAGGCCCAGCGCGCGCTCCAGACGATGAAGGACCGCCTGGCCACGCCGTTTGGGGTGATGCTATGCGCGCCGCCCTTCCTCAAGGCGAACCCGGAAATCATGAAGGCCACGCTCTTCAACGCCGGCATCAAGGAGAACGCCGGCATCTTCTCGCACACGCAGAGCTGGGGCGTCATCGCCGCGGTGCTGCAGGGCGACGGCGACCAGGCCTACGCCTATTACCGCGCGTTCATGCCCTCGGCCTACAACGACCGGGCCGAGGTGCGCCAGATCGAGCCCTACGTTCACTGCCAGACGACCTATTCGCGCTACAACATCAACGAAGGCGCGGCGCGCACGCCGTGGCTCTCGGGCACCGCGTCGTGGGCCTATCACGCCGCCACACACTGGATCCTCGGCGTCCGGCCGGAGATCGACGGCCTCCGCATCGATCCGTGCCTTCCCAAGCACTGGTCCGGTTTCAAGATGGTGCGCCACTTCCGTGGCCGAGCCGTGCGCATCGAGGTGAAGAACCCGGCGGGTGTGAATCGCGGCGTCAAGTCGCTGACCGTCGACGGCCGCCCCTTCGCGGGCAACTTCATACCCGCGGACAAACTCAAGGACGGGATGCGAATCGTGGCCACGCTGGGCTGACTTGTTCCGGCCCTTGCGCACAAGCGGAGGTCGGCACACCCGGCCTCCCCTGCGCCGGGGCGAACGTTCGCCCTCGCAGGGAATTGCTTTGCCTGCCTATTTTCGCAGCGCAGGTTGATCGCGCCGCCCTCGTTGACAGGGGGATGTCGCCCGGTTAGGCTTCTCGCCGTACCCCATAACTGCGATGCAAACTCCTTCCCTCCGCTCAGGTACGGGCGCGCGTCCGCTGACCGCTGCCCTCGTCACCCTTGGCTGTTCCCTGGGCGTCAGCATGAGTCCGCTGCTCGCCAGCGTGAACAACGACACGGCGCGCCTAACGGCGCAGCAACTGAAGGTGCTGGTGGACCAGCACAAGATCACCGCCGAACAGTGCAAGATCCTCGAGGTCGACCTCGCCCGCCTCTCTGCTGATCAAAACAAGCTTGCCGCCGACCAGCAGAAAATCGGGGCGCTCCAGGAGAAGCTCACCGCCGCTCAGCTGAAGCTGCCCGCCAATCAGGAAAAGCTCGCCGCGGCCCGCCGTCAGCTTGAGGCAGACCAGAACAAACTCGCGGCCGACCAGGGAAAGCTCGCGGCCGATCAGGAGAAGTTCCACGTGACGGCGCCGTGATGGCCGAGGGTTGCGGCATGGTGCCAGCCTGCCCCGATCGGGCGGGCACCGGACGTCGCCGACGGTTGGATCCATGCTTTCGGGCGGTCGGCTGCAATCGACTGAACGCGTTCCGGAGTCTCGCCGCCGGGGGCGACCGCATGGTGGTTCCCGCTGAGTCAACGGGGACCATCGGACGTCCATGATCCCCGCCCCCACCGAGCCGGCGGCGCGCTTCTCCGCCGACACTCCGTTTTCGTATGTCTGCCACCGCTGCCGGAATTGCTGTCACCACAAACTGATTCAGGTGAATCCCTACGAGGCGGCCCGGCTCGCCCGCAATCGGGGGGTGTCCACCACGGCGTTCATCCGGGATTATCTCGAGAACTCCGTCTATCTGCGCCGGCGGGACGACGGGGCCTGCGTGTTTCTCGGGCCGGAGGGCTGCACCGTGCATCCCGACCGGCCGCTCGTGTGCCGGGTATATCCACTCGGGCGCCACGTGGAGGCGTCCGGCGGGGTGACCTTTTCGCACCTGGAACCGCACCCGCTGACGCAAGGGGTGTACGGTCGCGCCGGAACCGTCGCGGATTATCTGGCGCAGCAGAATGTGGCGGAGTTTGTCGCCGCGGCCGACCGTTACCTCGCCGTCTTGCAGAAGCTGTACGTGGTGTGGCGCCAAGCGCCCGACGCCCCGGCCGGCGACTTGCCCGATCTGATGGATCTCGACCGGGCAGTGGCGGACTTCTGTGCGAGCCGCGGGCTGCCGGAGCCGACGGGGATCGAGGAGCGCATGAGCCTGCACCTCGAGGCGATCACGCGCTGGCTGGAGCGGCCACCTGGCGGCGAGCCGCCGCCCGCGCGGTAGCAGAACCAGCGCTCCGCTCGCCGGCGGCCACGACGACGCCCGCGGGCCAGGGCGATGGTGGCGTCCGCGCCCCCCCGCGCGCCCGCTAAACCGGCTTCTCATCGGCGCCGGGTGGCGGCAGACGCCCGTGGAGGTTCGCCAGTTCGCGCAGGTAGCCCGCCGTGCGGCCGGACAAACGATCGAGCTGCGCCGAGCGGTAGCGCCACTGCCAGTTGCCGTCGGCCTTGCCCGGCGTGTTGAAGCGGCCCTCGGAGCCGAGGCTGAGCAGGTCCTGCAACGGGATGACGGCCAACCGGCTCACCGCGGCGTAAGCCGCGCGGATGAAATCCCAGCCGATCTCCGTGCCGCTGACCCGCAGATAGCGGCGGACATGGTCGCGCGTCGGCTCCCCGGTCGCCGCGTACCAGCCGAGCGTGGTGTCGTTGTCATGCGTGCCGGGATAGATGACGCCGTTGCCCTCGAGATTGTGCGGGAGATAAAGGTTGCTGCTCCTGCCGCCAAAGGCGAACTGCAGGACCGCCATGCCGGGCAGGCCGGTGTCGCGCCGCAACTGCCGGGCGGCGCCGGAAAGTTCGCCCAGATCCTCGGCGATGATCTTCGCGCCGGGAAGCGCGCGCCGCGCCGCGTCGAAGAACGCCAACCCGGGGCCGGACCGCCATTCGCCCTGGCGCGCGTCGGCCGCCGGGACCGGGACGCGCCAGTAGTCCGCGAAGCCGCGGAAGTGGTCGATGCGCACGACATCGTACAGCTCGAACGCGGCGCGCAGGCGTTCGCGCCACCAGGCGTAGTCGTCGGCGGCGTGCACGTCCCACCGGTAAAGGGGATTGCCCCACAACTGCCCGTCCGCCGAAAAATAATCCGGCGGCACGCCGGCGACGGCGAGCGGCCGCCCGGTGCGCTCGTCGAGCTCGAAGCGCTCGGGCGCGGACCAGACGTCGGCGCTGTCCATCGCCACGAAGATCGGCAGGTCGCCGACGATGCCCACGCCGCGTTTCGCCGCCACTGCCCGCACCCGGCGCCACTGCCCGAAGAAGAGGTACTGGGAGAAGGCATGCCCCTCAACCGCGGCGTCCAGCTGGCCCCGGAGCTTCGATTTCCGGGCCTTTGCCCAGCTGCGCGCCTCGGCGGGCCACTCCCACCATGGCCGGTCTTCGTAGTGATCCTTCAGGGCCCGAAACAAGGCGTAGGGCTCGAGCCAGGCGGCGTTGGCCTCCCGGAAGGACTCATACACCCCGTAGGGCAGCGTGCCGCGGCTGGCGCGGAAGTTTTCATGGGCGCGGCGGAAAAGCGGCCACACGAGCCGGTAGAGCGCGCCGTAGTCGACCCGATCGGCGTTCAGGAAGACCAGCGGGCCGAGCGCATCCTGCGGGAGCAGACCGAAGCGCGTCAGCTCCACCAAGTCGATCAGATACGGATTGCCCGCGAACGCGGAAAAGCACTGGTAGGGCGAGTCGCCGTAGCCCGTCGGTCCGAGCGGGCAGAGCTGCCAGTACTTGAAGCCGGCGGCCTCCAGAAACTCGAGGAATCGATCCAGGTGCTCGTCGAAAGTGCCGATGCCGAAATCGCCGGGCAGGCTGGTCGGGTGCAGGAGCACACCGGCACCGCGGGTCGTCAGCCAGTTGAAGAGCGGAGGGGCGGCGGGGAGGGGCGTGGTCATCGGCAGGGAAGAAGCAAGGAGGAATCACGCGCGCCAACAAGCAAAAGACACCGGTGCACGCCAGGCGGGGTGCCCCTGGTCACCGCCGGCCGAGTTCACCATCCCGCCGCCTGGCCGTCCTTGCGGCCCTCGCTGGCGCCGATGTACGTGCGGTTCCGGGCGTCCCACGCGATCGCCTGATAGCCGCCGAAGCCGCCGAGGTCGGTGCGGATGTCGTGCCCGCGCCGCTTGAGCTCGGCGACCACGCCCCACGGAATGCCGCTCTCCAGATCGACCCAGCCGCCATCGGTCATCTTGGGGTGGTCGTAATCGGTCGAGCCGTCGTGCTGCCAGCGCGCGGCGTCGCCCGCCTCCTGGAGATTCAGCCCATAGTCGATCAGGTTCACGAGAATCTGCACGTGCCCCTGCGGCTGCATCGCGCCGCCCATGACGCCGAAGGCCAGCCACGGCTGTCCGTCCTTCATGACGAAGGCCGGGATGATCGTGTGAAAGGGCCGCTTGCCGGGCGCATAGACGTTGGCGTGGCCGGGCTCCATGGTGAAAATCTCGCCGCGATCCTGGAAGTCGAAGCCCAGGCCGGGCACCGTGATGCCGCTGCCCATGCCGCGGTAGTTGCTCTGGATGAGCGACACCATGTTGCCCGCAGCGTCGGCGGTGCAGAGGTAGATCGTGTCGCCGTCGTTCGCGGGCGGATGGCCGGCGTCATACGTCCGGGCCGCGTGCGCCGGATCGATGAGCTTGCGGCGCTCGGCCGCATATTCCTTTGAGATCAGCCACCTGACCGGCACTTTCGCGAAGGCGGGGTCGGCGTAGAATTTCGCGCGGTCCTCGAACACGAGCTTCTTCGTCTCGATCATCACGTGGAGCGCGTCGGCGCTCTGGAACCCCAGCGCCCGCAGATCGAAGCCCTCGAGGATGTTGAGCATCTGCAAGGCGGCGATGCCCTGGCCGTTCGGCGGCAGCTCATAGACGTCGTAGCCGCGGTAATTGGTCGAGAGCGGCTCCACCCAGGTGGAGGTGTGCCGCTCGAAGTCGGCCTTGCGGAGCCAGCCGTCGTTGGCGCGCATGAAGGCGTCGATCCGGTCCGCGATCTCACCGCGATAGAAGACGTCGCGGCCCCCGCCCGCGATCAGTTCGTAGGTGCGGGCCAGATCGGCGTTCCGGAAAATCTCGCCCTTGGCGGGCGCGTGTCCGCCGGGTGCATAGGTCTCGACGAATGCGCCGGGCAAATGCCGGGCGCGCAGGATCGCCACGTTGCGCTCCCAGTAAAAAGCGATGAGTTCGCTGACCGGGAAGCCCTCCCTGGCATAGCGGATCGCCGGGGCGAGGACTTGCGCCATCGGCAGCTTGCCGAACTTCCCGTGTAGTTCGCACCAGCCGTCCACCGCGCCCGGGACGCTGATGGGCAGCATGCCGTCGGGCGGGATCGTCGCACGGTGAAGCTTCGCCAGCTCGGCTTGCATCTGCTCAAAGCTGAGACCGAGCGGCGCGCGGCCCGACGCGTTGAGGCCGTAGAGCCGATGCGACTTCGCGTCCCAGACGATTGCGAACAGGTCGCCCCCCACCCCGCTGCTGACCGGCTCCATCAACCCGAGCGTCGCGTTGGCCGCGATGGCGGCGTCCACCGCGGAGCCGCCAGCCTTGAGAATGTCGAGCCCCACCTGGGTCGCGAGCGGCTGGCTGGTGCAGACCATGCCGTGCTGCGCGATGACTTCGGAACGAGTGGCGAACGGTTTGCCCGTGATGCGGTCCACCTGGGCCAGCGTAACCGCGGCGGGCAGAAACGCGAACAGGCCGACGAGGGCGGGGCGCGCGGGTTGCATGGCCGCACCCTATGCAATGCCGGCTGGCGGTCAACGCGTCGGGTCGGCCCCGGGCCACGCGCCCGCCGGCGCAAGGGCGCAGGTCAAATTTGCCTTTTCCGCGTCGCCGCCAACGTTGAGGGCGGTGCTCACCACGCTGCTGCAACTGATCCTGTGGCGCTCGCCCGCCACCTACGAACGGGCGTTCATTCACACTGTCCACGTCCGGGAACCGCTGGCGCGCCGGCCCTGGGTGGAGCGGCTGATCCTCGCCGGTTGGCTGCTCATCGTCGTCAAATGCTTCGCGGTCGTCTGGGTCATCGACCATTGGGCCGTGCCCTTTCATCCCTATTGGATCATCGTGCCGACGATCCTGATGGCGGCGCTCAGCACCGCGATCTATTACTGGCGGGATTGACGGGAAACGCGGATGGGCGATACCGGAGACGGGCAAGCGCTTCGGTCTGGCTTGCCTGGCCTTCCTTTCCGGTATCCGGTATCCGCAATCCCCGATCCCATGCCCCAGGTCCCCGGTCTCCGCAGCCCCTACGTCAAGGTCGCCCGGCTGGTTTACTTCGGCCGCATGCTCGACAAGATCCGCCTGCACGCCGCGGGCCGGCTGCCGGCCGAGTACCAGGCCAATCTCGGCGACAGCCGGCCGAATCTCTTCGACAGCCGCTGCTGCCGTTTTCTCGGACTGCGCTACGCCGAGATCGTGCCCCGCACCCTCGCCGGCGGCACCGACGAAGAGGTGCTCGCCTGGTGCCTCGCTCGCGGCACGCCCCGCACCGACGACGAATGCAACGCCTGGAATCGATTCATCGCGAAGATCGGCTGGCGCGACGACCGCTCCGCGGTCCTGCAGGAACGCGTCCGCGAGTACGGCCTGACGGGTAGGCCCGTCGAGACGTTTTTCGACCTCATCGACTTCGACGAGGGCCGCGATCCGGTGGCGGCCCAAGCCTGGCTCTGGTAGACCACGCCATTCCTCCCGAGGCGCGCGGGCCCGCTGTGCATGAACATCATCGTCCTGGGTGTGGCCGGCTCCGGCAAGACGACCGTGGGGCGAAAACTCGCCGCCCGCCTCGGCGGCAACTGGCGCTTCGTCGACGCCGACGCTTTTCATCCCGCGGCGAACGTGGAAAAAATGGGCCGCGGCGTGCCGCTTGACGACGCCGACCGGGCCCCGTGGCTCGCCGCGCTGGCCGCCCACCTCGACGCCTGCGCGGCCCGCGGCCAGCAGGTGGTGCTCGCGTGCTCCGCGCTGAAGGAGGCCTACCGCCGCCAGCTCGCCGTTTCCCGCGAGGCGACCCGTTTTGTGTTGCTCAAGACCGATGTTGCCACGCTCGAAGCACGTTTGCGCCGTCGCCGCAGCCACTATATGAAGGCGGCCATGCTCCCCAGTCAGTTGGCGGCCCTCGAAATCCCGGCTCCGGGTGCCGCGGTGGTGATCGACGCCGCTCTGCCGCCCAGAGAAATTGTTGGGCGAATTCTGCAGGGTCTCGGGCTCCCCGCCGGGCGGCGGGAGGACTCGCCGCACGGGCCATAGACGCCACGCTGGAATCGCCATGTCCTTCGCCGCCACCATCCGCCTCCGCCTGCTGGCCAGCGTGCTGAGCGTCCTGCTGCTCCTCGCGATCCTCGCGGCCGTCGGGAGCTGGTGGCTGGTGCGCCGCAGCCTGCCGCCGCTGGACGGCGAAGCCGCGCTTCCCGGCCTGACCGCCGCGGTGACGGTGGAGCGCGACGCCCTGGGCGTGCCGACCCTCCGCGGCGCGACGCGGCCGGACGTCGCGCGGGCCCTCGGCTACGTGCACGCCCAGGACCGGTTTTTTCAGATGGACCTGCTGCGGCGCCGCGCCGCCGGCGAGTTGTCGGAATTGTTCGGCCCGTCGACCGTGCCTTGGGATCGCGCCGCGCGCGTGCACGGCCTCCGGGTGCTGGCGCGCCAGGCGCTGGCGCTGCTGCCGCCGGCGCAGCGCGCTCTGGTTGAGGCCTATACGGCGGGCGTGAACGCCGGGCTCGCCGCGCTCCGGGCGCGGCCATTTGAATATTACGTGCTGCGCGTGCGGCCGGATCCCTGGCGGGCCGAGGATTCGCTGCTGGTCGCCTATGCCATGGCCCTCGACCTGCAGGACACCGGCGACCGGTACGAGCGCATGCTCGGCGACATCCAGAGCGCCTACGGCCGGCCCATGCTCGATTTCCTCGCGCCGCGCGGCACCGAGTTCGACGCCGCGCTTGATGGTAGCACCTATCCGCGCCTGCCGCTGCCCGGGCCCGAAATCATCGACCTGCGCAGACGGAGGCCGGCGGCGGCGGCCGACAGCCGGCGGAGTGCCCCCAGCCCCGCTGTTGCGGAGGCGGATAATCTCGTGGCCGGCTCCAACGCCTTTGCCCTGGCGGGCAGCCGCACCGCGAACGGCTCGGCGCTGCTGGCGAACGACATGCACCTCAGCCTCCGGGTGCCCAACATCTGGTACCGGGCCTCGCTGATCTGGGAGGACGAGGCGATCGGATCCAAACCCCAAGTGGCAAGCCCGGCCTCCCCATCCCCAGGCGCCAATCACCAATCGTCAAGCCCGGAACCCGCCGCGTTGACACCTGCCGCCACCCGCAGCGCCATCTCCGGGCCGCATCGGGTGACCGGCGTGACGATTCCCGGCGCGCCGCTCGTGGTCGCCGGCAGCAACGGCCACATCGCCTGGGGGTTCACCAACAGCTATGCCGACACGGCGGACATCGTGATCGTCGAGCCGAGCAGCATCGATCCGCTGCTCTACCGGAACGGCCGTGACCTTCTTCTCATGGAGGAGCGCCACGAGACCATCCGCGTCAGGGGCGGCGATCCCGTCGACGCGGCGGCGCACTGGACGATCTGGGGGCCGGTGATTGACCCTGGCGAACACCATCGCGCGCTGGTGTTGCACTGGGTCTTTCAGGATCCCGCTGCGTTGAATCTCAACTTGCTGGCACTCGAAACCGCCCCGGACACTCCCACGGCGCTCGCCTGGGCACCTGACTGCGGGCTGCCCGCCCAGAACCTGCTGGTGGCAGACCGCGCGGGCGCCATCGGCTGGACCATCGCGGGACGCCTGCCCCGGCGCGCGGGTTACGACGGCCGCCTGCCGGCGGTCTGGTCGTACGGCGACCGCCGCTGGGATGGCTATCTGCCGGCTGACGAGTATCCGCGCATCCTCTCGCCGGCGTCCGGCCAACTCTGGTCGGCCAACAATCGGCCCGTCGGTGGTCCGGATGGCGCCAAGCTCGGCGATGGCGGGTATGCAGCCGCTGCGCGGGCCCGCCAGATCCGCGACGATCTGACCGCGATTACGATCCCCGCCACGCCGCGCAGCCTGCTCGCCGTGCAACTCGACGAGCGCGCCCTCTTCCTCCAGCGGTGGGACGAACTGCTCCTGACCACTCTCCCGCCCGAAGCCGCCGCCGCGAAACCGGGCCGGGCCGAGTTGCGCCGGCTGGCCGGCGAGTGGACGGGGCACGCTGCCATCGACTCCGCGGCCTATTTCCTCGTGCGTCGCTGGCGCGATTTCGTCGCCGACCGAGCGCTCGGGCCGATCTGCGCCGAGTGCGTGGAGAACGACGAGGCGTTCGATTTTCGCCAACTCAACTACGAGGAACCTCTCTGGCGGCTCGTCCGGGAGCGGCCGCCCCATCTGCTCAGTGCCGACTACCTGACCTGGGATGATCTGCTCCTGGCCGCGGTCGACGATGTTGTGCGCTGGGCGGACCAACAGGGTCGGCCGCTGGCACGGCTCACCTGGGGCTCCCGCAACCTCGTTCGCATCCAACATCCGTTCAGCCGTTTTCTCCCCCCACCCCTCGCCCGCCTGCTGGACATGCCAGCCGACCCGCTGCCCGGCGACAACCACATGCCGCGCGTGCAGGGCCCGGCGTTCGGCGCTTCGGAGCGCTTCGTGGTTTCGCCCGGCCACGAGGAAGAAGGCCTCTTTCACATGCCTGGCGGCGAGAGCGGCAACCCCCTGTCACCGTTCTATCGGGCGGGCCACGAGGCCTGGGCGCGCGGTGAGCCCACCCCTTTCCTGCCCGGACCGGTGAAGCACACCCTGCGACTGCGGCCGCAATGACCTGGCGGCGCCAGCCGGACGAACGCCCCACCCGCCCCCGCGCCCTCAGCCCCGATACGCAAACGCGCGCATACCGGTCATGCCGGGTGTCACTTTGAAGAGTCCGCCGGCCAGCGGTTGGGCGGCAAGCTGCTCTTCCGTGAGCCCGTTGCGGGCGGAGGTGACATAGAGCGTGGCCAAGTCCGGCCCGCCGAAGGCGCAGGAAGTGACGCGGGCCACGGGCAGATGGATGGTCTGCAGAAGATCGCCTGTCTGCGGATTCCAGCGAGTCACTCCCCACCCGTCCCACATGGCGATCCAAAGCATGCCCGCGCTGTCCAGCGTCGAGCCATCGGGCCGGCCGAGATCCGGCGGAATAGCAATGACGGTACGGCGATTGGCGATGGCGCCGGTCGCGTCATCGTAGTCAAACGCATCGACGCGCTGGAGGGGGGTGTCGATGTAGTACAGCGTGCGTCGGTCGAGGCTCCAGGCGATGCCATTGGAGTTGCCCACGTCGCGAAGCATGACTTGCGCGGTGCCATTGGTGTCGAGGCGGTAGAGTCGGCCCAGCGGCTTGGGCCCCTTCCGCAGGGCCAACGTGCCCGCCCAGAACCGCCCCGCCGGATCGCATTTCCCGTCATTGAAGCGCACAACTGCGGGATTGTGCTCCGGCGGCCGCGGCTGCAAGGCCACGCGCCCGGTTTCCAGGTCGAGGCTGGCAAAGCCATCGTGGAGCGCCAGCATCAGGCCGCCGCGCGCTCGCGGCACCACCGTGCCGACTCGTTGGCCCACGTCGCAGGCGCGGTTCTCCCCCGTCGCCGGGTCAAAGGTGAACACGCGGCCCGATTCGATGTCGACCCAATGGAGGCGCTGGAGGGCGTGATTCCAGATCGCGCCCTCGCCCAGCACCGCCCGGGCGTTGAGCACGAGTGTGGGCGTGGCGGCGGCCATGGGAACACGAGGGGCGGTGTCAGACGGCTGCCGCTCTCCGGCCCGCCGCGCGGTGCCCCATCTTCCGGGCCACGCCCGCGCCATCGGCGCCTCCGGCAAACTGCGCAGCCTTGGCGTTGAGCCACAATTCGCCGCGGGCGTTGCGATTAAGCCAGAAAATCTCCCCCGCATGCTCGACGAAGACCGGCTTCTCGCGGGGTTTCTCCGGCACCTTCAATCCGACACCGACGAGTGTCGCCAGCATCTCCTCGGCGGTCTTGCCCAGTTGCGCCGCGAGGCGACCCGCCTCAGCGGCCACGCCGCCGCGCCTGGTCTCCTTGAGGAGAAGCCGCACGGCCGCGAGCGGAGAGTTCGCCGCCGGCTCCGCTGACAGCGGGGAAGCCGCCGCGTCCGGCCCGGTCGCGGCGGGTTCGAGCCGCAGTTCGCCCGGCGTCGCCATGACCGCTTCCGCCGCTTGGGCCGGGACGGCGCTGCCTTGCTGCCGCGCATTGATCCACAGTTGCCCGCTCTTATCCCGCTCGAGCCAGTAGACGAATTCACCGATTGCGACTGACACCGGCTCGCCGCCGGGCGCGGGAGGCAGAGTCAATCCGACGGCGCCAAAGGCGGTCTCCAACGCCTTGGCCTCCGTCTTCAAGGCGCGGGCCAGATAGCCCGCGCTGCCGGACAAGCCGGAGTCGCGGCGATTGCGGCGCATCAGTGGCCGCAGCCGGTCCAGCAGCTCCGACCCGGACGGCAGCGGCTCCGGCACTTCCGTTGCGGCCTGCCCGGAGAATGAGCGCTCCCGTCCGGTCCTCTCGCTCTCCGTCTCCGGGGCGCGATCTCCGGCTTCGGGAATCGTTTCCGTCGTCATCGGCCGACCTGCTGCCACCTTGAAGGCCGGCCGGGCCTTTTCGCGCGTGTTGATCCAGAGCTGGTGTCGGCTGTTGAGATTCAGCCAGTAGAGGTCGCCGTCGTATTCGAGGAAGGCCGGCGGGGCCTTCGGGCCTGCCGGGATCGTGAAGCCGCATTCCCTCAACGCCCCTACCAGATCGACCTCGGTCTGCTCGAATTTCTTCGCGAGGAATTCCACGCTGACCGCCATGCCGGGGCCCTTCTGGTTGCGGCGCATGTGGGGGCGGATCGCTTCAAAAAACGTGGGGAGGTCCTCCTCCTCATCGAAGGCGTCGAACTCCGCCGCGCCGGCCCGCTCGTCCTGGTCGTCTCCCGCTTCGCCGCGCAGCGGCCGCAACGATTCCTCGTGCGCGAGCAGCGACTCGCGCCGCTCCTCGGCCTCCGCGCGCAGCGCCGCCGTGCTCGGCCCTTCGAGGGACCGCTCCTCGGGCGGGGCGGGAATGGCGCCGGACCGCAGCGCGGGTGCCTCTGCCGGCGCCGCCTCCACCACCCAATCACGCATGATGGGCCGGCGGGCGAGCCCGTGAAAGGCGAGCGGATTGTCCGGACGAGTCTGGAATTGAATGATCTCCCATTCCTCTTTGCCGAGCTGATTCAGGTGTTGCTCGAGCAACTGCGGCGACGCGAAACCCAGCGCTCCGCTGGTGAGGACCTTGTATTCCCAAGTAGGCATGGCAGGCGAAAGGGCCCACCCATCCCAGAACACCGCCGCAACGCGAGCTAAAAGTGGCGCGAGCCGCGATCGCTGGCCGCCGGCGCCGGCCGGGGCCCGGTCGCGGTTCGCGAGGGCGGCGCCGCCTTGAAAAAGCGGTGATTCAATGGCCGGCGCTGGTCGGGCGTCAGCGGCGGAAGTTCCGGCAGCGCATCGGCCTTGTTCGTTCCCAGCCGCGTCCGGCACCGGTCCCGAAAATCGTCCCACCGCGCGGCGAACGCCGCCGTGCCGGGAACCGGGGATCGCGCAGACAGGGTCACCAAGGGGGGCGCATGGATCACGAGGCGCAGCAGGCTGCGCCACTCGGTGAGCAGGCGGTCGATGTCGCCGCGGCCGGCGAATTCGCTGGCCGCGGCCAGCTCGCCCCGTCGCGCCTTTTGCTCCACCAGGGCGCGCACGACCTCGCCCGCGCCGAATCCGTATTGCGGCGGCAGGCCGTGGTCCAGCCAGCCCTCGACGGTGAAGCGCCGGTAGGTCTGCTCGCAGACCCGCGCCAGGCGGCCCAGCGTGCGGGGATTCGTGCCGGCGAAGCGGTCGCCCGCAAAGAGGTTGGCGCAGTCAAAGACGAGGTCATCCAGCGGGTAGCGGGCATCCTCGAGCGCCGCGGCCAGCGCCAAGCCTTCGGGCCCGAGGAACAGCGAGGCAATCTCGCCCCGCGGAGTGAGGCGCAACGCCCGGTCCAGCAGGCCGAGCTTCTGCCACTGCCAGAGGAGCGTGGGCTGCGGGCTGAGGGCCAGACATTCCTCGCGCCAAGCACAGGTCCGGCAGGAGGGAAACGGATTCTTCAGGCGCCGCACCAGCCGGGCGCGGCCCGTGTCGGTGCGCTGCCCGCACGGCAAGCCGGCCGGATCGCGGCGGACGGTCAGTTCGATCCCCAGCGCGAGCGGCTCGCTGGCGAAGAACCGGTCCGCCGCCGCGCGCGCGATCGCGGCGGCCTCGCCACCCGTCCGGAGCTGACGCAGAATGAAAGCCCACGGAAGCGGCGCAGCCCGTTTGAGCCGGAGCGGCTGCGCGCGCCGCAGCCGCGGCGCGCTGCCGCTGCAAAGCACGAAACCGGTCTCGTCCAGTCCGCGGCGCCCGGCGCGACCGATCATCTGCAGCAGCTCGTGCGGCTCGATCTCATGTTCGAGCTGGTGGAAACGGTAGCTCGAGGCCGTGATGAGCACTGAGCGCAGCGAGAAATTGATGCCCGCGCTCAAGCCCAGGGTGGCGACGACGGCCCGAAGCTGGCCGGCCTTGGCCAGCGGTTCGATCAATCCGGCGCGCTGGCCATAGGTCAATCCGCTGTGATGGTAGGCCACCCGCTGCTTGACGAGCTTCGCCAGCGCGGGACCCAGCAGATTCTCCTGCTCGGGGCTGAGCGTCAGCGGCTCGGCCAGTGGCAACTCGCGGGCGAACTGCCGGGCCAGGCGCTCCGCATCCTGGCGATGCGGCGCAAAGACCAGCACGGGGCCCAAACCCTCCCGCAGC
>Ga0335084_10003055_pt1 | contig 16277 bp, 18 predicted proteins | sample Lox_Sample_44_FD_206721 | JGI IMG/M metagenome (GOLD analysis project Ga0335084, IMG submission 206721) | Soil microbial communities from Loxahatchee National Wildlife Refuge, Florida, United States - Lox_Sample_4.4 | ecosystem: Environmental > Terrestrial > Soil > Wetlands | place: USA... | reverse complement strand
CAAGCTCGAGGAGGTCCCGACGGGGCGCAGCCTGCGCCTCGTCCTGAGACCGCTGATCGACGCGTTCTCAGGATCGACGCAGCTGGCCGACCCGGATTGGACCGTCCGCCAGGCCGCCGCCGTGAAGATGGGTAACTCTGGTGACCCAGGTGCGCTGCCGACGCTGACCGAGACGCTCGCGAAAGAGAAAGACAGGTGGGTGCGCTACGCGATCGAGGAAGCGATCGCGCTGATTCAGCTGAAGTCGGGCTCGCCGGCCGAGCGGGTCAATGCCGCGACCAGGCTGGGCGCCCTCGGCAGCGGCGACGCGCTCGATCGGCTTCGGGAGGTCGACGCCGCCGCCGACGCGCCACCGGCTCTCAAGCAGGCCGCTGGGGACGCTGTCAAGCGGATCGAGCGCTGGTCGCTCCTGACCCAGGCGATCCAGGTCGGGTTCCAGGGAGTCTCGCTGTCCTCCATCCTGCTCCTGATGGCGCTCGGCCTCGCGATTATCTTCGGCCTCATGGGCGTGATCAACATGGCGCATGGAGAGCTGATGGCGCTCGGCGCCTACACGACCTTCGTGACGCAGGGGTGGTTCCAGGGACACGCGCCGGGATACTTCGGATACTATTTCCTCGTCGCGATCCCGCTCTCTTTTCTCGTGGCGGGTGTGGCCGGCTTCGCCCTCGAGCGGGGCGTGATCCGATTCCTCTACGGGCGACCGCTCGAGACCCTCCTGCTGACCTGGGGCATCAGCCTCATGATCCAGCAGGGGCTGCGCCTCTGGTTCGGGGCGGCGAACGTGGACGTGATCTCGCCCACCTGGCTTTCCGGCGGCGTGCCGGTCATGATCGGGTTCCAGCTGCCGTTCAACAGGCTCTTCATCATCGGGCTGGCGACCGTCGCGGTGGCCGGGATGTATTTCCTGCTTTTCAGGACCGACGCGGGCCTCCGGATCCGCGCGGTGACCCAGAACCGCGGGATGGCGGCCTGCCTTGGCGTCCGCTCCCGCCGGGTTGACGCCCTCACCTTCGCCCTGGGCGCGGGACTGGCCGGCATCGCCGGCTGCGCGCTGACCCAGATCGGCAACGTCGGGCCGGAGCTCGGGCAGAACTATATCGTCGACTCGTTCATGGTGGTCGTGACAGGGGGCGTCGGCAAGCTCCTCGGGACCATCCTGGCGGCGCTGGGCATCGGCGGGCTCAACAAGATCATCGAGCCCGGCCTCGGCGCCGTGTTCGGGAAGGTCGCGATTCTCGTCGTCGTGATCCTGTTCATCCAGCGGCGGCCGTCCGGGCTCTTCGCGGCGAAGGGACGCTATGCGGACTCGTGAGCGCTGGACGTTCCTCGCCGCGGCCGTCCTGCTCGTCGTGGTGCTGCCCGCGCTGAACGCGCTGCCTCCGGGCTCATCCCTTCGGGTGCCGGACTTCACCCTCAACCTCTTCGGCAAGTTCCTGACCTATGCCATCCTGGCGCTGGGGATCGACTTGATCTGGGGCTACACGGGCGTGCTCTCGCTCGGCCACGGCGTCTTTTTCGGTCTCGGCGCCTACGCCATGGGCATGCACCTCATGCTCGAGATCGGGGCCAAGGGCGTGTATCAGAACGTCCTGCCGGATTTCATGGTCTGGAACCGCGTGACGGAGCTGCCGCTGTTCTGGAAGCCCTTCTACAGCGCGGCCTTCACCCTGGTCGCGGTCGTCGTCGTGCCCTGCGTTGTTGCGGCGGTCTTTGGTTTCCTGACCTTCAGGAGCCGGATCAGAGGGGTGTATTTTTCGATCATCACCCAGGCACTGGCGCTCTGCGCCTGGCTCACGTTCAACCGCAACGCGATGAACCTCGGCGGCACCAACGGCCTCTCCGGCTTCAAGACCATGTTTGGATTTCCGCTCAATGAGGCGGGTACCCAGCGCGGGCTCTACGTCGTCACGGCCCTGTGTCTCTGTGGCGCGTATCTGCTCTGCCGGGCGATCGTGCGCTCCCCTGCGGGCCGGGTCCTGATCGCGATCCGCGACAGCGAGACGCGCGTGCTCTTCTGCGGCTACTCTCCGGCGGCGTTCAAGCTCTTCGTCTTCACGGTGTCGGCGGCCCTCGCTGGGGTGGCGGGCGCGCTGTACGTCGGGCAGGTCGGCATCATCACGCCCGCCAGGATCGGGGTGCTGCCGTCCATCGAAATGATCATCTGGGTGGCCGTCGGCGGGCGGGGCACGCTCATCGGGCCCATCGTCGGGGCCTTCGGCGTCAACTGGCTCCAGAGTCTGCTGACGACCCACTACCCGGATCTGTGGATCCTTGTGCTGGGCGGAATGTTCGTGGCCGTGGTTCTCTTCGTCCCGGACGGCATCGTGGGAACGGCGCAGAAGCTGATGGTCCGCTCCGGCGCAGCCAGGACACCCGCGCCTGCCGCGACCCGCAATGAGGAAGCCAAGACTCTCGAGGTGACGCCCCGATGAGCGCTTGCGCGAAGAGGCCCTGCGGCAGCGCGAGGTCTTCCACAGCAGGGCAACTCCCATGACTGTCGGCGGCTCGCCGGGGGGCTCGATCATCTACCTCGAGGACGTCACTGTCGACTTCGACGGCTTCAAGGCGCTCAACGGGCTGAACTTCTTCATGGACTACAAGGAGCTGCGGGTTGTCATCGGGCCAAACGGGGCGGGCAAGACAACGCTCCTCGACGTCATCTCGGGCAAAGTCCAGCCGAGCGCGGGGCGCGTCATATTCGGCCGCAACATCGACCTGGTCGGGCGGCGGGAAAACGAGATCGCGGGGCTCGGCATCGGGCGTAAGTTCCAGACGCCCTCGATCTTCGCCAACCTGACCGTGAGGGAAAATCTCGAGCTGGCCCTCGCGCGGGCGAGCAAGGGCGTCTTCCCGACGCTCAAGGCGCGGCTGACAGGGGAGCAGGGGGAACGGATCGACGCCGCCCTCGGGAGCATCGGCCTCCTCGGTCAGGCCGGGGACCGGGCCGGGGGGCTTTCCCACGGGGAGAAGCAGTGGCTCGAGATCGGCATGGTCATGGTCCAGGACGCCGAGCTCCTGCTCGTGGACGAGCCCGTCGCCGGCATGACCGACGAGGAGACCGAGAAGACCGGCCGGCTCCTGCAGGGAGTCGCAGAGGAGCGGGCGGTCCTCGTCATCGAGCACGACATGGAGTTCGTCCGCCGGATCGCGCGCACGGTCACCGTGCTCCACGAGGGCGTGGTGCTCTGCGAGGGGCCGGTGGACAAGGTCCAGAACGACGAGCGCGTGATGGAAGTCTACCTGGGCCGGAGCCGCGACGCCGATGCTTGATATTCAGGGGCTCGACGTCGCGTACGGCGAGAGCCAGGTGCTCTGGGACGTGTCGCTCCACGTGCCTGCGGGCGGGGTCATGTGCCTCATGGGCCGGAACGGTGTCGGCAAGACGACGCTCCTCAAGGGCATCATGGGGCTCCTGCCGGCCCGCTCCGGGCGCATCGTCTTCGACGGCACGGATCTCGGACGACTCCGGCCTGAGGAGCGGGCGGCGTGTGGCATCGGCTACGTGCCGCAGGGACGCGAGATCTTCCCGAACCTGACCGTGGCCGAGAACCTCCGGGTCGGCTTCCTCGGGCGCCCCAAGTCGGCGGGCAACGGGAAGGCCACGCAGGCCGATATCGAGCAGGTGTTCGATCTCTTCCCGAAGCTCAAGCAACTCCTCTCCCGCAAGGGCGGCGTGCTGTCCGGCGGGGAGCAGCAGCAGCTGGCGATCGCGCGGGTGCTCCTGGCGCGGCCGAAGCTCCTCCTCATGGACGAGCCGACCGAAGGCATCCAGCCCAACGTGATAAACCAGATCGAGGACGCCATCCAGCGGATCAAGGAGCGCGGCATCGGCGTCCTCCTGGTCGAGCAGTACCTTGAGTTCGCCTGGCGTCTGGCCGGCTCCTACGCCATCATGCGCAAAGGCGCCATCGTCGCGAGCGGTTCGACCGCCGAGCTTCGCCACGATGTCGTGAGACAACACCTGACCGTTTGACGTAATATCATTCGGCCATGCACCTGACCCCCCGGGAGCAAGACAAGCTGTTGATCTTCACCGCCGCCGAGGTTGCGCGCAGGCGGCGCGGCCGCGGCCTCAAGCTGAACTACCCGGAAGCGCTGGCCCTCATCACCGCAGAGGTGCTCGAAGGCGTCCGCGACGGACGGAGCGTGTCCGAGCTGATGGCCTTCGGCATCACCGTCCTCAAGCGCGAGGACGTCATGGACGGCGTCCCGGAGATGCTCGAGGAGGTGCAGGTCGAGGGCACCTTCCCCGACGGCACGAAGCTGGTCACGATCCACCATCCCATCCGGTGACGGGCCGCGATGATCCCAGGCGAGTACATCCTCGGCGACGGCGACATCGAAGCGAATGCGGGCCGGCGCACCATCGAGTTGACGGTGGCGAACACGGGAGACCGGCCCATCCAGGTCGGCTCGCACTTCCACTTCTTCGAGGCCAACCGAGCGCTCCGCTTCGATCGCGCCAAAGCCTGGGGCATGCGACTGAACATACCCGCCGGCACGGCCGTCAGGTTCGAGCCGGGCGACGAGAAGGGGGTGACGCTCGTGGATCTTGCCGGGGCGCGGGAAGTTCACGGGCTCAATGCCCTTGCGGATGGCAAGGTGAGCGCTGAGCGCCGGGACGCGGCCGTGAAGAAGGCAGGCCAGGCCGGGTACCTGGGAGTGTGACGGCATGAGCCTTCGGCTACCCCGGCGCCAGTACGCGGACCTCTACGGCCCGACGGTGGGCGACCGCGTGAGGCTCGCCGACACGGATATCCTCATCGAGGTGGAGAGGGACTTCACGGTCTACGGCGACGAGGTCAAGTTCGGCGGCGGAAAGGTCATCCGCGACGGCATGGGCCAGTCGGCACGCGCCACGGCGGCGGACGGAGTCCTCGACCTCGTCATCACCAACGCGCTCGTCCTCGACCACTGGGGCGTCGTCAAGTGCGACATCGGCATTCGCGGCGGCCGCATCGCCGGCTTGGGCAAGGCCGGCAACCCGGACATCCAGGCGGGCGTCACGCCGGGCATGATCGTCGGCGCCTCGACCGAGGTCATCGCGGGCGAAGGACGCATCATCACCGCCGGCGGCATCGACAGCCACATCCACTTCATCTGTCCCCAGCTCATCGACGAGGCGCTCTCGGCCGGGCTCACGACTCTCATCGGGGGCGGCACGGGCCCCGCGACCGGGACCAACGCCACGACCTGTTCGGCGGGAGCGTGGAACATCCACCGGATGCTCGAGGCCTCGGACGGCCTGCCGATCAACCTGGGCTTTCTCGGGAAGGGAAACGCCTCGCGGCTCGACCCGCTCCGCGAGGAGGTCTCCGCGGGCGCCATCGGGCTCAAGCTTCACGAGGACTGGGGCACGACGCCCGCCGCCATCGACGCCTGCCTCTCGGTGGCCGAGGAGATGGACGTGCAGGTGGCGATCCATACGGACACCCTGAACGAGGCGGGCTTCGTCGAGGACTCGATCAAGGCCTTCAAGGGCCGGACCATTCACACCTATCACACGGAAGGCGCGGGAGGCGGGCACGCGCCGGACATCATCAAGGTCTGTGGCGAGCCCAACTGCCTGCCGTCCTCGACCAACCCGACCATGCCGTTCACGGTCAACACCATGGACGAGCACCTCGACATGCTCATGGTATGCCACCACCTCAACCCCAAGATTCCTGAGGACCTGGCCTTCGCGGAGTCCCGGATCCGCGCCGAGACGATCGCCGCCGAGGACGTGCTCCACGATCTGGGCGCGATCAGCATGCTCTCCTCGGACTCACAGGCCATGGGACGCATCGCGGAAGTCATCACGCGCACCTGGCAGACGGCGGACAAGATGAAGAAGCAGCGCGGGGCGCTGCCGGGCGACGGCCGGAACGACAACGTCCGCGCCAGGCGCTACGTCGCCAAGTACACGATCAACCCGGCGATCTCGCACGGCATCGCGCACGAGGTCGGGTCCGTCGAAGCGGGCAAGCTGGCGGACCTTGTCGTCTGGAAGCCGGCCTTCTTCGGCGTCAAGCCCGAGCTTGTCCTGAAGGGCGGTTTCATCGTGACCGCGGCCATGGGTGATCCGAACGCCTCGATCCCGACACCACAGCCCGTGCGATTCCGGCCCATGTTTGCCTCGTACGGGGGAGCCGTTTTCTCCACGTCCATGACGTTCGTGTCGAAGGCGGCGCTCGAGGACGGCGTGCCGTCGCGGCTCGGCCTGCGGAAGATGATCTCCGCGGTGAGCCGCTGCCGCGGCCTCAGGAAGTCCGACATGGTCAACAACGCCTACTGCCCGAGGATCGACGTGGACGCGGAGACCTACGAAGTGCGCGCCGACGGCCAGCTCCTGACCTGCGAGCCCGCGCGCGTCCTGCCGATGGCCCAGCGGTACTACCTGTTTTAGTCATGCTGGTGATCACCGAGCCTCACCTGCACGTGGACCCGTCCGCCCTCGAAGGCAAGGAGCGTGACACGCTCTGGCTGACCTGGGAGGAGCGGCGCTGGACGCGGAAGCGCGTCGTGACGACGCATGGCAGGGAAGTGGCGCTGGCGCTCCCGACGGGCTCCCTGCTCAAGCCCGGCGACGTGGTCGCGGTCGAAGCCGACTGGTACCTCGAGGTCGAGGGCAGGCCCGAGCCCGTGCTGGCGGTCACGCCCAAGGACAGGGATGAGGCGATCCGTGTCGCCTTCGACGTGGGCAACCGCCACTTCCCCGTGGCGATCTCGGGTGAAGACCTTCTCGTGCCGGACGACACGGCCATGGAGCAGCTCCTGACCCGGCTCGGCGTCGTGTGGAAGCGCGCCGCGGCGGTCTTCGCACCGCTGGGCGGCGGGCATTCGCACGAACACGGCACGAGCGCGCTCGACGGCCACTCGCACGGAGAGGCCCGTCACCGCCATGAGTGATCCGCGACTGCTCTCTCTCCTCCACTTCTCGGACAGCGCCTTTCCGACGGGCGGCTACGCCCATTCCTTCGGCCTCGAGACGTATTGCCAGGAAGGCCTGGTGCGGGGGCGCGAGGATCTCGAGCGCTTTCTCGTCGCCCAGATCGAGGGCTCGGCGGGTCCCTGCGACGCGACCGCCGCCGTGGGAGCGCTGAGGGCCGCGTCGCGGAACGATCTCGAGACCTGCCGGGATCTCGATGTGAGGCTCGAAGCCATGAAGGCGGTCAAGGAGTTCCGGGACGGAAGCCGTCAGATGGGGCGGCAGACACTCCGCGTGGCGGCGGCGCTCACGGGCGAGTCGCGGCTCACCCGCTACGCCGCCGACGTGGACAATGGGCTCACTCCAGGGCACCACGCGGTCGCCTATGGCCTGGCATCCGCCGCGCTCGGCTGGGAGGCCGAGTGGACCGCGGCCGCGTATCTCTACTCGACCACGGCCCTCCTGGTCGGCGCGGCGCTCCGGCTTCTCTCCATGGGTCAGATGGAGGGGCAGCGCGTGCTGTGGAGCCTTCACCCCGTCATCGAGCGCGTGGCGCGGGAGGCCGCGGCCCGCGATACGGGGGATCTCTGGAGCTTCGCTCCCGGCATCGAGATCGCGGGCATCCGGCACGCCTCGCTCGAGATGCGGCTCTTCCGGTCATGAGCTCGAACCCCAAGATTCCGCGCCCCTTGAGGATCGGCGTCGGCGGACCGGTTGGGTCGGGCAAGACGGCGCTCGTGGAGTCCCTCTGCCTGCGGTTGCGCGAGCGCTATGACCTGGCAGTAATCACCAACGACATCTACACGCAGGAGGATGCCCAGTTCCTGATCCGGCGCGGCGTCCTGCCTCAGGAGCGGGTGCTGGGCGTCGAGACCGGCGGCTGCCCGCACACGGCGATCCGCGAGGACGCCTCCGTCAACCTCGAGGCCGTCCACCAGCTCCTCGGGCGCTTCCCGAAGCTCGAGATCCTCTTCGTCGAGAGCGGCGGTGACAACCTGGCGGCGACGTTCAGCCCCGAGCTGGTCGACGCGACGATCTACGTCATCGACGTCGCGGAGGGGGACAAGATCCCGCGGAAGGGCGGCCCCGGCATCACCCGCTCGGACCTGCTCGTCATCAACAAGATCGACCTGGCGCCCTACGTCGGCGCCGATCTCTCCGTGATGGAGCGGGACTCCAAGCGGATGAGGGGAGACCGGCCCTTTGTCTTCACGAACCTCCGGGACGGCGCCGGCGCCGACCGAGTGGTGGACTGGATCCGCCGCGAGCTCCTCTTCGAATCCTGAGGCGCCGCCGCCCGGCCGCACCGGCCGCGACGGCTTCCTTGGTCTCGCTTTCGAGTGTCGCGCCGGCCGCACGGCCCTCACCGGCCGCCGCTTCACGCTCCCGCTCCAGGCGCTCGAGCCCATGGACCTCGACGGGACGGGGGCGGCAACGCTCTTCCTGCTGAATCCTACCGGGGGCGTTCTGGGAGGCGACCACCTCGAGACGCGCGTCGAGCTTGGCGCCGGGAGCCGCGTCTGTCTCTCGACGCCCAGCGCCACGCGCGTCTACCGGAGCGCTGGATCGCCGGCAATCCAGCGCGTGACGGCGCGCGTGGGCGAGGGCGCCTGGCTCGAGTACGTGCCGGACCATCTCATCCCATCGCCGGGAGCCCGCGTCATCCAGAGCATTGACGTCTCTCTGGCTGCGGGCGCCGCCGCCCTCGTGTGCGATTCGTGGGCGGTCGGTCGGATGGCTCGCGGCGAGGCATGGCGCTTCGACCTCCTCGACAGCGGGGTCGTCGCGACAGACGCCGAGGGCCTCCTCTTCACGGAGCGGGTCGTGCTGAATGGCACGCGCGGATGGGGCGGTCTGGGGGGAGCGGAGGGCATGGCCTACGTGGCCACCGTTCTGTGCGTGGCACCTTCCCATCCGAGGCTGGATGGCCTCGCGGAGGCGCTCGCTGCCCGAATGGCAGTGTCTGCGACCGACGCCAGGGCCGGGGTGACGCCCCTCGCTCGCGGCGGCATCGTTGTCCGGATCCTGGCGCCTTCCGCCCCAGCAATGCAACGCTCGATAGCCGTCGCATGGGCCGCCTGCCGTGAATGGCTCTGGGGGCTGCCGCCTCTTCTCCTGCGCAAGATATAGGTGAGGCTGCTCGCCCCAAGGGGAGTGGAGACATGGAGATCAACATCCCGGAGGTCGTGGCCGAGGTGAAGGCCGCCTTCGAGCGTTACGAGAAGGCGCTGAACGCCAACGATATCGACGTGCTCGACTCTCTCTTCTGGAAGGACCCACGAGTGATTCGCTACTCGCTCATGGACAATGCCTACGGCTTCGAGGCCATTCATGCATCGCGTCTCTCCCGCCCGAAAACCGATATGAAGCGGACCATCGCCAACACCGTCATCACGACCTTCGGCCGCGACCTGGCGACGGCCAACACGGAGTTCCAGCGGGTGGAATCCGGCAGGCGAGGCCGCCAGAGCCAGACCTGGGCTCGCGTGCCCGAGGGCTGGCGTGTCGTCAGTGCGCACGTGTCGTTCATGCCTACGTCGTAGGCAGTCTCGAGGCTCCGATCTGCTCACGATAGAGGCGGGTTTGCTTATGTCGTGGGCACTCGATCTTTCGCATACTTCCCCTACCTGCTGAACCCGTTGATTTCGTTGGACGTGGCTCGAGGCACGCGCCTTGCTCTGTCTGGACCCTGGGAATGCTCTACGAACGGCCCACAACAGGAGGAGAGCGATGTCTGAGAAGCCGACGATGGAGCTGGAGCAGCTGGTCGATCGCTCGATCGAGTACGCCGTCTACGGCGGCGAGGTCGGGCGGCGCGAGTTTCTCGAGAGGGTCGGGGCGGCCACGGCGACGGCGGCGCTCGCCTCGGTCTTTCCGCTGGACGCCGCCCGGGCGCTGGCCCAGGACAGGTCCGGCACGCTCGAGAAGAAGGACCTGAAGGTCGGCTTCATCCCCATCACCTGCGCGACGCCGATCATCATGGCCGAGCCGATGGGCTTCTACAAGAAGTACGGCCTCAGCGCCCAGGTGGTGAAGGCGTCGAGCTGGGCCATGATCCGGGATCTCTCCATCAACAAGGAGAGCGACGCCACGCACATGCTCTCTCCGATGCCGCTCAGCATCAGCATGGGGATCGGCTCGCAGGAGGTGCCGTACGTGATGCCGGCCGTGGAGAACATCAACGGCCAGGCGATCACGCTCGCCAACAAGCACAAGGGCGTCAAGAGCGCGGCGGACTTCAAGGGTTTCAAGTTCGGCGTGCCCTTCGACTACTCCATGCACAACTTCCTGCTCCGGTACGTCGTCGCCGAAGCCGGGCTCGATCCCGACAAGGACATCCAGATCCGCGCGGTGCCGCCGCCGGAGATGGTCGCCAACCTGCGAGCTGGCAACCTCGACGGCTATCTCGGCCCCGACCCCTTCAACCAGCGCGCCGTGTACGAGAACGAAGGTTTCATCTTCATGCTCTCGAAGGACATCTGGCCAGGGCATCCGTGCTGTGCCTTTGCTGTTCGAAAGGACTTTGCCGAGAGCGCTCCCAACACGTTCGGCGCGCTCCTCAGGGCGATCGTGGACGCGACGGAGTACGCGCACGACAAGAGGAACCGCAAGGAGATCTCCGCGGCCATCGCCCCGCGCAACTACCTCAACCAGCCGGTCGAGGTCGTCGAGGCAGTCCTGACGGGGCAGTACGACAACGGACTCGGCCAAAAGATGAACGTGCCGGACCGCGTCGACTTCGACCCCTTCCCGTACCAGTCGATGGCGGTATGGATCCTGACCCAGATGAAGCGCTGGGGCTACATCAAGGGCGACGTCGACTACCAGAAGGTCGCCTCCCAGGTGTTCCTCGCCGACCAGTGCCGCGACACGATGAAGTCACTCGGCTACAAGGCGCCGGAGAAGAATTCCGTCACCCACGCCTTCCTGCTTGGCAAGCAGAAGACCTTCGATCCCTCGAAGCCCGCGGAGTACCTGGCCGGGTTCGCGATCAAGCGGGGCTGAGAGCGTTGACTGCGGCCCGCCGCGAGCACTTGCGGACGACGGTCTACAGCTTTGTCCTGCTCGTGGTCTTCCTCGCCTTCTGGCAGGCCCTCGCCGGAGCCGGCGGCAAGGGCGGGAAAGGCGCGGGCATCCCCGGGCCCGCAGTCGTCGCCGAGACGGCGTGGCAGATGCTCGCGGACCCGTTTTACGACCGGGGGCCCAACGACAAGGGGTTCGGCGTCCAGCTCGGCTACAGCCTCGCGCGGATGATGGGCGGCTACCTCGCCGCATCGGTGGTCGCGATCATGGTGGGCGTGGCGCTGGGATCCTCCCCGGCGCTCCTCAAGGCCGCCAACCCCTTCATCCAGATCCTGAAGCCGGTTTCGCCGCTGGCCTGGATGCCGCTCTTTCTCTACACGCTCAAGAACGCGGGGCAGGCGGCGGTGCTGGTCATCTTCGTCTCGTCGCTCTGGCCGACCATGGCCAACACGGCTTTCGGGGTCGCGTCGATCAAGAAGGACTACGTGAACGTCTCCCGCCTCCTCCAGCTGTCCTGGTCGCGGCGCTTCTTCCAGGTCATCCTGCCAGCGGCGGCGCCGGCGATCCTGGCCGGGCTCCGGATTTCCATAGGCAGCGCGTGGGTCGCCATCGTGGCGGCCGAGATGCTGATCGGCGGCACTGGGGTCGGCTACTTCGTGTGGAACGAATGGAATAACCTCGCGCTCAACAGCGTGCTGTTCGCCATCCTTGCCATTGGGCTGGTCGGAGTGGTTCTCGACTTCGGCCTCGGCCGCGTGGCCAAGCTGGTTGCGTATACCGAGTAGCCACGGCGTGGCGCTTCTCGAGATCGACCACATCACCAAGTTCTTCCCGGATCCGGGCGGGGTGGGGGAGATCTGCGTCTTCCGCGACGTCGCATTCAGGGTGGAGCAGGGCGAGTTTCTGACCATGGTCGGCCACTCGGGCTGCGGCAAGAGCACGGTTCTGAACATCATCGCCGGCCTCGAGACCGCCTCGCTCGGGGGCGTGGTGCTGGAGGGGAGAGAGATCTCCGGCCCCGGCATGGACAGGATGGTCGTCTTCCAGAACTTCTCACTCATGCCCTGGATGACCGTGGCGCAGAACGTGCGTCTGGCGGTCCGCTCGGCGTACTCCTCGTGGTCCAGCGCGCAGGTGGACGACTGCGTCAAGCGCTATATCGACATGGTCGGCCTCGCGGGTGCCGAGAAGAAGCGGCCGGCCGCGCTGTCTGGCGGCATGAGACAACGGGTGGGGCTGGCCAGGGCGTTCGCCACCGAGCCCAAGGTGCTGCTCCTGGACGAGCCCTTCGCCCAGATCGATGCGCTCACCCGCGGGGTGATCCAGGAGGAGCTGGTCAGGATGTGGATGGCCTCGCGCAACACCGTCTTCATGGTCACCCACGACGTCGACGAGGCCATCCTGCTTTCGGACCGGATTGCGCTCATGACCAACGGCCCCGACGCGCGCCTGGCCGAGATCGTCGAGGTCAAGCTGCCGCGCCCCCGCTCCCGGGCGGACATCATCGACGAGCCTGAGTACGCGCGGCTCCGGAGCCACATCATCCATTTCCTCGTGGAGCGCTCCCGTCACCTGCAAGAGCAGGCGGTGGCCCAGAGCGGCAGCACGGGGCAAAACCTCGTCCGCACACACTGAAAGGAGACTGAGCATGGACCGGGCGGCGGCGCTCCAGAAGATCCGGCAGGCACGGGAGGCCAAGGGCCTCTCCTACGACGACCTCGGCAAGGCCATCGGCACCAAGGACACGATGTACATCGCGGCGGCGCTCCACGGCCAGCACCGGTTGAGTGCCGAGGAGGCAAAGAAGCTGGCGCAAGCGCTCGGGATCGACGCGGAGACCGCGACGGCGACCACCGCCATGCCGCTCCGCACGGATTTTCCGCTGACGACGGATCCCTTCAAGTATCGGCTGATGGAGCTGGTCGGGGTCTACGGCGACGCGCTCCGGGAGCGCTCCAACGAGCTGTGGGGCGACGGCATCCTGTCGGCCATCGACTGCAAGGTGACGCTGGAGAAGAAGGGCGAGCGCGGCGTCATCACGATCGACGCGAAGTTCCTGCACTACAAGGAGTTCTAGCCGGAGACGGTCAGACTCGCTTCAACGGGGAGGCGGCTCGAAAGGAGCGGGCATGGAAGGGCGAGCGGTGACGGAGGAACTCGACCGGCTGCTGGACACCGTGCTCCCGGCCGTCGTGCGCGATTCGGCCGCGTCGGAGGGCGGCCGCCTGTACAGGACCGTCATGGGACGCGTGGAGATGCCGCTGCTGCGCCTGGCGCTGGAGCTCTCGGCGGGCAACCAGCTCAAGGCGGCGCGCCTGCTTGGGATCAACCGGAATACCCTGCGCAAGCGATTGCGCCTCCTGGGGCTTCTGCCCGTGACGCACGCGGGCGCGCACGCCGCCAAGACCGGGTAGAGCGGCAGCAGCGGCGGGGCCGGGGCGGGGCTGATAAGATAGCGCCGCCATGTCGAGCCGCGTGCTCATCGTCGAGGACGAGCCGGACATACGCGAGCTCGTCGTGCATCACCTGAAGCGGGACGGCTATCAGGTCACCGCCGCCTCGAGCGGGGAGGAGGCGCTCCGGCAGGTGCAGGCCGTGCCGCCGGACCTCGTTCTGCTCGACCTCATGATGCCGGTGATGGACGGCCTCGAGGTGTGCCGTCGCCTCCGCCAGGACCCCGCGACAGCAGGGCTGCCCATCGTGATGCTGACGGCCAAGGGGGACGAGGTCGACCGGGTGCTCGGGCTCGAGCTCGGCGCCGACGACTACATCGTCAAGCCGTTCTCCCCCAAGGAGCTGCTGGCGAGGGTCCGGGCCGTGCTGCGCCGCAGCGGTGCCGCTCCCGGCGCGGCTCCATTGAGGCTGGGAGCGCTGGTGATGGATCTCGGAACCCACACGGTGTCAGTGGGCGGTCTGGCGCTCTCACTCACGCCCAAGGAGTTCGATCTCCTGCGGGCGCTAGTCGAGGCGCGCGGCCGAGTCCTCTCGCGAGAGTTCCTGCTCGATCGTGTCTGGGGCTACTCGCGCGCGAGCGAGATCGAGTCGCGCACGGTGGACGTGCACGTCCGTCGCCTGCGCGTCAAGCTCGGGGCAGAGGGGCGGCGGATCCTCACGGTCAAGAGCGTCGGCTACCGCATGGAGACTGCCCCCTGATGTCCCTCCCCGCGCTGAACCTGCTCAGACGAAGCATCTCGCTGAAGCTGACGCTGACGCTCGTGGCATTCGTGGCGGCCAGCGTGCTGGCCGCCGGGCTCTATCTGTCACGCGGGCTCGAGCGCGTCGCGGTCGAGTCGGTGGAAGCGAGGCTCGGCACGGCGGTGCGCGTGCTCCACGACGAGGCGCTGGCGGCGCTGGGTGCAGGCATGCCGCCCGGCACTCCGCAGGCCTTCGCTGAGAGGGTGGCGCGGCCGGCGGCGGCCCGCGTCACGCTGATCGCTCCCGACGGGCGCGTCCTCGCCGACTCCGAGCGCACGCCCGAAGGCGTGGCCGCGATGGAGAATCACGCGGGCCGGCCCGAGGTCCGCGCGGCGCTCTCCGGGGCCGTGGGCCACGACGTCCGGCGCTCCGTCACGATCGAGCTGCCGCTGATCTACGTCGCGGGGCCCGTCATCAACGCCGGGAAGACGGTCGCCGTGCTCCGGCTGGCCGCGCCCATCGAGGCGGCCACGCCCGCGTACGAGTCCCTGCGAGCCGCCATGCTGACGGGCGGCGGGATCGCCCTCGTGGTGGCGCTCGGCATTGGCCTCTTCGTCTCCAAGCGCGTCACGCGGCCGGTGGTCGAGATGCAGCACGTGGCGCGCCAGATGAGCGAAGGCAACTTCGAAGTCCGCGCCTCCGTCCGATCGCCCGACGAGATCGGGACGCTCGGCCGCTCGCTCAACGCCATGGCCGGGCGGCTTAGAGAGAAGATCGGCGATCTCGAGCGCGAGCAGGCGAAGGCGACCGCCGTTCTCGACGCGATGGTCGAGGGTGTCATCGCCACGGACGGCCACGACCACATCATCCTCATCAACGAGCGGGCCCGGATGCTCTTCGGCCTCGGCAGGGCCCGCGCCGAGCGCCTCCCGCTGCTCGAGGTGATCAGGAACGTAGACCTTCACGACGTGCTGGGCGAGGGCCGGCTGGAGGCCGACGGCACAGTCGTCACGCGCGAGATCAAGCTCTCGGAGCCCGTTGACCGCGTGCTCCAGGTCCACGCGGTGCCGCTCCGCTTCACGGGCGAGGCGCGCGGCGTGGTGATGGTGCTCCATGACATCACAGAGCTCCGCCGTTTGGAGCAGGTCCGGACGGAATTCGTCGCCAACGTCTCCCACGAGCTCCGGACGCCGCTCACCGCCATCCACGGTTACCTGGAGACACTGCTGGACGGCGCTCTCGAGGAGCCGGAGAACGCAAGGAAGTTCCTCGAGATCGTTTTCCGGCACACCGAACGGCTCGGCCGCCTGACCGACGACCTGACGGACCTGTCCAACATCGAGCTCGGGCGCATTTCCCTCCGTCTCGAGCCCACCGCCGTGGCCGAGGTTGCCGACTCGGTCCTGGCAATCATCGCGCCGCGCGCAAGCGCGGGACAGGTGACGGTGGAGGCGCGGTTGCCGGCCGACCTTCCGCACGTCGTGGTGGACCGCGACAGGCTGGCGCAGATCTTGATCAACCTCGTGGACAACGCCGTCAAGTACACGCCGAAGGGTGGAAGCGTCTGGCTGGAGGGTCGATTGCGGGAGCCAGGGGTCGTCGAAGTGTCCGTGTGTGACACCGGCGCCGGGATACCCAAGGCGGACCTGCCGAGGCTCACCGAGCGTTTCTACCGCGTGGACAAGGCCCGGTCACGCGAGCTCGGCGGCACGGGGCTCGGCCTGGCCATCGTCAAGCACCTGGTGCTGGCCCACGGCGGCGAGCTCAGCATCGAGAGCGAGCTGTGGAAAGGCACGACCGTCCGCTTCACGCTCCAGGCCGCTCAAGCGGCGCTGCCCCCGAACTCCCGGGGGCAGCGCTTTGACAGTCAGCTTTGATAGTTACGGAAGCGCCCTACCCGGTTATCTCCCGGGAGGTCAGCCGGTAGCGGATGGCATCGGGATCGAGGCTGTCCCGCCGCTCGTTGGCCGTCTCGGCCTGCGGGTACATGAAGAAGGGGAGCGGGTCGCCCGTCGAGTTCGGGAGCTTGAGGTCAGCCGCGTAGTTGTAGGCCAGCCAATTCATCTCGAAGCTCCCGAACAGATTGACGCGGGCCTTCTGGATCTTCGGGTCGCTCAGCGGGGTGCCGCCGTTCTCTTCGAGCACGAGCTTGCGGACGTCGGCGGGGTCGACCGGCACCCAGCCGTAGCCGGCCGTGTAGAACTCG
>Ga0335084_10003054_pt1 | contig 16286 bp, 15 predicted proteins | sample Lox_Sample_44_FD_206721 | JGI IMG/M metagenome (GOLD analysis project Ga0335084, IMG submission 206721) | Soil microbial communities from Loxahatchee National Wildlife Refuge, Florida, United States - Lox_Sample_4.4 | ecosystem: Environmental > Terrestrial > Soil > Wetlands | place: USA... | reverse complement strand
CGGCCCGTACCGCCGGGGCGAGGTCAAGATGGGCAGGCCGCGCGCCGCCACCGCTCATCGCGGTCACTCCTCGCCCTGCGCCGTCCAGGCGCGCCGCGCCGCGCGCGCCGCCGCGAACGCGCGCTCAAGCGCTTCGCCGTCCGACTGCTCGAGCGCCGCGCCGAGGCGGGCAAGCTCGGCCTGATACCGGCGCAGCTCCCCGAGGAGGGCGTCGCGGTTGGCGAGGCAGATATCCCGCCACATCTCGGGATTGCTCGCCGCGAGCCGGCTGACGTCGCGAAACCCGGCACCCGCGTGCGCGAGGAGGCCCGCTGCGTCCGCGCGGGCGGTGAGCTCGCGGACGAGCGCGAAGGAAAGGAGGTGCGGCAGGTGGCTGACCGCGGCGAGCACCGCGTCGTGCTCCGCGGGGCCCATCTCGGTCACCCGCGCGCCGCACGCCTGCCACGCGCCGCGCACCCGCTCGACCGCCTCGGGGAGCGTCTCGGCGAGCGGGGTCAGGATCACCTCGCGCCCGCGATAGAGCCCCGCGCTCGCGGCCACCGCGCCGCTTTCGTCCGATCCGGCGACCGGATGCGCGGGCACGAACTGGTCGAAGCGCGGGCCGAGGGACGCACGGGCTGCTTCGATCACGCTCCGCTTCGTGCTGCCGCCGTCGGTAACGACCGCCCCGCGCGGGAGCCGCGTCGCGAGGCCCGCGAACGCCTCCGCCATCGCCGCCACGGGCGTCGCGACGAGCACGAAGTCGGCGCCGATCGCCGCGGTCCCGGCGTCGGGTGCCGTCTCGTCGATCGCACCGGCGAAGAGCGCATGCTCGAGGTTCGCACGGCTGCGGCCGACGCCGACGACCTTCCGCACCGCCCCCGCCTTCCTGAGCGCGAGCGCGAACGACGCGCCGATCAGCCCGACGCCGACGACGACGAGCTTCTCGATCGCGACGGCCACAAGCGGCTCAGGCCCGGAGCGACGCCGCTAGCGCGGCGAGGAACCGCTCGTTCTCGGCGTCGAGGCCCACGGTCACCCGCAGATGGTCGGGCATGCCGTAGCCGCCGACCGGCCGCACGATCACGCCCCGCCGCAGGAGGCGCTCGAACACCGCGCCCGCGCGGGATGCACCGCCGGCGCGCGGGATCTCGACGCTGACGAAGTTGCCGTACGAGGGGATCCACGCGAGACCGAGCCGCTCGAATTCAGCGGTGAGCTGCGTCATCCCGGCGAGGTTGAGCTCGTGGCTGCGGCGCACGAAGGCGTCGTCGCCGAGCGCAGCGGCGGCGGCAGCGAGCGCGAGGTTGTTGACGTTGAACGGCTGCCGGACGCGGTTGAGGAGATCCGCGATGCGTCCGTCGCAGAGCGCGAACCCGACGCGCAGGCCCGCGAGGCCGTATGCCTTGGAAAAGGTGCGCGTGAGAATCAGGTTCCGGTGCCGCGCGAGCCAGGCGACGCTGTCGTAGCGCTTTGCCGCCGGCAGATACTCATTGTAGGCCTCGTCGATCACCACCGCCACCTGCGGCGGCACGGCGCGCAGGAACGCCTCGATCTCCCCGGGCGCGAGGAGCGTGCCGGTCGGGTTGTTCGGGTTGGCGATAAAGACGACGCGCGTGTCGGCATCGATCGCGCGCGCCATCGCCTCGAGATCGTGCCCATAGCGCTTCGCCGGCACAACGATGCCGCGCGCGCCGCGCGCCTGGGTCGCGAGCGGATAGACGGCGAAAGCATGCTCGGCGTACACCGCCGCCCGCCCCGGGCCGAGAAACGCGCTCGCCACCATCTCGAGGACGTCGTTCGAGCCGTTGCCGAGCACGATCCCCGCCATGGGTACGTGGTAGCGGGACGCAAGCGCGGTCTTCAGCTCGAACCCGTTGCCGTCGGGATAGCGGCCGAGCTCGGGCAGTGCCACCTCGATCGCCGCGCGCGCCTTCGGCGACAGGCCGAGCGGGTTCTCGTTCGAGGCGAGCTTGACGATGCTCGCCTCCTCGAGACCCATCTCGCGGGCGAGCTCCGAGATCGGTTTGCCCGGCTGGTAGGGCGCGATCGCGCGGATGTACTGCGGCGCGAGCTCGCAGGGGTCGGCGGGGAGGTTCGCGTGCGGCTGGCCCGTCATGGCGTCGCGGCGGGATAGGACCCGAGCACTTTGAGGAACGGCGCGCGTCCCTTCAGCTCGGCGATCGCGGCAGCAAGGGCGCCGTCGCGCTGATGCCCGACGAGGTCGAGGTAGAACATGTACTCCCAGGTCCCGACTCGTGCCGGCCGGGACTCGATCCGGCTCATGCTGACGCCGTGCTTCGCGAACGGCTCGATCAGCGCGTGCACCGCTCCCGGACGGTTCGGCGCGGACATGACAATCGACGTGAGGTCGCGACCGCTCGGCGCCGGATCCACGTTGCCGAGCACCAGGAACCGCGTCAGATTCTGCGCCTCGTCCTCGATGTTGTGCGCGAGGACGGTGAGGCCGTATCGCTCGGCCGCGATCGCCGGCCCGATCGCGCACGCCTCCGGCTCGCCGGCGGCGAGACGCGCGGCCTCCGCGTTGCTCGATACCGGCACGCGCTCGGCCTGCGGCAGGTTCCGGGCGAGCCAGTGCTGGCACTGTGCGAGCGACTGGGCGTGCGAGTAGACGCGCTTCCGGCCGGCGAGCGAATCGCCCTGCGCCATCAGGTTCTGGTGAACGCGGAGCACGACCTCGGCGCAGATGCGCAACGGCGTGTTGAGCAGCAGATCGAGCGTCCTCCCGATGGCACCCTCGGTCGAGTTCTCCACCGGGACGACGGCGAAGTCGGTCGCCCCGGTCTCGGCCTGCCGGAACGCCTCGTCGATCGATGCGAGCGGCAGCGCGTCGATCGCGCTGCCGAAGTGCTTCGCCACCGCCATCTCGCTGAACGTCCCCTGCGGCCCGAGATAGCCGACCCGCGCTCGACCCTCGAGCGCACGGCAGGCTGAGATCACCTCGACGAAGATGCCCTTGACGCTCTCCGCGGGTAGCGGCCCGCGATTCACCGCGGCGACGCGCCGCAGGACTTCCGCCTCGCGTTCGGGTCGGTAGACGGGCCCGTCGCCCTTCAGCCGCCCGATCTCGGCGGCGCGCGCGGCGCGCTCGCCGATCAGCCGGACGATCTCGCCATCGAGCCGATCGATCTCCGCGCGCAGGCGGCCGATCTCGTCGTCCGGCTTGTCAGCCATGACCCCCCTGCCCCCCGAGATCCGGGGAAGCGATGCACCGCATCGGTTTCCCCTTAGCCGTCCAGCGGCAGATAGCGGATTGCGAGCACGCCCTCGATCCGCCGGATGGTGTCGATCGCCGCGGCGGGAACCGGACTGTCGACGTCGACGAGCGTGTACGCCATCTCGCCCCGCGACTTGTTCAGCATGTTGTGGATGTTGAGGCCGGCCTTCGCCATTGCCGTGGACATCTGCCCGAGCATGTTCGGCACGTTTGCGTTGGCGATCGCCACGCGATACGGCGACTCGCGCTGCATGAACACGTCGGGGAAGTTCACCGCGTTGCGCACCTGGCCGTGCTCGAGATACTCCCGGACCTGGTCGACCACCATGATCGCCGAATTGTCCTCCGCTTCCCGGGTCGACGCACCGAGGTGCGGCAGCGCGACCACGCCGGCGTGCCCGGCGAGCGCCGCCGACGGGAAGTCGGTGACGTAGTTCTTGACGCGGTGGCTGTCGAGCGCCTCGACGATCGCGGCTTCGTCGACGATGCCTTCGCGCGAGAAGTTGAGGAGGATCGCCCCGGGCCGCAGATGGGCCAGGCTTCTCGCGTTGATGAGCCCTCGCGTCGCGCCGTTCAGCGGGACGTGCAGCGTCACGAAATGGCTGCCGCGGAGAACCTCCTCGATCGAATGCGCCTTGCGCACCTGCGAGGGCAGGCTCCACGCGGCGTCGACCGTGATCTCCGGGTCGTAGCCGAGCACGTTCATCCCGAGCCTGATCGCCGCATCGGCGATCAGGCTGCCGATCTTGCCGAGGCCGACGACGCCGAGGGTGTGGCCTGGGAGCTCGATGCCGGCGAAGCGCTTCTTCTCGTCCTCGATCTTCTTCGACCGGGCGGCGTCATCGCCCTGCAGGCCGGCGACGTACTGGACCGCCGGCACGAGGTTGCGCGCCGCGATGAGCAGACCGGCGAGAACGAGCTCCTTGACCGCGTTCGCGTTCGCGCCCGGCGCGTTGAACACCGGGATCCCGCGCCGGCTCATCGCCGGCACCGGGATGTTGTTCGTGCCCGCGCCGGCCCGTCCGATCGCCTTCACCGAGTCGCCGATCGGCATCGAATGCATGTCCGCCGACCGCACGAGGATCGCGTCGGGGCGCGCCGAGTCCTTCGTCACCGAGTAGCTCTCGGCCGGGAGACGCTTGAGGCCGACCGGCGAGATCTGGTTGAGGACCAGGATCTCGAAGCGCTCAGCCATGGCGCGCCTCAAACTCGCGCATGTACGCGACGAGCCGCTGCACGCCTTCCAGCGGCATCGCGTTGTAGATGGAGGCGCGCATCCCGCCGACCGACCGGTGCCCCTTCAGCTGCATCATCCCGCGCTCCTCGGCGCCCTTCAGGAACGGCGCATCGAGCGCGGTGTCACGCAGGGTGAATGGCACGTTCATGCGCGAGCGGTCGGCGGCGCGAACCGGCGAGTGGAACAGCGTCGAGTCGCCGAGGTACTCGTACAGCAGGCCCGATTTCGCGATGTTCTGCCGCTCGATCGCCGCGAGGCCGCCCTGGCGCTGGAGCCACTTGAACACGAGCCCCGCGATGTAAATGGCGTACGTGGCGGGCGTGTTGAGCATCGATTGCGCCTCGGCCTGCGCCTTGTAGTGCAGCATCGATGCGACGGCCTTCGGCGCGCGGTCGAGCAGATCCTCGCGGACAATCACGAGCGTTAGCCCGGCCGGGCCGATGTTCTTCTGCGCGCCGGCGTAGATCAGCCCGTACTACGTGACGTCGATCGGGCGCGACAGGATGTGCGAGGACATGTCGGCGACCAGCGGCACGCCACCGGTATCCGGCACCCAGTGGAATTCGACGCCGCCGATGGTCTCGTTCGTGCAGACGTGCACGTACGCGGCGTCCGGATCGAGCTTCCACGCGGCGCGCTCGGGAACGTAGGTGAAGTTGGCGTCTTCCGCGGATGCGGCCACGTTCACTGCGCAGAGCTTTCTCGCCTCGCCGATCGCCTTCTTCGACCACTCGCCGGTATTCACGTAATCCGCCGACTTCTTCGCGCCGAGCAGATTCATCGGCACCATCGCGAACTGCAGCGACGCGCCGCCCTGCAGGAAGAGCACCTTGTAGTGCGGCGGGATTCCGACGAGCGAGCGCAGGTCCGCTTCGGCCTGATCGGCGATCGAGACGAACTCGGGGCCGCGATGGCTCATCTCCATCACGCCCATCCCGCTGCCGTGCCAGTCGAGCATCTCCGCGGCGGCCTCGCGCAGCACCTCTTCCGGCAGCACCGCGGGTCCCGCGCTGAAGTTGAACACGCGCGCCACCGTCAGTCTCCGTGGTCCTCGCCGTTCCCGCGCGGCGGCCTCGGATCGTGGCCGTCGCCGCCGTTCGCACCGTTGCCGTTGCCGTTCTCGTCCTCGGTCTCGGCGATCTTCTCGATCCCCGCGAGCTTCGTGCCGGGATCGAGGCTGATCAGGCTGACGCCCTGGGTCGAGCGGCCCATCTTGCTGATCTGGCCGACGGCGGTCCGGATCAGCACCCCGCCGGTCGACACGAGCATGATCTCGTCCTGCTCGTCGACCAGCGCCGCGCCGACCACTTTGCCGTTCCGCTCGGTGGTCTGGATCGCGATCACGCCCTGGGTGCCGCGGCCGTAGCGCGGGTACTCCGCGAGCGGCGTCCGCTTGCCGTAGCCGTTCTCGGTGGCGGTGAGCACGCTCTTCGACTCGTCGTCGGCGACCAGCATCGAGATCACACGCGCCTCGTCGGCGAGCTTCATCCCGCGGACGCCGCGCGCCGCGCGCCCCATCGGGCGCACGTCGCCCTCTTCGAAGCGCACCGCCTTGCCGGCGTCGGAGAAGAGCATCACGTCGCTCTCCCCGGCGGTGATGGCGACGCCGATGAGATAGTCGCCCGGCTCGAGATCGACCGCGATGATTCCCTTCTCCCGCGGGCGCGAGAAATCCGATAGCGGCGTCTTCTTGACCGTGCCCTTCGCCGTCGCCATCACGACGAACCGGTTCTCGTCGAAGCTCTTCACCGGCAGCACGGCGCTGATCCGCTCGCCCTCGGCGAGCGGGAAGAGGTTCACGATCGGCCGTCCGCGGCTCGCGCGGGTGCCGGCCGGGACTTCGTACCCCTTCAGCCAGTACACCTGGCCGCGGCTTGAGAAGCACAGGATGAAGTCGTGCGTGTGGGCCATGAACACGCGCTCGATGAAATCGTCCTCGCGCATCGACGCCGCCTGCTTGCCGCGCCCGCCGCGCCGCTGCGCGCGGTAGTCGGCCACCGGCTGGGCCTTGATATAGCCGGCATGCGAGAACGTCACCACGACGTCCTGCGGCGCGATCAGGTCCTCGACCGCGATGTCCTCGGCGTTGAGGACGATCTCGCTCTTCCGCGCATCGCCGTAGGCGTCTTTCACCGCCTTCAGCTCCTCGGCGATGATCGCGGTGATCCGCGCGGGCCGCGCCAGGATGTCGAGGAGGTCGGCGATGCGCTCGAGCAGCTCCCGGTACTCCTCGACGATCTTGTCCTGCTCGAGCGCGGTGAGGCGCTGGAGCTGCATCTCGAGGATGCGCTGGGCCTGGGTTTCCGAGAGGCGATAGCCGTCCGGACCGAGGCCGTAACCCGTGGCGGCGCCGGCGAGCCGGGTCGCGCCGTCGGCCGCGCGCGCGAGCATGTCGGCGACGAGTTGCGACGGCCAGGCCTTCGCGAGCAGGCGCACCCGCGCCTCCGCCGGCGACGGCGCCCCCTTGATCAGCGCGATGATCTCGTCGACGTTGGACAGCGCGACCGCGAGGCCCTCCTGGACGTGCGCGCGCTCCCGCGCCTTGCGGCACTCGAAGCTCGTGCGCCGGGTGACCACCTCGCGGCGATGCGCGAGGAAGGCAATGAGCATCGCCTTCAGGCTGAGGAGCTTCGGCTGGCCGTCCACCAGCGCGACCATGTTGATGCCGAAGGTGTCCTGGAGCTGGGTCTGCTTGTAGAGGTTGTTGAGCACGACCTCCGGCAGCTCGCCGCGCTTGAGCTCGATCACCACGCGCATGCCGGACTTGTCGGACTCGTCCTGGATGTGCGAGATGCCGTCGATCTTCTTCTCATGGACGAGCTCGGCGATCCGTTCGAGGAGGACCTTCTTGTTGACCTGGTACGGCAGCTCGTCGACCACGATCGCCTGCCGCGAGCCCTTGTCGAGGTCCTCGACGTGGGTCCGCGCCCGCATGACGACGCGTCCGCGACCGGTGCGATAGCCCTCGTGGATGCCGGCCGTCCCGTAGATCAGGCCCGCGGTCGGGAAATCCGGCGCCGGCACTAGCTTGATGACCTCCTCGATCGCGAGGTCGGGATTCGCGAGCAGCGCGAGGCACGCCGCGATGGTCTCGGAGAGGTTGTGCGGCGGGATGTTCGTCGCCATGCCGACCGCGATCCCGGACGAACCGTTGACGAGCAGGTTCGGCAGCCGCGTAGGCAGCACCGCCGGCTCCTGCTCCTTGCCGTCGTAGTTCGGGACGAAGTCGACGGTCTCGCTGTCGATGTCGGCGAGGAGCTCGGAGGCGATCCGGTCGAGCCGGCACTCGGTGTAGCGCATCGCCGCCGGGTTGTCGCCGTCGACCGAGCCGAAGTTGCCCTGGCCGTCGATCAGCGGGTAGCGCATCGAGAAGTCCTGCGCCATGCGCACCAGCGTGTCGTAGATCGCGGTGTCGCCGTGCGGGTGGTACTTGCCCATCACGTCGCCGACCACGCGCGCGCATTTCACGTACGGCCGGTTCCAGACGATGTTCGCCTCCTGCATCGCGTAGAGCACGCGGCGGTGCACCGGCTTCAGGCCGTCGCGCACGTCGGGGAGCGCGCGGCCGACGATCACGCTCATCGCGTAATCGAGATACGAGCGCCGCATCTCCTCTTCGAGGCTGACGGGCAGCGTTTCCTTCGCGAATTGGTCCATCAACAGTGCGGAAAGCGTTGCAGATCGGCGTGAGCTACGCCGAAACGGTCGGGTCGTGAGCTACGCCGAAACGGTCGGGTTCATGACGCCGGTGAAAGGTTCAAATTTTAGCATTCGCATCGCACCGCAACCAAGCCCGATTCCGCGCGCGATCGCGGCGCGGCGCGCTACCCGGCGCGCGATGAAGTGGTGTACCATGCGGCGCAAATCGACCCGGGCCGGCCCGGGTCGCGCGCTCGCTAGCGAAAGGGGGGATAACATGAACACGACCCGCAGCACGCTGATTCTCACCGCTGCCGCAATCGGCCTCGTGGCCGCGAACGCGGCGATCGCCCAGCAGGGGCGCTCCACACAGGGCTATCTCGTCGATCAGCGCAACTTGATCGTCAAGGATCCTTACAATCTCTGCTGGCGCACCGGCTACTGGACGCCGGCGCTCGCCAACTGCGACTGCGACGTGGACCTCATCCCGCGCGACGTCTGCTTCCCACCGGCACCAAAACCCGCCGCGGCGCCGCCACCTCCGCCGCCTCCGCCGCCGGCCGCCGCGGCCCCGGCGCCGAAGACCCTCGCCGTGTCCTCGACCGGCCTGTTCGCTTTCGACAAGGCGATCCTGACGAACGAGGCGAAGGCGCAGCTCGACAAGGAAGTCGTCGGGCGGCTCGGCGAGTTCTCGTCGCTCAAACTGATCCACGTCGAAGGGCACACCGACCGGATCGGCACCCAGGAGTACAACCAAAAGCTCTCCGAGCGGCGCGCCGACGCGGTGAAGGCCTATCTCGTGAGCAAGGGCGTCGACGCCTCGAAGATCGAGACGATCGGCATGGGCAAGACCCTGCAGATCAAGTCCTGTCCGGACCCGAGCCCGAAGGGCGAGATCAAGACCTTCAAGCAACTGATCGAGTGCCTCGCGCCGAACCGCCGCGCGGTCGTCACGGTCTCGGGCACCGGCCGATAGCTTCCGCGCCCGACCAACCCCGAACGCCCCGCGCTCGAGCGCGGGGCGTTTTTTTTGCCGCGGACCGCGCGGCCGGCCAGCACCCGATCGCCGCGCGGCCCCCCACACCCCGTCCCTCGCCGCCAGACTCAGCCGAGAGGGTGCACACGCGATGACAATGCGTCGCGTCGACCTCGTGATCGACGCCCGTTGGGTGCTCCCGATGGAGCCCGAGGGCGCGGTGCTCGCCGACCACAGCGTCGTGGTCGACCGCGGCCGCATCGCTGCCGTGCTCCTCGCCGAAGAAGTCGCGGCGTCGTTCGAGCCCGCCGAGCACCTGAGCCTCCCCGAGCACGCGCTCATCCCCGGACTGGTGAACCTGCACACCCACGCCGCGATGTCGCTCATGCGCGGATTGGCGGACGACCGGCCGCTGATGACCTGGCTGAGGGAGCACATCTGGCCGGCGGAGATGCAGCACGTCTCGCCCGACTTCGTCTACGACGGCACGCTGCTCGCCTGTGCCGAGATGCTTCGGGGCGGTGTCACCTGCGCGAACGACATGTACTTCTTCCCCGAATCGGCGGCGCGCGCGTTCGTCGACGCCGGGATGCGCGCGAGCCTCGGGCTGATCGCGATCGAGTTTCCGAGCGTGTACGCGTCGGACGCGGAGGACTACCTGCGCCGCGGCCTCGAGCTCCGCGACCGCGTCGGCGGCGAGCCGCTGCTGTCGTTCTGCATGGCGCCGCACGCGCCCTACACCGTCAGCGACAGGACCTTTCAGCGCATCGGAACGCTAGCCGAGGAGCTCGACCTGCCGGTCCACGTGCACCTCCACGAGACCGCGGGCGAGGTGGCGGAGAGCCTCGCGCAGCACGGCCGGCGCCCGCTCGCGCGGCTCGCGGCGCTCGGGCTCCTGACCGAGCGGCTGATCGCCGTGCACGCGGTCCACCTCCAGGCCTCCGAGATCGCGGCGCTCGCGCGGGCCGGTTCGTCGGTGGCACATTGCCCGTCCTCGAACCTCAAGCTCGCAAGCGGCTTCGCGCGCGTCGGCGAGCTCCTCGCGCAGGGCGTGAACGTCGGTATCGGCACCGACGGCGCGGCAAGTAATAACAGACTCGACATGTTCCAGGAGATGCGGACGACCGCGCTCCTCGCGAAAGGCGTCGCCGGCAGCGCCGAGGCCGTACCGGCGCGCGAGGCCCTGCGGCTCGCGACGCTTGGCGGCGCACGAGCCCTGGGCCTGGACGCGACGATCGGATCGATCGTCCCGGGCAAATGGGCCGACCTCGTTGCGATCGCGCTCGGGTCGCCTGAAACGCAGCCGTGCTTCGACCCGCTCTCTCACCTCGTCTATGCCTGCGGGCGGGAGCACGTCACCGATGTCTGGGTGGCCGGGGAGGCGGTCGTAGCGGACCGGCAGCTGACCCGGATCGATCCGGGAGAGTTGGAGAAGCGGGCCGCCTTGTGGCAAAATCGGCTAGGTAGAAGAAGCTCGTAAGCAACGGCCCTGGCGCCAGTAGACGAACGGACGCGTTCGCGCGCGTATGATTCTTTGTGAAAGGGGAAAACATGCTCACAGGTAGAAAGCCGGCCCTGCTCGCCGCCGCGGCTGCGTTTGCCCTCGGCGTCGTTTCGGCGACCTCGGCCCTCGCCCAGGACGGTAAGAGCACGCAAGGTTATCTGGTCGATCAGCGTAACGGCATCGTGAAGGACCCGTTCAACCTCTGCTGGCGTACGGGGTACTGGACGCCGGCCCTCGCGAACTGCGAGTGCGACTCGTCGCTGCTCCCGCGTGACGTGTGTTTCCCGCCGCCGCCGAAGCCCGGCGCCGCCCCCCCGCCCCCGCCGCCGCCGCCAGCCGCGGCGCCGAAGCCGGTCACCGAGAAGGTCACCTTCGCCGCCGACGTGCTGTTCGACTTCGACAAGGCGGTGCTGAAGCCTGAAGGCAAGACGAAGCTCGACGATCTCGTGGCCAAGCTGAAGGGCGTCGCGCTCGAGGTGATCATCGCGATCGGCCATACCGACCCGATTGGTACCGCCGAATACAACCTGAAGCTGTCGGTCCGCCGCGCCGAGGCCATCAAGGCCTATCTGGTGAGCAAGGGCATCGAGCCCAACCGGATCTACACCGAGGGCAAAGGGCTGACCCAGCAGATCAAGAAGTGCTCGAGGGGCGACTTCAAGACGTGGGCGGCGTACGTTGAGTGCCTTGCGCCGAACCGCCGCGTTGAGGTCGAGGTGGTCGGGACGCGCACCAAGTAACCGGTCAGTTCCGCCGGAAGAAGGCCCTGCCCAGGCAGGGCCTTTTTTTTGAGCTCGCTACCTTCCGCCTTCTGGTTCTCCCGCAATCCGGCATGGCTTCCCGTGATGCGGGATGAACGACAGGTCGCAAGATGGGTCTGTTGCGTGCGCGCAACAGAAATCAGCTGCCGCGGATGGCGCTGTGGCATACTCCGCGCCGCCCACGAAGCGGCCCTCAAGGCCGCCCAAGGTGCACTGAGCCGTTAGCTCCGGGCCGCAGGTATCGAGAAGAAGGCCCGAAAGTGCAATCAGGCACCACAAGCCATTTCAGCAAGGGAGAGAAGCATGCTCACGCTCAAACACAGAGTGCTGTTGGCCGTTTCGGCACTGGCGCTCGGATTTGCCTGCACGACGACGGCGTATGCCCAGGACGGTAAGAGCACGCAGGGCTATCTAGTCGATCAGCGCAACGGCATCGTGAAGGATCCGTTCAACCTGTGCTGGCGGACGGGGTACTGGACGCCGGCGCTCGCGAACTGCGAGTGCGACTCCCCGCTCCTGCCGCGGGACGTTTGCTTCCCGCCCCCGCCGAAGCCTGCCGTGGCGCCTCCGCCCGCGCCCGCGCCCGCACCGGCGCCCGCGCCGAAGCCGGTCACCGAGAAAGTCACCTTCGCCGCCGACGTCTTCTTCGACTTCGACAAGGCGGTGCTGAAGCCGGAAGGCAAGGCGAAGCTCGATGAGCTCGTCGCCAAGCTGAAGGGCATCGCGCTCGAGGTGATCATCGCGATCGGCCATACCGACTCGATCGGCAGCGTCGAGTACAACCTAAAGCTGTCGGTGCGCCGGGCCGACGCCGTCAAGGCCTATCTCGTGAGCAAGGGCATCGAGCCCAACCGGATCTACACCGAGGGCAAGGGCAAGGCGCAGCCGATCGCCGACAACCGCACCGCCGAGGGCCGCGCGAAGAACCGCCGCGTGGAGATCGAGGTGGTCGGGACCCGGCAGAAGTAACCGGCTTCGCCCCGCAAAAAGGCCCTGCCCAGGCAGGGCCTTTTTGTTTTGGGTGCTTCGGATAAGCTGCGGGTCTCAATCAAGCATGACTGTCAACGCCGACCCGAAGGAGCTTGCCAAGTTCAGCGAGCTCGCGCACCGCTGGTGGGATCCCGCCGGCGAGTTCCGGCCGCTCCACCAGATCAACCCACTGCGGTTAGCGTGGATCGAAGGGAAAGCGGGCCTCGCCGGCAAGCAGGTGCTCGACGTGGGCTGCGGCGGCGGCATCCTCGCCGAGGCGATGGCCCGCAGCGGCGCGCGCGTAAAGGGCATCGACCTCGCCGAGAAGCCGCTGAAGGTGGCCGAGTTGCACCAGCTAGAGTCCGGCGTGGCGGTTGAGTACGAGGCCGCGTCGGCGGAAGATCTGGCCGCGCGCGAGCCGGGGCGCTACGACGTCGTCACGTGCATGGAAGTGCTCGAGCACGTGCCCGATCCGTCGAGCACGGTCCGCGCGTGCGCGGCGCTCGCCAGGCCGGGCGGGCACGTCTTCTTCGCGACCATCAACCGCAACCCCAAGTCCTATCTGTTCGCCATCGTCGGGGCCGAGTACGTCCTCGGGCTGCTGCCGAAGGGCACTCACGACTACGCGAAGCTGATCAAGCCGTCCGAGCTCGCGCGGTGGTGCCGGAGCGGCATGCTGGAAGTCGAGGCTCTCGTCGGCATGACCTACAACCCGCTAACGAAGGTGTACGCCCTCGGTCGGGACACCGACGTGAACTACATGCTCCACGCCGTGCGGCCGGCGCCGCGATGACGATTCGCGCCGTCCTGTTCGACCTCGACGGCACCCTCGCCGATACCGCGCCCGACCTGGCCGGCGCGCTGAACCGCCTGCTCGCCGAACGCGGACGCGACGCAGTCCCGCTCGAGCGCGCTCGTCCCGTCACGTCGAGCGGCGCGCGCGGGATGCTGCGCGTGGGGTTCGGGATCGATCCGGCGCACGCCGAGTACGACGCGCTGAGGATGCGCTTCCTCGATCTTTACGCGGAGAACATCTGCCGCGAAACGCGACTCTTCGAGGGCATGTCGGATCTGCTCGCCGCAATCGAAGTCCGCGGCCTGCCCTGGGGGATCGTGACCAACAAGGCCGAGCGGTTCACCTTCCCGCTGCTTGCCGCGCTCGGTCTCGCCGCGCGGACCGCGTGCGTCGTGGGCGGCGACACGACCGGACGCATCAAGCCGCATCCTGATCCGCTCCTGCACGCCGCGCGCGCACTCGGCCTCGCCCCGGCAACCTGCCTCTATGTCGGCGACGATCTGCGCGACGTCCAGGCGGCTCGTGCCGCCGGCATGCCGGTGATCGCGGCGGGCTACGGCTACCTCGGCGACGAGGGCGACCCGTCCGCCTGGGGAGCGGACGCGGTCATTGCGCACCCGCTCGAAACCTTGAACCACCTCGGCGCCGCCGCCATATAATTCCAGGATGCGGGTCGTTAGCGGCCCGCGGTGATTCCGTGCGAAGCACACGTATCTCCCTTGGGGGCGACCTGGTTTCGACGCGGGTAGCGAAGCAGCGCAGGGCATGCCGAGGACCAGTTCCCTCGTAAATCCAGCTGGAAACCTACAAACGCCAACGACGAGCGTTTCGCTCTCGCCGCCTAACACCGGCGAGACGCTGCACTAGCCTGCTGATGGGCTAGGCCGGCTTTCCGCCGGTGCAGCGTCATTCACATCAGCCTCTCCTCCCGGTCAGGCCGCTTGGCCGGGGGGATCCGTCGAAGCGGCTGGCCGAGCGTCAGCCTGCCGGCCGGCGGGCGCGAAGCGAGATCCAAACGACCTGGCTAAGCATGTAGGCCTGACTGTGGAGTGCTCGCGGACGCGGGTTCGATTCCCGCCGCCTCCACCAATTCCGCAGTTGGTCTGGTCCCCTCCGGACCACGCCAAGCCCAGGCGAGGCGCCCCGCGCAGCCCGCCCCGCGCCGGGCAGGCAAGCTGCGCCTGCTCGGGGCGGGGCGCCGTTCGCTTTGCCGCGAGCGCTTACGGGACGAGCGGATAGCTCGGAGCGTCGTCGTTATGCGTCGCCCAGTATTCGTCGAGCTTCTGCGGGTGCATCTGCGTCTGCTCGTACGCCTGCGACGCGGCGCGCCGCGGATCCGGGCGCGCAGGCGAGGTCATGTCCTGCGCAAGAACGGCTTGAGCGGCAACGGCAAGGCCAAGGATGGCCACGGTCAACGTGCGTTTCAGCATTTTCGATCTCCGTTCGGTTAGGGGACAAAGCGGTTCGTGAATCGAACGCGAGATCGAGTGTGCGCGCGCGTCCGCGCACGAACAATTGCACGCTGGGACTAATCCACGCGCCGACGCGGCGCGTCTCTTCGGATCTTTCTTGCCGGCTCGTCATCGATCGACCGGAAACGCTATGGCGCCCGCACCTCGATCCCGCGCGCGGCGAATGTTTCGCGCAGCGCCTTCGCGAACCGCACCGCATCGGGCTGGTCGCCGTGCAGGCAGAGCGTTCCCGCGTCCACCGGGACCTCGACCCCTGATTGCGCGCGGAGCTTGCCCTGCTCCACCATCATCAGGACCTGCGCGACCGAAGCCGCGGAGTCGGTGATCATCGCGCCGGGCTGGCCACGCGGCGTGAGCGTTCCGTCCGCCTGATAGGAGCGGTCGCCGAACACCTCGCCCACCGCCCGCACGCCGACTTTGCGCGCCGCATCCATCATCGCGCTCCCGGAGAGGCCGTACAGGATCACGCCGCGACCGAGGTCGCGCACCGCGCGCGCGATCGCGTCCGCAAGCTCCGCGTCCTTGGCGGCCATGTTGTAGAGCATGCCGTGGATCTTCACGTGATGGAGCTTCGTCCCTGCCGCGCGCGCGAACGCCTCGATCGCACCCGCCTGGTACAGCACGAGGTCGTACACCTCCTGCGCGCTCACCTTCATCGCGCGCCGCCCGAATCCCTGCAGGTCGGGCAGCGACGGATGCGCGCCGACCGCGACGCCGTGCCCGACTGCCAGCGCGACGGTCTCGCGGATCGTCGAGGGATCACCGGCGTGGAAGCCGGCCGCGACGTTGGCCGACGAGATGAGCGGCATGATCCCGCGGTCGTCGCCCATCTTCCACGCGCCGAAGCTCTCGCCCATGTCGCAGTTGAGGTCAATCGCCTTCATCGCCGAACTCCCAGAGGATGCGCTGCACGAGCGTGTCGACCCGCGCGCCGAGCGCCTCGCGCGCCGCGTCGGCCTCGGCGAGCGTGGCCGGGGCGAACCGCAGCGACGCCCCGGGCGCGAGCTGGGCGAGCATCGGCACGTCGGCCGCGATCGCTTCCGCGATCTTAGGGTACCCGCCGGTGGTCTGGTGGTCGGCCATCAGCACGATCGGCTGCCCGCCGGGCGGGACCTGCACCGTGCCAACGCAGGTCGCCTGCGACAGGATTTCGGTCCGCGCCGCGAGCCCGAGCTTCGGGCCGAGCAGCCGGAAGCCCATGCGATTCGAGTCCGGCGCGATCCGCCACCGCTCGGCGAAGAAGGCGGCACGCGCGGCCTCGTCGAAGAGCCCGGCGTGCACGCCCTCCACGGCCCGGACGGCCGGCGCATCGTGCCCGGGCAGGGTCGCAGCGGGAGCGAACCAGCCCACCGTCTCGCAACGCCCCGCAGCGATCGGCCGCCGGCGGCGCGTCGCCCGCGCAAACCGGGCCGCCCCGAGCTCGGCCGCGTCGGGGGCGAGCGGCAGGACGGCATCGCGCTGGAGGAGCCGACCCCGCCAGCCGCCGAACCCGCCGGCGAGATAGGTGCTGCGGCTGTTCAACACCAGCGGGACGTCGATACCGCCGGCGACGGCGAGGTAGCCGAAGCAGCCGGCCTCCGCGCGCGCGATCCGCAAGCGCGCGCCCCTGCGCACGAGCACCGGCCGCGACTGGGGCAGCGGCGCATCGTCGACCTCGGCGCTAAACCTGGCGCCGTGCAGAGCGACCAGCGCATCGTCGTCGAATGCGAGCTCGG
>Ga0335084_10003053_pt1 | contig 16288 bp, 16 predicted proteins | sample Lox_Sample_44_FD_206721 | JGI IMG/M metagenome (GOLD analysis project Ga0335084, IMG submission 206721) | Soil microbial communities from Loxahatchee National Wildlife Refuge, Florida, United States - Lox_Sample_4.4 | ecosystem: Environmental > Terrestrial > Soil > Wetlands | place: USA... | reverse complement strand
GCGCGCATCAGGCGCAAAGCGGACTGTCACGTCGTAATGGCGCTCGCCGATGAACACCTGGCTGACGGCGGCGCCGCCAATCCCGGTGCTGATCAGATTGGCGATGTCGCCGACATTGATGCCAAAACGCGCCGCGGCCTGCCGGTTCACGCGAATCGAGATCTGCGGCAGCGGCGTGTATTGATCGATGCCGGCGTCGCTGACGCCCGGCGTCTGCTCCAGAATGCCGACGATCTCCTTGCCGATCCGCCTGAGCTCGCCAAAATCCTCGCCAAAGACCTTGATCGCCAGCGAGCTGTGCGGATCGAACACCTTGTCGAGCACGCTGTCGATGATCGGCTGGCTGAAGGCGATCTCAAAGCCCGGCAACCGGTCGAGACGATCCTTGATGCGGCGGACCAGGTCCTGCTTGGTTTCGCCCGCGGGCCAGCTCCGATAGGGCGTCAGCCCGACGGCCGCTTCCATGTGCGAGGGCGTCCACGGATCGGTGCCGTCATCGTTGCGGCCGATATGGCTCACGACGTAGGAGACCTCGGAAAATTCGTTCACCGTACGGCGCAGATCGTCGACCATCTCGGTCGCCTTTTTCAGCGAAATTCCCGGCGGCAGCTCGGCGTGCAGCCAGAGCGAGCCTTCGTCGAGCTCGGGCAGAAATTCGCGCCAGATCGTGGCGCCGAGCACCGCGATCAGGATGGCGGCCGCCGCGCACAGCATGTAGGCCATCGACGGCCGGCGCAGCAGGCCGCGCAGCGCGTGCCGATAAAGCCGCTCCAGCGCCTGCAGCACGACATTGTGGAACAGCGGCCGCGGCCTCCGGTAGGCGAGGTAAGCGAGCCCGGGAACGATGGTGAGCGCAAACACCAGTGCGCCGAACTGGGCGTAGCCGACCGCATAGGCGAGCGGATAGAACAGTTTTGCCTCGATGCGCTGCAGCGCGAACAGCGGCAGATAGGTCGTTATGATGACGGCGGTGGCAAAGAAGATCGGCCGCGCCACCTGCCGCGCCGCGTCACGCACGTCGGCCACGGTCAGCGGCTGGTCGGGCTTTGCTTCGCGGCGGCGCAAGATGGCCTCGACCATCACGATCGAGCCGTCGACGATGATGCCGAAATCGATCGCGCCGAGCGAGAGCAGGTTGGCCGAGATTTTGGTGTGGTACATCAGGATGAAGGCGACGATGCCGGCCAGCGGAATCGTGATCGCGACGATCAGCGCGCTGCGTGGGCTGCCGAGGAACAGGACCAGGATCAGCAGCACCAGGCCGATGCCGCCGAGCATGGTTTTCGAGACCTGATCGATGGTCGCGTCGACCAGGCTCGAACGGTCGAGATAGGGGACGATCTGCACGTCGTCCGCCTTCAGGCGCGCATTGAGCTCGGCGATTTTGGTGCGCACGCCCTGCAGCACGCGCGACGGATTCTCGCCACGCAGCAGCAGCACGGTGCCCTCGACGACGTCATTGATGTCGTCCTTGCCGACGATGCCGTGGCGCTCCTGGTTGGCGAGTTTCAGCTTGCCGAGATCGCGGACGAAGATCGGCGTGCCGCCATGCTGGGTCACGACGATGTTGCCGAGATCGTCGAACGTCTGCACGAGGCCAATGCCGCGGATGACATAACCCAGTTCGCCGCGGTTGAGCACGCTGCCGCCGGCGCTGGCGCTGTTGGCCGAGATCGCGGTGGTGATGCTGTTCAGCGACAGGTTGAAGCGCAGCAGCTGCTGCGGATCGAGCTCGAGCTGGAACTGCGTCGTCACGCCGCCGAAGTTCGAGACGTCGGCGACGCCCGGCACCTGCTTCAGGCTCGGGATCACCGTCCACTGCTCGATCTCCGACAGCTCGCGCAGATTCTTGGTGTCCGACTGCAGCGTGTAATAGAGGATCTGCCCCGTGGGCGAGGACAGCGGATCGAGCCCCGGCGACAGTCCGGGCGGCAGCGTGACGCCCTGGATCCGCTCCATGATCCGCTGCCGCGACCAGTAGTCCTCGGTGCCGTCGCGAAACACCAGCGTGATCAGCGACAGTCCAAAGGTGCTGCGCGAGCGCATCATCGACAGGCCGGGCGTGCCGTTCAGTTCGCGCTCCAGCGGGATCGTGACCTGCTGCTCGACCTCCTCGGCGGCGAGCCCCGGCGCCTGCGTGACCACCTGCGAGGCGGTGTCGGCGACGTCGGGATAGGCTTCGATCGGCAGCTGCGTCCAGCAATAGCCGCCATAGATCGCGGCGAGGATGCAGATCATCGCCGCGACCAGGCGCTTCTTCAGCGCGAAATCGACCAGCCAGTCAATCACCGAGCAGCACTCCGCCCTTGACGACGATGCGCTGGCCGGTCTCTACGCCGGCCCGCAGAAACGCCTCATCGCCCTGCTGGAACGCGATGTCGACGCTGCGCGCCTCGAAGGTCCACGGCGCCGTTTCCACATAGACCTGCGTCGCATCGTCCTTGAGCAGGAGGGCGCTGGTCGGCACGACGGTAAACCTTTGGCCCCCGACATGGAACGTCGCGGTGGCGAACATGCCGGGCCGCAGGCGGCGGTCGGGATTGTCGAAGGCGATGCGCACCTTGGTGCGGCGCGTGTCGGCATCGAGCACGTCGCTGACGAAAAGCACGGTGCCATGCCTGACCTCGCCGGGATAAGCGGTGAACCGGACGTCGACGGCCTGTCCCTTGCTGATCAGGGCGATGTTGTTTTCCGGCGCACTTGCGGTCACCCAGATGGTGTTGAGATCGGCAATCGTCATCAATGCGGCGGTGGCATCGTTCCAGTACTGGCCCGGCGCGACGCCGAGATCGGTGACACTGCCGGCCATCGGCGCCACCACGGTCACCGTGCGCGACACATTGACTGCGGCGGGATCGACGCCAATCTGTTTCAGATGCGCGGCGGCCCGCCGCTCCTCGACGTCGGCGGTGACGTAGTCGGTCTCGGCCTGCTCCAGATCCTTCGTCGCCGCGCCGCCGAACTTGATGAGCCCGCGCTGGCGGTCGCGGTTGGTGACGGCGAGCGCCAGCAGGGCCTTGGCGCGGTCATAGTCCGAATAGGCGGTCCCGAGGTCGGGCGAATCGATGACGACGAGGGGCTCGCCCGCCTCGACCTGCTGGCCGAGGCTGACCTTCAACTGGGTGACGCGTCCAGCGAGCGGCGGGGCGACCTTGATCAGGCGCGCGGGGTCGGCTTCGACCACGGCCGGCAGCGCCAGCTCGCGCGGAACAGCCCTTTCGGCGACCTGCGCGGTGGCGAGTTTGGCGCGCAGGCTCGACGAAGCGGGCACCGCGATTGCATCGCCGTTCCGGATCAACAGCTGCACCTTGGACGGAAGCTCGGCAGGGGCGGGGGGCGGGCTGCCGACCACGCGATAGGTGGCGGCGGCGACCAGCAGCGCGGCCGCCAGAAAGACGGCGCCCTGGCTCCACGATGAGGCGCGGCGATCAGGCGCGGCGCCGGCTGGATGCGGCGCATCGTCCGGACCTGGGGTCCCGGACCTGGAATTGGCTGACATTGCGGATCGTGTCCGAATGAATGTTGGGAACAGCACGCGCGAACGACGTCGTTGGTCGCGCATGCGGCATGTCGGAGAACGGCGCCAAGCGGCGCGCTCGGCGCTCCGACTCAGGCGGGCGGGGCGCGGGCCTGCGGGCTGATCGTTGCCGCTCCGATCAGGGTTGAAGAGTCGTGCGGCGTCAGCGTGACGAACGCGGCCGGAATCGGCGGCGGCAGAACGGGCGCGACCGCAGGCGTCGTCGCGGCGCTCAGATGAAGCAACGCGCAAACCGGGCAATCCAGATCGGCCGATCCGCCTCGGTTGCGGTCAGACGGGGCAGATCCGCCAGATCCCGCGGCCGCCGAGGACAGCTCCTGATCCGCGGCCATCAGCGGCGCCAGATGGACGTGACCGAAGGTCAGCACGAGTTGCAACGCCACCGCGATCAGCGCGAGGCGTGCTCCAAAATACCTGTTCGATCGAAACCAGCGCATCTAATCCGGTTGAGGTCTGCGCGGATGCGCGGGGCAGCATGGTCGGGACGGACGATACCTGTCAACCCTGGCAAATGATGGCCGCTCGCGGGAATGTGAGCGGCGTCGGCGCGCTGGCATTCCCGATCTCCGGAGCGTATGGTTTTTGGACAATTGGTGGTGGCACGCATGTCCGGTTTTGCAGCGCGATGGGGTCTTGCAGTCGTCCTGGCGACGCTGTGTCTCGGCGGGCGAACGGCCCATGCCCAGGCCGACCCGGTGCGATATTGGGTCCCGGGCTGGCCGCTCGGCTTTGGCGGCGATCTGGCTGCCGGCCAGGGCGCCGGCAGCTACGGCAATTTCCCGAGCTTTGGTGCGAATGACGGCCGTAGCGGCGGCCTTTACAATTTTCCGAACGGTTTTTTCGTCGGCAGCGTCAGCGGAACCGTGGGCCTCAACATGAACGGCTTCAGCCAGGACTCGGCGTTCGGCGGCCTCAGCTACGAAGGCGCACGGTTCGGCTATAATTTTCAGAATACACCCCTGAAGGTCTATGGCGGCTTCGACACCCTGAAATACGACAGTGGGCTCGGCGCGCCCTTTGCCGCTCCTGATGCTCTCTCCGGCGCACGGACCGGCTACAGCGCGCATGGGGGCGTCGCGTTCCAGCCGGCGCCGAATGTCAGCGTGCAGCTCGGGTTCGGCTACACCCAGCAGGGTGGGCGGCTCGATAGCGACACGCCATCGCCCTCGCTGTCCACCGAATCGCCCTATGCCCTGGTCGGTCACAAATAGTTAGTTAGGTGCGTTGTAGTCAGTAGCCTTGGCCCTGGCGGGATCGGTGGCCGGGCGGTGCCTTTGCCTGCGCCCAATACGGGTTGGCATAGCATGTCGCATTGCGGCCCGAGGCCGTCATCCTGCACTGATCCAGCGATGTGAAGCTGCAGTCGATGGTCATGCTGCCCTGCTGCTTGCCCTCGAAGCAAACCGGGTAGCGGGGATCGTAGCGTTGCGCCGCGGCCGGCGTGACCGCCTGGATCGTCGCGACCGCCAAAATCGTCCAGCAAGGCATGCGCATCGTAGCCACCTCAGTGGGGATGGGATTGAACATCGAGCCGCTCACCCGCGCAAGGTGTGTTCGGTCAAGCTTTCGCTACCGGCGGCGCATGCGGTTTGATGTTCCTCAAGCCGTGAGACAGGGCCGCTGTTATAGTTGAGGTTTTGGAGGACGCACGTGCTGCTGGCGGTTTTTGCCGATATCCATGCCAACCGGCCGGCGTTCGAGGCCTGCCTTGCGGCGGCGCGCGCGCAAAAGGTCGAGCGGATGATCCTGCTTGGCGACTATGTCGGCTATGGCGCCGACCCGGAATGGACGGTCGACACCGTCATGGCTCTGGTCGAGCACGGGGCGGTGGCGATCCGTGGCAACCATGACGATGCTGTCGTGACGGCCAGCGAGACCATGAACGCCGAGGCGCAGGCCGCGATCGAATGGACGCGCGGCAGGCTCAGCCTCGCCCAGCAGCGCTTCCTCAGCCAGCTGCCGATGAGCTCTGACGACGATGACCGGCTCTATGTCCACTCCGAGGCCTCGAGCCCGGCGCGTTGGCGTTATGTCCAGTCGACGGCGGATGCGGCGCGCAGCATGATCGCCACCAAGGCCCAGGTCAGTTTTTGCGGCCACATCCACCGGCCGGCGCTCTATTCGATGTCGGTCACCGCCAAAATGACGAGTTTTGTTCCGACCACCGATGTCGCCGTAAAACTGCTGCGCGGCCGGCAATGGCTTGCGGTCGCGGGCTCGGTCGGCCAGCCGCGCGACGGCAATCCGGCGGCGGCCTTCGTCACCTACGACACCGCCTCGCGCGACATCATTTATTGCCGCGTGCCCTATGACATCGACGCGGCGGCGCAGCGGATTCGTGACAATGGGCTGCCGGCCTGGCTCGCCGATCGTCTCGCAATGGGGCGGTGAGCCATGGCGAGCGACTTTCAGCCCGGCGCTGTCATCGACGGTTTTGTCGTCGGCGAATGCGTGCATCGCGGCGGCATGGCGACGCTGTGGACCGTCACGCGTCCCGACATCACGGCGCCGCTGCTGATGAAGATCCCGCGGGTCAGCGAGGGCGAGGACCCCGCCGCGATCGTCTCCTTCGAAATGGAGCAGATGATCTTGCCGCGGCTCTCCGGTCCGCATGTGCCCGCCTGTTTCGGGACCGGCGATTTCGCGACCCAAGCCTATGTCGCGATCGAACGCATTCCCGGCGACACGCTCTACAAGCGCCTGCCAAACCTCCCGCTGCCATACGAGGAGGCGCGGACGATCGTGACCAGCATTGCGCTAGGGCTCGCCGACCTGCACCGGCAGAACGTGATCCATCACGACATCAAGCCGTCGAGCGTCATGTTCCGGGCGAGCGGCGAGGCGGTACTGATCGACTACGGGCTGTCGCATCACAACCAGCTGCCTGATCTCTTGCAGGAGGAGTTCCGCGTGCCGTTCGGCACCGCGCCCTATATGGCGCCCGAGCGGCTGCTCGGCGTGCGCAACGATCCGCGCAGCGACCTGTTTTCGCTCGGCGTGCTGCTGTATTTCTTCACCACGGGCGTGCGGCCGTTCGGCGAGACCGAGACGCTGCGCGGCATGCGGCGGCGGCTGTGGCGCGATCCGCAGCCGCCGCGCCGGCTCAAGGGCGACTATCCGCCCTGGCTGCAGGAGATCGTGCTGCGCTGTCTCGAGATCGAGCCGTCCTGGCGCTATCCGACCGCGGCGCAGCTCGCCTTCGACCTCGGCCATCCCGATCAGGTCAAGCTGACCGCGCGCTCTGCGAGGCTGAAGCACGATCCGTGCAGCACGGTCTTGCGGCGGCGCTTCAACCGCGAGCACAGCGCGCCGCGGCCGCGCGCCGATGTGGCCGCCCAGCTCGCGGCAAGCCCGATCGTGGCGGTGGCACTCGATACCGCGGAGGCGTCGCCCGATCTCAACGCGGCGCTGCGCGTGACGGTGGAGCGCATCCTGAAGACGCTCCCGGCGGCGCGGCTCGCCTGCGTCAACGTGCTGAGGCTCGGCCGCGTCACCATCGACCGCACGCTCGACGAGCACGGCCACAACAAGCACATCGATCGCATGGTTCAGCTGAAACACTGGGCGCAGCCCTTGAAGCTCGATGAGAGCCGGCTGACGGTGCATGTGCTGGAGGCGGTCGATCCGGCCGCGGCGATTCTCGAATTTGCGCAAGCGAACCAGGTGGACCATTTGATCATCGGCGCGCGGCAGGATTCGCTGAAGCGCACACTGCTCGGCAGCGTCTCCGCCAAGGTGGCATCCGAGGCAAGCTGCACCGTGACGGTGGTGCGGCCGCCGCGGCTCGCCGCGCAGGACAGCACTGGCGATGCCGACCAGACCATCGGTCCGGCCGGGGTGTCTTGATCGCAAAGCATTTTCGCGATGGCGCGCGGCAACGACGTACGCGTATGCGCGTGCCGGGGTTTTAAGCCTCCGACATCTCGACTAGGCTTTTTCTTTTGAGGCTGGTGTCCGAGCGTCCATGCAACAGCGCCTGAAATTCGCGGCCGCGCTGGCGGCGGTCATGTCCGTGCTGGTTCCGCCGAGCCCGGGCCGCACCGAGGATGCGCCCGCCGCCCCGACGGACAACGCGTCGCCTGCGGCCAGCCCGCCACCCACCCCAACGCCTGCCGAGCCTTCTCCGTCGGCGGCCACGACGCCGTCGCCAGCCGCGTCTCCGGGACCAGCGGCAACCGCGCCTGCGCCGGCGGCTGCGGCTCCCGCACCATCTGCACCCCCCTCGCCGACGACCGCAACGCAGTCGGAGACGCCGCCGCAAAAAGATACCGGCCCGGCGCCATCAAAGGACAGGAAGAAGACGAAGATGACCCGGCGGCAGGAGATCGAGCACGCGCTGAAGACCGGCACGGTGCCCTCGCGCTACCGCAGCTCGGTGCCGAAGGAATATCAAAAATACATCCCGTTCGAGAAATAGCGCGGCGTCTGGATTCAGCTCGCCACATCGGCGGTATGCGCCTCCCCCGCCTGCGGGGGAGGGAGCGCAGCTCCGTTGCGGCCCAATCGCGATGAACTCATCAATCGCGATGATCGCGAAAACGGCAGCGGCGGCCGCGAATTGAGGCAGCCCCGCCGTTGCTTTCCGCCGGCTGCCCGGACAGAGTGCATTCAGCAATGACGAATCCGTGATGCGCAGACAAGGGGGACTTCTGATGATCGCAATCGAGGTGAGACCATGACCGCAACCGAAATGAGGTCCGCAGGCGCGGCCGGCGGCAAGACGGGATTGTTGGGCTCGCTGTTCACCCAGGTCTTGATTGCGCTGCTGCTCGGGATCGTCATCGGCGTGGTCGCGCCCGAGACGGCGCAGGGCCTGAAATTCTTCAGCGACGCCTTTTTGAAACTGATCTCGATGGTGGTGGCGCCGATCGTGTTCTGCGTCGTGGTGCACGGCATCGCCGGCGCCGGCGACCTGCGCAAGGTCGGCCGTGTCGGCGTCAAGGCGCTGGTCTATTTCGAGGGCATGACGACGGTCGCGCTCGCCTTCGGCCTGTTGCTCGCCATGATTTTTGGCCCCGGCCATGGCATGAACATCGATGTCTCCAAACTCGACCCGAAAGTGCTGACGAGTTTTGCCGACAACGCCCACAAGCTGCAGGGCGGCGGCCTCGGCGGCTTCATCCTGAACATCATCCCTTCGACGGTGTTCGACGCGTTCTCGCGCAATGACGTGCTGCAGGTGCTGTTCTTCGCCATCATCTTCGGCATCAGTCTCGCGCTGGTCGGCGCGCCCGCAAAACCCGTGGTCGATTTCGTCGACGCGACGTCAAAGGTGCTGTTCCGCGCCATGGGGCTGATCGTGCGCACCGCGCCGCTCGGCGTGCTCGGCGCGGTCGGCTTTACCGTCGGAAAATACGGCATCGGCTCGCTGCAGCAGCTCGTGAGCCTGGTCATCCTGTTCTACGTCTCGGTCGCGCTGTTCGTCGTCATCGCGCTCGGTCTGGTGATGCGGCTGGCCGGCCTCAGCCTGTTCAAGTTTCTGCGTTACCTCCGCGAAGAACTGATGATCGTGCTGGCGACCGCGTCGTCGGATGCGGTGCTGCCGCAGATCATGCGCAAGCTGGAGGCGATGGGCGTCAAGGAGGAGGTGGTCGGCCTCGTCATCCCCACCGGCTATTCCTTCAACCTCGATGCGTTCTCGATCTATCTGACGCTCGCCGTGGTGTTCATTGCGCAGGCCACCAACACGCCGCTCTCGCTGGGCGAACTCCTGCTGGTGCTCGGCGTCTCCCTGGTCACCTCCAAGGGCGCCCATGGCGTTCCCGGCTCGGCCATCGTCATCCTGGCGGCGACGCTGTCCGCGGTACCGGCGATCCCCGCGATCGGCTTGGTGCTGGTGCTGTCGATCGACTGGTTCGTCGGCATCGCGCGCGCGGTCGGCAACCTCACCGGCAATTGCGTCGCGACCGTCGTGGTCGCGGCCTGGGAGAACGATCTCGATCTCGCAAAGGCGAAGAAGGTGCTCGACGCCGGCGCGGCGGAGGAGATCGAATTGCCGGCGTGAGCAGTGCCGCCGCATCAGCGGTGCGCTCCCTCCCCCGCTTGCGGGCAGGGCCGGGGTGGGGCCGCCGCAGGCTCCTGCGCAACAGTGCAGCCCGGATGAGCGAAGCGATATCCGGGATTCCCGCGCATCGCTTTGCTCACGCGGGCTACGCACGGCTCAAACGGCAAAAGCGGTTCTCTCTGCCTTCCGAGACCGAGCCTTATTTTTTCAATTTTATCCCGTTCTCGGCTCTGTAATTGTTGAACACGACGTCGATCGCCTGAATGACTTTCAGGTCCTGGTGCTCCTTGCAATAGACGATGATCTGATGTTCGAGCTCCTTCGCGCGATCGACCTTCATCATGTGCTTTTTCCCGAGTCCGTTGTACCAGCCGCTGTACCAGACGGTGAGATAGTCGGCGTCCTCCTGATAGGTGTTCGCAAGCTGGGCGCAGGTGAGAAGCTGAACATCAATATAGCCGTCCGCGTTGGCGTAGCTTTTCAGTTCGACCTGAGCTGCTGCGGGCGCGAGAAAAGCCGCCGAAAGCAATGCGGAGACGAGCGGGGTTTTCATAGTCCGTTCCTGATCCGGTTCGATGAACCGGCAGCATTGGTGTGACCGGGTTCGGCCCGGTTGATCTATGTCAAGCGTTGGATCAGCACGCGCCGACCGGCCGGAAATAAACGACCTGACAGCTGTAGGATGGGTAGAGCGCAGCGAAACCCATCACTTGCAGCCGGTCCAGCCGACTGTCGTCTCATGTGCGATCAGGCATACCGTGCAACTTGCCGGGCGCGGAAAAAATCTCCGCGATGGGTTTCGCGAAGAGCTCAACCCATCCTACGAGCTATGGCTTCGCGCCCCGCCCGACGGGCAAATCACTGCTGTTTCGCGGTGCTTTGTCCAGCCCTTCGCGCAAAAATATATCGCTTGATATATTCTGTAAATCAGAAGTATCGTGCGTATGTCCCGCCTCGATGAAGAGGGGCGTTATGGCCGATCGTCACCGAACGTGAGGCGGGATGCGGTGGATGCGATGGCGTCGCGCGTGCCTTGTGTGCGCGGACGAACGATGCCGACGCGGACGCGAAGTCGCGTGGTCCTGGCCTCCCGACGCTGAGGCCAAGTTCGCGAGATGATGATCTCGCGGGCGATGGGGGCAAGAAAGCCCGGTCCCCAGGGAGAGCGCGAAATAAGCGTTAAAACCATCGCGCGGGGAATGCCGGGATGATCTGGCTGAACCTGTGGTACCTGCCGCCTGCGTTTTTTATTGCAGGCGGGCCGCGGGTGAGGCCGTCACCCGGCATTCCCTGCGCCCTCTTCGATGTCGAGGGTGCGAATTTCCGAACAACTCGGGCGCGTCAGCGCGGGCCGGGAATGCGGACGCGCATCCTCAAGGGCTGTTTGACATCTGAATCGGAAAACGGGCGTCGAGCCTTTTCTCTTTGGCCGGGAGGCCTTGAAAGGAAGGACGAGCCGGAACGGTGCTCAGATCACGCGTCCTGATATTCACGTTCGCGGGCGGGGTGCTGAATGCTCAAGACAACGATCTCCGCGTTTGGCTCGTCGACGGTGTAGTAAACGAGATATTGGTATTGCCGCGTGATCAGCTTTCGCACCCCTTCGACGGCCTGTGGTCTGCCGACGTAAGGATAGCGGATCAGGATCTGAAGCGAACGAAGGATGGCCGCGCGCACGCGCTGCGCAGCATTCGGATTGCGCGTGAGGATGTATTCGGCGATGTCAGTCAGGTCTTGAGTAGCTCGGGGGTAAAGCGAAGCTTCATGGGTCGAAGCGGCGGAACGCAGCCTCGACTTCGTCATCCCGAGCGAATTGGCCGCGCTTTGCCTGGGCAAGTCCCTCGAGCACGGATGGCAGATGCGCCGGATCGATCGCCTCCGCTTCGCTCTCGTTGCCCGCGAGGCTGAGCATGGCACGCGCGATTTCATCCTGGCTGCTCGGGGGCAGCCGGCGAACGGCGTCAAGAGCTTCGTCCAGGAGCTTGGTCATCACGGTATTATAGGCGCATTACCGGCCAAAATGGAAGACGGCAGTTGTCAACCTGTCTTCCTGCGGCCGCCGCGGGCCTCATGGTTCGAGACGCCGCGTGAAGGACGCGGCTCCTCACCACGAGGGTTTTGCGCCCAGACCGAAACCTCATCCCGAGGAGCATCGCGCAAGCGATGCGTCTCGAGGGATGGGCCGCAGCCTCGAAACCCTCACCCGAACAGTGTCAGGTTCACGTGGCGGTTGACATCCTTGTAGAGCAGATAGCGGAAGCGGCCGGGGCCGCCGGCGTAACAGGCCTGCGGGCAGAACGCGCGGAGCCACATGAAGTCGCCGGCCTCGACCTCGACCCAGTCGCGGTTGAGGCGGTAGACCGCCTTGCCCTCCAGCACGTAGAGGCCGTGCTCCATCACATGGGTCTCGGTGAACGGGATCACCGCGCCGGGCTCCAGCGTGACGATGTTGACATGCATGTCGTGGCGCAGGTCCGTCGGCTCGACGAAGCGCGTCGTCGCCCAGCGTCCCTGCGTGTCGGGCATCGGGTCGAGCGCGATGTCGGCTTCATTGGTGACGAAGGCGTCCGGCGCAGCAAGGCCGGGCACCGCCTGATAGGCTTTTCGGATCCAGTGAAAGGTCGCGGCCGCGCCTGCGGTGTTGCGCAGCGTCCAGGTCGTCCCCGGCGGGATATAGGCATAGCCGCCGGCGCCCATGCGATGCGTCTTGCCGGACAGCGTCAGCGCGATCTCGCCGCCGACCACGAACAGCACAGCCTGCGCCCGCGCATCCGCCTCCGGCTGGTCGCTGCCGCCGCCGGGCGCGACCTCCATGATGTATTGCGAAAAGGTTTCGGCAAAGCCGGAGAGCGGCCGCGCGATCACCCAGACCCGTGTCTTGTCCCAGAACGGCAGATAGCTCGTGACGATGTCGCGCATCACGCCGCGGGGAATCACGGCATAGGCCTCGGTGAAGACGGCGCGCCCCGACAGCAGGTCGGTCTGCGGCGGATGGCCGCCGGGGGAAGCAAAATAGGTCGGACGATCCATCTGTGGTCTCCCGCGTCTTACGTCGTCACGAGCTGGCACGGCGCATCGAGCCAGACTTCTTCGAGATTCCCACCGCCCGCGCGATCGACAATCAAAAAGCGCTCAGCCTCGCCGAGCACCAGCAGCGGGTGGTGCCAGACATTGCGCGCATAATTGACGCCCTGCCGTCCGCTCGCCGTGAACGCGCGATAGCTGTCGAGGTCCCGCGGGTCGACGCAGACCAGCACCAGCCACGGCCTGTCCTGCAGCGGAAAGAACAGCTGGCTGCCGAGCGGGTGGCGCTCCATCACCTTGATGTCGATCGGCTGCGGACGCGGCCGCGCGTCGAACAGGCTGATATTGACGGGCGCGCCGCCCGAGGTGACGTCGATGTCGGCAAGGTGATTGAAGCGCGTCGCAAAGCCCTGGTTGATCTCGACCGGCATGGCGCGGTCGGTCTCGACGACGTCACCGAACGGAGCGAACGCAGCCTTGGTCAAAGGTGAGGGGACGATGCGACGCATGCGGTATCCGCTTGCTCAAAATGGCTAGATGGCCTCGCCACGTGTCAGCGCCGCTGCCTCGCGGATCGCTGAAATGTTCTTGCGGTAGGACTCCATCGTGCCGCCCTTGAACACCGCGGAGCCGGCGACGAAGGCATTGGCGCCGGCCGCCGCGAGCGGTCCCGCGACGTCAGGGGCGACGCCGCCATCGACCTCGATGTCGATGTCGCGCCCCGCGGTCATCGCGCGCAAGTCCTGGATCTTGCCGAGCGCGGAGCGGATGAAAGCCTGTCCGCCAAAGCCGGGATTGACCGACATCACCAGCACGAGATCGATCATGTCGAGCACATATTCGATGGCGGACAGCGGCGTACCCGGATTGAGCGAGACGCCGGCCTTCTTGCCGAGCGCGCGGATCGCCTGCAGCGAGCGATGCAGATGCGGGCCCGCTTCGGCATGCACCGTGATGTGGTCGCAGCCGGCCTTGGCAAAGGCTTCGAGATAGGGATCGCAGGGCGCGATCATCAGGTGCGCGTCAAAGACCTTCTTGGTGTGCGGACGCAGCGCGCGGATGACGTCGTAGCCATAGGAGATGTTCGGCACAAAATGTCCGTCCATGACGTCGAGATGGATCCAGTCGGCGCCGGCCTGGTCGACCGCGCGAACCTCCTCGCCGAGTTTGGCGAAGTCGGAGGCGAGGATCGACGGCGCGATGACGAGGGGGCGGGGGGTGAACGCTGGGGTCATGGCAATTCTTCGGCTGAAACCGCAGGGCAGAGGGGGCGCGGCGGTTTCCGCCTAACACGCGCCAGCCACCTTCCGCAACGGCCGGGAAATTTCTGCCGGGACCGGCAGCTCTTGCCGGGGGATTTTATCGCGCCGCCGTGGCCCAAGGCCCGATTTCATTGGGCTTTTTGCGATGGCATACGGCTTGCCATGGAAAGGCCGAGCCAAGTGTCGTGGTATTTGTCGGAGTGTCCCATGCTACCTGCCCTTGCTGCCCTGTCCGGACTTGATGCGCTGCAGTCCCTGTTCTCGTCCTCGTCGACCCAGTCCGCGAGCTCGAGCCAAGGCGCCAGCAATCCGTTCGATGTGACGACCGGCGCGACCAGCGCGCAGGCCGCACCGTCGTTGCCGCCGATCGGCACGCCCGGCTACCAGCAGATTTCGCCGCAGACCATGAGTGCGCTGCTCGATGCGCAAAGCCAGTCGGGCACCTCGGCGTCGACAAGCTCGACGTCGACCAAGGATCCGCTGCAGGACCTGTTCTCGCTGATCGACGGCAATGGCGATGGACAGATCAGCAAATCGGAGTTCGAGAACGCGCTCGGCGCCGGCGGCACCAATGTCGCGGCGGCCGACAAGGTGTTTGGTGAGCTCGACAAGAACGGCGACGGCACCGTCAGCCTCGATGAGATGAAGAGCGCGCTGCAGGGCGCCGGTGGCCACCATGGCGGGGGACACCACCATCACGTCGCAGCGTCCGGCGATTCCGACAGCTCGGGCAGCAGCGGATCGAACAGCAGCGATCCGCTGGCGCAGGCCATAGCCGGCGCCTCCTCGACATCCCAGACCAATTCGGACGGCTCAACCACGACGACGCTGACCCTTGCCGACGGCACCAAGGTGACGATGACGACACCGGCGGCGAAATCGGCGTCCAGCTCGGCGACCTCGTCCTATAATCTGATCGAGCAGTTGATCCAGCGCGAGGCGCAGGCCGCTTCGTCGAGCGCGGCCTCGTCTTTTGCCCTCAGCGCCTGATCGCGCTAGCCGAACCGGTCCTTCCATGATGACAGCGCGCCGGGGAAGGGCAGGGCCGTCGCGGTAAAGACGCCCCGTGCGATCGCCCGCGCCAGCGTGTTGGCGGCGAGCATGCCGAGCTCGGTGAGGCCGAACAGCGGATCGATGGGCTTTTCGCCGGTCGCGGCTGCGAACACCACGTCGCCATCCATCGGCGCATGCACCGGATAGATCGCGCGCGCCATTCCGGTCTGGGCGATCATCGCAAGCCGCTTGGCCTGGGGCTTTGTCAGCGCGGCGTCGGTTGCGACCACCGCAAGCGTGGTGCTTTCGACCGAGGTCGCCGCAGGACCGCCCTTGATGCGCATCGCGAGCATGTCCGGCGTGAACGAGCTGGGTTGTCCGCGTCCGCCGAACTCGCCGCCAACCTCGAATGGCGCCGCCCAGAAGTGCGGGCCGTCGCCGATCGTGACCGTGCCGACCGCGTTGACGACCGCGAGCGCGGCGACCGTGATGCCGTTCAGCATCGTCGCCGAGGCCGAGCCGATCCCGCCCTTCAACGTCGCGGTGGTGGCGCCGAGGCCCGCGCCGATGCTGCCGAGTGCAAAGTTCGTCGATGCCGCCGCGGCCGCGGTGTAGCCGAGATCGCGATAGGGCGGAAAGCGGCCCCAGGCTTTGTTGCCGCCGTTCAGGAGGTCGAAGATGATCGCGCCGGGCACGATCGGAATGATCGCGCCGCGCACGACAAGGCCGCGGCCCTGTTCGGCCAGCCTCGCCTGAACGCCGCCGCCGGCATCGAGGCCGAAGGCGGAGCCGCCCGACAGCGCGATGGCGTCGATCCGTTCCACGGTGTTCTCGAGCTGCAGTGCGCCGGCCTCGCGCGTGCCCGGTCCGCCGCCGCGGATGTCGATCGCCGTGACGACGGGCTGGTCGAACACAACCGCGGTGACCCCCGAGGCGAGGGCGGCGTCATCGGCGTGACCGACGCGAACGCCGGCGATGTCGGTCAGGAGATTTTTCAAGACGCAGCACTCGTCATGCCCGGCAGGATGGCCACTCCGTCTCTACATGAGATGCGTCGCACGAGAAAGGTTCTAGCTGCCGAGCGCGATACGGATCATCCTGGCAAGCTCGGTCTTGCGGTACGGCTTGACCAGGAGCAGCACGCCCGGGTCCAGGCGGCCCTGGTGCACGACCACGTCCTCCGAATAGCCCGAGGTGTAAAGGATCTTCAGCGCCGGCCGCCGCTTCAGCGCCTCGTCGACCAGCTGACGGCCGTTCATGCCGCCGGGCATGATGGTATCGGTGAAGAGCAGGTCGAGTTTTGCGGTCTGATTGATGATGTCGAGCGCCTCGGCGGCGCTGCGGGCGGCGAGCGCGGCATAGCCGAGGCTCTCGATCTGCGCGACCACGGATTTGCGCACCAGGGCGTCGTCCTCCACGACCAGGATCGCCTCGTGGCCGCCTTCGATCGGCGCTGACCGCACGATC
>Ga0335084_10003052_pt1 | contig 16292 bp, 16 predicted proteins | sample Lox_Sample_44_FD_206721 | JGI IMG/M metagenome (GOLD analysis project Ga0335084, IMG submission 206721) | Soil microbial communities from Loxahatchee National Wildlife Refuge, Florida, United States - Lox_Sample_4.4 | ecosystem: Environmental > Terrestrial > Soil > Wetlands | place: USA... | reverse complement strand
TTGTCGACGATCCGGACGCCGCTCGCGCTCGCCTCGAAGATGTCGACCGGGCACGCCTCGGCGAGCTTCTTCGCGAGCGCCGGATCGCGCGCCGCCTGCGGCTCGACCTTCACGTCGATGAAGAGCGAGGACATCAGTGCTTCCTCTCCGCCAGCCGCTGCCGGATCAGGCCGGGGATCTCCTCGATCCGCTCCGCCACCGAGATTCCCGCGGCGCGCATGCGCGCGATCTTCTCCGCGGTGGTGTCCTCCTTGCCCTCGACGATCGTGCCCGCGTGGCCGAAGCGCATGCCCTTCATCTCGTCCATGAAGCGGCCCGCCATGAACGCAACGACCGGGAGGCGCGAGCGGTTCTTCTCCATCCACTCCGCGAGCTCGGCCTCCATGCGGCCGCCGGGCTCCGAGTAGATCGCGATCGCGAGCGTCTGCGGGTCGGCCTCGAAGAGCGGCATCAGCTCCGCGTAGCTCGAGCCGATGATCGCGTCGCCGCCGATCGACACCGCGGTGGATTGGCCGAGGCCCGCGCCGGTCAAGGTGCTGGCGATCTCGGTGGTCATGCCGCCGGAGCGCGACATGATGCCGACGTTGCCCTTGCTGTACGCCTGGCGCGTGTTGGCCGCGGGGCCGCCGATCCCGCCCATCTTCGCCTCGCCCGGCGAGATCAGCCCGAGGCAGTTCGGACCGATGATGCGCGCGCCGCGCATCGCCGCGAGCTCGACCATCTGCGCGACCTCGCGTCGCGGGATGTTCTCGGTGACCACGACGATCAGGCGGATGCCGTGCTCGAGCGCCTCGAAGACCGCGTCGCGGGTGAAGGCGGGCGGCACGCACACGACCGAGCCGTCGACCTTCCCATGCTTGGCGACGATGTCGCGCACGCAGTCGTAGACCGGCACGCCGTAGACGTCGCGGCCGGCGCGGCCCGGCGTCACGCCGCCGACAATTCTGGCGCCGTAGTCGAGGTTCTCGCGCGTGAGGTTCACGGCCTCGCGGCCTGTGATGCCCTGCACGATGAAGGTGGTGTCGCTTCGGATCAGGATCGACATGCTAGGCGCCCGCCCGGGCGAGCTTCGCGACGGCGCGGCCCGCGGCCTCGTACATCGAGACCTTGCGGTCGCAGTACTCGACGCCGTATTTCGCGAGGAGCTTGAAGCCCTCGCCCTCCCACGAGCCCGGGATGCGGAAGATCGCGATCGCATCGGCAGGTTTGCGGCCCGACTCGATGCAGCCCTTGATGACCCCGCGCGCGACGATGTCCACGCGCGTGTTGGAGACCACGTTCATCATCACCGCGATCTTCTTCACGCCCGGCTTGGCGAGGATCAGCTTCGTCAGCTCGCAGGTCTTGCCGACCGACGGGTTGCCGCCGATCTCGCAGTAGTTGGCGGGGCGCCCGCCGTGCTTTCGCACGGCGTCGAAGAGCGTCAGCGAGCCGCCTCCCGCGCCGATCACGAGGCCGAGGTCGCCTTCGAACTCGACCACGTTGCCGGCCACGCCGCGGTGGTCCGCCTCGTTCACCTTGCGGCCCGCGATCTCGAACGGGGTCGGCGGGCGCGCCTGGCGCGTCTCGTCCTCGCCGATGCCGAGCTCCGCGAGCAGCGCCTTGTGGCGCGAGCGCGCCTCGGCCTCCATGTCGACGTGGCCGTCGAGCACGACGAAGCGCCCGTCCTCGAGGCGCGCGAGCGGGTTGATCTCCGCGAGCGTGAGATCGAACTCGAGGAAGAGCTGCATCAGCTCGAAGACGATCGGGGTGAGGCGGTTCAGCGCGTCGCCGCCGACGCCGGTCGCCGAGATCGCCTCCTTGGCGATGCGCGGGGAGAGCGGCAGCAAGGTCGAGAAATGCGTCTTCGAGAGGTGCTCGGGGTGACGCAGTGCCACCTCCTCGATGTCGATGCCGCCCATGTCGGAGAAGAGCAGCACCGGCAGCTTGCGGCGGCCGTCCCAGGTCACGGACGCGAAGTACTCCTGCGCGACGCGGCTCTTCTCCTCGATGAGCACCGCGCGCGCCTCCTGGCCGTTCACGCGGATCGGCAGGATCGCCTCGAAGTGCGTCGCCGCCTCCGCGGCGGTGTCGGCGAACTTCACCGCGCCCGCCTTCATGCGCCCGCCCGAGAGCACCTGGCTCTTCAGCACCACCGGCAGCCCGATCGCCTCGGCCGCCGCGCGCGCCTCCGCCGCGCTGTGCGCGAGGCGGCTCTTCGGCAGCGGCATGCGCCGCTTCGCGAACAGCGCCTTCGACTCGTACTCGTAGAAGCGCACGGGTCCTCCGGATCAGGCGTAGTGGCTGCGGCGCTTGACGGCGATGTGGCGCAGGAGCTCGAAGATCGGCGTCTTCTTCCAGCCCGCAGGCGATTCGTCGCTCTCGGGCGCGCCTTCTGCGCGGACGAATTTATGACCCAGGAGCTTCGTCTCGAGGACCCCGAGATCCTCGCGGCCGGGGTAGTCGCGCTTGCCGAGGATCTCGGTGGCGGCGAAGACGGTGTCGCCCGCGAAGAGCGGGGCGGTGTGGCGGCCGGTCGGGTAGGCGAGGTCGCCGAGCGCGTTGTCGCCGACGTCGGGCGACGAGAGCCCGAGGCAGAGCACGAACGGGATGCCGCCGAAGATGATCAGCTGGCCGCCCACGTACTGCGCCGGATCCTGGTCGATCATGAACTGGTTGCAGTGAACCTGGCTGGTGTTATCGAGCACGGCGGTCAGGTGGATGTGCTCGCTCGTCATGGTGCGGCCGCGCGAGTGCTCGATGCGGGTGCTCTGCTCGAAGTCCTCGAAGTAGCTGTTCGGACCGGAGAGGTGCGCGAGCGACTTGTAGTCGCGCGCGCGGTCGTAGGGCGGCAGCACCAGCGAGCACTCGACGCGGTCGGGCGCGGCCTCGCCGGGATGGAGCTCGGCGGCGTCGTCGCGCTTGTAGACCTGCACCTTGCGCTGCCACGTCAGCACGACCGCTTCGTCGCGCGAGCCGAGGTTCTTGCGCGACGTCGACTGCACGTGCACGATGCCGAGGTTCGGCCGGCTGGACGACGGCTTCACCGACAGCACCTTCGTCTCGACCTCGACCGTGTCGCCGACGTAGAGCGGCGCGCCGAAGCGCATGTCGATGTACTCGAGATTGGCGCGCGCGTTCTCCGAGACGTCCTCGACGGTCTGGCTGAAGGAGATCAGCATCGCGAGGCCGGGCGGGCATACGAGTCCCTCGAAGCCGTATGCGCGCGCGTAGCGGGCGTTCTTCGCCAGCGGGTTCGCGGTCATCGCGAACTCGGTGAAGGTGGTGAAGAGGCCCTCGGTGACGGTCTTGCCGCCCTTGTGGCGGAAGATCTGGCCGGGGCGAAAGTCTTCGAGGAAGTGGCCGGTCTGGCGGCGGATCGTGCGCATGGGGGGCCGCGAATTTAATCGAAGGCCTTCGGACCCGAAACCGGGCACTCTGCGCCGAGCGGACAGCGCGACACACGGCCGCGCAGGCACGACGCGGCGCCGAGGCGCTCGAGCGCGGCTTCGAGATCGGCGAAGGACGGGGCATCGGGATCGTGGGCCAGGCGTGCGCGCAGGGCGGCGAGCTCCCCCGCTTCGTCCTCGCCGCCGTCGAGCAGGTCGAGATGGAGCGCGGCCGCGCGCGCGGACGCCGCGAGCGGCACCTCGCGCGCGGCGGCGAAGCGGTCGCGCAGCGGGCGCAGGAAGCGCAGCACAGTCGCGCGTCCGACTCCGGGCGCGAGCGCCGCGATACGCGCGCCGAGCGTCTCGAGGTCGTCGGCGTCCGAAGCGAGGCGCTCCAGCGAGCCGCCCCAGCGCGAAGCGAAGGCGCGCCGCGCGCGCACGAGGGTCGCGGCGAGGCGCTCTGCATGCGGCACGCGCTCGCGCGCGAGCGCAGCCGCGACGACGGCGGCCTCCGCGTGCGGGTCCGCGCCGTCCGGCGGCGGCAGCGCGCGCAGCGCGGAATGCGCGCGCGTCTCGTCGGCCCCGGACGCGAGCACGATCGCCAGGGCCAGCCAGGCCAGCGCGTCGGCGCACGGGTCGAGCCCGGCCTGCGCGCAGGCGTGAGGCCCGAAGCGCCGGACGATCTCCGCAGGGTGCAGCGCCACGGGCGGGGAAATTGCGTCCGTCGAGCCGCGCATGCTACAACGGCTGACCTTTCGGTAGACGGAGGCGGACATGCCGCGAGCGTTCTCGATCAGCAGCGAAAGCATCGCCAAGGAGCGGGAGCGCGTCGGCGGTGACCTGTCGAAGTTCGACATCTCGCGCGTGGTGCAGCTCGACGAGCTGGTGCTGCCCCCGCTCAAGCCCGGCGACGTGAAGCTCCGCATCCTGGCGGTGTCGGCCGAGCACAACGTGGACCACGCCGCGCTCGCCGATACGACGAACATCGCCGAGCTGCGCGGCGGCAAGATCTTCCCGGGCAACAGCGCGCTCGGCGAGGTGATCGAGGCGGGTCCCGCCGTGACGAAGGTCAAGGTGGGCGACATCGTCATCACCCACTGCAACGGCGAGCCCGACATCTACGGCTACCCGCTGCGCATCTGGGCCTACGACCAGCCCGATTCGATCGGCTGGTACGGCGAGGAGGCCGTCGTCGGCGAGTGGCAGGTGATCAAGGCGCCGCTGGACTGCGGGCTCAACCTCTGGGAGATCGCGGCGCTGCCGCTGCGCGCACCGACCGCCTACCACCTGTGGCGGCGCGCGATCGGCATCTTCCGCGTGAAGGTCCCGCGCGAGCGGGTCGCGCGCATCAACGTGCTCGGCTTCGGCGGTGGCGTCTCCGAGCTCTTCCTGATGCTGGCCCGCAGCGAGGGACACCGCGCGATCTTCTGCTCGGGCAGCCCCGAGCGGCGCAAGCACCTCGAGGGTCTCGGCATCGAGTCCCTCGACCAGAAGCACTTCAACCGCTTCAAGAGCGGCGACGACGTCAAGGCCTTCAACCAGGCCGTCAAGAAGCTGACCGGTGGCATCGGCGCGCACGTCGTCTGCGACATGCTGCGCGGGCCGGTGTACGCGGCGGGACTCCAGGCGATGGCGCGCCTCGGCGTCAACGTCAGCGCCGGCTGGCAGCTCGACACCAAGTGCAACTACAACTCGGCCAACCTTTCGGTCCGGCAGATCACGCTCGACCACAGCCACTACGAGACCGTGGACGGCTGCAACGCCGCCACCGAGCTCTACGGGCGCGTGTTCAAGCCGACCGTGCACCGCGAGATCTACGCCTTCGAGGATCTGCCGCGGGCGGTGCACGAGATGCACCTGGCCACCCAGACCGGCATCCCGATCGTGCGCGTCGCGAAGAAGCTGCCGGACTCCGTGGAGCGGCTCGCGCGCTAGGCAAGCCCGGCTTATCCTGCCTCGCCTTCGCCCGAGGAGTGCCGTTTGATCGTTGGAGTCCCTGCCGAGACCGCCCCGGGCGAACGCCGCGTCGCGCTCGTGCCCGACGCGGTGAAGGCGCTGTGCGGAGGGGGCTTCCAGGTCGTGGTCCAGGCCGGGGCTGGACAGGCCGCCGGCTTCGACGACGCCGCCTACACCGCTGCCGGAGCGCGCGTCGGCGACCGCGCCGCCGCCTGCTCGGCCGACATCGTGGTGAAGGTGCAGCCGCCGCGCGAGCGACCCGGCGGTCACGAGGTCGAGGAGCTGCGCGCGGGCAGCGTGCTGATCGGCTTCCTGCGCCCGCTCGACGAGCCCGCGCTCGCGGCGCGCCTCGCGCGACACGGGGTCACGTCGTTCGCGATGGAGCTCGTCCCGCGCATCACGCGCGCGCAGGCGATGGACGCGCTCTCTTCGATGAGCAATCTGGCCGGCTATCGCGCGGTGCTGATCGCCGCGACGGCGCTGCCGAAGATCTTCCCGATGATGGTGACAGCCGCCGGCACGATCCAGCCGGCGCGCGCCTTCGTGATCGGCGCGGGCGTCGCGGGCCTGCAGGCCATCGCGACTGCGCGCCGCCTCGGCGCGATCGTCGAGGCCTACGACACGCGGCCCGCTGTGCGGGAGCAGGTCGAGAGTCTCGGCGCCCGCTTCGTCGAGCTCGATCTCGAGGTGAAGGACGCGCAGGATGCCGGCGGCTACGCGCGCGCGCAGACCGAGGAGTTCTACGCGCGCCAGCGCGCCGAGCTCGGCAAGCGCCTCGCGCAGTCCGACCTCGTCGTCACGACCGCGCTGGTTCCGGGCCAGCGCGCGCCCATCCTGATCGACGAGGCGGCCGTGCGCGGCATGCGCAGCGGCTCGGTGATCGTCGACCTCGCGGCGGAGCAGGGCGGCAACTGCGCGCTCTGCGATCCGGAGCGCGAGGTCGTCGTGCACGGCGTTCGCATCATCCCTGGTCGCAACCTTCCGAGCGACGTCGCGACGCACGCGAGCCAGCTCTACGCGCGCAATCTCGTCACGTTGCTGAAGCACCTCGCGCCGAAGGGCGAGCTCGCGCTCGACCTCCAGGACGAGATCACGCGCGGCACGCTCCTCACGGCGGAGGGGGCGATTGCGAACGATCGGGTGAAGGCGCTGGTGCAGGGCGCCTAGCTCTGCCGGGCCTTCGCGCTCGCTGATCGCTCACGCTCGGGCTACCGGCCTTCGCTCGGCTGTGCCTCGCTGCGCGTCGGCCGACTGTCGTCGGCCTCCTTGCGCGGCGGCGCGGCCGCCGTCCCCTGCTTCGCCCCCGGTTTCGCCGGCTGACTGACCTCGACAGCCTCCGGCTCGCGCGCGTCCGCCCGCGCGATCTCGCCGGAATCCACCAGTGCCCCGGTGCGCGCGAGCGTCTCGAAGAAGAGCGTCTCGCCGTGGATCTCGACCAGCATGAACGAGTTGTCGGTGTCGAAGCCCTTCTCGGTGAGGTCGGTCTCGCGGATGTTGGCGCGGCGCAGGCGCGCCGATCCGCCCTCGATGAAGTAGTAGACGCCCTTCTGCGGCTTGATGCGCTCGTAGAAGTGCTCGTGGCCCGAGAAGACCACGCGCACGCCGTGCTCGACGAAGATCGGCTCGAGCAGCTTGCGCAGGTCGACCGACGGGCCGTGGAACGCTCCCGACGAGTAGGGGGGGTGGTGGAAGAAGGCGATCTTCCACGCCTGCCGCGTGTTCTCGAGCTCCTGCCGCAGCCAGCCGAGCTGCTCCGGGTCCATGTAGTTGCTATCGAGCGCGAAGAACCTCGCGTCGCCCTTCGTGAAGCTGTAGTAGCGCTGGCCGCCCATGTGGAAGGGCTCGTAGAAGCGCTGGTTCGGGTTGTCGTGGTTGCCGAGCGACGCGTAGAACTCGACGCCCTCGTCGAGCAGCTTCGCGTAGGGTTGCGAGAACTTGCGCTCGTAGTCGACCGGGCGCTCGAGCCCGTACATGTTGTCGCCGAGCATGATCACGAACTCGAACGGAAACGTCTCGTGCGCCTCGACCATGCGCTCGGCGATGTCGTATTGCGGCGGATTCCCGGTTCCGGTGTCGCCGATCACTGCGAAGCGGATCGACGTGTCGAAGATCGGCAAGTGGCCGAGGTCGCGCAGCTCGGGCGGCAGCACCTCCACGGGCTGCTGACACGCCGGCGCGACGAGCGCCGCGAGCAGCAGCGCGAGCGCCGCGCACAGGCGCCGGCGCGCACGCTTCATTGATCGGCGTCGCGGCCCATGGCCGGAGACACGCGCTTCGAGTTCTTGCCCGGATCCGTCAGCACGTGGGGCAGCGCGTCGACGACGAGGTTCGCCTCGACGTCGCGCACGATGAGGTGCGGTCCGGCGAAGCGGTACTCGAGCGCCTTCGGCAGCTCCGGCAGGCGCGCCAGCAGCATGGGGGGGAAGGTCGCGAGCGGCACGCCGGCCGGATACGGACTGTTGACCGCCGGCACCGCGACGAGCGGGATCTCCTTCCAAGCCGCCGCGCGATCCTCGAACGGCCGCGACTGCCAGTCGTCGCGCACCACCGCCTCGATCTGCTTGCTCCGGGTCGACACCTTCGTGGAAATGCAGCCCGGAGAAGCCGGGCTCGACCTGGCGCCGGTAGCCGATCCCGACGGCGCCGAGGATGTTCCCCTTGAGGAGCTCCTGGCGCTTGATCCGCTCGCCGTCCACCCACTTGGCCGAGTCGGTCGGCACGGTCTCGCTCTGGAAGCCGAGCACGATCTCGGAGGGCGTCTGCGGCCCGAGCGAGTGCGCGTACACCACGTCGTTGTAGATTCCCACGACGTCGCCGCGCAGGAAGCTCTGCTCGTCCGGTCGGCGGAAGAAGTAGATGGCGCCGAACGGGAGCAGGCGCTCGTCCTCGGGCCACGGGTCCCAGGTCGCGACCCCGAGATCCCACGCGGTCGTGCTGCGGCGGTCGCGCGGCTGCACGGTGACGTCGCGCCCGAAGAGGTTCGTGCGGAATCCCTCCCCTGCGCGCGGCGTGCGGTAGTCGGGTGAGGAGGGATCGAGCCAACGCAGATCCGAGTCGCCAGCCGTGGGTTCCGGATCGTCGGCGCCCGCCCGACTCGCGATCAGCCAGAGCAGCGAGAGCCCGAGGACGACGCGCAGCGCCGTGCGACGCAGTGGGGACGCGACGAGCATCCCCTTCGACGTAGCAGGTCGTGCGGCGCCAGCACGCGCACCGCAGTGTGGGGTTCTAGTTCTGCCGGGCCTTCGCTCGGCTTCGCCTCGCTGCGCGTCGGCCGACTCTCGAGTCGGCCTCCTAGCCGTGCGCGCGCTGCGCCGCGCCGACCCGGCTGTGGCGGTTTCCGTAGAAGCCGTAGATCCCGAGCCCGATCACGAGCCACACGAAGAATCGAACCCAGGTCTCCCAGGGCAGGCTCGCCATCAGGTAGAAGCAGCCGACGATCGAGATGATCGGCACGACCGGTACCCACGGGCATCGGAACGGCCGGTGCTGGTCGGGCTCGCTGCGGCGCAGCACGATCACCGCCGCCGAGACGATCACGAACGCGAACAGCGTGCCGATGTTGACGAGCTCGGCGAGCTCTTTCAGCGGCATGAAGGCCGCGATCACCGCGACCGCGGCGCCGACCAGCATGGTCGAGATGTGCGGAGTGCGGAAGCGCGGGTGGACCTGTGAGAAGACCGGCGGGAGCAGGCCGTCGCGCGACATCGCGAAGAACACGCGCGACTGCCCGAGCATCAGCACGAGCAGCACGCTCGTCAGCCCCGCGATCGCGCCGAGCGAGATCAAGGTGGCCGCGAAGTCGAGCCCGATGCGGGCGAAGGCCGCGGCGATCGGCGCGTGCGTGTCGATCTCGGCGAGCGGCGTCATGCCGGTGACGACACCGGAGACCAGCAGGTAGAGGAGCGTGCAGACGCCGAGCGAGCCGAGGATTCCGATCGGCATGTCGCGCTCGGGCCGCCGCGATTCCTCCGCCGCGGTGGTGACGGCGTCGAAGCCGATGTAGGCGAAGAAGACGGTCGCGGCGCCGGCCATCACGCCCGGCCAGCCGAACGGCGCGAACGGCCGCCAGTTCGCAGGGTCGACGTGTCGCGCGCCCGCGAAGATCACGAAGAGCACCACGATCACCTTCAGCGCCACGATCACCGCGTTGGTCGAGGCGCTCTCGCGGATGCCGACGACGAGCAGCCAGGTGACCAGCACCAGGATGCCGGCGGCCGGGATGTTGGCGATCGCGCCGACCTCCTCCCACGGCGAGTGCGCGAGCCAGGTCGGGATCGTGATCCCGAGCATCGAGACGATGCGGCCGAAGTAGCCCGACCAGCCGACCGCGACGGTGGAGGACGCGAACGCGTACTCGAGGATCAGGTCCCAGCCGATCACCCAAGCGACCAGCTCGCCGAGCGACGCGTAGGCGTAGCTGTAGGCGCTGCCCGAGATCGGCATCATGGTCGCGAACTCGGCGTAACACAGGCCGGCGAAGGCGCAGACGAGTCCGGCGATCGCGAACGAGGCGACCACCGCGGGTCCGGAGTGCTCGACCGCCGCGACGCCGGTCAGGACGAAGATGCCCGTCCCGATGATCGCGCCGATGCCGAGCAAGGTGAGGTCGACCGGGCCGAGCGTGCGCTTGAGCGAGTGGCCCGTGCCCCCGTCCTGCTCCGAGGTGAAGCTCGAGACCGGTTTGCGGGCGAGCCAGTCACGCGGCATGGGCAACCCCCCTCGTCATCCTATCGGCCCGACGTCGGCGAGCCTGGAGAGTGCCCCACGTCGTGAGCTGGCAACACCCGCTCGAAGCCGCGCCGAGCTCGTTCCCTTCCCGCTCTCTAGGCCGCGGCCTTGCTCTCGTGCCGCAGGGCGTTCGCGATCTCGCCGAGCACGGCCTTGGCGTCGCCGAAGACCATCAGCGTGTTGTCGGCCGTGTAGAGCGCGTTGTCGATGCCGGCGAAGCCCGGGTTCATGCTGCGCTTGTTCGCGAGCACCATGCGCGACTTGTCGGCGTCGATGATCGGCATCCCGTAGATGGGCGAGCCCTTGTCGCTGCGCGCCGCAGGGTTCACCACGTCGTTCGCGCCGACCACCAGGGTCACGTCGGTCTGGGGCATCTCGGGGTTGATCTCGTCCATCTCGACCAGCGCTTCGTAAGGGATCTCGGCCTCCGCGAGCAGCACGTTCATGTGACCGGGCATGCGGCCCGCGACCGGGTGGATCGCGAACTTCACGTCGACGCCGCGCTTGGTCAGCTCCTCGTAGATCTCCTTCACGCGGTGCTGCGCCTGCGCGACCGCCATGCCGTAGCCCGGCACGACCACGACGCGCGACGCGTTCCCGAGGTAGTCGGCGGCGTCCTGCGCGCTGGCGCTCTTGACCGGCTTCGCCTCGCCCACCGCGGCCGCGGTCTGCACCTGGCCGAAGGCGCCGAAGAGCACGTTGGTGAAGGAGCGGTTCATGGCGCGACACATGATCACGGAGAGGATGAAGCCGGACGCGCCGTCGAGCGCGCCTGCGGTGATCAGCAGCTTGTTCTCGAGCACGAACCCCATCGCGACCGCCGAGAGGCCGGCGTAGGAATTGAGCAGCGAGATCACGGTCGGCATGTCGGCGCCGCCGATCGGGATGATCAGCAGCACGCCGAAGAGCAGCGAGAGCGCGATGATCACGGGGAAGAGGTAGGCGCGCGTCGGATCGAGCATGAGCAGCGCGCCGGTCGCGAAGGCGATCGCCAGCAGCCCGAGGTTCACGAAATTCTGCCCGGGGTAGGTGATCGGCCGGGTGGGAATGACCTCCTGGAGCTTCCCGGCTGCCATCAGGCTGCCGGTGAAGGTGAGGTATCCGAGGATCACCTCGATCGCGATCACGGCGACACGGAAGGCGGTCAGCGATCCGTCGTGGAGCCAGAGCAGATACTTCGCCGTGCCGACGAGGCCGGCGGCCAGGCCGCCGAACGCGTGCGAGATCGCGGTCCGCTGCGGCACCGCGGTCAGCGGCACGCGCGAGAGCGGGATGCCGACGGCGATGCCGACGAGTGCGGCCAACGCGATCCAGACATAGCCGGAGGCGACGATCTCCGGATGGAACAAGGTGCCGAGGATGGCCGCGCTCATGCCGGCGACGCCCGCGACGACCCCGCGCCGCGCGGTGTTCGGGCGATTCAGCCAGCGCAGCGAGAAGATGAAGAGCGCTGCGGCGAGCAGATACGTGAGCTGGGTGACGACCTCGCCGACCGAGTGGTTCATCGCTTCGGCTCCCGCTCCTTGAACATCTTGAGCATGCGGTCGGTGATCAGAAAGCCGCTCACGATGTTGGTGACGGAAGCGAAGACGGCGACCGCGCCGAGCGTGGTGCTGAGCGTGTCCTTGTGCTCGCCGGTGATGATGATCGAGCCCACCACCGCGATCGCGGAGATCGCGTTGGTGAGCGACATCAGCGGCGTGTGCAGCAGTCGCGAGACGTTCTGGATGACCTGGAAGCCGACGAAGGTCGACAACATCAGGACGAAGAGCATCGAGGGGAGGTCGAGCTCGGCCATGCGCGCTCCGCGCCCGGAGGCGCGTGGGGGGGGTTCGAGGGACTGGGACCTAGCACCCCCCGCCCCCCATCCGCAACCGAATGGGAGCTATTCCGGAGCCAGCTTCTCTTCGCGCGCGGCGCCGCTGGCCAGGGCGTCACTGACGCGCTGGCCGACGCGCTGCGCGGGGCTCACTGCCGCACGCTCCGGATCGCGGGTCGGGGCCGGGGTCTCGCCCGTGAAGTACTCGAGGCCGAGCCAGATCGCGATCACGATGAGCAGGATGCCGAACACCTTGCCCATGGGAATCCTCCGAGGGGGATCGCTATACCATCGGCCCGGCGTGCGCGCGGATTGAGCGGCAAGGATCACGACGCCATGGGCGGGAGGCAGAGGCGCCGGCGTGCGCCGTTCGCGACCTTGGCGCTCGCGCTGGCGGCCTGCGCGACGCCTCGGCCCGCGCCGCCCCTGCCCGAGCCCGAGCCCGCCGCGACGCCGACGCTCTGGAGCGCCCAGCCGCCACACGCGCCGCACCCGCTGCTGTACCTGCTCGGGTCGGTCCACGTCGGCGACCCGCGCATGCGCGAGCTCGGCGGCGCGGTCGAGAGCGCCTGGAAGGGCGCCGACGAGCTCGTCGTCGAGGCCGACGTCACGAAGGTGGATCTCACCCAAGTGCAGCTGATGATGCAGCGCTTCGGCGGCATCGCGGCGCCCGAGCGCCTGCAGGACCGGCTCCAGCCGGAGACCTGGCAGCTCCTCCAGGAATACCTCGCGCAGCACAATCTTCCGCCCGACACCTTCGACTCGGTCGCGCCCTGGCTCGTCGCGACGAGCGTCGCCGTGCTCCAGTACCGCGAGCTCGGCTTCCACGAGGAGCTCGGCGTCGACCGCATGTTCACCGAGCGCGCGGTGAAGGAGCACGTGCCGATCGTCGAGCTCGAGACGCCGGAGGAGCAGTTCGCCCTGTTCGCGAATCTCTCGCGCGAGCTCCAGGACCTGATGCTGCGCGACACACTCCAGCGTGCGCGCGAGTCGCCGGACGAGGCGAGCCAGCTGATGGAGGCGTGGGCGCGCGGCGACGACGCCGCGCTCGAGGAGATCGCGCTCGCGCCGCTGGAGCGCGCGCCGGAGTTCCAGCCCTTCTACGACCGCGTGCTCTTCGAGCGCAACGAGCGCATGGCCGAGCGGCTGGCGCAGCTCTCGCTCGACGGCCGCGTGCGGCTCGTGGTGATCGGAGCGGGCCATATGCTGGGCCCGCGCGGCATCCCGGCGCTCCTCCGCGCGCGCGATTTCGAGATCCGGAAGACCACCTCGAGGTGAGCATGCGCACGGAAGAGCGGGAGGTCGGATTCCTGGCCCGGCCCGACGCGGGCCGACATCCGGGCGTCGTGATGGTCCACGACGTCTGGGGCGTCACGGATCACACGCGCGACATGGCCCGCCGGCTCGCCGGCGAGGGCTACTGCGTGCTGGCGGTGAACCTCTACCGGCGCGAGCGCGAGGTCCGCATCGAGAACCCGGGCGCGTGGATGCGCGCGCTCGACGACCCGCGCATCCTCGTCGATCTCCAGTCCGCTGCCGAGCTGCTGCGCGCGCGGCCGGACGTGGGGCCGTCGGTCGGCATCACCGGCTTCTGCATGGGCGGCATGTACACGCTGATGGCCGCGTGTCGGGCGAGCGGTCTCTCCGCCGCGGCGCCCTTCTACGGGCTGCTCTCGCACTCGCGCGGACTGCTCCACGATCCGAAGGGTCTCGACCCCGCGCGCAAGCCGCGCGAGCCGCTCGCGATGGCGCACGAGCTCCGCTGCCCGCTGCTCGCCTTCTTCGGCGCCGACGACGAGTTCATCCCCGTGGACGAGGTGCGGGCGCTCGAGCGCGAGCTCGCGCGAAGCCAGCAGCCGTTCGAGGTGGTCGTCTACCCTGGCGCCGGCCACGCCTTCATGAACGACACGCGGCCGGCCGCCTTCCGGCCCGAGACCGCGCGCGACGCCTGGGGCCGGCTGCTGGGCTTCTTCTCGCAGCACCTGCGCTAGCAGGGTCTCGCGACGACGAGCGCCAAGGTGCGCTCGCGCGTCGCGAAGCGGGTCACGCTGCAATCGACCGGCAGCTCGCGGCCGGAGGCGTCCCGCACCCGGGTGGCGAAGCGGCGCGGCTCCGTGCCCTCGGTGACCGCGTCGAGCTCGACCCACCAGCCGTCGCGCGCGGCGTCCGGCACGAAGGAGAGGGCGTCGACGCCGAGCAGGGCGTCGCGCGCGACGCCGAGCAGCGAGCCCGCGGCGGGGTTCGCGTCCACGATCCGGCCGTCCTCGGTGTCGAGCGCGAGGAAGGCGTCGGCCACGCGGTCGATCGCGGCCATCACGGCGCGCCGGACGCGCGGGGCGCCGCGCGCGCGGCGCCCGGTGGTGGTCTGGCGCAGCGCGCTCTGGAACTGCTCGAGCAGCGGAGCGAGCGCTTCGCGCAGTCGCGCGCTCTCCGGCTCGGCGAGATGCGCGGCCGCCGCAACCCATGCGTCGAGCAGCGCGCTCGCGCGCCGCTCGCTCCCCCGCAGGCCGTCGAGGGAAGGCGGATCCGCACTGCCGCGCATCAGCGCGGCCGCGGCGAAGGAGCGGAAGCGCCGCAGGACCTCTGCCTCGGCGGAGGCGGGGCTCGGGGTCGCGGGACCGAGGCGCTGCGCGAGCGTCGTCTCGATGGCGGCGCGGCGCGCGATCAGGAAGGCGGCGAGATCCGGCGCTCCCGACACGCGGCAAAATCTACCGGCTGCGCCGCTGCGCGGCGATGCTCAATCGCGGCGCGGCGATGCTCAATCGCGCCGCGCGCTCTGCCGATGTGGGCTGCATGGAAGGGCGTCCCCACCATTTGATCGTCAGCCACGCGGCTCCGGACGCCTATGCGCCGATGACGCGCGCCATTCTCGCGAAGCTCGGCTACGCGATCCTGCTGCCGGAGGAGTACGAGTCGCTCGGCCCCGCGCGCGGCGACCGCACGCCGATCCTTCGCATCGTGGACGAGCGCCAGCTCGCGGAGGTGCCGGAGGACCCGGTCGCGCTTCCGCTGATCGTGCTCACCGGCCGTCACGGCGTGACCGGCGCGGACTCGCGCATCGTGGGTGCGGTGCGGCGACCCGCCGGCATGCACGAGCTCTTCCGCTTGATCCAGCAGGTGACCGAGGAGACGCCGCGCTCGACGCCGCGTGTGCCGACGCACCTGCACGCGCGCTGTCGCCGCGACGGTCGCGAGTGGGGCTGCAGCGTGCTCTCGCTCTCCGAGAACGGCTGTCTGGTGCGCTCACCCGAGCCGCTGATGCTCGGCACGCGGGTCGAGCTCTCGTTCTCGCTGCCGCGCACGGGCGCGCTCTCGCTCGAGGCCGAGACCGCCTATCAGCTCGTGCCCGACGTCGGCATGATCTTCCACGCCATCCCGGCGCGTCAGCGCGAGGCGATCGCGGGCTTCGTCACCGCCACCCTCGCTGCCTGATACCATCGGCCCATGGCCGACGCGGGCTGGCGTACGTTCGACCTATTCGCACCGACTCCCGAGCACGCGCTGCTCGCCGAGACGCTCGCCCACTTCGTCGCGCGCGAGGTCGAGCCGCAGGCGGCGGAGCACGACCGCCAGGAGCGCTTCAATCTCGCGCTCTTCCGGCGCGCTGGCGAGCTCGGGCTGCTCGGCGTGACCCTGCCCGAGGATTTCGGCGGCGCCGGCCTCGACGCAGTCGCCGCGGTGATGGTGTGCGAGTCGCTCTCCACCTCGGATCCGGGCTTCGCGCTCGCGGTGCTCGCCCACGCGATCCTCTTCGCGCAGAACCTCTCCGTGAACGGCAGCGAGACCCTCTGCAAGCGCGTGCTGCCGAAGGCCGCCTCCGGCGAGTGGATCTGCGGCATGTGCATGACCGAGCCGGCGGTCGGCACGGACGTGCTCTCGATGCGGACGCACGCGCAGCGCGACGGCGACGCCTACGTCCTCGACGGCGTGAAGACCTTCATCACCAACGGCGGTGTGGACGAGCAGACGCTCGGCGACGCCTTCGTGGTATACGCGGCCACCGGTCCGCGCACCCTCTCCGCTTTTCTGGTCGAGAAGGGGATGCCGGGCTTTCGGCTCGGCCAGAAGTGGTCCGACAAGCTCGGCATGCGCGCCTCGTTCACGGCCGAGCTGGTCTTCGAGGGCGTGCACGTGCCCGTCGAGAACCGGCTCGGGCAGGAAGGCGAGGGCACGCTCGCCATGATGCGCAACCTCGAGATCGAGCGGCTGACCCTGGCCGCCATGTCCTGCGGCATCGCGCGCCGCTCGGTCGAGCTGATGGTCCGCTACGCGAACGAGCGACACAGCTTCGGCGTCCCGCTGCGCGAGCACGGGCAGATCCAGCGCTACATCGCCGAGAGCTTCGCCGAGTACCGCGCGGCGCGGACCTACGTCTACGACACGGCGCGGCGTCTCGACCTCCGGGCCACCGGGCAGCGGGT
>Ga0335084_10003051_pt1 | contig 16296 bp, 14 predicted proteins | sample Lox_Sample_44_FD_206721 | JGI IMG/M metagenome (GOLD analysis project Ga0335084, IMG submission 206721) | Soil microbial communities from Loxahatchee National Wildlife Refuge, Florida, United States - Lox_Sample_4.4 | ecosystem: Environmental > Terrestrial > Soil > Wetlands | place: USA... | reverse complement strand
GCTACCTGCCCTCACTGGCGCCGGCGCTGCTGGTGGGCGCCGGCGTGATGGCGGCGATGCGGCAGGCGCTCCTCGGCCGCGTCGTGCTCATCGCGCTCGGCGTGTGGCTGGTCTCGATGGCCGCGCTCACCTGGGCCCAGGTGCAGGCGTGGCGCGATACCGACACGCTCTACGCCTACGCGCTCGACATCGAGCCCGACTGCGCGTGGTGTCACGCGCAGTACGGCGGCGCCCTCGGCAACCGCGGTGATCTGGCGGGCGCCATCCCCCACCTGCAGCGCGCGGTGGCGCTGCGCCCGCATCGCGCGGGCTACCAGGCCAACGCCGGCCTCGCGCTGCTCGAGGCGCACCGGGCCGCCGACGCCGTCCCCTACCTCGAGCGCGCGGTGGCGGCGCAGCCGCAGAACATGGACGCGACGGCGAACCTGGGGCTGGCGCTGCTGGAGGTCGGTCACGCCGCCGACGCGCTGCCGTATCTCGAGCGCGCGGCCGCCGCCCGTCCCGACGCGCCCGAGCCGCGCCGGGGTCTGGCGCGCGCCTACCGCACGCTCGGCCGCGAGACGGAGGCCGCCAGGGCTCTCGCCCGACCCTAGAGGGACGTCACGGCTTGGCCGAGACGCCCCGAACGTTCGGGGTGGGGGGGATCATGTCGGGGCCCGGACGTTCCAGAGCCGCGGCGGCAAAGGCGGCGCCGCCGATGTCCACCGAGGAGGCGGCGAAGGTGGTGCCTCGCTCCGTCACGTGGGCGGAGAGCTCCCGGCTCAGCAGGCGCACGACCACGCGAATGTCCGGCCGCCGCTGGTACGTGGCGAGCGCCACGTGGACGTTCGTCGCGTCGGAGTCGGTCAGCGCCAGCACGCCGGCCGCGCGGTCGACGGCGGCGAGGTCGAGCGTTTCCTCGAGCCCGGCGTCGGCGATGATCACCTGGTGCCCCTCGGCGCGGAGCTCCGGCACGCGCGGATTGTCCTCGTCACGCTCCACGAGCACGACGCGATATTCGCGCGCGGCGAGCAGCCGGGCCACCGTCACGCCGACGTTGCCGGCGCCGATGACCACCACGTGCCCGCGTCCCCGCACCGGCACGCGCCCCCGGCGGACGTCCTGCCGCCGCGCGACGACCCAGCCGGTGAGGAACGCGTACAGCACCGCGATGAGCGCCGCGCCCACGAACATCAGCCCCATGCCGACGATCTTGGCGGTGTCGGAGGCGTCGCGCAGGGAGATGTCGCCGTAGCCCACCGTGAGCATCGTCGTCCACACGAAGTACAGCGAGTCGAGGGGGCGCAGGTGCAGGGCGCGCGCGAAGTAGGCCGTGAAGGCGATCACCAGGAGCAGCGGCGCCACCGTGAGCACGACGAGCACGCGGTCGACGCGCAGGCGCAGCGGCGGGCGGCGGCGCCGGGGCGCCGGCGGCACGGCGGCCGGGCGGCCGCCCTCGGCCAGCGCGCGCAGCGCCAGCGCCGCGAACACCGGCGCCGCGGTGAGCGACATGCTCAGCACCTCCACGTGCGCGAGCGTGGTACGCAGGTACTCGGCCAGCCGCCGGTCGAACACGCGCACGACCATGCGCACGTCGGGACGCAGCCGCCGGGCCGTGAGCGCGGCGTCCACGTTCTCGGTATCGCTGTCGTTGGCCAGCACGAGGACGTCGGCCTCGGCGAGCCCGGCGGCCAGCAGCTCGCCGGGCGCGGTGGCCGAGCCGGTCACCACCGGCGTGCCGCTGCGCTCGAGCTCGTGGCCGTAGCGCGCGACCTCGGCCTCCGCAGCCAGCACCGTCACGTGCGCCCCGGCCCCGACGAGCCGCTCGACGATGGCCAGCCCCAGCGGCTCGGCGCCCACGACCAGCACGCGTGTCATTGGGATGGGGGCCCCGACATGGCCCCCATACCCCCCAACGTTCGGACCGCCCCGGCGGAGCCGGGGCGCTCCTCGGGAGCGGCGCGCGGCGTGGGGGGCCCCGACATGGCCCCCATACCCCCCAACGTTCGGACCGCCCCGGCGGAGCCGTCACGCGCCTCGGTCCGGCGCTGACGCCGCGCGCGCCAGCGGGCCAGGAGCCGGGCCCAGGGGCGGCGGGCGCGCGGCGCCTCGCGCTCGCCCGTGGCGGTGGCGTGCGGGCCGGCCGGGAAGGCGCGCCGCGCGGCGCGGTCGAGATAGAGCTTCACCAGGTAGGTCTCCAGCGAGACACTCATGCGCGCACGCCCGCGGCCGCCGCCAGCTCGGCGAACGAGCGCACGACGACGTCGGCGGCCCCGGGCGGCGCCGCGCCGTCGGGCGCGTAGAGCACCGTGCGCATGCCGACCCGTCGCCCGCCGGCCATGTCAGACTCCACGCTGTCGCCGACCATGGCGGCCTGGGCCGCCGCGAGGCCGAGGCGCGCCAGCGCCATGCGGAACAGCGGCGGCTCCGGCTTGCCGACCACGATGGGGCTCACGCCCGCCGCCGCCGTCACCGCCGCCACGATGGCGCCGCAGCCGGGCAGGAAGTCTCCGCCCTCGATCGGGAGTCGCGTGTCCACGTTGGGCGTCACCAGGGGTGCGCCCGCCGCTGCGGCCCGGCACGCTGCGCCCAGCCGTTCATAGGTCAAATCGAAATCATTCCCGACGGCGACCACGGTGGCCTTGCGAAAGTCCGGCACGCCGACGATCTCGTGTCCGGCCTCGGCCACGACGTCGACCAGCTCCGGCGCGCCGATGACCAGCACGCGCGAGCGGCCGAAGCGCTCGGTGATCACCCGGCCGAGGATCTCCAGCGGCGTGAGCGTGTGCTCGACCCACGGCAGGCCGAGACCGTGCAGCGTGTCGCGGACGTCACGGCTGCGGGCCCGCGAGTTGTTGGTGAGGAAGGCCACGCCGCGGCCCGCGCGGTGCAGCGCGGTCAGCGTCTCCCCCGCTCCGGGGTTGAGCGTGCGGCCCTGCCAGACGCAGCCGTCGAGGTCGAAGACGAAGCCACGGCAGTCGGCCAGCACGGAGGCTCAGTCGCCGGCGGAGCGCTTGAACTCGGCGATGGCGTCGCCGTAGACCTGCTCGGTGCGCTCGGCCACCGACGCCCACGAGAACGTGTCCTCCACGCGCTTGCGTCCCGCGCGGCCCATGTCGCGCGCCAGCGTGGGATTGCCGAGGACGCGGTTGAGCGCGGCCGCCAGCGCCTCCGGCCGGGCCGGCTCCACCAGCACGCCCGTCTGGCCGTCCTCCACCACCTCCAGGATGCCGCCCACGCCGGAGGCCACCACCGCGGCCTCGCACCCCATCGCCTCCAGGTTGATGAGACCGAAGGGCTCGTAGACCGACGGGCAGCAAAATACCGCGCAGTGGCTGTAGAGCTGCGTGACGACGGGCACGGGGACCATCTCGTTGATCCACCGCACGTTCGGCATCTCGGCCACGCGGCGGCGCAGCCGCTCCTCGATCTCCGGCGTGTCGGGGGCGGACGCGCACAGGACCACCTGCACGCCGGCGGGCAGCCTGGACGCCGCGTCCAGCAAATGAAAGATCCCCTTCTGGTCGGTGATGCGGCCGACGAACAGCACGTAGGGCGGCTTGACGCCGAACCGGTCGAGCTGGTCGCGCGCCGGGGTGCGCTTGAACTGGTCGGGATCGATGCCGTTGTGGATGACCACCACGCGCTCGGGGTCGGCGTCGAAGTGGGCGATGATGTCCTCGCGCATCCTGTGCGAGACGGCGATCACGCGATGGGCCGCCTCCACCGCGGTCTTCTCGATCCACGAGGAGAGCAGGTAGCCGCTGCCGAGCTGGTCGGCCTTCCACGGGCGCAGCGGCTCCATGCTGTGCAGCGTGACGACGAGCGGGATCCGGTAGAGCGTGCTGATCCAGAGCGAGCCCATGTCGGCGTACCACGTGTGGGCGTGGACCACGTCGGCGTCCACGGGATCGCGGGCCATGGCCAGCCCGATCGACAGCGTCTCCAGCGCGGGGATGAACTTCGGCTCCTTGCCGCCCAGGCGCTCCCACGGCGTGTAGCCGCGCAGGGTGATCCCGTCCTCGCGCGGGTCGCGGGGGCCGAAGCAGCGGACCTCGACGCTCATGCGGCGGGCCAGGGCCCGGCTGAGCTGATCGGCGACGACACCGGCGCCGCCGTAGATGTGCGGCGGGTACTCGCGGGTGACCAGCAGGGCTTTCATGATGGGGCGGGCACGTCCGGCGGGCCGTCGGTCCCCTCGTCCTCCTGGCGCTCGAGCTTGCGCGACACCGTGCGCGGATCGATGCCGAGCAGGCGCGCGGTGAGCGTCTTGTTGCCCTTGGTCACCCGCAGCGTCTCGTCCAGCAGCCGCGCCTCCACCTCGGCCAGCGGGGTGCCGATGCGGATGGTCAGCACGCCTTCCGGCAGCGGCGTGGCGCCGGCGATCTCGGGCGGCAGGTCGGCGACGTCGATGCGGGCGCCGCGGGCCAGCACCACGGCGCGCTCGATGACGTTCTCGAGCTGGCGGATGTTACCCGGCCACGAGAACGCCTCGAGCTGCCGCACGGCCTCGTCGGTCAGCCCTTCCAGCTTGCGGTTGTTCTTGGCCGCGTAGATGCGCACGAAGTGGGCGGCCAGCACCGAGATGTCCTCGGGGCGGTCGCGCAGCGGCGGCACCGTGATGGTGATGACGTTCAGGCGATAGAAGAGATCTTCCCGGAAGCGCTTGTCCTTGACCATCTGGGCCAGGTCCTGATTGGTGGCGGCCACGATGCGCACGTCGACCCGGATCGTGCGCGTGGCGCCGAGCCGCTCGAACTCGCCCTCCTGGAGCACGCGCAGGATCTTCGGCTGCGTCGCCGGCGAGAGGTCGCCGATCTCGTCGAGGAAGAGCGTGCCGCCGTCGGCCAGCTCGAAGCGGCCCTCCTTGCGGCCGGCGGCGCCGGTGAAGGCGCCCTTCTCGTAGCCGAACAGCTCGGACTCCAGCAGGGTCTCCGGCAGCGAGGCGCAGTTGACGGCCACGAAGGGGCCGTTCTTGCGGGCCGAGCGCTGGTGGATGGCGCGCGCCACGCCCTCCTTGCCGGCGCCGCTCTCGCCGAGCACGAGCACGGTGGCCGAGGAGTCGGCCACCTGCTCGACCAGCGTCATCATCCGCCGGAAGGCCGGGCTGGCGCCGATCATCGTGCCCTGGCCCAGCAGATCGTCCAGGCGCTGCTGCAGCGCCTTGTTCTTCTCGATCAGCTGCCGCCGCTCCAGCGCCTTGTCGATCAGCTTGAGGAGCTGCTCGCGGCGGAACGGCTTGGTGAGGAAGTCGTAGGCGCCGTCCTTCATCGCCTTGACCGCCTCCTCCACGGTGCCGAAGGCGGTGAGGAGGATGACGTCGAGGTCCGGCGCGATGGCCTTGGCCGCGCGCAGCAGCTCGAGGCCGGTGAGCCCCGGCATCTTGAGGTCGGTGACGATCAGGTCGATGCCGCCGCCCTGCACGCGCTCGAGGGCGGCCCGCCCGTCGGAGGCGAGCAGCACGCGGTAGCCCTCGCGCGTCAGCGTGCGCTCGAGGCTCTCGCGCAGGCCGGGATCGTCGTCGGCGACGAGCAGCGTGGCGGGATCAGACATGGGCGACCGGCCGCGTGATCGGCAGCCGCACGATGAAGGTGGCGCCGCCCGACGGCCCGTTGCGCCACGACAGCTCGCCGCCGTGCTCCTCCACGATCTGCCGCGTGATGGAGAGCCCGAGCCCGGTGCCCTGGGGCTTGGTGGTGAAGAAGGGCTCGAACAGGCGCTGGGCCACCTGCGGGGTGATGCCGCTGCCGGTGTCGGAGACCAGCACCTCGACGGCGTCGCCGTCGCAGCGGCTCTCGATCGTCACGGCGCCGCCGCGCGAGAGCGCCTCCATGCTGTTCTTCACGAGGTTGTGGATCGCCTGGCGGAGCAGGCCGCGGTCGATCTCCATCATCGGCACGGCGGGATCGGTGTTGACGTGGATGGTCAGCCCCTGGCGGGTCGCCACCGGCCGCACGAAGGCCGCCAGCTCCTCGAGGAGGTGGTTGAGCGACTCCTCCTCGAAGTGCGGCTTGGGAAAGCGGGCGAAGGCCAGGTACTCCTCGGTGAGGGCGTCCAGCGTGGTGACCTGGTCGCGGATGGCCGCCACCAGGCCGCCCGCCTCGTCCATGTCGGCACCGGTGTGCGCGCGCACGATGTCCTGCAGCATCTCGGCGTTGAGCTCGATGGCCGCGATCGGATTGCGCACCTCGTGGGCGACCCGCAGCGAGAGCCGGCCGACCGTCGCCATCCGCTCGGCCACCAGCAGCTCCTGCTGGGCGGCCTGCAGGCGGTTCAGCGTGCCGGCCAGGTCGACGTTGAGCCGCTCGATCTCCTCGCGCGCCCCGCGCTCACGCACCGCCACCACTCCCACGACCACCGCCGGCAGCCCGAAGAGCACGGTGAGCAGGGTGACGCCGGACCAGCCGATCCACGGCGGCACCAGCGAGGCGGCCTCGGCCATGAGTCCGCCGGCGGTGAGCGCCGCCGCCAGCGCCACCCACGGGCCGAAGTAGTAGGCGTTGACCGCGACGAGCGGGAAGAACAGCAGGTAGAAGAGGCTGCCGCCGCCGCCGGTGAGAACCACCAGCACGAAGACCAGCAGCAAGTCGATGCCGAGGGCGGCGAGGAAGATGGCGCGGGTGCGCCGCGGATGCACGGTGACCAGCGCGAAGATGCCGACCTTGTAGAGGGCGAACCAGATGACCAGCGAGTAGAGGTCGATGCGCTCGCGGGGCCGCAGCGGCACCAGGCCCAGGGTGGCCAGACCGCCGACCATCGCCACGGCCAGCAGGAAGGCGAACACACGCTCGTCGCGCTCCAGCAGCCGGAAGATCGCATGCCACGGCTTGCGCTCGCCGGTCGTCACCACGTTGTGCATCGACTATAGCATGCCGGTTCTGCACGGGCGCCCCGCGGCGGCGCGCGTCCCGCGCGACCCCGGCCCAGGAATTGCTATCGGGCACGTATTGCGCGGGCGGTGTATACTCCGGCATGTCTGACACGGTGCGGTTCAGGGTTACCCTCCCAAAGGAGCGCGTCCCATGGCCGTCAAGCTCTTCGTCGGCGGGCTGTCCTTCTCTACTTCCAACGAACGTCTGCGCGAGGTCTTTGCCGCGACCGGCACGGTGGAATCGGCCGCGGTGGTGACCGACCGGGACACGGGTCGCTCGCGCGGCTTCGGCTTCGTCGAGATGGCGACGCCGGAGGATGCCGAGCAGGCGATCAGCAAGCTCAACGGCACGTCGGTCGACGGCCGGACCATCCAGGTCGAGCGCGCGAAGTCGCCGGGCGCCGGCGGCGGCGAGCGCCGCGGCGGTGGCGGCGGCGGACGCGGTCGCTGGTAGCACTGGGGGCCGCTCCCAGGGTGCCCCCTCACCAGGATTGACCCCGGCCGGCCGGCTCATCCTGCACACCGAGGCCTCGCATGGCTTCGGAGGTCAGGAGCTCCGGATCGTCGCCGAGACATGCTGGCTGCTCGATCACGGCTGGGATGCGCTCGTCGCGGCCCAGCCGGACAGCCGCCTCTGGGACGAGACGCGCCGTCTCGGCGTGCCCGCCGTCCCCGTGCGCATGCGCAGCGCGGTGGACGTCCCTGCCCTGTTCGCCCTCCGCCGCCTCATCGCCGAGCGCCGCGTCGCGCTCGTGCACACCCACAGCTCGATCGACAGCTGGCTCGGCGGCCTCGCCGGCCGCTCGCGCGGCTGCCCCGTCGTGCGCAGCCGCCACGTCACCATCGCCATCCCGCGCCGCCGCGGGCTCGTCTACCGGCTGGCCCGGCGCGTGATCACCAGCGGCGAGGCGGCCGGCCGCGTGGTGGCCGCCGCCGGGGTTCCGGCCGAGCGCATCGTCGCCATCCCGCCCGGGATCGACACCGCGCGCTTCCATCCCGGCGTCTCGGGTGACGCCGTCCGCCGCGAGCTGGGTCTGGACGCCGCCCCGGTCGTCGGGCTCGTCGCCAACATCCGCGGCTCGAAGGGCCACAACGTCTTCCTGGAAGCGGCCCAGACGGTCCTCGCCGTGCGGCCGGCCGCGCGCTTCCTCATCGTCGGCGACGGCATCGGCTTCGAGGAGGTGAAGGGCCGCGTCAATGCCATGGGCCTGGCTGCCGCCGTGAGCATGACGGGCTTCCGCCGCGACATCCCCGAGGTGATGGCCGCGCTCGACGTGCTGGTGCTGCCCTCGATCCGCTCGGAGGCGGCCTCCCAGGTGATCCCGCAGGCCCTCGCCGTCGGCACGCCGGTGATCGCCACCATGGTGGGCGGCAGCGCCGAGCTCGTGCGCGATGGCGAGACGGGCCGCCTCGTCCCGCCCGGCGACGCCCCCGCCCTCGCCGCCGCCATCCTCGCCTCGCTCGCCGATCCCGCCGCCGCCCGCGCCCAGGCACGCCGCGGCCAGGCCCTGGTGCGCGAGCGCCATTCGCTCGACGCCGCCATGGCCAGGACCACGGCGGTCTACGAAGATCTGCTCGCCGGCGCGCCCCGGTGAACGTTCACGTCGTCGCCACGGACTACGACGGCACCATCGCCGAGCGGAACACCGTGTCGGAGAGCACGGCACGGGCGCTCGAGCGGGTGCGGGCGACGGGGCGCACGCTGCTGCTGGTGACGGGCCGGATGCTGCCCGATCTGCAGCGGGTGTGCCCCGACGCCGACCGGATGTTCGACGCGGTCGTCGCCGAGAACGGGGCGGTCGTCTACTTCCCGGGGCGGCGCGAGGTCCGCCGGCTGGGCGATGCGCCCGAGCCGGCGCTGCTGCACGCGCTGCGCCGGCGCGGCGTCCGCTTCGACGTGGGCAGCGCGATCGTGGCCACCGACACGTCGTTCGCCGAGGCGGCGCTGGCGGCGATCCGCGAGACGGGTGTGGAGCGCACCCTGGTCTTCAACAAGGCCGCGCTCATGCTGCTGCCGGGCGGCGTCACCAAGGGCACCGGGCTGGCCGCCGTGCTCGGCGCGCTCGAGCTCTCGCCCCACAACATGGTCGGCATCGGCGATGCCGAGAACGATCACGCGTTCCTGGCCATGTCGGAGTGCGCGGTGGCGGTGGGCGACGCGGTGCCGGCGCTGCGCGAGCGCGCGGACTACGTCACGCGGGCGCCGGCCGCGCGCGGCGTCGTGGAGTTCATCGACGAGCACCTGCTGCGCGACCTGGTGGACATCGTCCCGACGCTCACGCGCCATCACCTCGCCCTCGGCGAGCGTCCCGACGGGGTCCCGGTGGCGGTGGCCGCCCACGCCACGCGGCTGCTGGTGGTGGGCCCGACCCCGACCGGCACGGGCACGCTCACCGGCGTCCTCGCCGAGCGCATCCTCGAGTCCGGCCGCTCGCTGGTGCTGCTCGATCCGGAGGGCGACCATCGCACCCTCGCCGCGCTGGAGCGCGTCGTCGTCTTCGGCGGGACGGGCGAGCCGGCGCTGCCGGCGCCCGGGGCGCTCGATCAGCTCCTGCGCCATCCGCGCACGAGCCTCGTGCTGGACCTGAGCGCGCTGAGCCTGGCCGACCAGGTGGGCTACGCGACAACGGCGCTGGCGGTCGTCGCCACGGTGCGCTCCACCACCGGCCTCCCGCACTGGCTCATCATCGACGAGGCGCACCGCGTGCTGCCGGCCGAGGGCTCGCCGGCCGCCGCGCTGCTGCAGCCGGGCGCCGAATCGCTGGCCCTCATCACCCGGGCCGCCGGCGACCTCGCGCCGGCGGTGCGCCGGCTGCCGACCGTGGTCGCGGCCACCGAGCTCGCCGCCTTCGAGGAGAGTGTGCAGTACGTGCTGGGCGCGCGCGGCCTGCCGCTCGCCGCGCCGTCAGCCGGCGGCCGCGCGCTCGAGCGCGGCGAGGCCGCCGTCGCCTGGCTCGAGCGCGAGCCGCGCGTGGCGCGCTTCCGCGTGGGCAACCCGCGCGTGCGGGCCCGGGGCTGCGCGACATGATCAAGGCCCCGGAGCGCGCCAGCGGACGTCCCGCGAGTCCTTGTCGTCCCGGAGTCCCAGGAACACGGGGTGGCGAAGCTTGCCGTCGCCGGTCATCTCGGTGAAGGCGAGCTGGGCGACGAGCGTGGGCTCGACCCAGGTGACGTCGTGCGCGCGCGGCGCGTCGACGAAGGGCGAGGCGGCACGCACCAGCGGTGACAGGCGCCGGTGCAGCGCCGCCAGCGTGGGCTCGGTGAAGCCGGTACCGACCTTGCCGGCGTAGCGCAGTCCCGCGCGGTCCCAGGCGCCGACCAGCAGCGCCCCGAGGTGCCGGCGGCCGCCGCGCGGCGCCGAGAAGCCGCCGATCACGAACTCCTCCTCGGCGCGCACCTTCACCTTGCACCACTTCGGCGAGCGCACGCCGGGCTCGTAGCGCGACTGGGGGTCCTTGCCGATCACGCCTTCCAGCCCGCGGCGGCGCGCCTCGGCGAACGCCTCCAGACCATCCTCGGCCACGCGCCGCGCAATCTGCAGCCGCGGGCCCTCGCGCAGCTCCTTCTCCAGCTCGGCGTGCCGCGCGCTCAGCGGCTCGCGCCGGAGGTCGCGCCCGCGCGCGTGCAGGCAGTCGAAGGCCACGTAGATCGAGGGCGAGGCGCCCTCGGCACGCCGCTGCAGGAGCTGGAAGCGCGAGATGCCGGCGGCGTCGAAGACGACCACCTCGCCGTCCAGCACCAGCGTGGGCGCCGGCAGCGCGGCGAGCGCGGCCGCCACCTCGGGGAAGTCGGCGGTCCGGTCCTTGTCGTTACGCGTGATGAGGCGCACGCGGCGGCCGTCCTTGACCGCGATCAGGCGGATGCCGTCGTATTTCTCCTCCCAGATCCAGCCCGGCCGGTGGAACGGGGCGTCCACCAGGGTGGCCAGCATCGGGGCCACCGGCGCCGGCCGCGGGCTCACGCGGTGCGGGAGGGGCGGGGCGGGTCGGCGGCGAGGGCGAGCGTCTGCTGGCGCGGCGTGGCCCCCGCGGCGCGCGCGATGCCGGCCATGGTGCGGCGCGAGACGACGGAGAGCGGCCTGGATACGGTGAGGTCGTCCTTCGAGACCGCCGCGTCGCGGTGCTTGATGAGCAGCCACTGGCGGTTGCGCGTGCGTACCAGCACCCAGGAACCGCCCAGCTTCTTGCCGTGCAGCGCGAACTTGAGATCGCCCCTGGCGAGGGCGGCGCCGACGTCGGCCACCTCCGGCTCCCAGGTGCCGCGGTCCCAGATCATCACGGTGCCGCCGCCGTACTCGCCCTCGGGGATGACGCCCTCGAAGTCGTTGTAGTCCATCGGGTGCGGCTCGGTCATCATGGCCAGCCGCTTGACCGCCGGGTCGGCCGACGGCCCCTTGGGGATCGCCCACGAGAGCATCGCGCCCTCGTGCTCGAGGCGGAAGTCGTAGTGCAGGGCGGTGGCGCGGTGCTTCTGCACGACGAACTCGAGCGCCTTCGCGCGCGCCCGGCTGGGCCGTCCCGGCGGCTCCGGCGTGACGTCGAAGCGCCGCTTGCGGTGGTACTCGGCGAGGACGCCGTACCGGCCGAGGTCGGGCGCGCGGCGGGGACTCATGGCGTCATTGTACCCACGCCGTCGGCGCGGCCCGGGCGCGCGGCGAAGCGGCGGAAGTCGGCCTCGGCGCGCCGGCCCTCGGCCTCGATCGTGAAGCCCGCCGCTTCCACGGTCCGCTCGGTGTCGCGGTTGGGATGACAGCCGCCGGCGAGCCACGTCCACGCCGGCTGGATCCAGTCCTGAACGCGTGCCTTCCAGCGGCGGGTGGAGCGCACGTGCTCGAGGGCGCGGAGCGTGCCGTCGGCGCGCAGCACGCGGCGCGCCTCGGCCAGGCCGCGCGCCGGGTCCCGCACGCTGCACAGCACGAGCCCGCACACCACCGTGTCGAAGACGCCGGCCCGGAACGGTAGCGCCTCGGCGCGGGCGCACACCAGCGGGGCGGCCGGCGCCCGGCGGCCCGCACGTCGCAGCGAGACCAGGGCGGGATCGACGCCGATCGCGCGCACGCCCGCGGGAAAGATCGCCAGGTTGCGCCCGGTGCCGCAGCCGAGGTCGAGCGTGCGGCCGCGGGCGCCGTGCACCAGCCAGCGGCGCCAGGCGCCGAGGCCACGCCACTCCGCGAGCGCGCAGATGCCGTCGTACAGCCAGGGGATCTGCTCGATGCCGCGCATGCCATGGGTATGCTACGCGGCGAGCAGATTCATGGGAACAGGCGATACAGGATCCAATAGACCACGACGCCGGTGACGGAGACGTAGAGCCACACCGGCAGCGTGACGCGCGCCAGGCGCACGTGGCGCGGGAAGTCGGCGCCGAGCGCCCGGTAGAGCGTGGTGAGCACGAACGGCACCACGGCCGCCGCCAGCACCACGTGCGAGATCAGCACTGCGAAGTACACGGGACGGATCCACCCCTGCCCCGTGAACGGCCGCGAGCCCGCCAGCGCGTGATAGACGACGTACGACACGAGGAAGAGCACCGACACCGAGAACGCCCCCAGCATGCAGGCGCGATGGACCGCGATGCGGCGGCGGCGGATGGCCAGCCAGCCGCCCGTGAGCAGCACGGCGCTGGCGCCGTTGAGGACGGCGTTCAGCGCGGGCAGCGCGGTGACGTCGGCGCGGCCGCCGCGGCCCGGCGTGTGACCGAGCAGCAGCACCGCGACGACCAGCACGACGACGAGCGACAGGAGACCGATGAGGGGCAGCGCGACGCGGTCACGCACGGGCTCCCATGGTACTCGATCGGTGCGTGCGCGGCGCGCTCAGCCCGCCGGCCGGCTCGCCCGAGAAGCCGGCCGGGGCGTCCCTGGGCTCGGGCGGGCCCTGGATCAGCGGGTGTCGGTGATGTTGACGGTGGCCGTGGTGCGGGCGCCGAGGACGGCGCCGCCGCGCGCCGTGCTGAGGATGACGCCGAACGACTTCATCGGCTGGGCGCCCGGCTCCACCCGCAGCGGGATCTTGATGGTCTGCACCGTCTGGCTGGAGCCGAAGGTGACGGTGCCGCTGGTCGGGACGTAGTCGTTCAGCGCGTTGCCGGTGCCGTCCACGGTCACGAAGTCCACCGAGACGCCGCTGGCGCCGCCGCCCGTGCGCGAGACGGTGAGCGAGGCGAAGCAGGGCGCCGCCGCGCACTCGGTGGCGCTGTACGTCGAGGCCGAGAACTGGATGCTGCCGCCCACGTCGTCGTCGCTGATGATGACGCTGGCCACGCTCACCGAGCCCAGGGTGGCGCCGCCGGTGGGCGCCGACAGCACGACCGAGAACACCCGGTCGCCGTCGTCCCGCGTGTTGGGCAGCACGCTGATGGTGAAGTTGGCGGTGGCGACGCCGACGCCGAACGTCAGCGTTCCCGCGACCGGGACGTAGTCCACGCCGCCCTTCGCGCTGCCGTCGACCGTCGCGAAGTTCACGGTGACCGGCCCGGCCACGGTCGCGGCCGCGCGCCGCACGGAGAGGTTGACCGTGCCGAACTCGCTGGAGTGGTACGGCGACCCGAAGAAGGCCAGCTCGCCCGCACGATCGTCGTCGGCGATGGTCACGGTGCCGGTGGACAGCGGTCCGAGCGCGGCGCCCGCGGTCCCGCCCGGCGCGCCGAGGCTCACGGCGAAGGCGCGGTTGCCGTCCTGGCGGCTGTTGGCGATCGTCGGCACGCTGAACGTCAGCGACGTCACCCCCGGGTTGAAGGTCAGCGTGCCGGTCTTGGTCTGGTAGTCGACGCCCGCGCAGGCGCGGCCGGAGCCGGCGGGCGCCGGGCAGACGCCCGCGAGGTTGGCGGTCGTGTACGGCACGGTGACGGTGCCGGTGGTGCCCGTCCGCTCCACGGTGACGATCGCCGCGGCGCCCTCCTTGACCGAGTAGGTCGCCGAGCTCAGCTGCACGGTCGCCTCGTTGTCGAGGATCTGCAGCGTGGCGACGGACTTCGCGCCGAGCTTGGCGCCGCCGCGCGGGTTGCTGAGGGTGAGCCGCACGTTCTTGTTGCCCTCGGGCGTCAGGTCGTCGGGCGCCAGTGTGACCGTGACGGTCGCCGTCGTCTGAGCGGGCCCGAAGATCACCGCGGTGGCGGTCGGCGTGTAGTGGATGCCGGCCACGGCACCGTTGATGCCGCCGGGGTCGCTGGTGACGAAGTCCACCGCCGCGCCGCTGGCGGCGCCGCCGGTGCGGACCAGGGTGATGGTCGCCGCCGGCAGCGTCTCGCTGGCCGTGTAGAGCACCTGCTTGAACTCGATGGTGCCGCCGATGTCGTTGTCGGTGATGTTGAGCACCGCCGTGTCGCGCGCGCCCAGCACGGCGCCGCCGGTCGGGCTGGACAGGCGCAGCTGCAGGGTTTCGGTGCCCTCGGCCAGGGTGTCGTTGAGGATCGTGATCGGCACCGTCACCGAGGCCACGCCCACGTTGAACGTCGCGATGACGTCCACCGGCGCGTAGTCGAGGCCGGCGCTCGTCGAGGAGCCGACCTCGGAGGCGGTGAGGTGGACGGTGACCGGCCCGCCCAGGCCGCCCGTGCGCGAGAGCGTGATGGTGGCGGTGGCGGAGGCTTCGCTCACCGTGTAGGTCGCGGCCGAGAACTGGATGGCGCCGCCGGCGTCGTCGTCGACGATCGTGACCGTCACCGTGCACGAGGCGGGCGCGGCGACGAACGTCACGCAGGTGCCGGGCGCGAAGCCCACGCCGCCGCCGGGCGGCGAGAAGCGCGGATTGCTCATGCGGACCGAGAACGTCTCGTTGCCCTCGATGAGGCCGTCGTTGAGGATCGGCACCGTCACCGTCTGCGTCTTCACGCCGGGGCCGAAGGTGAGCGTCTTGGTCACCGCGGTGTAGTCGGCGGGCGCGGCGGCGCTGCCGTCGACCGTCGTGAAGTCCACCAGCACCGTGCCGGTCGTGGGGCCCACCCGGTTGATGAGGATCGCCCCCGGACCGCCGTTCTCCCTGAAGGAGTAGGCGGGCGTCGAGAAGGCCAGGGTCTGCTCCTGGTCGAGGATCGTCACGATGGTCTGGCTGGGCGCGCCGAGCGTGGCCGGGACGGTGGCGTTCGACAGCGTGAGGACGACCGTCTTCGGGCCCTGCACGGCCGGGTTCGGGATCGCCGTCAGGGTGACGGACTTGGCGGTCTCGTTGGCGCCGAAGGTCACGGTGCCGGTGCCGCCCACGGTGAAGTCCACGCCGTTGACGGCGGTGCCGCCCGTCACGGTGTAATCGACGCTGACGCCGCCCGAGTTGCCGCCGCTGCGGTTGATCGTCAGGGTGAGCGCGCCGGCCGACTCGTTGATCGAGTAACTGCCCGAGCTGAACGACAGCGTGCCCGGCCGGTCGTCGTCGTTGATCAGCAGCGTGGCCGGATTGGTGCCGAGGATGCCGGCCGCCTGGGCCCCGGTCGTCCGCGGGTTGCTCAGCGTCAGCACCACGCTCTGCTGGCCGTTCAGCGTGGTGTCGTTGCCGATCGTCACCGGGAACGTCCGGCTGGTGACGTTGGGACCGAAGGTGAGCGTGCCGTTCGTCGGCGTGTAGCGCGGCGAGGTGGCGCTGCCGTCGGTGGCCGCGAAGTCCACCAGCACGGTGGCGGTGGGGCTGCCCTGGCGGACGACCGTGATCACCGCGGGCCCGGCGCCCTCGCCGACAGCGTAGGTGTCGGTCGTGAAGAACACGAACGGCTCGTCGTCGAGGATGTTCAGCGTGGCCGTCGTCCGCGCGCCGAGCTTCGGACTGCCGGCCAGACCGGTCGGCAGCGGATTCGACAGCGTCAGGGCGGCCGAGCGGTTGCCGTCGGCCAGCGTGTTGTTGGCGATCGTCAGCAGCGCGGTGACCGTCGGCTGGCCGGGGCACCCATGGTGCTGTCGAGCGTGACGGAGGCGCCGCCGGCCAGCCCGCCGCTGCGGGTCAGCGTGATGGTCGCCTGGCCGCTCGCCCCGTTCTCCAGCACCTGGTACGTGTCCGCGCTGAACTGGATGACGCCGGCCTGGTCGTCGTCCAGGATCGTCACCGCCGCCGTGCAGGTGGTGGCCGTGGACGTCACGCAGGAGTCCACCGCGACCGGCACCGGCGTGAGGTCGGTGAGCCGCGGATTGCCGAGCGTCACCGCGAACGTCTCGTTCGGCTCCACGACGCCGTCGTTGAGGATGGGGACCATGACGGTGAGCTCGGTCGTCCCGGCCGGGAACGTCAGCGTGGTCGCGGTGGCCGTGTAGTCCGAGCCCGCGCAGGCGTAGGTCGCGCCGGGCGCCGACGGGCAGACGCCCTGATCGGCGGTGGCGAAATCGACCAGCACGGTGCCGGCGGCGCCGGTGCGGCGCACGGTCACCGCGGCCGTCCCGCCGTTCTCGGCCACGCTGTAGCCGAGGGCCGTGAAGCCGACGGAGTTGTCCCGATCCGTGAGGCGCAGCGTTGCCGCCTCGGGCG
>Ga0335084_10003050_pt1 | contig 16297 bp, 7 predicted proteins | sample Lox_Sample_44_FD_206721 | JGI IMG/M metagenome (GOLD analysis project Ga0335084, IMG submission 206721) | Soil microbial communities from Loxahatchee National Wildlife Refuge, Florida, United States - Lox_Sample_4.4 | ecosystem: Environmental > Terrestrial > Soil > Wetlands | place: USA: Florida... | reverse complement strand
ATTGTCGGACCCGCCGGCCAGACACACCGAATTTGAGGCCGCCCTTGCTGGTGTCACCAGGTTTAGAACGCCAACTGAACTGAAAAGCACAATCAAAGCGATGGGTGTTCTTCGCCTTTCGTTTCTCCGTTCATCTTTCGAGCACAAGGCGTCGCGCCCCAAGGACAGGCTGTCCGTGAGGAAAGATTTCGCGACTGTTCTTCAAGTCATTGGTCGCCGTTACTGCTGAACTCTCTTGACTGAGTCTCCAATGACGGCATCCGAGAGGGTATGGCAGGTTCGGCAGCCGCGCCGAGGCATCGAGCCATTCAACTGCCATCCCGGCGCCGCCCTTGAGCGGCGCAACCGTCAGGTCGAAGGCGCGTCCCCTATCCGGATCGTCGCACGGGTGCACGCCGGCGAGCCCATCGAGCATCCTTCGTTGATGAGCCGGATTCTTGTGAAAGACGTCGATGTTTTTTCCGATCAGTTCGGCGACGCGAAAATTGGGCAAGTCCCTGCGGATCTCGCCCTCCGCCTCCGTGAGAAACTCCTTAAGTGCGGAATTGATGGAGACGATGTCATAGGCGGCGTCGGCGACCCCTCGCGGGCACGTAGCGCAACGGTCCTTGCCTCCTGAACAGGCGTCAACCCTATTCACGCCCGTCAACAGCGAGGTCGAAGGTCAGAACGCGCTCGTGATTGGTGGGCGGCTGCAGCACCTCGGGATGACGCAGTGTCCTGACGGCGTCATGGTAACCCGCGCGCCAGTGCTCCTCCATACTGAGCCGCGAAAACTCGTAATCCTTGGAGTGGCCCTCGTGACTCCGTGCGCGATAGATCAAATGAACGACGTTGTAGGCCTTGCGATCGGCGACCGTGGAGAGGAGCCGCGCCTCGGGGCTATTCCTTAGATCGTCCGGCAGCCGTTGGAGCAGGCCGGAGATGGCGCATCGAAGCCTTTGAAGATATCTGAATCGGTCGGTCCCAGCGCGGGTGCTGCTGGAGTACCGGATCTCCATTTCTCGCGCTATGACTTCGAGAATGTTGCGCGGAAACTCACCGCGAGAGCTCCAGAGGTCGACCTCAAACGCCAGGGTGTCTCTGCGCGATTGGGTGTCGACTATCCATTGCAGCGGCGTATTCGATACGAGGCCACCATCCCAATAGTGTTCACCTTCGATCTCGACTGCCGGAAAGCTGGGTGGCAGTGCCGCGCTGGCCATGACGTGCTCGGATCGAATGCCATGAGTGGTGGTGTCGAAACAAACGAAATTGCCGGTTCTCACGTTGACGGCGCCGACACTGAAACGGGTTGTGCCGGAATTGAGGCGGTCAAAATCTACCAGACGCTCCAGTGTCCGTTTGAGATCGCCGATGTCGTAGAAGCTGGTCGCCTCGATCGTCCCGGCCGGCTGCAGCCAAGGCGTCACGGGCCGCGCGGCGAAAAATCCTTTTGCTCCGCGCGTGAACGCGAAACTCGCGCTCATCTGGCTAAGAATCTGGCGCGCGGTATCGCCCTTCGCGACACTCGCACCTACGTCACCAAGACCAGGCCAAACCTCGTCCGCGGTCACATGCGTCCAGAACTCGCGCAGACGCTCGACCCGCGAGTTAAGCGGATTGCCGGCGATGATGGCTGCATTGATCGCCCCAATCGATATCCCGGCTATCCAGTCGGGATGGATGCCGGCTTCCGCGAGGGCTTCGTAGACTCCCGCCTGATACGCTCCGAGCGCTCCGCCACCTTGCAGCGCGAGGACGATGCGTTCAAAGGGAAGGTGTCGTTCGGTACCGGTGATGGGCGGAAGCTGAACGTTCATTGTGTGGATTCCTTCTCGCTATCCGCCCCGTTGTTCATTGCTTCGCAATTGAGCGAGGTCGAACCTCGTCGCAGCAGTCGTAGCGCGGGCTTCGCCCGTAAGTTTGAAGTCTGTCACTACGACCAAGCAACAGACGATTCCCAGGCTGCAGTGCTGAGTTGTGCACTTGCTCCGAGAAGCATCCTCAATGAGATTGAACAGCGCGATCTACTGAACCGGCGTATCACAGGATACGCTCATGGTTGGTCCGCACTAACCTTTGGTTTAGTTCGATGCGCAAAGCCCTCAGGCCTTACGTTGGAGGCGCAGGGAGTGTGGATACCACTCGTCGCATCGTGGCAAGGCCTGACGTCACGTTCGCTGCTGCGGCCAGGATCGTTCAAAAAGGGGGACACCCATCGGCGTCAGCCTTGCCTGGATTATTAACTCTTGCCGGTCCTCGATGGGACTGGCTATCATTCCCAGGGTGGCAGTTCCTGTGTGGCAAATCCCGGCTATGCCTCGTCCTGATCGCCGAGAGGCCGAGCGGAGCGAAAGATGCGTAACGCAGATGCAACCTTGCCTTCGCCCCTCGTGCAGCTTTTGCTCGGACTCACTGGCGGAGCGGCTGTCACCGGTGTGTATTTCTGGTTACAACTGCCACTTGTCACAGCTGCACTCACCTATTTGATCTTGATCTTGCTACTCTCGTTTTCGAGTAGCCTACCGTTGATGCTTGCCTTTTGCTTCATCACCGTCGGCTGCCTGGACTACTTTTTTACTTTGCCGATCCTGAGCTTCCGGATCGAGCACCCGCGGGACATTACCGGTGTAACCACGTATTTCGTTGCAGCGCTGATCGTCATTTTCCTGACCAGGAGATTGCAGGACGAGCGGGCTGCGCGTCGCGACAGCGAGGAGCGATGGAAGGCAGTGTTCGAAAACACCCCGGCTATGTATTTCATGTTGGACGCCGCAGGGACTGTCCTGTCGGTAAATCCGCTTGGTGCGGAGCAACTCGGCTATTCGGTCGACGAGTTGATGGGCCGTCCCGTGCTGAACTTATTTTATGACGTCGACCGGGAAGCGGTCCAGAGAAACGCCGCCGCCTGCCTTGAACAACCCGGCCGCGCAATGACTTGGGAGCTGCGCAAGGTACGCAAGGATGGCTCGATGCTGTGGGTCCGCGAAACGGCCCGGGCGATGGTGCTGAAGGGTCGCCCCGTCGTTCTGATCGTATGCGAAGACATCACCGAGCGGAAGCGCGCCGAGTACCTAACTGGAGAGGTTTTCGAGAGTTACCCAGACGGGATCTGCGTTATTGGAAGGGATTATCGGGTGCAGCGCGTCAACCCGGTTTACGCACAGAACGTGGGCCTGCCGACCGAGAGACTCATCGGCCTGCACGGTGCTGATCTCCTGGGAACCAGTTTTTTTGAACAAACGCTGAAACCGAATTACGACCGATGCTTCGCCGGCAAGACAATAAGCTATACGGAGTGGTTTGAGTATCCTCGTGGCCGGCGCTTTATAGCAGTCAGCTACTCGCCTCTGCGACCCGAGTCCGAACAGGTCGAAGCCATCCTTGTGATCACCCGTGATCTTACGGACCATGTATTGGCTGGCGAAGCCTTGCGCTCGGCGCAGGCGGAGCTCGCGCACGCCAATCGCGTCTCAACGATGGGACAGCTGACCGCCTCGATCGCCCATGAAGTGAACCAGCCGATCACAGCGGCGATCACCGACGCGCGAGCCGCGCTGCACTGGCTGAAAGCGCAACCGCCGAACGTCGACGAGGTGGAAGAGGCGCTCGCCCACATCATCAAGGAGGTTAGTCGCGCGGGCGAGGTTATTGAGCGGATTCGCACCTTGGTCAAAAAGGAGCCTCCACGCAGAAGCGCGTTCGGCGTCAACGAGGCAATTCTTGAGGTCATGGCACTTACCCGCGCCGAAGCGGCGCACGATGGCATTTCTGTGCGGACGCAGTTTGCAGACTGCTTGCCGCTTGTCCTAGGCGATCGCGTCCAGCTTCAACAAGTCATACTCAACCTGGTCGTGAACGCGATCGAGGCTATGCGTAGCCAAGGCGAGGGAAGCAGAGAGCTGATGATATGTACCCGCAAAACCGATCTGAATGATGTGCTGATCGAAGTACTTGATTCAGGTCCAGGCGTCCTACCCGCGACCGTAGCGAAGCTATTCGAGTCCTTTTACACGACCAAGCCAACCGGTCTGGGACTGGGGCTGTCGATCTGCCGATCGATTGTCGAAGCGCACAACGGGCGACTGTGGGCGAGTTCGAATGTTCCTCAAGGGGCCATATTTCACTTCACCGTTCCGGCCCATTTGGACGGCAGAATGTGAACGGCTTTTGCTTTTCGATCACAACGAGAAGATTGTGATCGCGACACGAAGCGATGTTTGCCCGCAACGGGCGCGAACCCTACCCGAGCACATTGCAACCGTTCTAAGCAACCCGGCCGGTGGAATCCGACTTTCCAGGCGCCAGTTGCAGCCTGTCGGCCATGCGCGACAAATCGGGTACTGACGATGCCTGCATCTTCCGCATCACTTGCCCACGGTGGACCTTGACCGTGATTTCACTCACGCCAAGGTCCGCTGCGATCTGCTTATTAAGCCGCCCCCTCGCGACGAATGCCATGACCTCACGTTCCCGCGGGGTCAATGTTTCCAGGCGCGCTCTCAGCTCTGCCAGAGATTTCTCGTTTTCGAGCCACGACTGATCACGCGCATGGCCCAGATGAATCGCCTCAAGCAAGTCCTGCTCACGAAACGGCTTCGTCAGAAATTCAATTGCACCATCCTTCATGGCCCGCACCGACATTGGAATATCACCATGTCCGGTGATGAAGACGATCGGCAGCCGTCTTTGGGCGCCTGCGAGCTCGCGCTGAAATTCAAGCCCGCTCTGGCCGGGAAGCCGTACGTCGAGCACCATGCACGCAGGACCTTCCGGCAGAGCGGAGGCCACAAATTCGCTTACCGAACTCAGCAGGTTCACCCGAAAGCCCACCGATCGAAGCAGCCTTCCGAGCGATTCCTGTATTCCCGGATCGTCGTCAATGACGATCACGGTTGGCGGTTGGTTCTTGGTTCGCTGCTCTACCACATGTGGCCTGTTTGACATGTGTACCTGCCCGGCATTTTTCCAGTATAACCGGATTGTCGCTCCGCCGAAAGGGCTCTTCTCAGCGCCGAACCGACGACTACCGGTTGGCCTGCGCTGCCTGCAAGCCCCAACATCGTGCTGGTGAAACCGACACGCTGGTGAAACCGACACATGGGATACAGGATCTAACCCGTTCGTATAGTGCCCGCCTTCCAAAATGATGCTCCATCTGTCCCATCGATCAATGGGTTCGTGCCATCGTAGCCCGTATGTTGAGGCTCTCCCCCGTGGCCGACCACCCATCGGCCTCACCTGCCCCTCCGGCCCTACAGCCCCCGGCCGGAGGGGGCTTTTCGAGTGCTTCCGGGGCGAGCCGTTGATCGCGTTGCTTGTAAGTTTCGCGGTTTAGAAATTTATACAATGGTATAGTCGCAGCACGTAACCCCTGCGCCTAGTCTACGTCTAGTTGGGTCCAGCGGGATGACCATTCTCGTTCCGCCAAAACTCGAGCGCCTATTCAAGTGCCAAACAAAGGACCCCTCATTGCGATTGTGGATGACGATGAATCGGTTCGTAACGCCATCAAGGGATTGATGCGTGCGGTGGGGTTTTCCGCCGAAGTATTTTCGTCGGCGAACGAATTCCTACAGTCGGCGGATCTGGGCCGCGCCGCCTGCCTTGTCGCGGACGTGCATATGCCGAACATGAGTGGTATTGACCTGCATCAGAATCTATTGGTTCAGGGCAATACAATTCCTACGATACTGATCACCGCCTACCCCAGCGACAATGATCGCGCCAGAGCGCTTCAGGCGGGCGTCCTCTGCTACCTTGCAAAGCCGTTCGAGGAGCAGGATCTACTAAACTGTATCCACGACGCTCTACAAATTGGTAAAGCGCACGGGAGCACATCTTAGTGCTCGACTGATTCAGCTTTGGTGGCACTCAATTTCGTGGTGGTTCGAGTTCGCTCCGGTTTCATGCACAACGAGTGGCGAACTGGTCATGGCAGACATTGTGCTGACCAGGTAATCTTGAAAGGGCAACTTGCCAGCGGAGTCCGGCAATTGGAGCTATCGTTTCGGTGTTCGGTGCTCAAGAAGAAGATGACTTCAAGGTCCTTTGGGAAGACGGCCAACGCGTCTTCCGTCGAGGATGCTGTCGTGATGCGACCGGTAATTCAAGGGCCATCCTGGCCTTAGCGGCCGCCGCCGAACACCCGACGCCCTCTATACTCGACCGCTTCGCTCGCGAATACGAGCTGAGGAATGACTTGGATAGTGCGTGGGCAGTGCGGCCGCTGGACCTCGTGCGTGAAGGCAACCGGACGGTACTGTTGCTTGAAGACCCGGGCGGCGAGCCACTCGATCGGCTGCTCGGCGAGCCCATGGAGATGGGACGCCTCCTCGACCTCGCGATCGGCATCATCAGCGCGCTGGGCAAGGCGCATCAGCATGGCCTCATTCACAAGGACGTCAAGCCGGCCAATATCCTGGCGAACTGTGCAGACGGACAAGTGAGGCTCACGGGTTTTGGTATTGCTTCGCGACTGCCGCGTGAGCGGCAGCCGCCCGGACCGCCAGAGACGCTCGCTGGCACGCTGGCCTACATGGCCCCGGAACAGACCGGACGCATGAACCGATCGATCGACTCTCGCAGCGATCTCTACGCGCTCGGTGTCACGTTCTACCAGATGCTCACGGGTCAATTGCCGTTCACTGCATCCAACCCGATGGAATGGGTGCACTGCCACATCGCAAGGCAGCCTGTCGCGCCCGCCGAGCGGCTGCGGGACGTGCCCAGTGCAGTCTCAAAAATCATCATGAAGCTGCTCGCCAAGACGGCCGAGGACCGCTATCAGACCGCGATTGGCCTCGAAAGCGATCTACGGAACTGCCTGGCGGCATGGGAGGCTCATCGCCGCATCGAGGACTTCGCACTCGGCGAACACGACATACCCGACCGGCTCTTGATCCCCGAGAAGCTGTACGGACGTGATCGCGAGATCGACACTCTGCTCGCCTCCTTTGACCGCATCATCAAGAGTGGGACGCCGGAACTCGTGCTGGTGACCGGATATTCCGGCATTGGCAAGTCCTCGGTGGTCAATGAACTGCACAAGGCGTTAGTACCACCGCGCGGGCTCTTCGCTTCCGGCAAATTCGACCAGTACAAGCGTGACATACCATACGCGACTTTGGCGCAAGCCATTCAGAGTCTGATCCGGCCCCTTCTGGGCAAAAGCGAAGCTGAACTGGCGCCTTGGCACGATGCGCTCTTAGAGGCTCTAAACCCGAACGGCCAGCTCATGGTCGATCTCGTTCCGGAACTGAAGCTCATCATTGGGGACCAATCACCGACCCCTGAGCTTCCGCCACAGGACGCGCAACGGCGTTTCCAGTTGGCGCTTCGCCGACTTATCGGCGTCTTCGCCCGGCCGGATCATCCACTGGCGCTCTTCCTCGACGACCTGCAGTGGCTCGATGCGGCGACGCTTGATCTGCTTGAGGATCTGTTGACCCGGTCAGATCTGCAGCATCTCATGCTGATCGGCGCCTATCGGAACAACGAAGTCAATTCGGCCCATCCGCTGATCCGGAAGCTCGATGCCATCAAGGCAGCGGGTGGCAAGGTAGCGGAGATCATGCTTCGGCCCCTCACCCGAGAGCATCTCGGACAGTTGGTTGTAGACGCACTTTGCTGCGAACCCGTGGCTGCCGCTCCGCTGGCGGAACTGACACATGCGAAGACCGGCGGCAATCCGTTTTTTGCAATTCAGTTCGTTTCTTCGCTCGCCGAGGAGGGATTGCTCATTGTTGATCATAGCCTGCGCCGCTGGGCTTGGGGTCTCGATGGGATTCACGCCAAGGGATACACCGATAACGTCGTCGACCTGATGGTCGGGAAGCTCACGCGCCTGCCGGCCGAAACACAGGAAGCATTGCAGGTTCTGGCTTGTCTCGGAAACATTGCCGAGACCAGCACATTCGCGATCGCGCTAGAAGCTCCGGAAGAACGGATCCACGCAGCTCTGCTGCCTTCTGTCCGCCAGGAGTTGGTCGAGCGCCGGTCCAGCGCTTACCGGTTCGTGCACGACCGTGTTCAGGAGGCTGCCTATTCGCTAATATCCGAAGAACTGCGGGAAGGGACGCACCTTCGAATTGGCAGACTGCTCGCGGCTCATACGCCGCGCGAAAAGCGCGAGGAAGCGATCTTCGACATCGTCAATCACCTGAATCGCGGTGCCGCCCTGATCGTCTCCCCCCAGGAGTGCGAGCAGCTGGCCGAGTTGAACCTGATCGCGGGCCGACGCGCCAAGGCGTCGACCGCCTATGCTTCCGCGCTGACGTACCTTTCCGCCGGTCGTACGCTGTTGCCGATGGACTGCTGGGATCGGTGTGGCGCGCTCACCTTCGCGCTCGAACTCGCCCGCGCCCAATGCGAGTTTGCGACCGGCGCCCTGGCGGAAGCGGAGAAGCACATTGGGGAGTTGGCACGCCGTGCCGCCACTCTGCCCGATCTGGCCGCCGTCACTCAGCTGCAGGTGGAACTCTTTTCATGGACCATGGGTCAGACAAACCGCGCCGTCGAGGCGGGCCTTGACTATTTGTGCCATGTCGGCGTCGCGTGGTCGGCGCACCCGACGTGGGACGAGGTCCAGGAAGAGTATGAGCGGATGTGGCGGCGGCTCGGGGACCGCCCGATCGAGGCGCTGCTCGACCTGCCGCGGATAACCGATCCGGTTGCGCGCGGGACCATGGACGTCCTTACAGCACTCGGACCGCCCGCCCGGTTCACCGACGAAAATCTGCGCTGCCTCGTCCTGGCACGCATCGTGAATCTCAGCCTGGAACATGGCAACAGCGGTGGATCGTGCCTCGCCTACGTCGCACTCGGCAACGTGTTGGGATTGCACTTCGGCGACTACGATGCGGGCTATCGCTTCGGCAAGGTCGCTCTCGAGCTGGCGGAGCAGCCGGGATTGGAACGCCTAAAGGCACGCGTCTACCTGATCTTCGGGAATCTCGTGAATCCCTGGACTAAGCCTATCCGCACCGGCCGCGACGTGGCGCGGCGCGCCTTTGATGCAGCCAACAAGCTCGGCGACCTTCCGTGCGCGGCCTACAGCAGCAACAACCTAATCACACAGCTCCTGGTCAGCGGCGACCCGCTCGCAGAAATACAGCGCGAAGCCGAGGCCGGGCTGGAATTTGCGCGCCAGGTGCGGTTCGGTCTCGTTATCCCCATGATCACCGCACAGCTCCAGCTGGTCCGGACACTACGGGGCCTGACGCCGGCGTTCGGCTCATTCAACGACGCCGACTACGATGAGGAGCGGTTTGAACAAAGCCTGGCGGCAGATCCGCGGCTCGCAATCGCTGCCTGTTGGTACTGGATCCGCAAGCTGCAGGCGCGCTTCCTCGCGGGTGACTATGCTTCCGCCAGCGCGGCTGCATCAAACGCACAACCGCTTCTCTGGACGTCGGTAGGCCAACTCGAGGTGGCCGAATGCCATTTCTACGCCGCGCTCGTGCACACTGCGCTCTGCGGTGCGGCATCCGCCGTGCAACGTACCCAACACCTGGAGGCCGTGACCGCGCATCACCGCAAGCTGCAAGAATGGGCCGAGAACTGCCCAGAGAACTTTGAAAACCGGGCTGCGCTGGTTGGCGCGGAGATCGCCCGTCTGGACGGGCGCGACTTGGATGCCGAACGCCTTTACGAGCGCGCCATAAAGTCAGCCCGCGCTAACGGCTTTGTTCACAATGAGGCGCTCGCCAACGAGACAGCCGCGCGCTTCTACGCTGCGCGGGACCTGGAGACCAATGCCCAAGCTCATCTGCGAAACGCTCGGCACTGCTACCTGAGATGGGGCGCCGACGGGAAGGTGCGGCAGCTCGATCAACTCCATCCAAACCTCAGGCAGGACGAGCGCGCGCCGGGTCCAACGAGCACGATCGGAACGCCGGTTGAGCACCTCGACCTTGCGACTGTAATAAAGGTCTCACAAGCGATTTCGGGCGAGATTATCTTGCAAAAACTGCTCGACACGCTTATGCGGACAGCCATTGAGCAGGCAGGCGCCGAACGCGGCCTCCTTATTCTGTCACGAGGGGCCGAGCAGCGGATCGCGGCGGAAGCCAGCACCGATAGCACCGAGATCACGGTGCATTTGTGCGACGAGGCGGTCGCCGGTGCCGTGCTGCCGGAGTCGGTGCTTCGTTACGTCCTGCGCACCGGGAAGAGCGTCATTCTCGATGATGCAGCGGCGCACTCCCCGTTCGCCACGGATCCGTACATCGGTCAGCGCGAAGCCCGTTCTGTTCTCTGTATGCCGCTGCTCAATCAGGCCAAGCTGATTGGTGTGCTGTATTTCGAGAACAACCTCGCTCCTCGGGTATTCGCGCCGGCGCGGATCGCCGTGCTGAAGCTGCTCGCCTCGCAGGCTGCGATTTCGTTGGAAAATACCCGTTTGTACCGCGATCTGGCAGAACGCGAAGCGAAGATCCGGCGCTTGGTCGATGCCAACATTATTGGCATTTTCATCTTTGGCGAGGAAGGGCGTATCATCGAGGCGAACGATGCGTTTCTCGACATGGTAGGATACGACCGCGAGGATCTCGCCTCCGGTACTCTCCTCTGGACGAATTTGACGCCGCCCGAATGGCTCAGCCGCGACGAACAGCAATTGATACCTGAGTTGAAGAGGACCGGCGTATTGCCACCGTTTGAGAAAGAGTATTTGCGCAAGGACGGCAGCCTCGTGCCCGTACTTATCGGAGTGGCGAGCTTCGAACCATCAGCCAATCCAGGCGTCACCTTCGTGCTCGACCTGACCGAGCGAAAGCGAGCCGAAGAAGCCCTGCGCGGAATGCAGACAGAGCTGGCACACGCGAACCGCGTCGCGACCATGGGCCAGCTCACGGCCTCGATAGCGCATGAAATCAGACAACCACTTTCCGCGATCAAAGTGAACGGAAATACCGCCTTGCGCTGGCTCACGAGACAACCGCCTGAGATCTGCGAAGTATGGCAGGCAATTGAGGGTATCGTCAAAGACGCCAATCGAGCCAATGAGGTGATCAGCCGCATTCATAGTCTTGTAAGGAAGGCTGCACCGAGCAAGGACGCACTCGACATCAACGAAGCAATCCTTGAGGTGGTTGCCCTCACCCGCGCTGAAGCGCTCAAACAAGGCGTCACGACCCAGACGCAGCTGGCAGATCATCTGCCGCGGATTTTTGGCGACCGGGTTCAGCTGCAGCAGGTGATAATCAACTTAGCCATCAACGCTATCCAGGCGATGAGCAGTTTCGAAGGCGTACGCGAGCTTTATATCAGCAGCGAGTACGATGCATCCTTGGGAGTGCGCGTAGCGGTGCGGGATACGGGCCCCGGGCTATGCCTAGAGAGGATGCCAGACCTGTTTGAACCCTTCTACACAACCAAGCCGGGCGGTATGGGAATGGGACTATCGATCAGCCGCTCCATCATCGAAGATCACGGTGGGCAACTGTGGGCAAGCGAGCATGAGCCAAATGGCGCACTGTTTCAGTTTACGATTCCCGTCAGCTGACCTTTCCTCCGACTGGCGGCATCGGCATGGGGCTGTCGAGCCGACACTCCATCATCGAGGACCTTGTTGAGAGATCATGCGCGAACGAGCAGCAATTACGCGGCCACCTGTTTCAGTTTACACTTCAGGTTGGTTGATTGTTGCCGGTTGGCCCTGCGCAATGAATGAGGATCGTCCAATGCCGAGCAAGTCTCGACCACGCTCAGACCCCTTGGGTCCACCTTCAGCAAGGGGCATGGGCGTTCAACGGCCGCCATGCCACACTACATCGACCTTCACTAACTAGTTTATAGCAAACGGACATGGCTCTTGGATCATTCGTTTTTCAAGGACAAGACGACCTCAAGGTTCTGTGGGAGGACGGCGAGCGTGTCTTTTGCCGAGGGTGGGGCCGAAGCGCTGATGGAAGCCGCTGTCCTGTGCTGGTCCTGCTGCCTGTCGCGGAATCTCCGCCAGCGCTCGGTCTCGATCGCTTTGCGCATGAATATGCGTTGAAAGCAGAGTTGGATGCCGCCTGGTCGCTGCGGCCGTTGGAGCTCGTCCGCGAGGGTGGACGGAGCATACTGGTGCTTGAGGATGCAAACGCCGAGCCGCTCGATCGGCTGCTTGGCGGGCCCATGGAGATAGGGCGCTTCTTGCAGCTCGCCGTCGGTATCACTGTCGCCTTGGGCAAGGCGCACGAGCGCGGACTTCTTCACAAGGACATCAAGCCGGCCAATATCATGGTGAACTGTGCCGACGGCGGCGTGCGGTTGACGGGTTTCGGCATTGCATCGCGTCTGCTGCGTGAGCGTCAGTCGCCCGATCCTCCGGAGACCATCGCCGGCACGTTTGGCTACATGTCGCCAGAACAGACCGGACGGATGAATCGCTCGGTCGATTCTCGCAGCGATCTTTATTCGCTCGGCATCACCTTCTACCAAATGATCACCGGTGCTCTTCCGTTTAACGCGTCAGATGCGATGGAATGGGTGCATTGCCATATCGCGCGTCAGCCGGTACCGCCAAGCGAGCGGCGCGCGAGCGTTCCGGGCGCGGTGTCGCAGATCATCATGAAGCTGCTCGCCAAGACCGCCGAGGAGCGTTATCAGACCGCCGGTGGTGTGGAATACGATCTTCGGCGCTGTCTCGAAGCATGGGAAGGTGACGGGCGCATCGAACAATTTGTCCTAGCCGAACGTGACACTCCGGATCGGCTGCTGATCCCCGAGAAGCTGTATGGACGGGAGCGCGAGGTGGCGACTTTGCTTGCCGCCTTCGACCGCATCATCAAGAGCGGGGTGCCGGAGCTGGTACTGGTATCCGGCTATTCGGGAATCGGCAAATCCTCCGTCGTGAACGAACTACACAAGGTGCTGGTGCCACCGCGCGGACTTTTTGCGTCCGGCAAATTCGACCAATACAAGCGCGATATTCCCTACGCGACTTTGGCGCAAGCGTTCCAGAGCTTGGTTCGTGTGCTTCTAGTCAAGAGCAACGCCGAACTATCCCGGTGGCGCGATGACCTTTTGGAGGTCCTGGACCCAAACGCCCAGCTCATGGTCGACCTGGTTCCGGAGTTGAAGCTTATTATTGGGCAACAGCCTCCTGTCCCAGAGCTCGAACCGCAGCTGGCACAAACCCGTTTCCAGCTGGTGCTCAGGCGGTTCATCGGCGTCTTCGCTCGGCCGGAACACCCGCTGGCACTTTTCCTGGACGACCTGCAATGGCTTGATGCGGCGACGCTTGATCTCCTGGAGGAGTTGCTGACCCGGTCGGACCTGCAGCACCTTGTGCTGATCGGCGCCTATCGCGACAACGAGGTTACGTCGGCCCATCCCCTTATGCGAAAGGTCGAGGCGATCAAGACGGCCGGCGGAAAAATAGCGGAGATAAGGCTGACGCCGCTCGCCCGCGAGCATGTCGGGCAATTGATTGCGGAGACGCTTCGCTGCAAAGTGGAGCGCGCAGCGCCACTCGCGCACCTGGTGCACGAGAAAACGGATGGCAATCCACTGTTCGCCATTCAGTTCATGTCCTCCCTCGCCGAAGAGCGAATGGTCACTTTCGATCATGAAACTTTGCGCTGGGCTTGGGATCTCAGCCGCATTTGCGCCAAGCGTTACACCGACAACGTCGTCGACCTCATGATCGCGAAACTAGCGCGGCTGCCCGCCGAGACGCAGGCCGCGGTTCGACAATTGGCCTGTCTTGGAAACACCGCCGAAATCACGACAATTGCGATTGCTCTCGGAGTCTCGGAAGAACAGATCCACACGGTTTTGTGGCCGGCAGCGCGTCAGGAACTGGTCGAGCGACTGGACGGCGCATATCGATTTGTCCACGACCGCATTCAGGAAGCCGGCTATTCGATGGTTCCAGATGAGCTGCGCAGTGAGGCACATCTGCGAATAGGAAGACTACTTGCAACGCACATCCCTCCCGAAAAGCGGGATGCGACAATCTTCGATATCGTCAATCAGCTCAACCGTGGCGCGGCTTTGATCACTTCACAAGAGGAGCGTGTCCAGCTAGCCGTGTTCAATCTGAACGCAGCCAAGCGCGCCAAAGCGTCAAGTGCTTACGCATCTACCCTGAACTATCTCGCGGCCGGCATTGCCTTGCTGGAACCTGACTGCTGGATCAGCCAACGCGAACTAGCATTCGCCCTGGAGTTGCTTCGGGCCGAATGCGAGTTTCTGACCGGCGAGTTGTCGCAAGCAGCCGAAAGGTTGGCTGCGCTGTCGGCACGTGCGGCCGGACTCGTCGAATTGGCGACAGTGGTCTCTTTGCACATTGAGGTATGCACGACGCTCGATCAGAGCGATCGCGCAGTAGCCTTATGTCTCGATTATCTTCGGCGTCTCGGAGTACAATGGTCGGCGCACCCGACTGAAGACGAAGCACGGCGCGAATACGAGCGGATCTGGTCTCAGATCGGAGACCGCACGATCGAGCAGCTTATCGATTTGCCGATGATGACCGATCCAATCGTCATCGCCACGATGGATGTCCTGACCAAGGTCGTCGTGCCCGCAATATTTACGGATCGCAATTTGTTCGCACTGATCGCTTGCCGGGCAGTAAACCTCTGTCTCGAGCACGGTACGAGCGATGGGTCGTGCTTTCTCTATCAGACATTTGGCATGATCGCGGGAGCATGCTTTCACAACTATGAGGCAGGATTCCAATTCGGCAGGCTCGGTTACGATCTGGTGGAAAGGGGTGAATGGCACCGATTCCAGGCCCGCACCTACATGACCTTCGCTGGTCTGATCATGCCATGGACGAAGCATATCCTTGCCGGCCGAGATTTGATGCGCCGCGCGTTCGAGGCCGCGACCAAAATCGGCGATCTCACCTTTGCCGCATACAGCTGCAACCAGCTCAACACCAAGCTTCTCGCGGCAGGCGAACCGCTCGTAGAAGTTGAACGTGAAGCCGAGGTTGGCCTCGAGTTCGCGAAGCAGGCCCGATTTGGACTGGTCATTGACATCATCAGCGCGCAGCTCGGCCTCATCGGTACCCTTCGTGGCCTGAAACGTAAATTTGGTTGCTTCGACGATGATCAGTTCAACGAGTTGCAGTTCGAGCGCCATCTGTCAAGTGATCCCGCTTTGGCTTTGCCGGAGTGCTGGTATTGGATACGAAAGCTGCAGGCGCGCTTCTTCGCGGGAGACTATCTCGCGGCAATCGAAGCATTGTCACATGCGCAACGACTGCTCTGGACGTCACCCTCGTTTTTCGAGACGGCGGAGTATCACTTTTACGGCGCCCTTGCCATTGCAGCATCATGCGATTTTGGCTTTCAGGATCGGCGTGCGGATCATTTGGGCGCTCTAAAGGCTCACCACAGGCAGCTCGAGATTTGGACCGAACATTGCGCCGAAACTTTCGAAGACCGTGCCGCGCTGGTCGGTGCCGAGATCGCTCGGCTAGAAATGCGCGACACGGACGCAATGCGCCTCTATGAAAAAGCTATCGCTTCGGCCCGCTCCAACGGATTCGTTCATCATGAAGCGCTGGCGTACGAACTCGCCGCCCGCTTCTATGCAGCTCGCGGCTTTGAGGAATTCGCGCGTCTCTATTTGCGAAACGCCCGCCATGGCTACAACCTGTGGGGCGCAGCCGGAAAAGTGCGGCAACTCGAGGACGTGTTTTCATTGAGGGAGGAAGAACCAAGGCTCGCCTCGACAAACACGATAGCAACACCGGTCGAACACCTCGATCTCTCAACCGTAATCAAGATCTCGCAGGCCGTGTCGGGAGAGATCGTGCTGGAGACGCTGCTCCACACGCTCATGCGCACAGCGATCGAGCAGGCGGGCGCCGAGCGGGCTTTGTTGATTCTTCCACGAGGTACCGAGCAGTGGTTGGAGGCGGAAGCCAAGGTCAGCGCTGAAGCTGTCAACGTGCATTTGCCGGACAAGGCAATTGGGGACGCCATGCTGCCGGACGCGGTGCTTCAATATGTCTTGCGCTCTCGCGAAAGCATCATTCTTGACGATGCCGTCGCCCAGTCGGCGTTTGCCGCCGATCCATATGTCAAACAACACCAGGTTCGTTCAGTTCTCTGCATGCCGTTGCTCAATCAGGCCAAGCTGATTGGTGTGCTGTACTTTGAGAATAATCTGGCTCCCCGGGTTTTTGCCCCGGCGCGGATCACGGTTCTGAAGCTGCTCGCCTCCCAGGCGGCGATCTCGATCGAGAACACCCGGTTGTACCGCGACCTGTCCGAGCGTGAAGCAAGGATTCGACGCCTAGTCGACGCCAACATCATCGGAATCTTCATATGGACTCTCGAGGGCCAGATCATTGATGCCAATGACG